>Ga0180219_1000178_pt1 | contig 69477 bp, 62 predicted proteins | sample eDN3rd30CBELigMG_FD_151338 | JGI IMG/M metagenome (GOLD analysis project Ga0180219, IMG submission 151338) | Enriched Miracle-Growth compost microbial communities from Emeryville, California, USA - eDNA 3rd pass 30_C BE-Lig MG (version 2)... ...
GCTTGGCGCCTTTTTTATCTACGCGCTGACCATGGCGATCCTGCTGTGGTTCCCGCGCGGCATTTTTGGGCGGACCTGATGTCGCAAACCTCGCCCGATCATTCAACCGATCTTGCGGTACGCGCCGCCCATATCGCGGAATTCTCCGCCCGCCATCGGCTGCGCTGGCTCGAAGTGCTGCCGTGGATCGCAGCCATCGCGGTGTATTTCGTTTTTCCGAACTATCTGGCGCTTGGTGCGCAGATCCTGGCGATCATCCTGTTCGTGCTGTCGCTCGATCTGGTGCTGGGCTATGCGGGCATCGTCACCTTGGGCCATGCGGCTTTCTTCGGTACGGGGGCCTATACCGCTGGCATACTGGCGGCGAACGGCTGGGGCGAGCCGGTGTCCGGCCTGCTGATCGCTGGCGCCATGGCGGCTATGGTTGGTCTCGTCTCGGGCGCGATCGTGCTGCGCACGTCCGGCCTCACCCTGCTGATGCAGACGCTTGTCGTCGCCGCCATGCTCTATGAGCTCGCCAACAAGGCGCATCGCTTCACCGGCGGCGCCGACGGGCTGCAGGGCATGGAGATGTGGCCGATCTTCGGAACCTTCCGTTTCGACATGTTCGGCAACACGGCTTATTTCTATTGCCTCGCTGTTCTGTTCCTGTGCTGGGCGGCGGCGCGCAATGTTGTGCATTCCTCGTTCGGTCGGTCGCTGACGGGCATCCGCGAGAATGTCGGGCGCATGCATGCGATCGGCGCGCCTGTCGCGCGCCGCAAGCTCCTCATCTACACGTTCTCGGCGGCGCTGGCCGGCATTGCCGGCGGCCTGATCGCGCAGACGGCGCAATTCGTCGGCCTTGGCGTGCTCAATCTGGAGCGCTCGGGCATGGCGCTGATCATGCTGATCATCGGCGGCGTCGGGCAGCTCTATGGCGCCTTCATCGGCGTGCCATTGTACATGATTGCGCAGGATCGTTTCGCCGAGGTCGATCCGGTCTATTGGTATTTCTGGATCGGTCTGTCGCTCATCTTCATCGTCGTGTTTCTGCGTGGCGGCGTTCTCGGCGTGTTTGAACGCTTGCTCAGGCGAGGCAAATCGCCATGAGCGAGGCTGGCAAGGGTCTCACGACGGTCGATCTGTGCAAGAGCTTCGGGGCTCTCTCTGTCGCCAACAGCATTAACTTCAATCTCGCTGCGGGCGCACGCCATGCGTTGATAGGGCCTAACGGGGCGGGCAAGACCAGCTTCGTCAACCTAGTGACGGGCGTGCTGCGGCCGACGTCCGGCAGGCTGATCCTCGACGGCGACGACATCACCGCGCTGCCGCAAGCGCAGAGGGTGAAGCGCGGGCTGGTACGGACGTTCCAGATCACCGCCCTGTTTCGGCGTCTCTGCGTGCTGGAAAACGTGGCGCTGGCGATTGCCGAGCGGCAGGGCGTCGGCGGCGATTTCCTGCGGCCGGCCGGCCGCCACCGCGCGGTGATCGAGGAAGCCTATGACGTGCTCGAAACGCTTGGGCTGGCGCGCGACGCCTTGCGGCCGATCACCGAGCTTGCCTATGGCCGCCAGCGCATGGTCGAAATCGCGGTGTCGCTGGCGTTGAAGCCTTCCGTTCTGCTGCTCGACGAGCCCGCCGCCGGCGTGCCGCCGAGCGAAAGCATCATGATCATCGAGGCGATCGAGCGCCTGCCGGCAGACATCGCCGTGCTGTTCATCGAGCACGATATGGAACTGGTGTTCCGGGTGGCGCAGCGCATCACCGTGCTGGTGCAAGGCAGTGTGCTGGTCGAAGGTAAGCCGGCGGACATCGCCGCCGATCCCCGCGTGCGGCAGGTCTATCTCGGGGAGCGCAAACATTGAGCGAGACTTCGGGACTCAGCCTTCAGGGCGTCAGGGCCGGCTATGGCGAGACCGTCGTCATCGACGATGTCTCATTCGATCTCACCAGGGGCGCGACGCTTGCCGTGCTCGGCCGCAACGGCGTCGGCAAGACGACCTTGTTGGCGACCATCATGGGGCTGACGACGCGGCATGCTGGTACGATCCGCTTCAATGGCGCGGATATCTCCAACGAGCCGGTTTATCGCCGCTGCACCGCCGGCATTGCGCTGGTGCCGCAGGAGCGCGAGATTTTCAAATCGTTGAGCGTCGAGGAAAATCTGATCGTCGCCGAGCGGGCAGGGCGGTGGAACCTGGCCCGTGTTTACGACTTCTTTCCCTCGCTTGCCGCGCGGCGGCGTAATCGCGGCGACCAGCTATCCGGGGGCGAGCAGCAGATGCTGGCGCTGGGCAGGGCGCTGATGGGCAATCCGTCTTTCCTGCTGCTGGACGAGCCGATGGAAGGGCTGGCGCCTGTCATCGTCGATGCCGTGCTCGCCGGTCTCGACCGGCTGAAGCGCGAGGACGATATGGCGATGATCCTTGTCGAGCAGCATGCACGGCTGGCGCTGGAGTTCGCGGACAATTGCATCGCGCTCGATCGCGGCAGGATTGTCTACAAGGGAGCGAGCAGGAGCCTGCTCGATGCGCCTGAGAAGTTGGCGGAGCTGGTAGGCGTGGCGGGTGTAAGCGGAACAAATTAGGCGCCCTGTACAACGTCATGCCCGGCCTTGTGCCGGGCACCCACGCCGGGACATCGCTGCACGTTGAAAGAAAGCCGCGACCTAAGACAGCCTTCTAACCCAAAATCATTCACGCGCACGGCGTGGGTGCCCGGGACAAGCCCGGGCATGACGGCGAGGCATTCTACGCATAGCGCGAGAAGTCGTAGCCTTCCTTGGCGGCGATTTCGAGCAGGAAGGGCTTGCCCTTTTCCGTCGTCTCGATGGCTTCCTTGATCGTCGGCACGATGTCGGCGGGCTTCTCGACGCGGCGCGAGGCGACGTTCAGGGACTGGGCGAGTTTCTCGTAATTGCCGCCGATGTCGAGCGCGTCGTATTTCGCCGTCGACTTTTCGAGCATGTGACGTTCGCAGGCCATGACGGCGTTGTTGAACACCACGGTCAGGATGCCGATGTTGTTGCGCGCCGCCGTCTCGATGTCCATGCCGGTCATGCCGAAGGAGGCGTCGCCCATCACGTTGATGCAGAGCTTCTCGGGCGCTGCCAGTTTGGCGCCCATCGCAAGGCCGAGGCCATAGCCCAGTTGCGTCGACTTGCCCCAGCCGAGATAGGAGAACGGCTTGGTCGTCTCCCACATCGGCAGCAATTGTTCGCGCGGGCTGCCGGCCTCATGGGTGATGATGACATTGTCGCGGTCGGCCACCTGCATCAGATCGTTGATGACGCGGTACTGGTTGATCGGCACTTCATCGGAATTCAGTTGCTTTTCCCAATCGGCGCGCCAGGCTTTCTTCGAGGCGGCGATCTTGTCCTTCAAGGCGCTCAGGCGGGCAGCGTCAGGCTTGGCGCGGTGGCGGCCGATCTCCTCGATCAGCGCTTCGATGACGAGCGCGGCATCGCCAACAAGGCCGAGATCGGCGCGGATGTCCTTGTTGATATCGGCGAAGTCATTGCTGGAATGAATGATCTTTTTGCCGCGCGGCAGCGCGGGGCCGAACGGCGTGCGCGTCAGGCTGGAGCCGATGGCGAAGACGAGATCGGCTTCGTTCATGCAATCGGCATACATTTTCGGGCGCGACGCCGTCGAGGCGCCGAGCGCCAGCGGATGGCTTTCGGCAATCGCGCTCTTTCCCGGGTTGGTGGCAGCAACAGGCGCGGGGATGAGTTCGGCAAGGGCTGTGAGGAGTTCACCGGCCTCGGCGTAATGGATGCCCTGGCCGGCCCAGATCAGCGGGTTCTTCGCGGCGAGCAGCATGCGCGCGGCCGCCTTCACCGCTGCCGGATCTGGCGCGGAGCGCAGCACCGGCACGGTTACGTAATCGAGCTCGCCGGGGAATTCGGCCTCGAAGACTTCGTTGGGGATTTCCACCAGCACGGGGCCGGCCTTGCCGGTGCGCATGGCGTGGAAGGCGCGGCGCATCAGGTCCGGCAGCTCGCGCACGTCATGGGCCAGGGCCGACCATTTGGTGACCGGCGCGAAGACCTCCGCAGCGCGGAACGTCGGGCGGATGTATTGGCGGTCGAGTGAAGACGCGGCTGGGATGACCAGCATCGGCACGTTTTCCGAGAAGGCCTGGGCGACGCCGGGGAAGGCGTTCTCGATGCCGGGGCCGTGCTGGGCGGCGAACACGCCGTTCTGGCGGCCGCGCCGCACGCGGCTGAAGCCATCGGCCATGCCGACACCGACTCGTTCCTGGCGGCAGAGAATGGGGCGGACGTTGATGTCGGCGCAGGCTTCGATCAGGGGATTTCTCGGGTAACAGGCGAGAAAATCCGTGCCCTCGAGTTTGAGGATCTTTGCGACGACGTCTGCACCGTTCATTATTTTGTCCTACCCTAGCGTTGAATATCGGACGCAAGGGCAATGATCGGCGGGCTCTTGTCAAGGTCCCTGTTATCGAGCTTGTGCCACCTGTCAGACCGCGCGTAGATAGCGGATAGGCCGGCCCACCGTCAGCGATTGGGCAGCGGCAACAATGCCGCGCGTGTCGACGCCGAAATAGCGGTAGAGATCGGCGATCGTGCCTGTCTGGCCGAAGTGCTCGACGCCGAGCGCCCGGGTGCGATGGCCGAGCACCGATCCGAGCCACGCGAGCGTGGCAGGGTGCCCATCGACCACAGTGACCAGCGCGCAGTTCGAAGGAAGCCCGGCGAGCAGGGTCTCGATGTGGGACGTGGCATCTGTATCGCCATCCTCCCGCGCCTTGCCCGCATTGGTCCAGCCCGCATGCAGGCGGTCGGCAGAGGTGACGGCGAGGAGGCCGATATCGCGCCGGTCTTCGGCCATGCGACCGACGGCTTCGATGGCCTCCGGCGCGACGACGCCGGTATAGGCGATGACGACCTGGGCGTTCGGCCCCGGTTTGCGCATCCAGTAGGCGCCCTCGACAATGTCGTGAGCTCGCTGCGCGTCGAGCGTGCGGACGGGCTGTTCGAGCGTGCGCGTCGACAGGCGCAGATAGATCGCACCGCCCTTGTCATAAGGCATCCATGAGGGACGCAGGGCGTCGCGCGCGCCGGCGCCGATGTCTTCCCACTGCAGGTAATGAAAACCGAACCGCATGATGGCGGCGAGCTCGTCGACGAAGGCCGGTTCGTAGCTGGCCAGGCCGTCCTGCGACATGCCGATCAGCGGCGTCGAGATCGATTGATGGGCGCCGCCTTCACCTGCCAACGACACGCCGGAGGGCGTCGCCACCAGCATGAAGCGCGCGTCCTGATAGCAGGCGTAATTGAGCGCATCGAGGCCGCGCTGGATGAAGGGATCATACAAGGTGCCGATGGGGAGCAGCCGTTCGCCGAACAGTTGATGCGAGAGGCCGAGGCCCGACAGCATGAGAAACAGATTCATCTCAGCGATGCCGAGTTCCATATGCTGGCCCTTGTCGGAGAAATGCCAGTTGAACGTCGAGGGAATGCGCTCGGCGCGAAACAGATCCGTCATCTCGTCCTTGGCGAAGAGACCGCGCCGGTTGACCCAGGGGCCGAGATTGGTCGAGACGGTGACATCGGGCGAGGTGGTGACGATGCGAGATGCAATCGCGTCCTCGGATCGGGCGATCTCATTCAGCAGCAGGCCGAAGCCTTGCTGGGTAGAGAGTTCCGCCTGCTTCGGCGCGGGCAGAACATCCGGCACAGCGATGGGGCTTGCGCTGCGGCGGCGCGCATCATCCTGATTGAAGGGAATGGCGGCGATAAATTTTTCGAGTTCCCTGGGGTTGATCGACTGGCCCTCGAACTTGTCCCATTCGTAGCCCTGGCGCACGCCGATGCGTTTCTGGAAGCCTTCCAACTGCGCCGGCGTCAGCATGCCGGCGTGATTGTCCTTGTGGCCGGCGAGCGGCAGGCCGCAGCCCTTGATCGTATAGGCGATGAACACGGTCGGCCGGTCATGGTCGATGCGTTCGAAGGCTTCGACCAGGCCCGGCATGTCGTGGCCGCCGAGATTGGTCATCAGCCGCTCCAGTTCTTCGTCGGAGCGGCGCTCGATCAGGCGCGTGACATCGCCCTGGTCGCCGATGTCGTCGAGCAGGCGTTTGCGCCAGGCGGCGGCGCCCTGGAAGGTCAGCGCGGAATAAAGCTGGTTGGGCGTGCGGTCGATCCAGTCGCGCAGCTTGTCGCCGCCGGGTTCCGCGAAGGCGGCGCGCTGCAGGGCGCCGTGTTTGAGCACGACAACGTCCCAGCCAAAGGCCTTGAAAATATCCTCGAAGCGCGCGTAGAGGCCTTCGCGGATCACCGCATCAAGGCTCTGGCGGTTGTAGTCGATGATCCACCAGGTGTTGCGGACATTGTGCTTCCAGCCTTCGAGCAGGCTTTCAAAAATATTGCCTTCGTCCATTTCCGCATCGCCCATCACGGCGATCATGCGGCCCTTCGCGTGGTCCTTGTTCCAGCCGTGCGCGTGCACGTAATCCTGCACGAGGCTGGCGAAGAGCGTCTGGCTGACGCCGAGGCCGACGGAGCCTGTCGAGAAGTCGACGTCATCGATATCCTTGGTGCGCGACGGATAGGATTGCGCGCCGCCGAAGGCGCGGAAGTTTTCCAGCTTCTCGCGGGTCTGCTTGCCCATCAGATATTGCAGGGCATGGAAGATGGGGCTGGCATGAGGCTTCACTGCCACCCGGTCCTGCGGCCGCAGCACGGCGGCGTAGAGGGAGGTGAGGATCGTCGCCACCGAGGCGGAGGACGCCTGGTGGCCGCCGACCTTAAGCCCGTCGTGATTGGGGCGGATGTGATTGGCGTTGTGGATCATCCATGTCGAAAGCCAGAGCGCCTTGCGCTCGATGGCGTCGAGAAACGGCAGCCGAGAATCACCCATGTCTTCACTCCGCGATCTGGCGTAGAATCTGGATGGTGTCGGCTGAAAATAACTGCCATAGTTAGCGCTGAAAGCGATTATTTTGGCATTTATGCTCAGTTTGGATGGGGATTTTGCAGAAAACAGCCAATCGGAATATAGATCAGATCGACCGGAAGATCCTTAGCCATCTGCAGCGGGACGGCCGTATGGCGGTGCAGGAATTGGCCGAAAAGGTCGGCCTGACGATTTCGCCCTGCCTGCGCCGGGTCCGTCTGCTGGAAGAGGCGGGGATCATCCGCGGCTACTCGGCGGTCGTCGATCAGGCGCGGATCGGCTTGCCGATCAGTGTTTTCGTACAGGTGAAACTGGAACGCCAGCGCGAAGAGGAATTGCAGCGTTTCGACAAGGCGCTCGCCCGCTTTCCTGAAGTCTTGGAGGCTTATCTGATGACCGGCGTCTGCGATTATCTGCTGCGGGTGGTGGTGGCGGACCTGCCGGCCTATGAGGCTTTCCTGCGTGACAAACTGACTCGCGTGGAAGGCGTGCGTTCGATTGAATCGAGCTTCGCACTCAAGCAGGTGAAAAGCACGTTCGCATTGCCAATGGAGTGAGAGGGCAACCACTTAACAGCCATAAATCAAAAATAGAAGATGACACTGGCGCCATCATCGCGGATGACGAGATCGTCCGAACCGAGCATACGCGAGATACTGAGCGTCCGAATTGGTCCAATGGACGATGCGAATAGGAGTTATTATATGGCGAATCCCACGCCACGTTATCGCCGCCTTGATGCTTGCCGGATTGGCGGCGGAACGAATTTGCTTACTGTTTTGAGTTTGGGTGAACAGGCGCTCACGGGTGTCTTTCCACGCAACCGGGATGAGGCGATCACCAAGGGGCCGCTCGAATTGGTCTGGTGTCCGGATAGCGGATTGCTTCAGTTGGCGCACTCCTATGATCCGAACGAGATGTATGGGGAGAACTACGGCTATCGCTCTGGTCTTAACCAGTCGATGATCGACCACCTGACACGCAAGATTCGCCACCTGGAATTGCTGGCCGATGTTAAGCCCGGTGATGGCATCCTCGATATTGGGTCAAACGACTGCACGTCGTTGAAGGCCTATCAAACATCCGGCCTCAAACGGGTCGGCATCGATCCCACCGGCGCCAAGTTCTCGCAATTTTATCCGCCCGATATTGAGCTCGTGCCCGATTTTTTTACTGCTAAGAACTATCGCAAGGCGTCCGATCGACCGGCGCAGATCGTTACGTCCATTGCGATGTTTTATGATCTTGATGATCCAATTGCGTTTGCGCGCGAAATCGAACAGATTCTTGCCCCCAATGGTCTGTGGCATTTCGAGCAGAGTTATATGCCCTCGATGCTAAGGACATGTTCATATGACACGATCTGTCATGAGCATCTCGAATACTATTCGCTCACAGCGGTTGAACGGATCGCTTCAGCAGCAGGGCTCAAGATTGTCGATGTCCAGATGAACGCCGTGAACGGCGGCAGCTTCGCCGTCACGGCGGCCAAGGCAGGCAGTTCCGTCAAGGTCAATCGTCCCGTCATTGAATGGCTTTTGCAGCAGGAAGAGCGGATGGGTCTCAGAACTCCACGGCCCTTCCGTGATTTTGAGGAACGCGTTTATCGTCATCGCGATGATCTGGTTCGACTGCTCAACGAACTGGTTGCTGACGGCAAGAAGATCATTGGGTATGGAGCCTCGACCAAAGGCAATGTCTTGTTGCAGTTCTGCGGCATTACCGAAAAGCAGGTTGCGGCTATTGCCGAAGTGAACACGGAGAAGTTCGGAGCCTTCACGCCTGGAACGCATATTCCCATCATTTCAGAGGCGGAAGCCCGCGCGATGAAGCCCGATTATTTTCTCGTTCTACCCTGGCATTTCAAGGATGGAATCGTTCGGCGGGAACAGGAATACCTAAACCAGGGCGGCAAGATGATATTCCCGTTTCCCGAGATTGAGATCGTGTAGTCAAGCGCGTCTGGCCAGGGCGAAAGTCTAAACTTCGCGGCGGCCGGCTTCTGCTATACTCTCGATCTTATCCGCGCTTCTTCGCTGTGGGCGATGGCATGTACGACCTCATCAATCGTCATGCCGCCTTCCGTCGTCTGACGTAGCCAGAATGCGCGGCCTTCGGGATCGGCGGGTCGGCCGAGATGGCGCCGATAGGCTTTTGCAATTGACCTTTGCGCCAGTATTCTTGTTTCCGACGGTTGTTCGCTCTTGCTGTTTGCAATGGAGGCGTTTGGGAAAACCAGTTGAGCCGGCAGTGTCGCCGCTTCATGTCCCGCTTCGTAGGCGTTTCGATAGATCTCAATCAACTCCGGCTGGCGATCCAAAAATTCCGGCAGATGTTTGAATCTCCGCACCAGCCGAGCTGGGTCGAAATAGGCAGCATTGCCCATCGGATCGGAGGAGTAGATTTCCCGGAAGAATTGAACTGCTCCGGGCAATGTGTGGCGACGCCAGCGGTCTATATCTTCCGTGCTGACGCCTTTGCTTTCGGCGATTTCATAGACCTCGGGGATTCTTTCAAGGATCCAGAGCGGCGCATAACGCATCCACGACACGTTCATGTTGACGACAAGCTGGGGCTCTCCAATCCAGACGCCTGGTTCTTCCATCATGTTGTTCAAGACATAATAGGTCGTTGGAATGCACGTCAGCATTGTGGAAAAAGGCCGCCCGCTTGTGTCCTGGGAATAGGCATTGATCGCATGGTCGCGGCGGAAAACGAGCGTGTAGATCGCGGTGAAGAAATTTTCGTTGCGCGCGCAAATGTCTTTGATCAAGCCGGACTTGTCGGGTTCCGCGGGTACGATCGGCTTGGCTTCCTTCACGAACATGTCAAAATCGGTGACGGTTCGCGCATCTTGAACCAGTGTGTAGGCGTAGTTCAGATAGATAAGCGACGTGTTCTCGTGATCGTCGATTGCCTTGATGACGCGTTCGATCGCGCCCGGCATAAGCAGATCGTCATCTCCGAGAATCCAGATATACTCTCCGTGCGCATTGTTGGCCGTTTCACGCAAATTGCCGAGCATGCCCACGTTCTGTGGATTCCGCCGATAGGAGAAGTCCGCGCGTTTCAGATATTTTTCCACGACTTGCGGCGTGTGGTCGGGTGACGCGTTATCGCACACGAACAGCTCGACACCGGGAATAGGAGCTGGATAGAGCCGCTCCCAGTTTCTAAGGCTGGCGGCAAGCCATTCGGCGCGATTGTAGGTGCTGATGCAAATCGAGAGTCGCGGCTTTCTCGGCAAAGACATCTCTATCGGGTTGCCTTCGTTGACGGGCCGCGACTTTGCGAATGACCACGCTTGCTTCAGTTGCGTGTTTTCGGTCAACAAAAATGCAATTTCTTTCGCGTAGTCCTGCCAGGATTTGAATTTGCGAAGACGAGCGGCAGCCGCGAGAGCTGCCCTCTGATCTGGATCGTTGGCGAGTGTTTCTATCGCGAGTGCCAGCGCCAGAAAGTCCCTAACATCGACCGTCAGGCAGCCGCCACCCTTTGCAGCTTCGGCCATCGCTCCAAACTGCGCGCAGATGCAAGGTTTGCCGTGCCAGAGACTTTCCAGAATGGGTAATCCAAAACCTTCTTCCTTCGACGGATAGACGGTGAAATCTGCTTCGGCGTAGAGCTCGCGAAGCCGGGCATCATCAGCATCCTTCTCCCAGGTGATCGTGCTGTCCTTGGATACGACGTCCTGCACACGCGCGATCAAATCCGGGTCGAATGTATAGTCGCCGCCAGCGATGACGAGCCTCAATGATGTTTTCGAACGTCGCTTGGCAAATTTGAATGCTCTGAGAAGGGTTTCATGATTCTTCCTGGGCTCCACCGTGCCGACGACAAGTACCGTGACGGCAGGCGCCCCGCGATGATCTTCGGCATGAAGAACGCGCTGGCTTTCGGAGAATTCTCCAGGAAGCACGGCGGTTTGCACCTGGCGGTCAAGGCTTTGAGGTTTTGCCAGCTCACTGCCTAGAAACGCGACAAGATCGGCCCTGCTATATTCGGAAATCGGCAGCACGAGATCATACCTTGCGAGTTCGCGCATATACTCCTTGTGCGCTGCCGAGGATTCCAAAGGATAGATATCTTTCATCTTCCACGGAATGGCATCGTAGAAAATGTTCAAGGTCCTGAGCCCTGCTTGTTTGGCGGATGTAATCAGATAGATTCGCTGGCTGCTTGAAAGGTTCAGCGGCAACTCGCTCATAAAAAACCAACCGCCACCGCATTGGGCGGGTTCCTGCCACCGGGCCCATTGTGCCGGGGTAGGGCCATTCCATTTGCTCAAATGCTGGAGATCGTCCTCTGTGGCTGACTGAAAAGACTGAGACTGTTCATTCCATTTGACTGGAATCAGTTTCAAACCCAGTTCCAGAAGGGCACGCGCCAACTGGCGCGTGACTCTTTGGATGCCTGTATTTTTCGGGAAAGTGAGTGTGGAATCGATCCAATAGTAGATCGGCCCAATACTCTTACCCGGGTGGCACCGAGCGTCTATGCGATCCTGCAATAGCCGTCCATAATCCAGCCATGTCGTTAACGGGCGGGCCGCCGCTTCCTCGGTCAATCGATCGATCAGCCCGGTGTCATTGATCATGCGCTCGATGGCATTACCCAACGCCACCTCGTCACGAGTATCAATGGTAAGGCATCCACCGCCGTCGGCAACTTCCGCCATGGCGCCAAAATTGGCGCAAATGCACGGCTTTCCAAACCACAAGCTTTCAAGAATGGGTAATCCAAATCCTTCTTCTACGGATGGGAACACCGTGAATGCACATTGTCGATAGAGGGTGTGAAGAGCTTCGTCCGTTACACCTTCCATGAAGATGAGGTTGTCATTCAACGAGGCTTTTACCTCTTTTGCCACGGCTGCATGCAGATTGCCGACCAGGATCAGCCGCCAATCGGAATTTGGATTTCGGCTTTGATAGGCCTTGAAGGCCCGAATGAGTGTTAATTGATTCTTCCGCTCTTCAATTGTCCCGACACATAGAATCAATTTTTCGCTAGCCGAGTTGGCCGTCATTCTGGGCCCAAGACTGGAATCGCCCGGCAGCAAGAGCGGCATAATCTCCGGCGTGGTACGTGCGGTCGCGTGCTCGCTCGCACGCCAGAATGAATGCAAGTCCGCAGCCGACCATTCTGAAATCGGCCAGACCACATCGACGAGCCGGAGATGTTGCATGTATGCGGCGTGACGCGATGCGATGTTCGAAAATTCTTCGCGGAGCAGAGGAATTGCATCATAAAACAGAAAGCCGATCTGCAGCCCACAGCGTCTTGCCCATAAAATCAGATCGAGCGTCACCGCCTCCTTCTGATAAGTCAAATGGGTGACCTCGGGCGAGATAAGCCAATTGTGTTCTTCGACCTTATGCAGACCGATCGGCACGGATGAATTTTCTTCTCCAAGGTAGATTTCACGATCATACGGCTCTACCGGAGGGCCATTCCACGCCGCCAGATGCTCACGTTCGGATATATTGATGAGGACGCAGCATTTTTGATCCGGATCCCACTTAACAAAGCGCACGCTCTCGCCAAGGGCAATCAGAGCACCGCTGAGGCCGCGGACGGCTCGTTGGACGCCTGTATTGACCGGACATTTTATCGTATGGTCAACAAAGATGTAGGTCGTGCGCGCTCCCCTTTCGAGCGGGACCGGTCGAAAGCCGTCGCCAAGCGGCGTATCTGAATCGTATGACAGAGCTGCAAATTCTGATGCATTGTAAGGCAGTGGGTTTGCATTGTCCGGCTGGCTGCGATTGTTGAAAATGCGCGCGATACCCCCATTGGGCGACAAGACCGAAGACAACACCGAAGACATGGCCGACCGCGCCAACAGCGCCGCTCTTCCCGCAGCACGAGCGGGTGCGGTCAAGCGCCATGACAAGCTCGCATGAATGGAAGCCAAAGCGCCTTCGGCGGCTGTTTTTGCCTCCTGCATATTTATCAATGCCAGTCTGTGCTGATCGAGCTGCCCCTTCAGGCTTGCTATTTCTGTCTGGAGGTCTCGTTCTATCCGGTCGTGGGCCAGATAGAGTTCGTCATATTCGATTTCTTGTTCTTCCACCTGTTGCCGCAACGCCGTTATCTCTTGAAGGGAATGGCGTGAAAATACCGATGAATCGGTCAGAGCGAAGTCGTCATAGATATTTGGCCCGGGACCGAAGGCCGTTTTCAATTCTGGTTTTTCGTGGGAGACATAATAACGATTCAGCCCATCAAAATAGACGTAGTCGTACCCGAGCGATAACAGCTCCGGCTCCCACTCCTGGTGATTGGGAGTCTGTGTCATCGGGACGGTACTTTCGACGGCTACGATCCACGGTCTTATGCTCGAAGGCAGCCAGCTTCTGATGACCTCTGATTCAAGACCTTCGACGTCTATCTTGAGCCAATGGACTGGACGATCGACATAACGGTCGAACAACTCGCTCAATGGAAAGCAAGGCACTTGACGCTCGACCGTCGTGAATCCACTGGCAGTATATTCATGGACAAGCTCCCGGCGCGCGGTGCTCAGTCCGGTGTGTTCCACAGCGAAGAAGGAGATCGGTGAGGGACGTGTTGAAATTGCCGCTTCGACGACAATTTCGTCTGGCCGCGCGGCGCGTATATGCGCGGCATGCTCGGCAACAGGCTCTACATGAATGCCGCGCCAGCCGATTTCATAGAAGCCCTTGCTTACCGAATATAAATCCGGATCGTGGGCGCCGATATCGACATAGAATCCATTCTGGATTTCTTTCAGCGCTCGCCAAAGGATGACATCCTCGAAGTTCTGCGCATGAGAAATGAACACTCGACGGTAACTCCAGGTGTTCGACCTTCAATCATTACTGCTTTGGAAAGCGGGAATGACTATAGAAGGTTGAATTTTCTTTCAATTTCAATAAGACAACCGAATTTGCCGGATTGTGGCAGGCTTCAATTGGTCAATAGGTTGGGCAAAGCGCACACGAATGGGACCACACTGTGTCGGGCCGGAGTTGCGATCAATCGGCGCCAATCTGCCGCTGGGTCACAGCAAGGGTATGCTCCTTCGCCATCACTGATTCGTCCAGGATACGTGTCAGTTTGGCGCCGCGAAGCAACATCTCGCCTTCGATCGCGCCTTTCAGCAGATGCAGGCGGATTTCAACATTCTTCAAAGGATCTTCCACCTTGAAAGTAAGATCGAAGGCATAAACGCCCTGTCGTGGAAAACGCATGGTAACGGCGTTGAGCGTTTGACCGATGAAGACATCGGCAAACGCTATCGTGTCTGAACGGCAATCTAGAAGCTCGATTTGGACCTCTGCATTCCACGTTCCCCGTGGCAAATGCAGGTACGGGCCAAAGAAGACGTAGCGGGCAGGGCCGGTGAGGATGGTGGTCCCTTCCAACTGGCGGTTAGGTACATCTCCATTCTGAAAGAACTGCCGATGCCAGTATATCTCGTCAATGCGACGCCTCTCCGTGATCAGCGTATATGTTTGGCCGAGATCGCTCATGAGTTTGCGATCTTGCCGGGTCAAGGCATTCAGGGCGGTCGAAGGCGATTTCCATTCGGGAAACTGACCGGCGATAAAGTCATGCAGTGTGGCTTCCGTACCGGCGCCGTACGAAACCCTCTCGAGAATGGTTGAGAACTGCGATTCCGAGCAGGGAATTCTATAAAAATCAATTAGATCCGAGAGAATTTCGGTCACAGGCACATCATATTTTTCTGGTGTGATGATGTGCAGCTTGTCTGACTGCATAATCTCCTCAATTGGCATCAGCATCATCGCTGCGGTGCGAACGGAATGGATGAAGCCTTTGCCGGTGTTAGCCATCTGGAAGCCGACGACGGTGGGGTAGTCGTCCAGGCACAAGACGGCCGCCGCGCCCGAGTCGATCAGGAGCTTGATCAGTGCCGATTGTGGACAATCCGAATACAATACGACAGCCTTGCGGCTGGAGGCTGGAATAGTCGCCCAAGCGTCACGCAGAGGTTCAATGCCTGCAGCGGTTATGCTTGCGGTTTCGCCAAGGGTGTTTTGTGCAATTATTTCAACGATCTTGGCGATCGATAGCGAGATCGACGATTGCATACCGAGTACGCTGAGTAACATCTGGCAGAACTTTCAGGCTGTCGCCGATAAGCGAATATCCGGTCCATATAGCAGTCCATTCCCGTCAATTGCAGGGGCGAGAGCCAGACAAGCCGTCAAACCTCCGCATCGATCGAATTTCGCCAAAATTGGCGTTAAAGATAAAAAAATCCTTAGATGTGACTTTAGGAGTGAGCTGTTTTGGTGGGCAAGCATGACGCCGCTTCGGAATAATCAACGTAATTATCAATATAGTTCTGAAAGGAAGTCGCCTTTATGGCCGTGAACTTGCCCGACTTAGCTGCGAATTTCTCGCGGACTGGGGCTTTGCTTCCTCCAGGTACTGTCGACAAAGTTCTCGCCAGATCTCAGCTTCGCGCCCGTATTATCCGTAGGCTATTGATTTCAATCATCATATTCCCGTCGTTGTTCGCCATCCTGTATTACGGCCTTTTTGCCGCCGACCGGTATGTGTCGGAGGCGAATATCATCGTGCGCAGCGTGTCGAGTAAGCGTATGTCGGGTCTGGAGATGATTTTCCAGACTTTCGGCATTTCGCGCGCCGTCGACGACTCAAATGCCGTCCAGAACTACATGCTGTCGCGCGATGCCGTGCGGGCGCTTGAGACGCGGGTTCCGCTACGAACGATCTTCTCCGATAAACACGGCGACATCTTTTCACGGTTCCCGCGGTTCTGGCTGCCGAAGAACGATACGTTCGAGCGGCTCTACGAATATTATCTTGACCGGGTGAGCGTCGTTCAGGATCAGGCCAAAGGCATCACAACGGTGCGCGTTGTGGCTTTTCAGCCTGAAGATGCCAAAAAAATCTCGCTCGCGCTGCTGCAACTGTCGGAAGAAATGGTCAACCGCATGAACGTGCGGGCTCAAAACGACACGGTCAATTCGTCGCAAGCGGGTGTTGATCAAGCCGTTCAGACGCTGGTTGAAGCTCAGAAAAATCTTGCCCAGTATCGCAACAAGGAATTGATCATCGACCCGTCGAAGAATTCGGCGTCGGTTCTCGATACGATCACGACACTCGCGACCGAGAATGCACAAGTTCTGGCGCAGGTTCAGGAAATGGGCAAATTGACCCCGAATAATCCGGGAATTGCTGCGCGGCAGGCGCGTGCGGATTCTCTCAAAGCCAGAATAGCCAGCGAGCGTGACAAGCTTGCCGGCAGCGATTCCGGTCTTGCGACAAAAATCGAAACCTATGAGCGGCTCGCCCTTCTCCGGGATATCGCGGAGAAAGGGCTGACAAGTGCGAGTGCATCACTTGAAACTGCGCGTCAGGAAGCGCGCCGTCAGCAGATCTATATCGAGCAGATCGTCGCTCCCAATTTGCCCGATCAATCGACTGAGCCGGAGCGGCTGCGAATGATCGCGACCTATATTGTGGTGACCACGATGCTGTCCGCTGTTCTATGGCTGCTGACCGCAGGCGCGCAGGAACATTGAAGATGCTTGCCAACCTGCTTTCATTTTTCGATACCGGTTCACGGCGATCCAGTTTTGCGGTGGGAAGCCGCGTGCAGGTTCGTATCGTGGCCGCGTTGATGATCCGCGATGCGATGGGACGCTTTGGTCACGAAAATCTTGGATTTTTTTGGGTCATTGGAGAGCCGCTCCTGTTGACCTGCGGCGTCATGGCTCTTTGGACCCTCACCCATCAAGGCCATGGCGCCGGGGTGAGCGTCGTGCCGTTTGCTCTTACGGGTTACTCGATGCTGACGATGTGGCGCATGATCGTCTTCAAATCGATGCATGGCATGAGGCGCAGTGCGACTCTGATTTTTCACACGAACGTAAAGTTTTTCGACATTTTGCTGGCTCGCTCGCTCCTTGAAACGATCGGTATTCTCGCCGCGTTCCTCGTTGCCTATTTGCCGCTTTGGCTGCTTGGTTTCGTTCCGACGCTCAACGATCCTCTGGCCTTGTTCATCGGTTGGCTGATGACGGCCTGGTTCAGTTTTGGCTTCGGTCTGATTATCGCTGCTTTGACCGAACTCAGCGATGCACTGGAGCGCTTTATTCATCCTGCGATGTATTTGACGCTGCCGATTACGGGCGCGTTTTATCTGGTCGACTGGATGCCGGCGCGGATAAGGGACATATTGCTGTATTCGCCACTGGTGCACGGCAGCGAAATGTTTCGCAGCGGCGTTTTCCCGCCCGATGTCGTAACGATTTACGATCCTTGGTATCTACTGACCTGGTGTATCGTCATGACCGGTATCGGTCTGCCGCTTGTTTCATATGCTCAACGTCATGTGCAGCTAGCCTGATGGCGGAAGCTGGTTGTCCATTGCAGGTTCTTGAATGACCGAAGTCGCTGAAGATCAACCAATTATCGTGCGGCAGATCGAGCTGCGGCCGCTAGAAATGCGTGGCCAGCTCGTCGCCGTCGAAGACGAAGCGCCAGAACCGAAGCCGCGATCGTTTTTCCGCGAACACAAGCTGTTCATGGTGACTGTCGTCATTCCCGTTTTTCTCGCGGCGATCTATCTTTTTTTCATTGCGTCAGACCGCTATGTCTCGGAGGCGCGGTTTATCGTTCGTTCGTCATCGGCATCGCCGATGGACGGCATCGCCTCGCTTGTGTCCACGCAGGGCCTTTCACGCGCCAATGATGAGACGTTCGCTGTCAACGAATATCTTACCTCTAGGGATGCGGCAGAGCTGCTGCTGGCCAAGAACAATCTTGCTGAGATCATGACGCGTCCGGAAGCCGACATTATCAATCGCTTCCCGAATTTCTATACGCGCGACTCCAAGGAAAAGCTCTACAAGCATTTCAAGGACATGGTCTATGTGGACATCGAGGGTGCAACGGGCATCAGCACGTTGCAGGTGACCGCGTTCCGACCCGAAGATGCCAAAGCTATGACGAGCGCGCTGCTTAAGTATGCCGAAGAACTGATCAACCGGCTGAACGAACGGTCTTATCGGGATGCATTGAAATATGCCGGCGTGATCGTCGATCAGCAAAAGGCTGAATTTCTCGACATTGAAAAGCGTCTTTCAGCGTGGCGTAACGAGACCGGGACTGTGGATCCGGGTAAAGAATCCCTCGCGGGGCTGGAGTCGATTGGCAAGATGACTGTCGAACTGTCGAAGCTCGAAGGCTCGATTGCCGAGACGATCGCTTTGACGCCGAGCAATCCAAACCTTCCAGCCTTGCGGCAGAAGGCGGTTTCCTACAGGAATGAGATCGACAAGCTGAAACGTCTTATCGTCGGGGGTGACGGCTCGATGTCGGACAAGCTGCAAGTGTATGAGCAATTCATGCTTGAACGCGAAATCGCCGGTCGTGCACTTGCGGCAGCCGAACTCAATCGCCTAAAAGCGCGGCAGGAAGCAGATCGCCAACATCTCTATCTGCAGACAATCGTCGAACCAAATCTTCCGGATCAATACACGTATCCACGCCGTTTCCTCTATTTCCTGGGAATGATCGGCTTGTGCTGTATCGTTTATCTGATCCTTCGAACGTTGTCTGAAAACGCCATGGAGCATTCGGCTTGAGCAAGTTTTCCGCTGTAAGAAGCAAACTCTTGCCAGCAGCCGTTCGAGGCGGCGCGCGCCTTTACGAATGGGCGGAAGGCGAAGTCGCGGCTGCGCGTAACACGATGCAAGTCGAAAAGACGCCGGTGCAGAAAAAGGATCGGTCGATCCGCCTGACGAATATCGTGAAGGAATATCACACACCGATCGGCCGGCGCCGCGTGCTCGACAATATTTCTTTTGAGGTCAAGCCGGGAGAAAAAATCGCGGTGCTTGGCCGTAATGGCGCTGGCAAATCGACGTTGGTCAAGATCATTGGCGGCGTTGAGCCCCCGACGTCAGGAGAATTGCACAAGGGCCTCTACATGTCCTGGCCTCTGGCATTTACCGGAGGACTTGATGGCGTGATGACAGGCATCGACAATATCAAGTTCATTGCCCGTGTTTACAATCGTCCATTTGAAGATGTCGTGGCGTTTGTCGATGACTTCGCTGAACTTGGCCGCCAGTTATTCATTCCGGTGAAGAATTACTCGTCTGGCATGAACATGAGGCTCGCATTCGGGCTTACATTGGCGATCGATTTTGACTGCTTCCTGATCGACGAAGTCTTGTCGGTCGGCGATCAGCGGTTCCATCAAAAGTGCTACGACGAGCTATTCGTGAAACGTGCGGGCTGCGCTATGATCCTCGTCAGTCATGACGTAGCGATTCTTAGAAAATTTTGCGATCGCGCTATCATACTCAAGGGAGGGCGCGGTCGCGTTTTCGACGACATCGACTTCGCGCTGAGTATATATCATTCGCTCTGAGAGCTTCAGTTCGGCTGGAACGGAAGACGTAGGCAGGCATGTGTCCCGAAACCAGCTTTGCTTTCATCCAGATTTCGCGCTGACCTGATCCCGCCAGTAGTCGAGCAAGCTATCCATTGTCTCTTCGATAGGAATTCTGGCTGTCCAGCCTGTCAGATGTTGCAATCTTCCAGACGCGCCCTCCACACGGGGCACGTCGGAAGGCCTCAGTCGATCTTCATCTACTTTGATTTCAAAATCGCACCGTGCCCGGCTCCGGAATTTGTCGACCAGTGTCGCGATAGACCATGCTTGTCCCGAGGCAATATTGACTACATTCCTGTGGTCGAACGAATCCAGATGATTGATGATGGCTATATAGGCAGAGACGACGTCCCGCACATCCAGGAAGTCGCGAACGACATTGATGTTACCGACTTTGAGGATAGGTGGCTGCCGGCCGGCTTCTATGGCTGCAATTTGCGCGGCAAATGTAGGCAGCGCAAATCGTTGGTCCTGTCCTGGACCGGTGTGATTGAACGGGCGGGCTACAATCAAGCGAGCGGTTGCCGGCAGAATATCAAATAGCGCCATCTCTGCTGCAAGCTTGGAACGGGCATATGCATTGATCGGCCGAGGCGGAGTTTCCTCCGTGGCCTGTCCATCCTGGAAACTGGTGCCGTAGACTTCGGAACTGCTGACGAGCAGGAAGTTAGTTGCAGGACAATGAATGGCGCATGCACTGGCCAACCGTATCGAGCCGTTGAGATTTATCTCCCAAGTCTCCGGTGCTGAATTTAACGCAGAACCGACCGACGACTGTGCGCCAAGGTGAATGACGAGGTCCGGTTTGACCTCGGCGATGGCCTTGTTAATGCTGGCGCTATCTTCCAAATCACCGATAATGGGTGTCCAGCCGGGAAAGTCGATCTTGTCATCCGACCTGCGGAGTTGATAAAGCTCTTGTGCGGCGCAACGCTTGGCAATCGTCGGTGAAAGCCATTTGCCGACGAAGCCGGTCCCGCCTGTCAGCAAGATCCGCCGGAGTTTCATATTCCGCGAGACCCTCTCTGTCATCACTCACCAGTTCTGGGAGGTGGAGCGATGACGCACCAGATCGGCATCAACCATTTCCTTGATCATGTCTTCAAGTGAAGTTTCCGCCGACCAATTCAGTGCTTCTTGCGCCTTGGCTGGATTGCCCAGCAAGACATCGACTTCCGCCGGACGATAGAAGGCGGGGTCGATGACGACATGCCTCGCCATATCCAGGTCTACGTGTTCGAAAGCGATGCGGCACATATCACGAACTGTCACGGTGCGGCCAGTTGCGATGACATAGTCTTCCGGCTTTTCTTGTTGCAGCATCATCCACATGGCGCGCACGTAGTCGCGCGCATGTCCCCAATCACGTTTGGCATCGACGTTACCCAGGCGCAATTCGCTTGCGAGGCCGAGTTTTATGCGCGCGACCGCATCGGTGACCTTGCGGGTGACAAATTCGATGCCGCGGAGCGGGCTCTCGTGATTGAACAGAATTCCAGAAGAAGCATGAAGGCCGAAGCTTTCACGGTAATTCACAGTGATCCAATGGCCATAAAGCTTTGCGACGGCGTAGGGGGAGCGTGGGTAGAACGGGGTTTTCTCGCTTTGCTTCTCTTCCTGAATCAGACCAAACATTTCTGATGATGAGGCCTGATAGAAGTGCGCATCTGGCTTAACGACGCGCGTCGCTTCAAGCATGGTGGCGACGCCTACCGCGGTAATGTTGGCGGTCAAAATAGGTTGTTGCCAAGATGAAGCAACGAACGATTGAGCCGCAAGATTGTAAATTTCGTCAGGTTTTACATGGTGCATGACTCGTACGATGCTTGAGAGATCGCCAAGATCGCCATCGAGCAAGGTGACCTTATCAGCAACCCCAAGCCAGCGGAGACGATGATCTTCCACGCCGCGGTGTGAAGATCGCCGGATGACTCCAAAAACCTCGTAGCCCTTGCCAAGCAGAAATTGGGAAAGATAGGCGCCGTCCTGTCCGGTTATGCCAGTGATGAGCGCACGTTTGGTCATATGTCAGAGGCCTCGTAAAAACCTGATTAGATGCGTGTTGGTGCAATACCGTTGCGACGCTACGATGGCAAGTTGGGCGAATTGCGACTGCAAGCGATTGGTATTTCAGGTTCTCGGATGTCTCGCGTGCGGCGATTCTGTGAAAGTGTAGATGGCTGAAAGTACGGAATGGCTGAGCAGCCATGGGGACCCGGTTTGGCGGGAAATTGTGTTAAAAACTCCAGATTGATCGAGTTTGAGTAATATATCCTATGCTGCTAGGAACGCCAGTGCTTGAGTTTGCTGCGATATTTTTGGTTGTTTGCGTCTTTACGTCGTCGTTACAGGTAGAATCGTCCATGTTTTGAGTTGACGCTGTTCTCCAATGGAATGCGTACTAAAGGGAGGGATCCTATGAAGGTTGAAAGCGTCGCCTATTCGGTTTCCGGGCTCGATTGCCGCGGGCAGCTGATTTACGATGACAGTGTCAAGACGCCGCGTCCGCTGCTGCTGGTTGCACCCAATTGGGCGGGGATCACGCCGCGGGCGGTCGAAACGGGGAAGATGCTCGCCGGCGACCGTTACGTGGTGATGCTGGCGGATATGTATGGTGAAGGGAAGCGGCCGACCGGCAAGGAAGTGCCGATGGAGTTTCTGGCGCCACTGAGCGCGGACGCGATGGAAACCCGCCGGCGCATTGTTGCCGGCCTCGATGCGATGACGCAGGAAGCGCAGAGGCGCGGGATTGGCGATGTGAAGCGCCGCGCGGCGTTCGGCTATTGTTTCGGCGGCGCCAATGTGCTCGATCTGGCGCGCTCCGGCGCTGATGTCGCTGCGGTGGTCAGCTTCCACGGCAATCTGAAAACGCCGGTTCCCGCCAAGAAAGGCGATGTGAAGGCCGTCGTGCTTGTGGTCCACGGCGCGACTGATCCGATTGCGCCGAAATCCGATCGGGATGCACTTGAAGAAGAGATGACGGCCGCCGGCGCGTGCTGGAACATGCTGACGTTCGGCGGCGTCTGCCACAGCTTCACCGACGATGCCGCGAACCGTCCCGGTGTCTCGCAGTATAACGAACCCGCGATGCGGCACGGCTACAATCTGGCGCACGCTTTCATCGACGACGCTTTCGCCGGTAAGTTCTAACAGGACGCTCATTGCCGGCGGCTGCAACACTTGCCAGCCGCTACCGGCGATGGTCTGATCCCCGCTAGGAGCATTTTCGAGCGAAGTGGCTGCCGGTTCGCGTAAAGAAAATGCGTCAAAACAAAAACCTAGAGCTCGGTTCTGATTCCATCAGAACCGAGCTCTAGGACCGAAGCGACAGAGTTCGTGATCGGGCAGGGGGGATCAACATGAAGCGTCTGGCCGTGGCAATTGTAACGGGCGTTCTGGCTTTTGCGGGGCATGGTCTTGCCACCGCCTGCGCGCAGGATTTTCCTTCGCGGCCGATCCAGATTTTCGTGCCCTGGCCGCCAGGGGCGGTCGACAATTATATCCGCTTCCTGCAGCCGCAGATGGAAAAGCAGCTCGGCGGGCCGCTGATCATCGAGAACAAGCCGGGCGCCAACGGCTATCTCGGCACCGAGCAGGTGATGCGCGCGAAGCCCGATGGCTATACGCTGCTCTTCAACGTCACCAGCAGCATCGTGATGGGGCCACTCACCTCGCCCGATGCGCGCTTCGATGTGCAGAAGAATTTCACGCCGGTGACGGATGTCTTCGTCTCGCCGATGGTGATGGTGGTGCGCAATGCGCTGCCGGTGCAGAACCTGGAGCAGTTCATCGATTATGCCAAGAGCAATCCGGGCAAGCTGAATTTCGGTTCGCCCGGCAATGGCTCGATCCCGCATCTCCTGGGCGAGACGCTCAATCTGGCGGCCGGCATCAAGATGACCCATGTGCCCTACAAAGGATTTGCGCCCGGCGTGCAGGCGTTGATCGCCAACGAGCTCGATATGGCGTTCGTGGCGAGCGGTACGATCCAGTCGCAGATCGTCGCCAACAGGGTGCGGCCCATAGCGATCGACGCGGGACAGATGGCGCCCGGCCTTGCGTCTATGCCCGATTTGTCGAAGACTTTGCCGGGTTTCGATACGGTGCCGACATTCGCTGCGCTCTGGGCGCCAGCGGGAACGCCGAGGGCGGTCATCGATCGTTTGAATGCGGCGGCCGTCGCGGCGCTGAAAGTCCCCGAGACCCGCGCCCGGATCGAGGATGGCGGACAAGTGGTATTGGGGGGCACACCGGAGCAGGTTGCGGAGCGCGTCGCCAAAACCGTCGAGGTCTCGACTAAGCTCGTCGATGCGGCGAAAGCCGCGGGTGTGCGTTTCGACTAGGAGCAGAGATTGCCGGCGCAGATCGAGTTCAGCATCGATAATCTCGCGGCCTATCTCGAAAGGGCGCTCGGGTTTCGCGGACCCTTGACGCTACAGCGGATCGCGGGCGGCCAGTCCAATCCGACGTTCTTCGTGACCGGTCCGGATAGGAGCATTGTTTTGCGGAAGCAGCCGTCGGGGCCGTTGCTGCCGTCCGCGCACGCAGTCGATCGGGAGTATCGTGTCCAGCAGGCGCTGGCGGCAACCAATGTGCCGGTGCCGCGCATGCTGCATTTCTGTGCCGATACCGAGGTCATCGGCACGTCCTTCTATGTGATGGAGCGGCTCGAGGGCCGGGTGTTCCACGACTGTCGCCTGCCGGAGGCGCCGCGGGACGAGCGTCGGCAGATGTATCGCTCCGCCGCGCAGACCTTGGCGCACCTGCACAAAGTCGACTGGCCACGCGCCGGTCTTGAAGGGTTCGGGCGGCCGGATGGCTTTTACGAACGGCAGGTGGCGCGCTGGTCGAAGCAATGGCAGATGTCGAAAACGCGGGAGATCGCCGATATCGATTTTCTGCTCGATTGGCTGCCGCGTCATCTGGCCAAGGCAGGGCCTGCGACCGTGGTTCATGGCGATTATCGCATGGGCAACCTGATGTTTCATCCAAGCGAGCCGCGGGTCATCGCGGTGCTCGACTGGGAACTATCGACGCTCGGCGATCCGGCCGCCGATGTGGCGCATTTCTGCATGATCTGGCACACCGCCGCCGACGAATATGGCGGTGTGTTAGGGGAAGACCTGGCCGCGCTCGGCCTGCCGGAGCAGCGGGCATTCATCGAAGATTATGTCGAGGCGGTCGGACGGCCGCTTGATTTCGTGCCGTTTCACATGGCATTCGCCTTGTTCCGCTTTGCGGTGATTTTTGAAGGTATCGCGGCGCGCGCCAAGGCCGGCAATGCGGCCGGTGGGAACGCGGCAGAGGTTGCGCATCTGGCGTTGAATTTCGCCCGTCGGGCAGCGATGCTGGCGGGAACGCAAGATTGGGAAAAAGCATGAGCGAAGTCGTCACCAGACACATCACCTGTTCCGGGGGACTGCCGGCATTTCTGGCTGTGCCCGCTGATGCCGAGAATGCGCCGGTGATGATCCAGATGCACGAACGCTATGGTCTCGTGCAGCACACCCAGGATCTGGCGCTGCGCCATGCGAGCGAGGGGTTCGTCTGCATCGCGCCGGACTTTTTTCACAAGCATCCCGATCAGGCGGCGCTTCACCGCGGTGACGCCGGATACGATATGACGGACCCGGAAGCGCTGGCATATTTCGATGCGGCGATCGAGGCTGTGGGGCACGTGCCGCAGGCCGATCCGTCGCGGCTGGTGGCGATGGGCGTGTGCCAGACGGCGCGCCATCCGCTGGTGCTGGCCGCCCATCGCGCCGTCTCGGCGGCGCTCTGCTGGTATGGCGCGGCGCAGGACCGCGAATGGCAGGTGAACGCCAAATTCCCGGTCGGGCTCGATGAGATCATCGCCAGCATCGACTGCCCGGTGCTGGGCCTCTTCGGCGAGGCGGACCACATCATCTCGCTCGATCATGTGCGGCGGCTGCGCAACACGCTGGAGGCGGCGAGCAAGAGTTTCACCATCGAGGTGCTGCCCGATGCGCCGCACGGCTGGCTCAACGACACCATGCCCGGGCGCTATCGCCGCGACCAGGCCGAGGCCGGCTGGGCCATCCAGCGGGCGTTTCTGGCGGAGGCGCTCGATCCAGCCTTCGATCGCAACCGCATCGTCCAGCGATATGGTGCGAATTCTTCCGTCAAATATGACTTTTCCAAAAACCTGCGTCTGGAATAGAACTGATCTGACATCACCGCAGGCACTCGTAACAGGAGCAGAAAATGGCCAAGGATTTCAACGATCATTGCTGGAACGACGTGATCGACGATGAGATCCGCGAGATTTACGAGGCCTATCATCGCGAGACGTATGTGGGTGCGCGGCCTGCCATTCTGGCGATCGATCTTTACAACAAGGCTTATCTCGGCGGGAACCGCCCGGTGCGCGAGGTCAATCGCGAACATGCGGGGTCCTGCGGCGAGAACGCCTGGCGCGCCGTCGAGCCGACGCAGCGACTGCTCGCGGCGGCACGGGCCGCCGGCATTCCGGTGATCTATTCGACGCGCCATGCGGACACCGCCGGTGTCGCATCGACCAACCGCCGCAAGGCTGTCGAGACCGAGGATCTTTACGCCATCAAGGATGAAGTGGCGCCGCTGCCGGGCGAACTCGTCATCTACAAGGAGCGCGCATCGGTGTTCTTCGGCACGCCGTTGATCGCCCATCTGCGCCGGCTTGGCGTCGAAAGCCTCATCCTTCTGGGCGAGAGCACATCAGGCTGCGTGCGCGCCACCACTGTCGATGCTTATTCCTATGGCTTTCACAACACGCTGGTCGAGGAATGCACCTATGACCGCTCGATGCTGAGCCACAAGATCAATCTGTTCGACATGCATCATAAATATGCGGACGTGATGCATGTGGAGGATGTGATCGCGCATCTGACGAAGATGACGCGCAAGGTGGCGTGAAGGTAGAAGCTCACAGACCCTCGTCCGGCCCTCGCGATGCGAGGGCCACCTTCTCCCGTGAACGGGAGAAGGATTAACGCCGGCCAGCAGCGATCTTTTCAGCAACGCCCTGCTGGTACTCCGCGATCGGCATGAAGCCCTCGCAGGAGCGACAGAAGCGCTCGGATTCCGCACGGATGTCGTCGGCCGATTTCGACAGGTCGAGATCGTCGGTCCGCGGTTGGGGAATATACCAGTCGGAGTCGCAGAAGATTTCGATGCGGTTTCCTTCCGGGTCGAAAATATAGAGCGACCAGGCGTTGCCGTGGTTGGTGCCGTAGAGGCGCTGCACGCCGGGTGCATCCTTGGCGCGCCGCCAGGCGGCCTGGACGTCTTCCAGCCGCGGCACCCGGAAGGAAATCTGGTTGATCTGGGTGAAGGCGCCGGCGGGCCTGCCGCCGACCAGAACGACCTGATGGTGCTCGCGTGGATGGCCGCTCAGAAAGACGATGGGGTTGCCGCGCGCCTCGCCACGATCTGTGACGACGAAGCCGAGCATGCGCGTGTAGAACTCTTCCATCATGGGCAGGTCGGTTACGTAGAAACCCATGTGGCTGAAGCTCAGTGGGAGGGCTCCGTCGTCGGAATGTGCGGGGGAAGGTTGGGCAGCAGACACGGCGTAACCTCCAAATAAATGTCGTCTGGCCGCCGGGTGCGCGGCTTGCGGGCCAACATTCCGAAAACTAGTGTCAAATCGCAAAAGCGCCAGTCCTTTTTGCCAGAAGGCCTAGGGAAGGCAGATTTTGCGCATGACGATCCCCCGGCGCCTGGGGTATGGGAACACCGAAGCAATTGGCGCGAGATCGCGCGGGACATGGAAACGCGTTCGACAAGGAGAGAACATGGCTGAAGGAATTATCGTCAAGAAGTCCGACGACCTCTTGGAAATCACCCTGAACAATCCGGAGCGGGGCAACGGCCTTTCGGACGAACAGATCGTGTTTCTCGGCGATACGATCGAGAAAGAGCATGAGAATGTCCGTCTCATCGTGCTGCGCGCCAATGGCGAGGATTTCTGCACCGGCCGCGCCGGTATGGGCACACGTCCGGCGACTCGCCCCGAGGCACTGGCGCTGAAGCGCATGAGCGACATCGTGTTCCGCTGCTACAGCATGGTGCGCAAGTCCAGGGCGCCGGTGTTGACGGTGGTGCAGGGCAAGGCATTCGGCTTCGGCTGCGCGCTGGCCTGCGTTTCCGACATCACGATCGCTGCGGATGAGGCTTCCTTCGCCATTCCGGAGTTCAGCCACAACATCATGCCGACCATGGTCATGTCATCCCTGGTCGACCGCGTGCTGCTGAAGCCGCTGATGTACCTGGTGTGGACGAGCAAGATCATTTCAGCCCATGAGGCGCAGCGCATCGGTGCCGTCAGCGATGTCGTTCCCAAGGCTGATCTCGAAAAGACAGCGGATGCGCTGATCGCCCGACTGATGAACGGGCCACGCCCGGCCGTGCTGGCGGTGAAGGAATATGCCCACGGCGCGATGACCATCGACACCGCCAAGGCTGTCGACTTCGCGCGCAATATTCACAGCCTGGTCAACTCGTCGAGCGAGATGCAGGTCGCGAAAAAGTAGAATCGTTGCGGCGCCACCTTCTTCCGTTTCACGGGAGAAGGTGGCCCTTGCGCAGCAAGGGTCGGATGAGGGTGGGTTCTATGAGCTTCCGGTACTAAAGTACCGTGCTTAATACCTCTCAACGACCCTCATAATTTGCGCCCTCATCCGACCTCTGCTTCGCAGAGGCCACCTTCTCCCGTTTCACGGGAGAAGGGTTAGAGGGCGGTGCGGCCGCCGTCGATGGGGATGACCTGTCCGGTGATGAAGCTGCCGGCGCCTGACGCCAGCAACAGGGCCAGGCCCTTGATCTCCTGCGGATCGGCCATGCGTTTTAACGGTACGGAATCGCCCATGGCCTTGACGCGTTCCGGCTCGCGGAACAGGCGGCCGCCGGCGATATTGGTCATGAACGGGCCGGGCGCGACGCCGTTGACGAGAATGTTGTAGGGCGCGAGCTCGATGGCGGCGAGGTGAACCATGTGGATCACGGCCGCCTTCGTCACCGTATAGGGATAGCCCGAAACTTCCGATATGCGCAGGCCGGAAATTGAGGCGGTGACGATGATGCGGCCGCTCTTCTGCGGCTTCATCACCGCGGCCGCCGCCTGCAACGTAGCGAACACGCCGGTCTGGTTGATCTCGACAACATTGTTCCAGACATCGAGATCGATATTCTCGATGTGGCCCGCTTCCTCGCTGATCGGCGCGCCGCCGGTGATGCCGGCATTGGCGACGACGATATCCATCTTACCGTAATGCTTGGCGGCGCCGGCGACGGCCGTGCGGATGGCGGCCGGCTCGCGCACGTCGAGCTCGACAGCCATGGCCTGATGGCCGGCAGCGTTCAGTTTTGCCACGGCTGCGTCGAGGCCGGCGCGATTGGCATCGGCCAGGGTGACGAGGGCGCCGTGTTCGGCGAAGCCTTCGGCCATGGCGTAGCCGAGGCCGCTGGCGGCGCCGGTAACGAAGGCTGTCTTGCCGGTCAGGTCGAAAAGTTTGCTCATGTAATTACCCTGTCCGTTAGCGCATCACGCTGCCGCCATCGACCACCATCGTATGGCCGGTCATGAAATCGCTGTCGGACGAGCAGAGGAAAACCAGCGTGCCGGTGAGGTCTTCCGGCTGCTGCTCCCGCTTGAGGGCGCGGCTGTTCTTCGTGGCGTCGGCGCCAGCGCCGGTCATCTGCGGGTTCGACAAGACGCCCTCGCTCATGGTCAGGCCGGGCGCGATGGCGTTGACGTTGATGTTGTAGTCGCCCAGTTCACGCGCAACACAGCGCGTCAGCGCGACGATGGCGCCCTTCGATGTCACGTAGTGGGTGATGCCGGTCTGGCCCTTGAACACGGTGCCTGATGCAATATTGACGATCTTGCCGGCCTTCTGCTTCATCATGACGGGGGCGACGGCCTTGCAGAGAAGGAAGGGGCCACGCACGTTGACGGCCATGACGTCATCCCATTCCTGTTCGCCGATCTCGAAGAAGCTCTGGCGCTGCAGGTTGGCGAAGATCGCGGCATTGTTGACGAGCGCGTCGATACGGCCATAGCGTTTGACGACATCGTTGACGAGTTCGTTGACCGATTTCGAGTTGGCGACGTCGCTGTGGATGAAAATGGCGCGGCCGCCTTCGGCCTCGATCTCCTTAACCGTTCCGGCGCCGTCGCGAACGTCCGAGACGACGACGACAGCGCCTTCGGCGGCGACGGCCTTGCAGAAGGCCGCGCCGATGCCGCGGGCGCCGCCGGTGATGATGATGATTTTGTCCTGCAGGCGCGCCATGCGCTCTTCTCCCGTTGTGTCGCGCCTAGATGCGGCGCTTGTCGGGAGCCAAGCTAGTCCGCCGCGCGCCAACTCACAAGCACTTCGCTGAAACCGGGCAGTCGACACCGCCCGGCAAACCACCTAGACTTCCATCAAATAAAAACAGGAGGAAACCATGACGACCGACTACAAGAATATCATCGTGGAGAAGGACAATGGCATCACCTGGGTGATGTTCAACCGTCCGGAAAAGCGCAATGCGATGAGCCCGCAGTTGCACCACGAGATGGACGATGCGCTGATGCGGCTCGCCATCGATGATGAAACGAAAGTCCTCATCATCACCGGCAAGGGGGACGCTTTCAGCGCCGGCCAGGATCTGAAGCTTTATTTCCGCGAGACCGAGAACGATCCGGTCGCCAAGCAGCGCGCCCAGCAGGCGGCAAATTCCTGGCGCTGGCACAGGATCACCAGCTTCCCGAAGCCGACGATCGCCATGGTGAACGGCTATTGCTTCGGCGGCGCATTCACGCAGGTCTGCGCCTGCGACATCGCCATCGCGTCGGACACAGCGACCTTCGGCCTGTCGGAAGTGAACTGGGGTGTCATTCCCGGCGGCATCGTGAGCTGGAATATCGCCGAGCTGCTGAACCATCGCGACGCCATGTTCTACGCCATGACGGGCCTGCCGTTCGACGGTAAGAAGGCGGCGGAGATCAAGCTCGTCAATTATTCGGTGCCTGCCGATCAGTTGCGCGACGAGACGGTCAAGATCGCCAAACTTCTGATGGAGAAGAATCCAACCACATTGCGGTACACCAAGGAAGCAGTGCGCCACGTGCGCGGCATGAGCCACGACCAGGCCTATAATTTCCTCGGCGCCAAACTGCTGGCCCTGCAGCAGGTCGACAAGGAAAAGGGCATGCAGAAGGGGCTGAACGAGTTTCTCGATACAAAAACCTACAAGCCGGGCTTCGGCGAATTCAAACGCTAAGCTGACGACAACGAAATGGGAGGATCAGCATGCGCCTGAATGGTGCGATCGCAGCGCTTTGCGCTGCAACTTCGATTGTATTTTCACTAGGTGCAATGGCGCAGGAAGTGGATGCCGATCTGATCGCCAAGGCGAAAGCCGAAGGCAAGGTCGTCTATTACACCGATCTCATCGTCAATCAGATCGTGGTGCCGGTGGCGACCGCCTTCGAGAAAAAATATGGCGTGAAAGTCGAGTATTCCCGCGCTGACAGTCAGGCGACGATCCTGCGTCTGGCGAATGAATACAAGGCCGGTAAGATGCAGGCCGATGTTTTCTCGCTGACGAGCGGCTTGCAGGCGCTCGTCGATATGGGGGCGGTGAGGCCGATCGATGCGAAGTATACGGCGCATCTGCCGAAAGACTTCCACGATCCGAAAGGCATGTGGGCGGCATCGAATTACTATGTGATGACGCCGGCCGTGAACACGGATCTTGTGCCTGTGGCGGAGCGGCCGAAGAGCTATCAGGATCTGCTCGATCCGAAATGGAAAGGCCGCATGGCCTGGAAAACCAATGATATGTCCGGCGGGCCGGGCTTCATCGGCAACATCCTGAGCTTCATGGGTGAGACCGACGGCATGGCCTATCTGCGTAAGCTCAGCGGGCAGGACATTCGCACCGTCAATGCCAGTGCGCGCGCCTTGCTCGACCAGTCGATCGCCGGCGAGTATCCGCTGGTGCTGCAGATCTTCAATCATCATTCGGAGATCAGCGCGCGGCAAGGTGCGCCGACCGCCTGGGTGAAGATGGAGCCGGTGGCGGTGACGAACGAGCAACTCAGCATCGCGGCGAAATCACCCAACCCGAAAGCGGCGCTTCTGCTGGTCAGTTTCATGCTCTCGAAAGAAGGGCAGGAGCTGTTTCAGAAGGCCGGATATTTTCCGACGCACCCGGATGTGCCGGCGCCGTTTCCGGCGCTTGCGCCGAGCTCCGGCGGCTTCAAGGCCAACTTCCTGAGCCCGGAATATATCTTCGCCAACTATGAAAAATGGGCGGACATCTATCAGCAACTGTTCCGCTGATCCGCAAACGCGACTGGACGATCACTGGGCTGATGTGGCAAAGAGCGCTCTAGAGAGAGCGCCCGGCTCCGCTGCGCATGTGAGATTTAACGTCCAATGCCGAATGTCCTGATTGTCCTGACCCTGCCTGAAAAGGTGCGCAACGAATATCGGGACCGTCTGTCGGCGAGCTTTCCCGCTCTCAGGTTTGATCTCGTCGATCATCACTCCAAGGCGCATCAACTGTCCCACGATGCGGACATCGTGATCAGCTTCGGGGTTCAGCTTGCCGACGATATCTTCCGTCTCGGCCAGAAAATCCGCTGGGTGCAGGCGCTGGGCTCCGGGGTCGACGGGATCGTCGATCAGCCGTCGCTGCGCGGTGATACCGTCGTCACCAATATGCAGGGCCTGCATGGCGCGCCCTGCGCGGAATCAGCGCTCTGCTCGATGCTGTCTCTGGCCCGCGCCATGCCGCGTGTGCTTGATAACCAGCGTGCCGGCTCCTGGGACCGCTTTCCCCTGAAGCTTCTGGACCGCAAGACGGTGGTGATCGTCGGCGTCGGTGTGATCGCAGAAGCCTTAGCGCCGCGCTGCAAGGCGATGGGCATGCGGGTGGTCGGCGTCAGTTCGGTGCCGCGTGAGCTGCCCGGCTTCGATGCGGTTGTGCCGCGCAGCCAGCTTCTCCAGATCGCCGCCGAGGCCGATTATATGGTGCTGGTTGCGCCATATACGCCGGCGAACCATCATATGATCAATGCTGACGTGCTCGCCGCCATGAAGCCCGGCGCTTTCCTGATCAATATCGCGCGGGGCGGGGTCGTCGACGAAGAGGCGCTGATGGCGGCGCTCGAGGAGGGTAGGCTCGCCGGCGCGTCGCTGGATGTTTTCGCCGAGGAGCCGTTGCCCAAGGGGCATCGTCTTTGGGCGATGAAGAATGTCATTGTCACGCCGCATCTGGCGGGATTTCACGACGAATACCAGGATCTCGCGATCCCGATCGTCGAACACAATATCCGCAAGTTTCTCGCCGGCGATGTCGCCGGCATGATCAATGTTGTCAGGGATGGAAAGGGAGCCAGAGCATGAGCGGTCCGGGAGAACGCATCAACACGCCGATTTCAACCGCCGAACTGGAACGGCGCTGGAAGCTCGTTCGCGCGGCCATGAAGGCGAAGAATATCGATGTTCTGGTGATGCAGAACAACAATGATTTCATGGGCGGCTACGTCAAATATTTCACCGATTTTCCGGCCACGAACGGCTATCCGCTGACGGTCATCTTCCCGCGCGATGATGAGATGACCATGATCGGGCAGGGACCGTTCGGCATGGACACGGGCGTGCAGCCGGGCGATCCGCTGCGCCGTGGCGTCAAGCGGGTCATGGGCGTGCCGGGCTATGCCAGCGCTTCCTATTGCAAGGAGTATGACGCGGAACTGGCGGAAAAGGCGCTGTCCTCGCATCCGCGCGCGACCATCGGTCTCGTCGGCACTTCATCGATGCCCTATGCGTTCGTCGATTATCTGAAGCGCGGCAAGCTTTCGAATTCGAGCTTCGTCGATGCGTCAGATCTGGTCGATGAGATCCGCGCGATCAAGAGCCTCGAGGAAATCGCCACCATGCGGGCCACCTGCGCCATGCAGGACATGCAGATGGAGGCGGCTTTCAAGGCGGTGGCGCCGGGCAAGCGGGATATGGAAGTGATGTCGGCTGCCCGCCATGCGGGCACCTGCGTCGGCAGCGAGCAGGGCTGGTACATGTGTGCGTCGGGGCCGGTCGGCACCGCCGCCGTCATGTCGCCACCGCATCTGCAGAACCGCATCATCCGCGCCGGCGACCAATATACGATCCTGATCGAGAACAATGGCGCCGGTGGTTTCTATACGGAACTTGGTCGTACCTGCGTGCTCGGCAAGGCATCGCAGGAGATGAAGGATGAGTTCGCCTTCGTACTTGAGGCACGCGCTCATACGCTGGCGCTGCTGAAGCCGGGCGCATCCTGCAGGGACATCTGGGAGTCTCATAACGCCTTCATGCGCAAGCACGGCCGGCCGGAAGAGCAGCGGCTCTATTGCCACAGCCAGGGCTATGACATGGTGGAACGGCCGCTGGTGCGCTTCGATGAAAGCATGACGATCGAGGCCAATATGGTGCTGGCGGTGCACCCGACCTATGTAACGTCGACGACCTATAGCTGGGCTTGCGACAACTTCCTGGTGACGGAGACCGGCGTCGAGCGGCTGCACAAGTTCCCGGAGAAGATCACGGAACTGGGTTGAGTCTTCAGGCTGTCGACCAACTGTCATCCCCGACGCTCGCGTAGCGGGTGAGCGGGGATCCAGAGGCCAAGAGCCGCAACTTCGGCCCGTCACGTTGCTTCTGGATTCCCGCTCTGCGCTTCGCTTGGCGGGAATGACACCGAGATTGCAGCCTCTCCTGCTTCGTCGATTTTATTTAAACAGAAGCTTTTTGATCTGCTCGCGGAAGTTGAGCAGTGTACGTTCCAGCATCGGCTTTTGTTGCGCGAAGCGCTGGGCTGGCACCGGGATTGAGATCGCCAGCGGCCTGCCGAAGGCATCGAGCAAAGCGGTGCCGACGGCGTTGATGCCTTCGCCGTGTTCGCCGAGATCATAGGCGAGATGAGTGCGGCGGACCTGTTCGATCTCGCGCAGCAGGGCGCGGCGGTTGCGCAGGCCGTGGCTCTTGTGTTCCTCGAGGCTCTTGGCGACGAGATCGTCTGTATCTTCACCGGCGAAACAGGCGAGGATCGCCTTGCCGTTGGCCGTGCAATGCAGCGGAAAGCGTTCTCCCACAGCCGAAAGTGCGACGAGGCGCTGTTTGCCCTGCACCTGGTCGACGAACATCGCCGAGCCGCCGGAGAGAACGGCAAGGTCCACCGTTTCGCCGACCTGTTCACCAAGCGTGCGCAAGTAAGGCGCAATCAACTCCGGTGTGCTTGATCCCGCCGATGCCGCAAGCCTGATGAGGCCGGGGCCGATGCGCACGCCGCCGCCATGGCCGTTCGCCGCAACGAAACCTTCCGCCGACAGCGCGCCGACGATGCGCTGCACGGTGGAACGCGCGAGGCCGACACGTTTGGCGATCTGTCCGAGGCTGAGGCCGTCGGGCCTGTCCTCAATGGCGCGCAGCACGCGTGCGGCGCGAGCGATCACCTGAATGCCGCCGGGTGTACGCCGCGCGGCGGGCGCGCTGCTTCGCCCTTGCGAATTGATCGGCATCTGGCTCTCTCTCCCTTGCAACTTCGTGCCGTGAAGTCTGTACCGCATGACGGGCGTTAAAATTTCGCCGACCGTCTGGCGGATCATTGACCGGTATATGATACACTTGTATCGTATTATGAAAAGGGGCTAAAAGCTTCCTTGTTTTTCGTTTGCGTCAGCGCTTTCCCCAGGGAGGAGACAAAATGCCGATTACGGTTCGTGGTATTCAGTTCGAAGCCAATCTCGACAATGCGATGGGATTGCAGTTCTACAACCTGTCCCACCGCTTCGGTTATCAATCGCCGAACTGGCCGTATTTCGAAGACGTCAAGATCGAGCGCATCCATTACATGGCGAAGTCGGGCGTGCTGTCGCAGCGCATCACCACCAGCATGCACAACACGACGCATATCGATGCGCCGGCCCACGTGGTTGCGGGCACACCGTTCATCGATGAAGTGCCGCTGCCGCATTTCTTCGGCTCGGGCATCGTCATATCGCTGCCGAAGAAGCAGTGGGAATCGATCACTTATGACGATCTTGAAAAGGCTGCCGGCAAGATCGTGCGCCCTGGCGATGTCGTGATCGTCAACACCGGCTGGCACCACAAGTACGAAGACAACGAAGAGTATTTCGCGCTCGCGCCTGGCTTCGTCCCCTCGGCCGGTCACTGGTTTGTCGAAAAGAAGGTCAAGGTCGTCGGTCACGACACGCAGGCGAACGACCATCCGCTGGCCACCGCCATCGGCCCGCATCGCAACGGCCCGCTGCTGCCGCATCTCGCCGACGAGTACAAGAAGTGGTCTGGCGGTCGCGACTGGAAGGACGATTTCCCGGAATGGGAGCCGGTGCATCGCATCCTGTTCAAGGCCGGCATTCTCGGCATTGAAAACGTCGGCGGCGATCTCGATGCCGTCACCGGCAAGCGCGTCACCTTCGCCTTCTTCCCGTGGAACTGGGATCGTGGTGACGGCTGCATTATCCGTCTTGTCGCCATCACCAATCCGGATCAGGCTTACCGGATCGAGAAGGGGGAGAAGTTCTGATGTTCGTCAAACGCTATCAGGACGCCAAGCCCTATGAGGCGGCCAATCACCGCGAGGTGAAAGGCCTGCGCCTTCAGGGCTTCGAGAAGGGCGGGCCGACCAATCAATGGGTCGGCATGTCGCACTTCCTGCCCGGCGGTGGCGCCGGGCCGGATTCCACGCCGTTCGAGAAGGTCTATATCGTCATCGAAGGCGAGATGACCGTGATCATCGACGGCAAGGAAACCGTGCTGAAGAAGTTCGACTCCTGCACGATCCCGGCCAATGAAGTGCGCGAGATCATCAACCGCACCAATCATGTCTGCGTCATGATGGTCGTCATTCCCTATCCGCCGGGGTACAAACATGAGTGATTATCTCAAGAACCCGCTGTCGCTCTTCGACGTCAAGGGCAAGGTTGCGGTCATCACCGGTGCGTCGGGAGCCTTCGGCGCGCTGGCGGCGCAAATTCTCGCCGCCTCCGGCTGCAAGCTCGTACTCACGGCCGGCAAGAAGGCCGATCTCGACGCCGTCACCAAGACCTGCACGGACGCCGGTGCCGAGGTCGAAGCGCTGAATGTGCGTCCGTCGAGTGAGGCGATCTGCGAGCAGGTCGTCGCTGCTGCGGTCAAGCGTTTCGGCAAGGTCGATATCCTCGTCGTCGCTTCGGGCAAGAACGATGTCTCGAAGATCACCGAGATGGCGCCCGAACGTTTTCTCGATGTGATGGATGCGAATGTCACGCAATCGTGGCTGATGGCGAAGGCCTGCTCCAAGCAGATGCTGGCTCAGGGGCAGGGTGGCAAGATCGTGCTGATGTCGTCGGCGCGTGGCCTGCTCGGCCATCCGGCCGGTTACACCGCCTATTGCGCATCGAAGTCGGCCGTTGACGGCATGACCAAGGCGCTGGGCTGCGAGCTGGGGCCGACCGGCATCACCGTCAATGCGATCGCACCGACGGTGTTCCGTTCGCCGCTGACCGCCTGGATGTTCGAGGACAACGACAACGCCAAGGCCGTGCGCAATGGCTTCCTGACGCGCGTACCCAAGGGGCGTCTCGGCGAGGCGGAAGATCTTGCCGGGCCGCTGCTGTTCCTCGCCTCCAAGGCGTCGGACTTTTACACCGGGCATATTCTTTATGCCGACGGTGGCTATACGGCGGGGTGAGTGATGGCTGGCAAGCAGAAGATTGCGATCATCGGCGCTGGCCTCATGGGCCATGGGATTGCGCAGGTCTTCGCTGTCGCCGGCCATGATGTTGCGATGACTGATCCGGTCGAGGCGGCGCGTCAGGCGGCGCCCGGTCGGATTTCGCGCAATCTGGCCGAGATGGGTCTCGATCCGGACGCCGTCCATCGCGTCAGCCTGCATGCCGATCTTGCAGAGGCCGTGACCGGCGCCGATGTGGTGATCGAGGCGGCGCTGGAGAATATGGAGCTGAAGCAGAAGCTCTTCGCGCAGATCGAGGCGGCAGCGCCCGCGCATGCGATCCTGGCGTCGAACACGTCGGTGATGCCGATCACGCAGATCATGCAGAATATCGGCGACAAGTCGCGCGCGCTCGGCACCCATTGGTGGAACCCGCCGTTTCTGGTGCCGCTCGTCGAAGTGGTGCGCACGGTCGACGTGTCCGACAAGACCGTGGCGACGATGATGGCGTTGCTGGCCTCCGTCGGCAAGACACCGGTGGAAGTGAAGAAGGATGTGCCGGGTTTTGTCGGCAACAGGCTGCAGCATGCGCTCTGGCGCGAGGCGATCTCGATCGTCGAGCAGGGCATTTGCGATGCGGACATGGTCGATATGGTGGTGAAGGCGAGCTTCGGCCGCAGGCTGCCTGTGCTTGGCCCGCTGGAAAATGCCGACATGGTCGGCTCCGACCTGACCCTGGCGATCCACCAGCAGGTGCTGCCCTATATCGACAGCCGGCCGGCGCCATCGCCGCTGCTGGAGAAGATGGTGAAAGAGGGAAAGCTGGGCTTCAAGAGCGGTGAGGGATTCCGCACCTGGAGCGCTGAAGAGCAGAACGAGTTGCGCAAGAAGGTCCTGGATCATCTGATGGACATGGATGCAAAGGACAAAAGCGCGAAGACATAGGCGTCGTGAAGGGATGGGCGTCGACTGGAGGAGGGTGTCATGAGCCAGGACGAAAGCAAGAACGACAAGAGTTTGATGGGGATGGCGCCGACACGGCGGCAGGTTGTGAATGCAGGCGCCGCGCTGATCGCGGCCCCCGCGATCCTGCGGGCGATCCCCGCCAATGCGCAGAGCAAGACGCTCAAGATCGGCTTCGTCACGCCGCGCAGCGGGCCGCTCGCCGGCTTCGCCGAGGCGGATGATTTCATTCTCGCGCAGGTCCGGCAGGTCATCGGCCAGGGCATCACCAACAATGGCGTGCGCTATCCGGTCGAGATCATCGTCAAGGACAGCCAGTCAAACCCCAATCGCGCGGCGGAAGTGGCGCTGGAGCTGATCAACAACGACAAGGTTGATGTCATCACCGCGACTGCTGCGCCGGAGACGACCAATCCCGTTGCCGATCAGGCGGAAGCCAACGAAATTCCCTGCATCACCACGAACTGCCCGTGGCAGCCGTATTTCTTCGGCCGCAACGGCAATCCGGCCAAGGGCTTCGACTGGACCTATCATTTCTTCTGGGGCCTCGAAGACGTTATCGCCGCCTTCCTCAGCATGTGGGACGGCCTGCCGACCAACAAGGTCATCGGCGGTCTTTTTCCAAACGATGCCGACGGCAATGCCTGGGGCGACGCCAAGCTCGGCCTGCCGCCGGCGCTCGCCAAGGCAGGCTACAAGCTTATCGACACCGGGCGCTACACGCCGATGTCGAACGATTTCACGGCGCAGATTTCCGCCTTCAAACAGGCTGGCTGCGAGATCGTCACCGGCAATATGATCCCGCCGGATTTCGCGACCTTCTGGGCGCAATGCGCGCAGCAGGGTTTCAGGCCGAAGATTGTGACCATCGGCAAGGCGCTGCTGTTCCCCTCGGTCATCAACAGTCTTGGCGATCGCGGTGACGGCCTGTCGTCGGAAATCTGGTGGGGGCCGACGCATCCCTTCAAGTCGAGCCTCAACGGGCTGTCGGCCAAGGAGATGACGGATGCCTATACGGCCGCGACGAAACGGCAATGGACGCAGCCGATCGGCTATACGCATTCGCTGTTTGAAGTGACCCTCGACGTGCTCAAGCGGACCAAAGACCTCAAGGATCCCAAGTCGATCCTCGCGGCGATCGCCTCGACTGATCTGAATACCATCGTCGGCCATGTCAAATGGGGTAGCGGTCCGGTGAAGAATGTCGCCAAGACGGAACTGGTCGCAGGCCAATGGGTGAAGGGGCCGAACGGCTTCGACCTGGTCATCACCACCAACAAGCCGGCACCGAACATTCCGGTCGGCGGCAAGTTGAAGCCGCTTGCATAAATATCTGGAGCATAACGGGATGGCGCCATGACTGCGATCCTCACGCTGGAAGCGGTGAGCAAGCGGTTCGGCGCCGTCGTCGTTGCCGACAATTTCAATCTGTCGCTTGACGCCGGCGAGGCGCTCGGCGTCATCGGCCCCAACGGGGCCGGCAAAACCTCGCTGTTCAATATGATTGCCGGGGCGATCCGTCCGGATGCCGGGCGCGTGTTGTTTGAGGAGCGTGACATCAGCGCGCTGTCGCCATCGCGACGCTGCCGTATCGGCATTGGCCGCTCGTTCCAGATCCCGCTACCGTTCTCTGGACTGACGGTCTTCGAAAATCTCTGCGTGCCGGCCTTCTTCGGCAATACGCGCTCCAACATCGAGATCGAGAAGCGCTGCGTCGAGGTGCTGGACCTGACCGGCCTGTTGCCGAAGGCCAATGCGCGCGCCTCGACGCTGACCCTTCTGGAGCGCAAACGCCTGGAACTGGCGCGGGCGCTGGCGGGCAATCCGAAGCTGCTGCTGCTCGACGAGATCGCCGGCGGCCTGACGCCGCATGAATGCGAAGAACTGGTCGTGGTCATCCGGCAGGTGCGCGAGACCGGGGTGGCGATCGTCTGGATCGAGCATGTGGTGCATGCGCTGCTGGCGGTCATCGACCGGTTGCTGGTGCTCAACCAGGGCCGCAAGCTGGTGGAAGGCGATCCGCGCCAGGTGATGGCGAGCCGCGAAGTGCGCGAAATCTATCTCGGGGTCGAAGCCGATGGCTGATCAGGCCCTGCTGGAGATCGAGAATCTGAATGCTTTCTACGGCACGTTTCAGGCGCTGTTCGGCGTGGCGCTGGGTGTGCGCGCCGGCGAGACGCTGGCGGTCATCGGCGCCAACAGCGCCGGTAAATCGACCTTGATGAGATCGATCGTCGGCCTGGTGCAGACGCGCGGCGCGGCGATCCGGTTTCGCAGTGAGAACATCGTCGCGCTGGAAACCCAGGACATCGTGCGCAAGGGCATCGCCCTGGTGCCGGAGGGGCGGCGGCTGTTTCGTTCGCTCTCGGTCGAGGAGAACCTGCAGGTTGGCGGACAGATGCAGCGCAAGGGGCCGTGGTCGCTCAGCACGATCTACAGCCTGTTTCCCGTTCTGCAGGAGAAGAGGGCGCAGCCCTCCACATCGCTATCGGGCGGGCAGCAGCAGATGGTTGCGATCGGCCGTGCCTTGATGGCCAATCCGGACCTGCTGCTGATCGACGAGTTGAGCCTGGGGCTGGCGCCGATCGTGATCAAGGACATCTATGCGGCGCTGCCGAGGGTGACGGCGCAGGGCACATCGGCGATCATTGTCGAGCAGGACACGACGCAGGCGCTTGCGGTCGCCGACCGCGTCTACTGTCTGCGGGGCGGGCGCGTCACGCTTGAAGGCACGCCGGCGTCGCTGTCGCGTGATGCCATCTCATCAGCCTATTTCGGAGTCTGAGGATGGAATGGGGCAATGTCATCCTGCAAGGCGTGCTGGTCGGCGGTCTTTATGCCTTGTTCGCCACCGGCCTGTCTCTCATCTTCGGCGTCATGCGCCTGGTCAATATCGCCCATGGCGATCTGATTGTCCTCGCCGCCTATGTGGCGCTGGTCTGCGTCACGCAGACAACGCTCAATCCTCTGCTGGCGATCTTTATCGTCGCGCCGCTGATGGCGCTGGGAGGCTATTTTCTGCAGCGGCTTGTGTTCAACAGAACCCTTGGGCCGGATATTCTGCCACCGCTGCTGGTCAGCTTCGGCCTCTCCGTCATCATCCAGAATGGCCTGCTGCAGGTTTTCACCGCCGACAGCCGCAAGCTGAACGCTGGGGCGATAGAAACGGCAACCGTGCAGGTCATGGATGGTCTTTCGATCGGCGTGCTGCCGCTGCTGATGTTCGCCAGCGCGGTCTTGATCATCGCCGCGCTGCAGTTCATGTTCTATTCGCTGCCACTCGGCCGCGCCTTGCGCGCCACGTCGGACGATCCGGAAGTCGCCCGCCTGATGGGCTATGACAACAAGCATCTGTTCGGCATCGCCATGGCGATCTCGCTGGCGGTTGTGGCCGTCGCCGGCATCTTCCTCGCCGTGCGCGCCAATTTCGATCCGGCGCTCGGCCCGTCGCGGCTCATCTATGGGTTCGAGGCGGTGATCATTGGCGGCCTCGGCAATCTGTGGGGCACGTTGGCCGGCGGCGTCATCCTCGGCGTCGCGCAGGCGATCGGCGCCAAGATCGATCCTGGCTGGCAATTGCTCGCCGGTCACCTGGTGTTCCTGGCCGTGCTGGCGTTCCGTCCCGAAGGCCTGTTTCCGAAGGTGGACGGATGAGCGCGCCATCCTTCCGCATCGAACGCTCGACGCCCGAGAGCAAGGTGGCGCTCGTGCTCGGCATCGTCGCGCTCGTCGCGCTCGCTGCGGGGCCATGGTGGATCGACCGTAACGGCATGCGCGTCGTCGGCGAATTCCTCATCTATCTCAGCCTCGCCAGCATGTGGAATCTGCTGGCGGGCTATGCCGGGCTCGTCTCCGTCGGCCAGCAGGCTTATGTCGGCTTCGGCGGATATTTCCTCTTTGCCTGGGCCGTGCTTGGCGGCCTGCCGCCGTTGCTGTCGGTTCCGTTCGCCGGGCTGGCGGCCGCCGTGCTGGCGCTGCCGATCTCGGCGCTCGTGTTTCGTCTGAAAGGCGCTTATTTCGCCATCGGCACCTGGGTCGTGGCGGAGGTGTTCCTGCTGCTGGCGGCGCAGGTGACCGTGCTTGGCGGCGGCTCCGGCATCAGCCTTCCGATCGACGTCGTGCGCGCCATCGGCGCCAGCCGCGATGCGCGCGACATGAATGTCTACTGGTCGACGCTGGGTGTTGCCGTCGCCATCCTGATCGGCATCTACATTCTGCTGCGTTCGCGCTGGGGCCTGGCGTTACAGGCGATCCGTGATGGCGAACTCGCTGCGGAGACAACCGGCGTTAGTGTCGCAAGCGCCAAGCGGCTGCTGTATGTCGTCGCCTCGGCAGGGACGGCGATGATCGGCGCGCTGATCTTCCTTGCCAAGCTGCGCATTTCTCCCAATGCCGCCTTCAGCGTCAACGACTGGACGGCGTTTGTCATCTTTATTACCGTGATCGGTGGCATCGGCCGCATCGAAGGGCCGATTATTGGTACCTTGTTGTATTTCGCGCTGCGCAGCGCACTCGCCGATCTCGGCGCCATTTATCTCATCGTTCTGGGCTGCGTCGCCGTCGTCGTCATGCTGTTCGCGCCCAAAGGACTGTGGGGGCTGGTCGCCGATCGCTTCGGCTGGCAATTGTTCCCGACGACACGCCGTCTTGTGCTGACATCACCGCCTTCGCAGACCCAATCATCGCTTAAAGGAGAATGACATGGCCAAGAAACCGTCCAGCAGCAACAAAGTCATCATCACTTGCGCCGTCACCGGCGGCATTCATACGCCGACTATGTCGGAGTATCTGCCGGTCACGCCGAACGAGATCGCCGAACAGGCGATCGCGGCGGCGGAGGCGGGCGCCTCGATCCTGCATCTGCATGCGCGCGATCCCAACGATGGCCGGCCGACACCTGACCCGAAAGTGTTCATGCAGTTCCTGCCGCGCATCAAGCAGAGCACCGATGCGGTGGTGAACATCACCACCGGTGGCGGCCTGCAGATGACCGTGGAAGAGCGGCTTGCCGCGCCGCTCGCCGCCTCGCCGGAAATGTGCTCGCTCAACATGGGCTCGATGAACTTCGCCATCCATGGCTTGGCTGATCGCTACAAGAACTGGAAGCATCCGTGGGAGGAGGGCTATCTGCGGGCGACCAAGGGCGGCATTTTCCGCAACACGTTCGACGACATCGAGAAGATCTACAAATTGCTCGGCGAGGGCCACGGCACCAAGTTCGAGCACGAGTGCTACGACGTCGGCCATCTCTACAACCTGGCCCATTGCCTCGATGCCGGCCTGTTCAAGCCGCCGGTGTTCCTGCAGCTCATCTTCGGCATCCTCGGCGGTATCGGCACCGATCCTGAAAACCTGATCTTCATGAAGCAGACGGCGGATCGCCTGTTCGGCGATGACTATCGCTGGTCCGTGCTGGCGGCAGGGCGTTTCCAGATGCCGTTCGCGACCCAGGCGGCGATGATGGGCGGCAATGTCCGCGTCGGCCTTGAAGACTCGCTGTTCATCGGCCGTGGCAAGCTTGCCACGTCGAATGCCGAGCAGGTCGCCAAGATCCGCCATATCATCGAGGAGCTTGGTTATGAGGTCGCAACACCGACGGAGGCCCGTGCCCTGCTGGGGCTGAAGGGCGCCGATCAGGTGAAATTCTAGAATTTTTTCGCCACCCTCATCCGATCCTTGCTGCGCGAAGGCCACCTTCTCCCGCCCCGGCGGGCGAAGGCTTGAGCATTTCACAAATCGGAAAGCTTGGGTTAGAAGACCCGCGGGCGCCGGCGCGACAGCCGCCCCAGGATGGAACGCCAATCGCGGGAATGACCATGAATCGCCTCAAGCTCAGCATCGCCACCACCGACTACGATCATTTTCGTGATTTCCGCACCGGTGCGGTTGTGCCCGAGGGGATCGACCATACGTGGATGACGCTCGGCCATCATGAGGCGTTTGCCCGCTTCACGCTCAACCGGGAATTCGACGTTTCCGAATTGAGCTTCGCCAAATTCATGACGCAGATCACGCGCGACGATTCCGATATCGTCGGCCTGCCGATCGTCTGCTCGCGACTGTTCCGCTTCAGCTCGTTCTATGTGAACAAGAAGAGCGGCATCAAGACCGTGCAGGATCTCAAGGGCAAGAGAGTCGGCTCGCCGGAGTGGGCGCATTCGGCCGCCGTCTACATGCGTGGCTGGATGCATAACGACTGCGGCGTGAAGCTGCCGGATGTGCACTGGTATCAGGCGGGTGCCAACGCACCGGGCCGCGTCGAGAAGGTCGAGCTCAATCTGCCGAAGGGCGTCGAGATCACCCGCATCGCCGACAAGTCCCTCTCCGAAATGCTGGCATCGGGCGAGATCGATTGCGCCATCATCGCGCGACCGCCGACCTGCTTCCTCGAAGGCCATCCCGACGTCGTGCGGCTCTATCCCGATTATCTCGGCATGGAAGAAGAGTATTATGAGCGCACCAAGGTCTGGCCGATCATGCATATCATCGCGATGAAGAAGAAGATCGTCGATGAGAACCCGTGGGTGGCGCGCAATCTCGTCAACGCTTTCGAGGAATCAAAGCGCCGCAGCCTGGAGCGCCTGCTCGATCCGGCGGTGTCGCGCTATCCGCTCGCCTGGCTGCCGACTTATGCGCGCAAGATGCGCGACATGTTCGGCGGCGATCCGTTCCCCTATGGCATCGAGGCGAACCGGCCGACGCTCGAGCAGATGCTGCTCTATACCTATCAGCAGGGCATCGCTCACAAGCACGTCAAGCCGGAAGACCTGTTCCCGAAGGGCGTGATGACGAAGGTGGTCGTCTGATTCCAGCCTACGCGTTTGTCATTCCCGACGCCTGCGCAGCAGGCGAGCGGGAATCCAGACCTGATGATTCAGCGCCTGCATCCACGTCCAGCATCGAAGCAGTCGCAGCGCCTGGTTTCCCGCTCGCGCCTTGCGGCGCGTCGGGAACGACATTGGTTGCGGCGTGTCGCCAGCGACATTGGCGCTACTGGCCGTTGATCTTGAGCAATTGCGCTCTCGTGGTGTCGGGCATGTTCCAGACGTCTTCGATGACCTTCTGGAGCTGCTCGCCGGTGGCGGGCGCATTGGCCGGCACGCCGATCCTCTCCGCCTCGCTGCGATATTCGGCATCCTCGAAGGTCGCCGCCAGTGCCTTGCGCATGGCGGCGACATGGGCCGGCGGCACATTCGGTGGCAGCGCGAACGGGCGGCCGAGCGCGAGCGGCGCTGCTGCCGTGCGCAGCAATTGCAACTTGGCGGGATCGGTCACGAGGTCAGGGGCGAAGGGCACATCCTTGATCGCCGGCTCGCGGCGCGGGCCGTATTGCATGATCATCTTGACGGTCTTGTCGCGGATCCAGTCCGGCCGGGTGGAGACGAGGGAAGACCAGAAGGTGGGGAAGGCGTCGACCTCGCCACGGTCCATAGCCAGGAATACATCGTTCTGCCCGCGATAGCCGACGACGAGTTTCAGCTTCAGCCCCAGGGTTTCGGACAGCAGGCGGGTGTTGAAGCCGGGCGTTGAATTGATGGCGGGCGCGCCAATGGTGATCTCGGTCTTGAGAAGGTCCTTCCAGGTTTCGATCGGCGCATCCTTGCGCACCACCAGCAGGCCTGTTTCGTCACTGGCTGAGCCCAGCCAGTTGAATTTGGTCGAATCGTATTGCGCCTCCTTGTTGCCGAACACCGGCTCGAAGGGCAGGGTGTTCTGCAACTGGCCGAATGTGGCGCCGTCTCTCGGGGCAGCATTGTAGAGATAGTTGATGGCGACGATGCCGCCGGCGCCGGGCATATTGCGGACGACGATCAACGGATTGCCGGGAATGAAGCGGCCGATGTGTTTGGCGACGACGCGCGACAGGGTGTCATAGCCGCCGCCCGAGGCGGAACTGACGACGAGGGAGACCTGTTTTCCCTTGTAGAAATCCTCGATCTCATTCGCCTTTGCGGCCACGCTGAAGGTCAGCGCCATGCCGGCAAGGCTCGCGGCGCACAGGATGCGAGCGACCATCTATTCCTCCCGTTATCTGCAAGGTTTTCTGCAGGTGTTTTGGAGAGAGTGTCGCTGGCCGTGGCGGCCGTCAATCTTCCTGGCGCGAGCGACTGAAATTCCTTGTTGGCGGGGATGACGTCGCGAAACGCCCCGGAAAATGACTGTGTGGCGATAAAAATATTATTCTATCAGAGGCTTGCCAGATACTTTTGGTCAGATTTTGAATTTATGTACATATTTTTTATGTTTATTTATTCATAACCGATACGGAAAAGTGAATTGACGGGGAGCGAGAAAAGGTCTTTAGAGGGGCTATAAAATGGTGGCGCCTCATATAGACGTATGCCGATGATTTGCAGAGGTTTTAGAGCCTGCGTCCGCGCCCTATGCATCTGGCCGGCGGCGTGGCCCGCCACCTAAGGAGTATCGATAATGGCTCAGCCCAAGCGGGTTCCGCTTCCGGCTATTCTTCTGGCGAACGATCTGCTCGACGGCGACGTTGTCTTCAGCACCGGCGATAGCTGGAGCAGAAATCCCGCCGAGGCATTGATCGCTTATGACGATGCGACCGCCGATCGCCTCGAGGCGCATGCGAAAGCGGCCTTTGCGGCGCAGATCGTGGTCGACGCCTATCTCGTCGATGTATCGATCGACGCAGCCGGTGTTCCGACGCCGCGCCATTTCCGGGAACGGTTCAAGTCACTGGGGCCGAGCCACCGGCCCGATCTCGGCAAACAGGCGCAATACGGCAACGCGCATCCGCGCTGAAGGTCGAAGCGCGCTTGAAATCAGATTGGCGACACCAGATTTAAAGCCCTCGCCCTAAGGCGGCAAAGGACAGAACATGTACCGCTACGATCAATTCGATGAACGGTTTGTCCGTGAGCGTGTGGCGCAGTTTCGCGCCCAGGTGAAGCGTCGTCTCGACGGTTCGCTCAGCGACGACGAATTCAAGCCGCTGCGCCTGATGAACGGCCTCTACCTGCAATTGCACGCCTATATGCTGCGCATCGCCGTGCCCTACGGCACCCTGGCGTCGCGGCAATTGCGCCAGTTGGCGGTGATCGCCGATCGTTATGATCGCGGGTACGGCCATTTCACCACGCGCCAGAACATGCAGTTCAACTGGATCAAGCTGCGCGACGTGCCCGACATTCATAGCCTGCTTGCCGATGTCGAGATGCACTGCATCCAGACGTCGGGCAATTGCATTCGCAATGTCACCGCCGATCATTTTGCCGGTGTCGCCGCCGACGAGCTGGAGGATCCGCGCCCGACCGCCGAACTGATCCGGCAGTGGTCGAGCCTGCATCCGGAATTCAGCTTCCTGCCGCGCAAGTTCAAGATCGCTGTCACCGGCGCTGAGCATGATCGCGCTGCGGTGAAATTGCATGACATCGGCCTGCGCATCCTGCGCCATCCCGACACGCATGAAATCGGTTACGAAGTCATCGTCGGTGGCGGTCTTGGCCGCACGCCCTATGTCGGCAAGGTGGTGCGCGAGTTCCTGCCGCGCCGCGATCTGCTCGCCTATCTCGAAGCGATCGTGCGCGTCTACAACGCCGATGGCCGGCGCGACAACAAGTTCAAGGCGCGCATTAAAATCCTGGTGCACGAGATCGGCACCGAGGAATTCCGCCGCAGGGTCGAGGAAGAGTTCGCGCAGCTCGATGGCCCCACCATCAATGCTGATCCGGAAGAAGTGGCGCGCATCGCCGCTTATTTCGCGCCGCCGGCCTATGAAAAGCTGCCGGCGAAATCCAACGCCTACGAAACCCACCGCGCCACCAACCCGGCTTTTGCCACCTGGGCGGATGCGAACGTGTTTCCGCACCGGGTGCCAGGCTATGCCGCGCTGACGATCTCGCTGAAGGCGATCGGCGAGGCGCCGGGCGACATCACGTCCGGGCAGATGCGGCTCGTGGCCGATCTGGCGGAAAAATATTCGTTCGACGAATTGCGCGTCACCCACTTGCAGAACGTCGTCCTGGCGCATGTGCGCCAGGCCGATCTCTTCGCGGTGTGGCAGAAGCTGTGCGAGGCCGATCTGGCGACGCCGAATGTCGGCCTCGTCACCGATATCATCGCCTGCCCGGGGCTCGACTATTGCGCCCTGGCGACGGCGCGCTCCATCCCCATCGCTCAGGAGCTGTCCAAGCGCTTCGCCGATCAGGAGAGGCAGAAGGATATTGGGCCGCTCGGCATCAAGATTTCTGGCTGCATCAACGCCTGCGGTCATCACCATATCGGCAACATCGGTATTCTTGGTCTCGAGAAGAACGGCGTTGAGAACTATCAGATCACTCTTGGCGGTGATGCTACGGAAAATGCCGCCATCGGCGGACATCTCGGTCCCGGTATCGATGCGAAGGATGTGCCTGATGCCATCGAGCGGCTGGTCGATGTGTATCTGGCCCAGCGCGAGAAAGGCGAGGTCTTCATCGATACGGTGCGCCGCATCGGCGTGGCGCCGTTCAAGGAAGCTTTCGTTGCCAAGGCCCCGGTGAAAAGCAAGGAGCGTGAAAATGCCGTTGCTTGATCGGAAGGGGTTGAAGCAGAACCCGTTCGTGCGCGCCGATGTGGTCGACGAGACCGCCGGCCCGAATGTCATCGTTCCCTGGGCGAACGTTCAGGACGCGCTGGCGGCGAAGGGTAAGGATCAGCAGATCGGCGTCGATCTGCCCAACAACGTGCCCTATGGCGAGGTGCTGGCGCTGGCCGACAAGCTGGCGCTGGTTACCATCGACTTTCCGGCGTTCACGGATGGGCGTGCATTCACACTGGCGCGCCGCCTGCGCAACAACGGCTTCCAAGGCGTTCTGCGTGCGCGCGGCAACCTGATCGCCGATCAGTTCGCTTACGCGTTCGCTTGCGGCTTCGATGAAGTCGAGCCGTCGGAAGCTGTCTTCGCGCGCCAGCCGGAAGAGCAATGGCTCGCTGCCGCGAGACGCATCACCCATACCTATCAGCGCAACTACGGCGATGTGGGAAATATCATGGATCAACGTCGCGCCGCGCGCCTGGCGAAGGAACAGGCTGATGGCAAATGACCAATCCGCGGATCAAGCGATAGACTTGAACAAGCGCTTCGCGGCGCTCGACACGGTCGAGCGTTTGCGGCTGCTGTGCCAAGAGGTCGGCGGCCGCGTGGTTTTCACCACGAGCTTCGGCATCGAAGACCAGGCGCTGACGCACCTGATCTTCACCGCCGATCTGCCGATCGAGGTGATCACGCTCGATACCGGGCGGCTGTTTCCCGAGACCTATGCTGTATGGAGCGAGACGGAAGGGCGTTATTCGCGCCGCATCCGTGCCGTCTATCCACGCCACGAAGGTCTGGAAGCATTGATCGCCGACCAGGGCATCGATGGCTTCTATCTGTCGGTGCCGGCGCGTCACGCGTGCTGCGATGTGCGCAAGGTCGAGCCGCTGAAGCGCGCGCTCGCCGGCGCTACCGTGTGGATCACTGGCTTGCGTGCCGGTCAGTCGGCCGGCCGCAGCATGATTGACTTTGTTTCCTTCGACTCCGCCCACAATTGCATCAAGGCCAATCCGTTGCTCGACTGGGACCGGGACGATCTCGTCGCCTTCGTCGAACGCGAGAAAATCCCTGTCAACGCGCTGCACGCCAAGGGCTATCCCTCGATCGGCTGCGCGCCTTGCACCCGCGCGGTGAAGCCGGGTGAGCCGGAGCGCGCCGGCCGCTGGTGGTGGGAAAACGAAGACCAGAAAGAGTGCGGATTGCACGTCGATGAATCCGGCCGTTTCGTGCGCAGCGCGCCCGTGGCCGCCGAAGGACCGTTCAGATGATTCAGCTTACCCATCTGCAGAAGCTCGAGGCAGAATCGATCCACATCATCCGGGAAGTTGTCGCCGAATGCGAGAAGCCGGTGATGATGTATTCGATTGGCAAGGATTCGGCCGTGATGCTGCATCTTGCCATGAAGGCCTTCTATCCGGCCAAGCCGCCGTTTCCGCTGCTGCATGTGGACACGACCTGGAAGTTCCGCGAGATGATCGAGTTCCGCGATCAGCGCGCCAAGGAACTGGGCATCGATCTCATCGTGCACATCAACGAAGAGGGCGTGAAGGCCGGCATCAATCCGTTCGACTCGGGCTCGCGCCTGCATACGGATGTGATGAAGACACAGGGGTTGAAGCAGGCGCTCGATAAATACGGCTTCGATGCGGCCTTCGGTGGTGCGCGTCGCGATGAAGAGAAATCGCGCGCCAAGGAGCGCGTCTTCTCGCTGCGGTCTGCCGAACATCGCTGGGACCCGAAGAATCAGCGGCCGGAGCCGTGGCGGCTTTACAATACGCGCAAGCGGCCGGGGGAAAGCTTCCGCGTGTTCCCGATCTCCAACTGGACCGAGGCTGATGTCTGGTCCTACATCGCGCTTGAGAAAATTCCCGTCGTACCGCTGTATTTCGCCAAGTCGCGGCCTGTCATCAGGCGCGACGGCGCGCTGATCATGCGTGACGACGAGCGCATGAAGCTGCGGCCGGGCGAGAGCGTCGAGAACATGATGGTGCGCTTCCGCACGCTCGGTTGCTATCCGCTGACCGGCGCTGTCGAAAGCGAAGCCGCGACCCTGGAAGCTGTGATCGAGGAAATGCAGAACTCGCATTCCTCCGAACGTCAGGGCCGGATCATCGACCATGACGGTTCCGGGTCGATGGAGCAGAAGAAGCAGGAAGGCTATTTCTAATGGACGCGATTGCGGTTGACCGCGTGAAGAGCGGCGAAGCGGCTCCGCAAACGGCTGCGGGATCATCGATAGACGGCGCGCAGAAGTCCTTGTTGCGCTTCATCACCTGCGGTTCCGTGGATGACGGCAAGTCGACCCTGATCGGCCGCATGCTGCATGACAGCGGCGTGGTCTTCGACGACCAGATGGAAGCGCTTGAAAAGGATTCGCAGAAATTCGGCACGCAGGGTGCTCGGATCGATTTCGCGCTGCTGGTCGATGGTCTGTCCGCCGAGCGCGAGCAGGGCATCACCATCGATGTCGCCTACCGCTATTTCTCGACGCCACGGCGCTCGTTCATCGTCGCCGACACGCCGGGACATGAACAATACACCCGCAATATGGCGACCGGCGCTTCCACCGCCGAGCTGGCCATCATTCTCATCGATGCCCGCAAGGGTGTGCTGCCGCAGACACGACGTCATTCCTTCATCGTCTCGATGCTCGGCGTGCGCGAGGTCGTCATTGCCATCAACAAGATGGATCTCGTCGGCTACAGCCAGCAGGTCTATGACAAGATCGTTGCCGATTATCGCGAGCTGGCGAAGCGGCTGAACTTCAGCAATGTGGTTTTTGTGCCGGTTTCGGCGCTTGAAGGCGACAATGTCACGACGCCGTCGGCCGCCATGCCGTGGTATCGCGGCACGACGTTGATCGGCCATCTCGAGACCGTGGATATCAAGTCTTTGGAGACGGCGGATGGCGCGTTCACGTTTCCGGTGCAGTGGGTCAACCGGCCGAACCTTGATTTCCGCGGTTATGCCGGCTGGATGACGCACGGCAAGGTGGCGCAGGGCGATGCGATCATCGCCTTGCCGAGCGGCCGGCGCAGCACGGTGACGCGCATCGTGACCTACGACGGAGATCTGGGCGAGGCGGTGGCCGGCCAGGCGGTGACCCTCACCTTGGCCGACGAGATCGATGTGTCGCGCGGCGACGTCATCGTGTCGGCGAATTACGCCGGCAAGTCGCGCTCGGTCGTCCCGGCGCGCATTCTCTGGATGTCCGAGCGCCCGCTGGCCGACGGATCGACCTATCTTCTCAAGCTGGGCACGACGACGGCGCAGGCGAAGGTCTCGGTCTCGCGCGCGGTCGACATTCATACCTATGAGGAAGGCGAGACGCAGCGCCTCAACATGAACGAGATCGGCATCGCCGCGATCACGCTCGACCGGCCGATCATCGCCAGCGAGTATAACGAGGATCGCGAGCTGGGCGGCTTCATCCTGATCGATCGCTGGACCAATGAGACGATGGCGCTTGGCCTCGTCGATTCTTCCCTGTCGCCGCAGGCGGCGGCCGACGGAATTGCGCAGGTGGTGCCCGCGGGGCTTTCGGGACGTCTAAGCACCTATCTCGCGGCCGATCTGCCGCTGCGGCGCCAGACACGCGGCGGTATTTTCAAACGTGTGCTGCTTGGTTATGCGCCTTTGGCGGTGATCATCGGCGCCATCGTCGGCGCCCTGTCGGGAAGTGTTCTTCTCGGTCTTGGCGTGGCCGTAGTCGATACCGTGGCATGCGGATTGCTTTCGCTTTGGATGCAAGACAGCGGCCTGGCGGTAGATGAAAGCCGGCTGCGCGATGAGGCAAATGTCGACGGTGACGGCATTTAAGTAACTGGGATACGGCAGCGATGGGACAGGGTGCATCTGATACGTCTGCTTCCGCCCCATCGCGGATGCAGCCGCTTGCGACCTTGCCGCTGTTTCACAAGCTGGACGGCGCGCCGGTTCTGCTGGCAGGACGAGGGACGGAGGCGCTGGTCTGGAAGGCTGAGTTGCTGGCCGCAGCCGGCGCCCGCGTCATCATCGCGACGGAATCCGCCGAGGCTTTCGCCGCAGTCCAGGGCGCCGTCGAGATCCACACGCATGCCTGGAACGACGCCGACTTCGCCGACGCGCGGCTTGCGATCGGCGCGTTCGAGGACGTTAGTCAGGCCCGGGCATTCGCCGTCGCCGCAAGAGGCCATGGGGTGCCGGTCAATGTCATCGACCAGCCCGAGTTTTGCGATTTCCAGTTTGGTTCGATCGTCAACCGTTCGCCGCTGGTCGTCGCCATTTCAACGGATGGCGCCGCGCCAATTTTCGCGCAGGCCATTCGCGCAAAGATCGAAGCGATGCTGCCGGCAGGGTTCGCCCATTGGGTGGCGGCCGCAAAGCTGTGGCGGGCGCAGACGCCGCTGCGGCAGGCCGGCTCTGCCTTGCGGCGGGGTTTCTGGTCTGCCTATGCAGCGCTGGCTTTCGCGCAGCCGCATCGCCGTCCTGCGGACGGGGATTTCCAGGCCCTGCTCGAAACGGCCGGTGCGTCGACGACCAAGAAGACAGGCCGGGTCAGTCTTGTCGGCGCGGGACCGGGCAATCCGGAATTGCTGACCTTGAAGGCCGTGCGCCTGCTGCAATCGGCCGACATCATTCTTTACGATCATCTCGTGTCGCAGGAGATCCTCGACTTCGCACGGCGCGAAGCGCGCCGCATGCTCGTTGGCAAGACCGGGTATGGTCCGTCCTGCAAGCAGGATGACATCAACGCCCTGATGGTTTCCTTTGCCTGCGACGGCAAACATGTGGTGCGGCTGAAGGGCGGCGATCCCGGCATATTCGGCCGCGCTGGTGAGGAGATCACCGCCTGCCGCGATGCCGGCGTGGCGGTCGAGATCGTGCCGGGCATTACCACGGCGCAGGGCGCGGCGGCCGATCTCGGCATCTCGCTGACCCATCGCGATCACGCCCAACGCGTGCAATTCGTCACCGGCCATGCGCGCAGCGGCGCCTTGCCAAAGTCGATCTGCTGGGAGGCTATCGCCGACCGCGATGTGACCACCGTCGTCTATATGCCGCGCAAGACGCTTGGCGGATTGCGCGACGCGGCGCTGGCCGCTGGCCTCGACCCAGACACGCCTGCGGCAGCGGTGTTTTCTGCGACGCGGCAGAATTCGCGCCGGATCATCGCGACCATCGGAACATTGCCGGATCTGCTCGAGGGGATCGATGAGGACGGCCCGGTTGTCGTCATGATCGGCTCAGTGCTATCGGAGGTCGAGACGGCGAGCGCTGAGATTCCTGCGCCGTTGAAAGCGACCGACGCAGCCTGAGGTGCGACTCCTTCTCCCGTTTACGGGAGAAGGTGGCCCTCGCATCGCGAGGGTCGGATGAGGGCGCCAGCGTAACTTTCAATAGCATCCCGATCTTCCGCAATGAAACTAGCCTGAATGCACCCTCATCCGACCCTTGCTTCGCAAGGGCCACCTTCTCTCGTAAACGGGAGAAGGAGTCGCGCTTCCCGTCAAATCTTGGTATTTCTGGCCAGAATGAACTCGAAGCCATGCAAGGCTTCGGAGAAAGGGCGGAAAATGCACTTCGGGGCCATGGATCATCTCGATCTCAGCAGCGATCTGCCGCAGCACGAGCATTACGAAAACCGTCTGCGGCTCGGGGAGCTTTACGATCAGGCGGGCTTCCACTGCTATCATGTGACCGAACATCATTGCACGCCGCTGGGTGGCGGCGCGTCGCCCAGCGTGTTCCTGGCGGCGCTGGCGCAACGCACGAAGCGGTTGCGCGTCGGCACCTTGGTCTATGCGCTGCCGGCGCATCATCCGCTGCGCATGTTCGAAGAAATCTGCATGGTCGATCAGATCAGCGGCGGGCGTCTCGATATCGGCTTTGGCCGCGGCTCGGTGCCGATGGAACTCGCCTATTTTGGCCTCGATCCGACCGAGGCGCGCGAGATTTACGACGAGGCGTTGATCGTCGTGCGCCAGGGTTTAATCGAAGGCCGCATCGATTTCACCGGCAAGCATTTCGACATGCGCAATGTGCCGCTGCATCTCAAGCCGTTCCAGAAGCCGATGCCGCCGGTCTGGTATGGCGTGCATTCGACTGAGAGCGCCATTCGCGCGGCGCGGGCGCGGTTTAACGTCGTCATGAACGAGGGGACGCGAAAGTCGGCGCACTATATCGGCGACTTCAAACGCGAACTGGATGCGAGCGGGTACGACGGGCCGGAACGAATGATCGGTCTCGCCCGCACCATCGTGGTCGCGCCGAGCGACGAGGAAGCGATGGCGATTGCGCGCCGGGCGCATCTTTCCTTCAACAAGAGCTTCCGATGGCTGCATACACTGCATGGCGTGGTGCCGAAGCTCAGCGGCCAGGAAGCGACTTATGATGAGTTGATGGCGGCCGAGCGGGCGATCGCCGGTTCTCCCGAAACCGTATTGCATTTCCTGCAACAGCAACACGCCGAGACGGGAGCCAATTACTCGGTTCTCCGCTTTTCCTTCGGCGACATGACATTTGACGAAATGTGCCGGTCGGTGGAGTTGTTCGCGCAAGAGGTGATGCCGCGCCTGCGGTCGATGGAGCCGGCAGCGCAGCCTGCGTGATATAAGGGCCGCAGCCACTGTCATTCCCGACGCGCGCAGCGCGAGCGGGAAACCAGGCGTTGCAGAGCCTCCATGTTGGGTGTTGGGATGCGCTGGATCATCAGGTCTGGATTCCCGCTCGCCGCTATGCGGCCGTCGGGAATGACAACTGGCTGATGGTTTACAGACCGGCTAAGAAGGCTTCCACGTCGGCGAAATATTTGGACCAGGTCGGCGCGACGAAGCGCGCGGCGCGCTCCCGGGCGTCTTTGTGAAAATCCGACTGTTTGTTGGCGATCTGGAGGATCGCTGATTTCCAGCCCGGCCCGTCGAGCGGTGATCTGAGGATCGCGCAATCCTGCATGATCTCGCGGAACACAGGAATATCGGAGGCGATGGCCGGCGTGCCCATGGAGAGAGCTTCCACCACGGGCAGTCCATAGCCTTCGTCAAACGTCGGCATCAGCAAGGCCTGCGCACCACTCACCAGACGGTTGAGCTGAGCCGAGGGAACGGCCGAGACTTCCGCCACATGGGAGCGCAGAACCGGCGAGCGGTCGAGCAGATCGATGACCTGCTCGCATTCCCAACCTCTGCCGCCAACGATGAGCAGACGTGGCGCATCGGGATTTTCGCGGACCATCTCGCGCCAGAGCTGCAACAGCAGAAGATGGTTCTTGCGCGGCTCGATGGTGCCGACAATGATGAAATAAGGGTGATCGGTTGCGGAGCGTTCGGGAAGCGCTGTTGCCGGCTGACTATCATCAAGCGTGAGCGGCGAGGGAAAATAGCCGACATGGATCGGGCGCGGGCGCTGGCCCAGCGCGCGCATCTCTTCTTCGAGCCTGGTCTTGACGCTTTGCGCGGAGACGAGAAACGCATCGGCATGGTGCAGGGCAGTGGCAAGCCGCCGGCGGAACAGGTCATGATTATCGGGACGGAAATATTCCGGATAATCGATCGACAGGAGGTCGAAGATAAAGAAGACCTTGCGCAGATCAGGCCGTCGGTCGAGCCAGGTCAAGCGCCATGGATTTTCCAACTGATGCTGGGCGATGTTGAGATAGATCGCACCTTGGGGGATATGCACCGACCGATTTTGCGCAAGGCGCAATTGGGTCATGCGCAATGAGCGATACTTGCCGTAGAGCCAGGATCGTTCGGGCCTGGTGACGTCGAGTTTCTTGAAAGGCGCTCCCGGCGTGCTGGCCAGCCAGGCGCGTAGCCGATTGAACGGCGCGTCGTCTGCTGCATTTGGCTTCTCTTGCCAGAACTGTTCCGCAAGCTCGAGGATTTTGGCTGTCTGCGCCGGCGAGTGCAGCCGCTCGTGGCGGTTTCCGTAGTGAATGCCGCCGCTGAAGTCAGCGCTCGCGCCGGAAACATCCGGACGGATGAAATGTCTGGCGAAAGCGAGGTCGATCCTGTCGATGCCGGTTGGTTCGTTGACGATCAGCCTGGATACCATATGCGTGACGTCGAAGGCTGTCCGCAAACGATCAGATGACAAAATAAGGCTCCTGCGACGTCTCGGCGCGCGACTTGCTTAGAATATAGTCGTGCAGCGTCAGTGTTCGGATAATCGTTTTGTCATCCGTCTTAGGCAAGAATTGGTTCATCTGAAATATAGTTGCCAAAATTGAAGGCTAGAACGAATCTTGCAGCGCTTGCATCGGGGTCCTTACTGGACCCTCCGGCAAGAGTTTGGTAACAATTGTGTTGCTGAATTTGCTGGTTTTCGTGGCGTTCTTACGGAGCCGGCAGAGTTAAAGCGAAGAGGGTGCGTTCGTGCAGATGACGAAAGTTCAGGCGAAAGCCGCGGAGCTTGGAACGCAACCTTCCGGACTTCAGTTCTCGGACGCGGTCTCCTGGCTTCGCGACCATGCCTTTGATATGTGGGCAAATTCCGGCTGCGACAGGGAAAACGGCGGATTTGTCGAGCGTATCGATCTGCAGGGCCATCCTGTCGTGGAAAACCGACGGGTGCGTGTTCAGGCCCGGCAGATTTATTGCTTCGCCCATGCCGGAGATCTCGGCTGGAGCGGCGACTGGCGCAAGATGATCGATCATGGCGAGCGTTTCATTCTGGCACATGGACGCGATTCAGACGGATATTTGCGGGGCATCCATTCGGCGACCGGCGCGCCGGCCGATACGCCGCCTGATCTCTACGACCAGGCGTTTTACCTGCTCGCACTGGCGCAGAGTTTCCGGGTTACGCGGAATGCGAAATATAGCGAGTTGGCACTGTCGCTTCTGCATAATATTCGCCGCGATTTCGCCCATCCCCTGGGTGGTTTCTACGATACGCCACTCAATCGCGATGCGTTGCGCGCCAATCCGCATATGCATCTGCTCGAGGCAGCTCTGGCCTGGATCGAGGTCAGCGATGCGCCGGCCTGGCGCGATCTGGCGGATGAGATGGTGTGCATCTGCAAAGACAAGTTTGTCGATCCTCGCTCCGGCGCGCTACTCGAGTTTTTCCATATGGACTGGACGCCTGTCGATGCCGGCGCTCAGGCCATCATCGAGCCGGGGCATCTGTTCGAGTGGACATGGCTGCTGACGCGCTATGAAGCCATTTGCGATGTTCCCTGCGGTACGATCTATCATCGACTTTATGATCTTGGCCAACGTCACGGTGTGTGCCAGGAGCGCGGCGTGGCGATCAACGAACTGCATCATGATTTGAGCTGGCGCAATTCGGGAGCACGGCTCTGGCCACAGACCGAACGGCTGAAGGCGTCGCTGGCGCTGGCGCAACTTGCCGATGCGGCGGAGCGTGATGCCTATGTGAGGGTGGCCCAGGACGCCATCCATTCCATCGGGCTTTATTTCGATGGTCTGCCGAAAGGGTTGTGGCGCGATAAGATGTCGGATGACGGATCGTTCGTCAGCGAGCCCGCGCCGGCCAGCACTTTCTATCACCTCGTTTGCGCGTTCGTGGAAGTTGCCAAGAGTGAGATAGCGAGCGGCCATAAGCCGGCCGAGCTTTATGCGTCTGTTGCCGGCAACGTCGCCCAATCGCCGGTCTCGTGAGAACGGGTTGCCGGCTCGCTTCTGCTGCGCCGGTCGGTTTACGGCGTAACCGAGGTCTCACCTGTCTTTGCTCGCAGCCTGTCGTCAGTGGATAAATTTGGAGTTCGTTTTGGCAAATCCGGTCGTTGCTTCCGCGATTGTTCCCGTCGTCCTGAGTGGAGGCAGCGGAACCCGTCTGTGGCCGCTCTCAACGGGCCAGAAGCCAAAGCAGTTTCATCGGCTCATCGACGACAACACCATGTTCCAGCAGACGTGCCTGCGCGTGAATATGGAGACCGATAGCCGCTTCGGGGAACCGGTCGTCATCTGCAATGCGCGACACGAAGATTATGTGATCGAACAGCTCGAGGAAATACATATCCCCGCCGCCGCCGTGATCGTCGAACCGATCGGACGCAACAGCGCGCCGGCCATCGCCGTCGCCTGTCTGCATGCGGTGGCGACCAATCCCGATGCGGTACTTTTGATCCTGCCGTCGGACCATGCGATTCCGGACCAAAAGCATTTCCGCGACAGCATTTTGCGCGGCTTGCCGGCGGCACAGCAGGGCTTTATCGTGACGCTGGGCATTCGTCCGACGAAGCCGGAAACCGGCTACGGCTATATCAACGTCGGCGATGCCATCGACAGCGGCTGTTCGCGCGTCAAGCGCTTCGTCGAGAAGCCCAATCGCGAAACCGCAGAAGACTATCTCGCCTCCGGCGAATATCTCTGGAACGCCGGCATGTTCCTGTTCCGGGCATCGGCAATGCTCGATGCACTGACCCGGCATGCGCCCGATCTGCTGCAGCAAACGCAGGCAGCCTATGCGGCCGCCAAGCCGAGTGGCAGGCATATCAGGCTGCCACTCGATCAATTCCGCAAATGCCAGTCGATCTCCATCGACTATGCGGTCATGGAAAAAGCGGACAATGCCGCCGTCGTTCCCGTTGACTTCACATGGAGCGATCTTGGCTCCTGGGCGTCGATCTGGGAACAATCATCGCGCGATGGCGACAACAATAGCCTGCATGGCGCCGCAGTCGCCTCCGACAGCACCGGCAACCTGATTTTCGCCGAAGGCGTTTCCGTGGGTGTGATCGGCGTGGAAGGTCTTGTCGTAGTGGCGACGCCCAATGGCGTGCTCGTCATTCCCCGTGACCGGACCGAGGAAGTCCGCAAGATCGTCGACGCATTGATGCCGTGACGGGCGGCACTCGGCAGTCGGTCTGAATGTTTGTGCGTTGCGGCAACACCGGACGTAAGAAAGCTTCTCTTCAGGCACGTGCAAAATTTGCACGCTGTTTCAGCTCAAGGCGAACCGGGCCTGCAGCGCCTGATGTTGTGCTCGCGAAATTGCGATTTCCCCAATCGACAGATCGTAGCTAGATTAATTCCAAGGTGGCTAGCTGCCTTGGAATCGCTCGGGCGTTTTGTCGAATCGCATCAAGTCGATCACAGTTGGAAGGGAAGAAGATCATGGCGTCTCTCAACGTTAACGGTAAGCCGTATCAGGCCGATGTCGATCCGCGCACGCCGTTATTGTGGGTGCTGCGCGATTCGCTCGGTCTCACCGGAACCAAATATGGCTGCGGCATTGCCCAGTGCGGCGCCTGCACGGTGCATATCGATGGCGTCGCCACGCGCTCGTGCTCGGTGCCGGTCAACATGGTCTCCGGCAAGAAGATCACCACGATCGAAGGTCTCGCTGCCAATGGCGTGATGACCAAGGTGCAGAAGGCCTGGCTCGACAATGAAGTTCCCCAGTGCGGTTACTGCCAGAGCGGCATGATCATGGCCGTTTCAGCCCTGCTGAAAGATCGGCCGAAGCCGACGGACGCCGACATCGATGCGGCGCTGACCAACATCTGTCGTTGCGGCACCTATCAACAGATCCGGCAGGCGATCCACGCCGCCGCGAAAGCTTGAGGGGGGCGACCATGAACGACATGCCAAAATTCGATCGTCGCTCGTTTCTCGTCGGCGCCGCCGCTACAACCGGCGGCTTTTCGCTCGGCTTCAATTATATCCCTGAGGCTTTGGCAGCGGACGCCACACCGGAAGTGAATGCCTGGGTCGTGGTGAAGCCTGATGACACGGTCGTCATCCGCATCGCGCGCTCTGAAATGGGCCAGGGGTCGTTGACCGGCCTGGCGCAGATGGTTGCCGAAGAGCTGGAGTGCGACTGGTCGAAAGTGACGTGGGAATATCCGACCCCCGGCACGAACGTCGCGCGTAAGCGCGTGTGGGGCAATTTCAATTCGACCGGCAGCCAGAGCATCCGGCAGTCCCAGGAATATGTCCGCAAGGGCGGCGCCGTCGCGCGCGAAATGCTGATCCAGGCCGCGGCCAACGAATGGAAGGTTCCGGCCGGCGAATGCACGGCCGCCAGCAGCGTCATCACGCATAAGGGGTCACGCCGCAAAACCACCTTCGGCAAGGTGGCGAGCGCCGCCGGCAAGCTTGATCCGCCGAAGGACGTGAAGCTGAAGGACCCGAAGGAGTGGAAGCTGATCGGCAAGCCGGTGAAGCGCCTCGACACGGTCGACAAGCTGACGGGCAAACAGGTTTACGGCATCGACATTAAGCTGCCGGGCATGGTCATCGCGGCCATCCACGATTGTCCGGTCAACGGCGGCAAACTGACGTCGTTTGATGCCGATAAAGTCAAATCCATGCGTGGCGTCAAATCGGTCGTACGCGTCAGCGACAGCAGCGTCGCGGTGGTCGCCGATACGTTCTGGAACGCCAAGACTGCACTCGCGGCTCTGCCGAAAACATGGGACCTCGGCGAGAACGTCAAAGTGTCGAGCGCGACGATCGCCGAGATGCTGAAGGAAGGACTTTCAGCCGAGCAGGCCTTTGTCGGCAACAAGGCCGGGGATGCGTCGGCTGCCCTGCAGGGCGCAGCCAAGAAGTACGAGGCAGTCTACTCCTTTCCCTATCTGCATCACGCGACCATGGAGCCGATGAATACGACGGCTCTCTACACGCCCGACAAGTGCGAGATCTGGTGTCCGACGCAGAACGGCGAAGGTGCGCTGGCAGCGGTCGCGGAAGCGTCTGGCCTGCCTGTCGACAAATGCGATGTCTACAAGGTGCATCTTGGCGGCGGTTTCGGCCGGCGTGCGCGCACGGACTATGTGACGCAAGCGGTCAAGATCGCCAAGGAAATGCCGGGTACGCCGGTGAAGCTGATCTGGACGCGCGAGGAAGATATGGCGCATTGCGCCTATCACCCGGTGACACAGTGCAAGATGACCGGCGGTTTCGATGCCGCCGGCAATCTGACCGCATTGCACATGCGCATTTCGGGACAGTCGATCCTCGCATCGTTGTTGCCGCAGGCGCTGCAGAACGGCATGGACCCGGCCGTCTTCCAGGGGCTGACACCGAGCGCGCCGGAAGGCAATTTCGGATATAACATTCCGAACGTGCTGATCGACCACGCCATGCGCAACACCCATATCCTTGCCGGGTTCTGGCGCGGCGTGAATCTCAACCACAATGCCGTCTATGTGGAATCCTTCATGGACGAGCTTGCCAAGGAGGCGGGGCAGGACCCGCTCGAATTCCGGCGCAAGATGCTGAAACCGAAACACCGGGCCGTGCTCGATGCGGCTGCCGCCAAGGCGAATTACGGCAAGGCGCCGAAGGGCGTCTTCCAGGGCGTGGCGCAGATCATGGGTTTCGGCAGCTATGTGGCGGCGGTGGCCGATGTGACGGTCAGTCCGGAAGGGCAGTTGAAGATTCTGCGCATCGTCGGCGCGACGGATTGCGGCTATGCCGTCAACCCCGCGCAGATCGAGCGGCAGATCGCCGGGTCTTTCGTCTATGGTCTGACGGCAATGCTTTACGGCGAATGCACCGTGAAGGATGGCGCCATCGAGCAGACGAACTTCGACACCTATAACATGATGCGCATCGACGAAATGCCGAAGGTCGAATGCATCATCATGCCGTCGGGTGGGTTCTGGGGCGGCGTCGGCGAACCAACGATCGCAGTGGCGGCGCCGGCGGTGCTGAATGCGATCTTCGCCGCCACCGGCAAGCGCATTCGCGATCTGCCGTTGATGAACCACAGTCTCAAATCTGCGTAATGCCTTGAGGGCGGCCTACGGGCCGCCCCTTTTTATCGAGAAGCGCATGCCTGTTCGATCGTTCTTTGCTGCAGTTTTGTTCTTCGCCATCGCAGGCAACGCGCGGGCCGACGGTCTCGATGCTCCTGCCGGCGCCTTGTCCTGCTCCGGCTGCCATCCCGCCAGCGCCAGCGTGCAGACGCCGGCGCCCCGCATTGTCGGCCGCAATGCCGACGATATCGTCACTGCGCTGCTCGCCTTCAAAAGCGGCAAGGCGCCGGGGACGGTCATGGACCGGGTGGCCAAAGGTTTTACGGACGATGAAATCCGCGCCATTGCGTCGTGGTATGCGGCGCGGAAGGATCAGGCCCAATGAGTAAAGACATCAGGCTCGACAGGCGCACATTCATCGGGACTGCGGCGGCGGGGCTTTCCGTCGCTTCGCTCTCACGGCCGGCTCTAGCGCAAGGATCGGCCGGCCGCGTGGTCGTCATCGGCGGTGGCTTTGGCGGCGCAAGCTGTGCACGCGCGCTCAAAAGTTTCAATCCGGCGCTTTCCGTCGTCATGGTCGAGGCGAGCAAGACATTCACCGCCTGTCCGTTCAGCAATCTCGTCATTGCCGGCCTGCGCGATCTGAAGCAGCAGGAGTTCGGCTACGACAATCTTGCCAAGACGGGCGTCGAGATTGCCTTCACCACGGCGACGGGAGTTGATGCCGAGGCCAAGCGCGTCACGCTCGCCGATGGAACAACCCTGAATTACGACCGGCTGGTGCTCTCGCCCGGCGTCGACATCCGTTGGGATGGACTGCCGGGCTATAACGAGGCGGCGGCCGCGATCATGCCGCATGCGTGGAAGGCCGGCGAACAGACTTTGCTGCTGCGGCGGCAACTCGAGGCGATGGACGACGGCGGCGTGGTCGTCATCTCGTCGCCGGCCAACCCGTTCCGCTGCCCGCCAGGGCCTTACGAGCGCGCCAGCCTGATCGCCTATTATCTGAAAACCAAAAAGCCGAAATCCAAGCTCATCATTCTCGACGCCAAGGATGTGTTCTCCAAGCAGCGTCTGTTCCAGAACGCCTGGAAGGCGCTCTACGGCGACATGGTGGAATGGGTGTCGCTCTCGAACGGCGGCAAGGTGACGTCCGTCGATCCGGCGGCGATGACCCTGACGACGGATTTCTCCACCTACAAGGCGGCGGTGGCCAATGTCATTCCGCCGCAGAAGGCAGGCCATATCGCGGAACTGGCGGGCGCTGCCGACCGCAGCGGCTGGTGTCCGATCGATCCGGTGACGTTTGAATCGAAACTGCGGCCGGGCATCCACGTGGTCGGCGATGCTTCGGTTGCCGGCGCCATGCCGAAGTCAGCGTTCTCCGCCAATGCCCAGGCGAAAGTCTGCGCCGCCGCCGTCGTGACCATGCTGGCCAACGGCAAGCCGCCGGAGCCGCGGCTGATCAACACCTGTTACAGCGTTGTCGCGCCGGACTATGGCATCACGGTTGCCGGCGTCTACAAGCCGACGAACGGATTGCTGGCCGACATCGATGGCGCCGGCGGCACCAGCCCGCTTGACGCGCCGGCGGATTTTCGCGCCCAGGAAGCCCGGCTTGCCGATGGTTGGTTCAATACGATCACGGCCGAAGTCTTTGGGTAGAAGCTTGCGCTGCCTGGCCTGGTTCTTCTTGCTCGCGGCCAGCGTGCCAGCGGCGATGGCGCAACAGATGCCGGGGGACTTCGTGGTCGAGAACGATGGTATCACGGAGCCCTTGAGCGGATCGCGCGGTGATCCGGCGCAAGGCCGCGCTATCGTCGTCAACCGCCAGACCGGCCTATGCCTGCTTTGCCATTCGGGTCCGTTTCCCGAGGAGAGATTTCAAGGCACGTTGGCGCCGAGCCTGGCCGGCGCCGCGACGCGGCTCAATGAAAGCCAGTTGCGGCTGCGCATTGCCGATGGACGGCGCTTGAATCCCGACACGATCATGCCATCCTATTATCGTATCGACGGCCTGACGCGCGTGGCTCCGGGCTTTGCCGGCAAGCCGATCCTGAATGCCGAGCAGATCGAGGATGTCGTCGCCTTTCTGATGACATTGCGTCAGTGATGAAACAGGTTGGCGGAACTAGAACGATGAGCGGACCGACACGGCGGATCTTCATTTTGCGGACGGGGCAGTTGAGCCTCGGCCTGGCGCTTGGCGCAGCCGGCCCGCAGAGCGCATGGGCGACGCCCGATATGATGAAGCAGCTTGTCGATGAGATCACCGGCGGCAAGCCCATGACCAAGGGGAGGGTTACGCTCGACCTGCCGCCGCTGGTCGACAACGGCAATACGGTGCCGATGACCGTTTCCGTCGACAGCCCGATGACCGATGACAATTACGTCAAGGTGATTCATGTGGTGAACGAGAAGAACCCGCAGCCGGATGTGATTACCTGCACCATGGGTCCACGTTGCGGACGTGCGAGCTTTGCCACACGGATCAAGCTCGCCGACAGCCAGAAGATCACGGCGATTGCCGAGATGAGCGACGGCTCGTTCTGGTTCGACAATGCGGATGTCATCGTGACTTTGGCTGCCTGCCTTGAGGATATTCTGTGATGGCGCGCGCGCTCGTCAACGTTCCCGCCAAGGCAAAGCGCGGCGAGATTATCGAGATCAAGGCGTTGATCTCGCATCCGATGGAATCCGGATTTCGCGTTGGTACGAATGGCAAGATCATTCAGCGCGACATCGTGCAGACGTTCACCTGTACCTACAATGGCGAAGAGGTCTTCAAGGCCAGGTATTCGCCGGCAATCGCCGCCAATCCGTTCATCTCCTTCTCGACACGGGCGACGGACAGCGGCGAGATCGTTCTCACCTGGCGAGGCGACAATGGCTTCGAGGCGGTCGAGACCAAGCAGATCACCGTCGAATGATGCGGCTCAGCCGGCTTCGTGTCTCGTTTGCCTTGGTCTGCGCGTCCTTTCTTTCGTCAGCGCCGTTTGCCGCGGGGGATGAAATTCCTCTGGCAGATCGCAAATCCGGTTCGCAATTCATGAGCCGGCAGACCCAGGACATCGAGAACGACGACACGTCGAACCCGGCCATGCTCTGGGTGCTCGACGGCGAGGCTTTGTGGAACAAGCCCACCGGCGCCGACAACAAGGCCTGTTCGTCGTGTCACCAGGATGCCGCAACGACCATGAGGGGCGTCGCGGCGCGCTATCCGGCCTTCGATGAAAAATCGTCCAAGGTCGTCAATCTGGAGCAGCGCATCAATCTATGCCGCACGGACCGGCAGAAGGCGTCGCCCCTGGCTTATGAGAGCCGCGATCTTTTGGCGCTGACTGCCTATCTGGCGCGGCAGTCGAAGGGCATGCCCATCGAAGCGAAAGACGACAGCCGCATCAAGCCGTTTCGCGCGGAGGGCGAGAAGCTCTACAGCGAGCGGCTCGGCCAGCTCAATCTGTCCTGCGCCCAATGCCACACCGACAATTGGGGGCAAAAACTCGGCGGCTCGCTGCTGCCGCAGGCCCATCCCACGGCCTATCCGCTCTACCGGCTGGAATGGCAGACGGTGGGCTCGCTGCAGCGACGGCTGCGCAATTGCATGATCGGCGTGCGTGCCGAGCCCTATGCCTACGGCGACCAGGAACTCGTCAATCTGGAGCTTTATCTGATGTGGCGGGCGCGGGGCATGCCGATGGAAGCGCCGGGCGTGCGCCCCTGAGCCAACAGGCGGCGGTGGCAGACAAGCGTTCGGATATGCGGAACCGTCTCGCCGGCCGATCCTGAAAAGCAAATCATTTGCTATTTTCTTTTCAGCAATGCCATATTCCGACCTGAGAATAGGGGAGGAACGAGGGATGATTATCGACTGTCACGCCCATGTCAGCGCGCCGGCCGCGCTGTGGGTCTACAAGGCCTCGATCATGTCGCACCGCGGCGAACATGGGCGCAAAATGCCCGAGGTCAGCGATGAGGAGATCAAGGAATCCTACTTTCGCAAGGAAATGGGTCCGGTTGCCCATATTCCGATGATGGACCGGCTTGGCATCGACCGGCAGCTGATCTCGCCGCGTCCGTTCCAGATGATGCACAGCGTGAAGCCGTCGCGGCTCGTGCACTGGTTCACCGAGGAAACCAACAATATCATCGCGCGCTCGGTGCAGCTCTTTCCCGACAAGTTCTTCGGCATGTGCGGCTTGCCGCAGGCTGCGGGTGAGCCGATCACGGCGGCGTTGCCGGAGCTGGAGCGCTGCGTCACCAAGCTCGGGTTCAAGGGCTGCCTGCTCAATCCCGATCCTTACGAGAACGGCGGCGAGGAAGCGCCGCCGCTCGGCGACCGCTACTGGTATCCGCTGTATGAAAAGCTGTGCCAGCTCGATGTCGCGGCGCATATCCATGCGACCGGATCGAAGTCGGAGCGCACGCCCTATACGCTGCACTTCATCAACGAGGAGTCGATCGCTGTCTTCGGCCTCGCCAATTCAAATGTGTTCAAGGATTTCCCGAAGCTGAAGATTGTCTGCTCGCACGGCGGCGGCGCCATTCCCTATCAGATCGGGCGCTTCCAATCGGGCGCTTCGCGACGCGGGGTCGATTTTCTCGAGGCGATGCGCAATCTCTATTACGACACGGTGCTCTATTCGGAAGCCGGCCTGCGGCTGCTGATCGAGACTGTGGGTGCGGACCGCTGCATGTATGGCGCGGAATGCCCCGGTGTCGGTTCGTCGCTGAACCCGAAGACCGGCAAGACGTTCGACGACATCGTGCCGATCATCAAGAGCTTTGAATGGCTCAGCGACGGCGACAAGAAGATGATCTTTGAAGACAACGCCAGGGCGTTCTTCAGGATTTGATTGCGGCCTCATCCGACCCTTGCTGCGCAAGGGCCACCTTCTCCCGCTAAGCGGGAGAAGGCTTTTTGCTTTCAACCGACGTTGAACAGTTTTGCCGCATTGTTCCACGCCACGTCGGCGCGGATCTTCTCGTCGACTTTCACGTCGTCCATGAAATTGCCGGCGACCACCCACGGCTCGAACGGGTAATCGGCCGAGAACATCACGCGGTCCTGGCCGAGTGCCGCAATGGCGCAGTTGAACGGCTCGGCTGAATACATGCCCGAGATCGTCACCACGATATTCTCGCGGATGTAGTCGGAGGGTTCGCGCTTGAGCTTCACGCCATAGAGCTTGGCGCGGCTGTCGAGCCGCCAGAGCAGGAACGGCAGGGTCTCGCCAAGGTGACCCACTGCCAATGTCGCCTTCGGGAAGCGATCAAAGACGCCGCCGAACACCATGCGCAAGACATGGGTGCCGGTTTCAACCGTCCAGCCCCAGGTGGCGCGTCGCAGCGAATCGTAATCTCCGAACGAATTGTACTGAACCGGCGGGTCGGCGGGGTGCAGATAGATCGGCACCTGCAATTCCTCAGCCTTCGCCCAGAAGGAATCGAACTGGCGCTCGTCGAGGTAATGACCGTTGCTGTGACCGTTGATCATCGCACCCTTGAAGCCGAGCTGCTTGACGCAGCGCTCGAGTTCCTTGGCCGCTTCGGCGGGGTCCTGCAGGGCGATATGGGCGAAGCCGTAAAGCCGTTTGCTGTTGGGCGCGATCTGGCCTGCAAGATAGTCGTTGGCTTCGGCGGCGATCTTCAGGGCGGTGCGCGTGTCGGGCTCGACCTGTACGCCCGGGCCGGCGGCCGAAAGAATGGCTTTCTCGATGCCGGCTTCGTCCATTTCTTTCAGGCGCATGTCCGCATAGTCGTGCAACCGCGTGCGAATCCGTTCGTATATTTCCTTCGGCACGTCCGCCATCGTCGGTTCCCAGTAACTGGCGAGACCCGGCGTCATGCAATGTTCTTCGAGGGCGATTTTCTTCACGCGTTTCACTCCGCTGGTCGACTTCCTTCATGGCCATAATTTCGTACATTGCGGCCCGTGGCGCGATTATGACCCGTGGCCGCGATCTGGTCCAGCCGCGCCGCAATGCGATACAGATACTGCCATCGCGGCGCGCGACGTCCTGTGCTATCAGGCCGCTGGAATGGATTAATCGACAGGGAAGAAATGTCCGGAACGAGCGAAGACGATATCAAGGCCATCCGCGAAGGGGCGGCGCGGTTTGCATCTCAGGTGTTCGGCGCAGCACGATTGCGCAAGCTGCGTGAGCGTGCCACGGGGCGTGATGATGAAGCATTGGCGCGCGCGGGGGCCGACGGCTGGCTGTCGATTCTCGTGCCCGAAGACAAGGGCGGTGGCGGGCTCGGCCTTGTGGAAGCCTGCGTCATTGCGGAGGAATTCGGCCGTCATCTCGCGGCCATTCCCTACGTTTCGCTGATTGCCGGTTTGAAAGGGGCAGCGTTCTTTCCGGCTGCCGCCGACGATCTGGCGGAGGCGATGGAGGGCCGCAGGCTGTTCGTGCCGGCGATCGGGAGCGCCGCCGGCAGCGGTATCAAGGCCGCCGTCGGCGATGCATCCGGTATCGTGTTGAACGGCGTGCGGGGCGGCGTTTTTGCCGCTGCCGCTGCGGATGGATTCATTGTCGACTACGATCTGAATGGTGTCGAAGGCTTGGCCTTCGTGCGCGCCGATGCCGCCGGGCTGAAAGTGTCCTCAAGCCGGACTGTCGACGGCATGAGCACGGGCACGTTGACCTTCGAGAATTGCGCGGTTGCTGTCGCGAACGTTCTCCCTTCCGGAGCGGCGCTGGCCGCGGAGCTTCGCGTCTTCCTGGGGCTGACGGTTGCTGCGGAACTCGTCGGCCTGAGTGACGCGGCGCTGCAGATCACGCTCAATCATCTCAAGACCCGTGAGCAGTTCGGCAAACCACTTGGGGCTTTCCAGGCGTTGCAGTTCCGCGCCGTGGATGCCCATGTGCAGATCTCGCTGACGCGCTCGCTGGTGAATGAAGCCGCGCGTCTTGCGCTTGGCGGTGGCGCCGCCTCCGTGCTGATGACATCGGGCGCCAAGGCGAAGGCGAGTGCGGCGGCGATCTCGGTGACGCGCGCCATGGTCCAGTTGCATGGCGCGATCGGCTTCACCGACGAGCACGACATCGGGCTGCATCTGAAGCGCGCCATGACGCTGGCCGCCGCCTATGGCACGGCCGGCGAGCATCGCAAGACCGTCGCCGCGCGTATGTTCGGGGCGGGCGAAGAAGCGCAGGTGAAATTCCGCGAAGACAGCGTCCATGAGGCGGCGTTCCGCAAGGAGGTTCACGACTGGTTCGAGGCCAATCTCCCCGATCATTTGCGGCATTTGCCGAGCCGGCCGAGTTTCGAG
>Ga0180219_1000179_pt1 | contig 68842 bp, 64 predicted proteins | sample eDN3rd30CBELigMG_FD_151338 | JGI IMG/M metagenome (GOLD analysis project Ga0180219, IMG submission 151338) | Enriched Miracle-Growth compost microbial communities from Emeryville, California, USA - eDNA 3rd pass 30_C BE-Lig MG (version 2)... ...
GACCTGTACCGACCCGTCGGCGCCGACGGCACGCTGCCGACGATCCTCATCCGCGGCCCGTACGGCCGCAGCGGCATGATGGGCGGCGCCGCGCGCACGCTCGCCTATGAAGGATTCACGGTCTTCTGCCAGAGCTGCCGGGGCACCGCCGGATCGGAGGGGGTCTTCACCCCGCAGATCGACGAGCAGCGCGACGGCATTGCGACCCATCGGTGGGTCCGCCGTCAGGAGTGGTTCACCGGAAAGCTCGCCACCTACGGGCAGAGCTACATGGGCTACACGCAGTGGGCGGTCGCCGCCAAGCTCCTGCGGGAAGACCCCGACAACGCCCCCGACGCCCTCGTGCTGCACGTCACGATGCCCGACTTCGGTGCGATCACGTGGGACAACAACGCGTTCGCCCTGCGCAACGCACTGGGCTGGACGCGGATGATGGTGCGCATGCGCAAGGGCGGTCTGATGATGCTCGGGATGCTGCTGCCCGACCGCCGGCTCGAGAAGGCGTTCGATGTGCTGCCGCTTTCGGACGGCGACCGCGCGGCATCCGGCGAGAGCGTGCATTGGTACCAGGACTGGGTGCGGCACGAGAGACTGACCGACGAATACTGGACCCAGCAGAACCACGAGCCCTCGGTGCCCGGCGTGACGGCCCCGGTGTTCATGCTCAGCGGCTGGTATGACATCTTCCTGCCCTGGCAGCTGCGCAACTATCGCCGGTTGGTCGAAGCCGGGAACGCCCCGCGCCTCACGCTCGGTCCGTGGGGACACATCACGCCGACGATGGCGGCGCCCGCACACAGTGACACGGTCGGCTTTCTGAAGGAGGTCTTCGCGGGGCAGGAATGGGCGCGACCCGAGCCGGTCCGCGCGTTCCAGACCGGCGCCGAGCAGTGGCATGACCTGCCGGTGTGGCCCCCGGCGGGATCGGCGGCGCAGAGCTGGTTCCTGCACGCCGGCGGCAGCGCGTCGACGGGCACGCCGTCTGCCGGGACGACGCCGTACACCTACGATCCGCAGAATCCCACTCCTGCGCTGGGCGGGCCGAGCCTGTTGCCCAAGACCGCTCCCGTGGACAACGCCGCGCACGAGAAGCGCGACGACGTCGTGGTCTTCCGCTCCGAGACGCTGGCCGACCCGCTCGAGATCGCGGGTGAGCCGGTCGCCCGTATCCGCGTGCGCTCGAGCGCGCCCAGCGTGGACGTCTTCGTGCGCATCACCGATGTGTCGCCGGACGGTCGCTCGATGACTGTCTGCGACGGCATCCGCCGGGTGGGCTCGGTCGGCAGCGGTGACGCCGGGGCGCCGGACGCCGACGGCGTACGCGAGATCGACGTGCCGTTGTGGCCCGCGTTCCACCGCTTCGCGGCCGGTCACCAGGTCGGTATCCAGATCAGCTCGGGTGCGCACCCGCGCTACGCGCGGAACCCCGGCACGGGCGAGGCGGCGTTCACGGCGACCGAGACGGTCGTGGCACACAACGAGATCGTCCATGGCCCGGACGGCTCGCGCGTCGACCTGCCGGTGTGGGTGCGCTGACGCGGGCTGTACATCTGGACGCCGAGTTTCAGACAGCTTAGACTGTTTCAACACACTGATGACGCGCGAAGGAGCTCGGCATGTCATGGGAATTCGTCAGCCTGCAGCAGGGGATCGATGAGGCGGGATCCCCGATCCAGCTGCTGTGGAAACCTGAGGCGGGCCCGTGGACGCCGCCCGTCGTCGACGAGGAGTATGCGGGCTGGAAGCAGGAGCAGGCGGCGTGGCGCGAGGGCGTCGCGATCTCCGACCTCTCGTATCACATGTCGGATACGTTCCTGCGTGGTTCCGGGGCGGCGCAGCTACTCAGTGACGTCAGCGCGAACAACATCGACACCTTCGCGATCGGACAGGCGAAGCAGTTCATTCCGGTGACGGCCGGTGGCGACATCGTCACCGACGGTATCCTCCTGAGAGAGGGGGAAGAATCCTACGTGCTCAGCGGCGTCGAGGCCGCCCAGCATTGGGTGACGTTCCACGCCGAGCGTGACGGATACGACGTGGAGTACGTCACCGACCCCGATCGCTCATTCGCATCGGAGGCGCCGCGACTGTTCCGCCTTCAGGTGCAGGGGCCGCTCGCGCTCGACGTCGTGCACCGCGCCTTCGGCGGTCCGCTGCCGGAGACGAAGTTCTTCCATTCGACTCCGGTCGAGCTCGGCGGCGCGTCGTTCCGGGCCTTGCGGCACGGTATGGCCGGACAGCCGGGGTACGAGTTCATCGGGGGCTACGCCGATCACGATCGTGTCAAGGATGCGCTTCTCACGGCGGGTGCAGCATCCGGAATCGTTCACGTCGGCGCACTCGCGTACGCGACCAACGGCGTCGAGAGCGGCTGGATCCCCACCCCGACACCTGCCATCTACACCGACCCTGGTCTCGCCGAGTACCGCGCGCGGATCAGCCTCTACTCGTACGAAGGGCAGAACCCGCTCTACGGCAGCTTCTTCTCCGACGACATCGCCGACTTCTACACGTCGCCGTGGGAGCTCGGCTACGGTCGCTCGATCTCGTTCAACCACGACTTCATCGGGCGCGACGCCCTTCGCGCAGCGAAGGACGGCTCGCACCGGACGAAGGTCACCCTCGAGTTCGACGCCCACGACGTCGCGCGGGTGTTCGGCGACGACCCGGGGTACCTCAACGACTACGGCCGTCACCGCATCGAGAGTGACGGCGCACTGGTGGGGCTGACGTTCCAGACGATCAACAGCGATCCCGAGCACAAGGTTCTCGGTCTCGCGTTGGTCGACCAATCGGTCGCAGAGCCCGGAAGGGCGGTCGAGGTCGTCTGGGGACGCCATCCCGGGCACGGCACGGCGCCGGATGCGGATCTCGGCTTCCCTCGGCTACGGGCGACGGTGCGGCCCGCGCCGTACAACGAGTACGCCCGTACGGCGTACCGGCAGGACTGACTGCGCGCCTACGACAGGCCCCGCACTCGAGGCGGCCGACGACACTTCGTGTGCCGTCGGCCGCCTCAAGTGCGCGTGGAACCCTCTCAATGATGCCCCGACCCCTGCGTGGTCTCGCCGAAGGGCCGATCGATGACCTTCGCACGCACCGTGGTCTGCGTGTGTCGTTCGATCGCGCGGTTGTTCGATCCGCCGTTCGGCTCGCCCCACGTGAGCACGACGTCGTCACCGGGCTGCGCGTCGGCATCGAGCGATCCGAGGGAGATGAATGACCGCGTGTTCGAGGAGTAGATCGACAGATTCATGTTGCCGGCATGCCGGCCAGCCTTCTCGACGCGGTCGAACTGGCAGGCTGTGTACGTGGCCATGGGAGTGTCGAGGTATTTGAACCGCCGGTCGCCCTCGTTGTACATGCTCGCGGAGATCTTGGCCACGTCATCCCGATCCCACTCCACCCATGCCTTGTGCCGGTGCGGCTCGTCGATGCGCGCCTCGAGCGCGTCGCGACCGATGAAGTCGTGGTCGAACTTGGCGATGTGCGTGTAGCCGAGATCCCACGGAGTGACGTAGTAGTCCTCGATGCGGTCCGAGACGAAGCTGCCGCCGAGGGCGAGCCGACCCTCGAAGGAGTTGCCGCTGTGCCAGTCACGGAACGCCGAGAGTTCCGGCTGTGAGTAGATCGCGGGGAGGGTGTTCGCGATCCACCCCGACTCCGTGGCGACCGACGCGTAGGCACGACCGCCGATCTGCGTGATGCCGAACTCCGCTCCGGCTTCGAGCAACGTGTCGCGGACGCCCTCGAAGTCTTCGTACGGTCCGAAGAACTCGAGCCCCGGGAAGCCGGACATGCGGTGGTTGAGTGCGGTCGTCTCGTACTGTCCGATCCGGAACCTCCCCATGTGGAAGAACTTGATCTCGGGCATGGGCCCGCCGTTGACCTTCTCAAAGATCTCTCCGGCGGTGGGTCCCTGCAACTGCAAGCGGTAGAACTCGCGCTTGCGCGGCACGATGACCGCCCGCTCGTCGCGGCGGGTGTCGACTTTCCAGTCGCCGGTCTCCGCGTGGAACTGGACCCAGTTCAGTGCCGGCGGTCGGCCGACGATGCGTACGAGATCCTCGCCGAGGCAGAACAGGATGGCGTCGCCGATCATGTTGCCGTCTGGCCCCACCGCGACCAGCTGCTTGGCCTTCATCGGCCCGAAGCCGCGGAAGCTGTTCGCCCCCAGATGCTCGAGCAGGCGGAACACGTCCGGCCCCTGCACGACGAGGTCGGGCATGTGCTGCGACAGGTCCATGAGCGCTGCGCTTGAGCGCCACGACTCCTGCTCGTCGCGCCAATTGCTGAACTCGCTGGTCACGGGGAAGATGAACGAGCCGCTCCGGCCGCTGCGCAACAGCGCCAGGGGACCGCCGGCGGCTTCGATCACGTCATTGAGAGTGGGCATGTCGTCCTTTCGGGCCAGGCCGCGGCAGTGCGGGCAGGGCGCTAATATCAGTTATCTGTAACTATGACAGACTTCTGGGACTATCGCTATAGTGGATGATGTTTCCAGAAGACAGGTGACATGACAGGGGCGAAGGATGCCACAGGAAGAGCCATCGGCATGGTTGGGCGGAGTGCCATACCGCATCTGGCGGGCGAACCAGGCGCTGCATCAGCGGATCGTGAACGGGATTCAAGACCTGGGCGTGACCGTCACGCAGCTCGGCATCTGCGTGCACCTGGATGAGCTCGGGCACATGTCGGCATCCGACCTTGCGCGATTGTTCCGGCTCACACCGCAGAGCGTGACGACCGCGCTCAACCATCTCGAGAAGAAGGAATGGGTCGTCCGGGTCCCGCACCCCGTCCACAGACGTGTCATCTGGTATGAGCTGACCGACGCAGGCAGGGCCGGTGCCGACGAAGGACGCACGCGCGTGGCTGCGGTGAACGCCGAGATCGACGCGGTGCTGGACGCGCGACAGCAGGCGGCGCTGCGCGAAGCGCTGACGATCCTCACGACCACATTCGACGGCGTTGAGGTGCCCACCGGCACGATGTGGCCCGTTGCCGGAGAGCGCGCCTGACGCTACACAGTGGCTTCTGCGCGGTAGGCGGTGCGCGCGTACTCGTTGTAGGGCGAGACCTGCACCGTGGCGCGAATGCTCGGCAGGCCGAGATCGGCGTCGGGGGTGGTGCCGTACCCCGGGTGCTCACCCCAGATGACCTCGACTTCTGTGCCTGGGATGGCCGCGGCGCCGTCCACGAGAGCGAGGGACAGGATGCGGCCGACCGGCGCGATCGCGGCGGTCCAGAACGTCATGCCCACGAGAGCTCCGTCTGGCGTCTGGATCCGGTGCCGGTCGTAGGTGCGCACGTACCCGGGATCCTCGCCGAAGACAGCGGCGACGTCGGCAGCGTCGAACTCGAGCGTGACTTTCTTCCTGCTCACGAGATCGCGTGCTCCGGCCAGAGCCTCCCGGCCGATGAAGTCGTGTGCGAGTGAGATGGAACGGCCGTAGCCGAGCTCCCATGGCGACAGGTAGTAATCGGTGATGTCGTCGGAGTAGAAGCTGCCGGCCAACGGCTTCTTGCCCTCGTAGGAGAAGGCGCTGAGCCATTTCCGGTAGTCGGCCAGCCGCGGATCCGTGTAGATCGCCGGTGTCGGCGTGGGGATCCATCCGCTCTCGACGCCGTTCGTGAAGTACGCCATGCCGCCCACCTGCGCCAGTGCCGAAGGCTCACCGGCGCGCAGCAGCGCGTCTTTGACGGCGTCGTAGTCGGCGAAGTCGCCGATGAACTCGTAGCCGGCCTGCCCGGACATGCCGTGGCGCAGAGCCCGCACAGTGCGCCCGTCGAGTTCGACCACGACGGAGTGGAAGAACTTCGTCTCCGGCAGCGGGCCGCCGAACGCCCGCGCGACGATCTCCAGGGCCCGGGGTCCCTGCAGTTGGAACCGGAACAGCCTCGGGTCGCCGTCGGTGCGCACCGAAGAATCGGGGTCAGTGGAGAACGACACGTCGTACCCGCCTGTCTCGGCGTGGAACTTCACCCAGTTCTGCGCGGCGGGCACGCCGGTGAGCGTGTAGCGCTCGGGTCCCTCGCGCAGCAGGATGCCGTCGGTGATGATGTTGCCGTCGTACGCGACCGGAACGAACTGTTTGGCCTGACCGATCTCGAACCGGTCGTAGTCGTTGGCGCTGACATCGCGCAGCAACTGTGTCGCGTCCGTGCCCTCGAAGACCGTGTCGAACATGTGGAACGACAGGTCCGACAGCGCGGCGGACGAACGCCATGACTCCTGCTCGCGCTGCCAGGTCGAGTACTCGGGCGCGACGACGGGGACATCCCAGGGGGCGGCGTCCGGCTGCCACAGCAGCCGCATGGGGGAACCGGCGCGGTCGAGCGCGTCTTGGAGGGTGGGTGCGGTCATGAGGATGCTCTTTCTGAGGGAGGGGGATGCGGTGGTCAGCGGTCGCGGAAGTCGTGGATCCACTGCGCCGTGGCGTGGAGCCCGCCGAAGGTATAGAAGTGCAGACGCACCTCGCCGTGTCGGGCGGGGTCATAGCCGTCGAAGAGGGCTGCGATCAGTCGGTCGGGTCCGGCGGTCCCGATGAGATTGGCCAGGGAGAATCCGTACTTCTTCACGATCATTGCGTTCGCACCGATCCCGAAGCGTCGGGCGAATCCCAGCAGCCGCTTCACGCCTGCGGGGCCGGGGATGCCGACCCGGATGGGGAGGTGGATGCCGGCATCCCGCACCTGCTCGATCCACCGCAGGACCGGCTCCTCGTCGAAGGCGAACTGCGTGATGATCGATCCCTCCAGCCCCTGCTCGGCCAGTGCCGCGGCCTTGGCGCGCAGCGCATTCCAGAGCACGTCGCCGGAGATGTCGGGGTGTCCTTCCGGATATCCCGCGATGCTCACGTGCCGCACGCCGTACTCAGCCAGCACGCCCGTGCGGATGACGGCCTCGGAGTCGGGGTACGGGCCCGCGGGGGTCGCAGGGTCGCCGCCCACGCAGAAGACGGCGGAGGTGGCATCCACGTCCCGCAACGCCGCCAGATAGGTGTCGAGTTCGCCGCGGTCGTGCAGGCGACGGGCGGAGATATGGGGGACGGGGGAGAGCCCGGCCATGCGTACGGCTCGAGCGGCGGTCGTGCGCATGGCGAGGTCTTCGTTGCCGAGGAACGTCACGTTCACGCGGGTTCCCGACGGGAGGACCGGGACCGCGGCCTGCAGATCATCGACATCTTTGCCGGTCATCTCCAGCGAGAAGTCCGTGAGCAGATCGGTGCGGGTGGGAGTGGTCATGAGATGCCTTTCCGAGGGGTCAGAGGATGACGGTCTCTCGACCGTGGCGCATGATGCGGTCTTCGCAGTGCCAGGTGACGGCACGGGCGAGCACGGCACGTTCGACGTTGGCGCCGCGACGTTGCAGGTCGGCGGCGGTGTCCGCGTGGGTGACGCGGACGACGTCCTGCTCGATGATCGGGCCCTCGTCCAAGTCGGTCGTCACGTAGTGGGCCGTGGCGCCGATGAGTTTTACGCCGCGCTCCTTCGCCTTGCGATAGGGCCCCGCGCCGATGAAAGCGGGGAGGAAGGAGTGGTGGATGTTGATCACCGGCACCCCGACGCGTTCGAGGAAGTCCGGCGAGAGGATCTGCATGTAGCGCGCGAGCACGATGAGATCGATGTTCCCGGCGAGCAGGTCGACGATGCGGTGCTCGGCGGCCGACTTGTCGGGGCCGGATGAGGGGACGTGGAAGAACGGGATGCCGAAGAATCGCACGTCTTCGGCCGTCGTCGAATGGTTGGAGACGACCATGGAGATCGTCATCGGGATCTCTCCCCGGCGCTGTCGCCAGAGCAGGTCGAGCAGGCAATGGTCGCTGGTCGACGCGAGGATCGCCACGCGCTTGACTGCGGATCGCTCGTGGAGATGCCAGGCCAGCCCGAGCCCGTCGAGTGCGGTGTGCAACGACTGCTCCACCGCCGGACGCTCGGCGGCGAGCTCGTCGAGATGGAAGACGGCGCGTTGGAAGAATCGGTCCGCGACGTGGTCGGTGTACTGGTCGAGCGAGATGATGTTGGCTCCCCTGTCGGTGAGCGCGCCCGATACCGCGTGGACCAGCCCGGGCCGATCGTCGCCTTCCACGAGCAGTACGGCGTCGTCGTGCTGTGGATCCGCCGGCTGCATCGTCGCTCGCGGTGCAGTGATCGTCATGGACATCGTCGCCTCATCTCCTCATCCTCGAGTTTCAGATGACTGAAAGAATAGCAGACGACTTAGAAAGCGAGAAGACCGCGCATGAAGGACGGGATCGCAGGCGCAGCACCTGCGATCCCGTCCTGTGGAGTCGGTCAGTCGGCCTGCCAGAGCGTCGCGAACTGGTCCGGGAAGTCCGTCGGGCCGAACCACTCACCGGAGGCCTGTGCGTCGTCGGTCAGCGTGATGTCGCCGATGTTGTCACGGGTGAACAGTCGCTCGGGGATGGTGTACTCGGGGATCGCGTCACCCGCGACCATGCGCAGCGCGGCGTCGGCGTCGATCCACCCGTTGAAGGTCGAGGCGTCGGCGACGGCTGCGTACAGGAAGTTCTTCGCCGCCAGCTGCTTCAGGCCACCCAGAGTCGTCGCGCCGGTGAGCCCCTTGGTGTCGGTGGCGCGGCCCGCCTGCTGCGCCCCGGCCTGTGTGACCTGCAGGTACTGCTCGAACTGCGACCAGACGTATCCGGTGTCGGGATTCTTCAGCAGCGCCGAACTCGTCGACGAGGGGATCTGCGAGAAGTTCGACGCGGTGATCTCGTTGATCACCACGGTGCATCCTGGGCATTCCTGATCCAGGAGCTTCTGCCCTCCGGCAAAGTAGCGCTTCGGTGCCGGGCCGTCGACGCTCACGTTCGCGAGGACCGTGCCCTTCCCCTCGGAATCAAGGGCGACCCATGCGGCGAGAGCCGTCGCGCCGCCGTCGCCGGCTTCGACCGCGTAGCTGAGGGTGTCGGATGCAGGGTGGCCGTCGGCGGGTCCCTGGTTCGTGTTCAGTACCGGGATGCCGGCGGCTTGGGCCTTGTCGAAGGCATTCGCGGCGAGGTCGTAGTAGATCGCGTCGGAGACGATCGCGGCGGCATGCGCCGCGACGGCCTGGTTGATGCAGGTGCTGATCGTGGTGGGGGTGCCCCCGCCGTCGCATGCCTGCAGTTTCGCGCCGAGAATTGTCAGCGCGTCCTTGAGGCCCGCCTGGACGATGGCGAATTTCGGCGCCTGTGCCGTGATCGGGATGTAGAAGACGGTCTTCCCCTTCAATGCCGTCGGGTTCGATACGGCCTCAGTGGGTACGGGGTAGGAGTCTCCTGCCTTCATGAAGTCCGCGACCTGCTGTTCGAGGTCGGAGCTGGCGGCGGATGGTGACGTCGCACCCTTCGTGGGTGACGCCGTGCTTCCTGAAGAGCAGCCGACGAGGAGGAGGGCTGAGACGGTCGCGATGCCCGCCGTCGCCCAGAGCCGCCGTCGGGTGCGGCCTGCGGATGCTGTGTTCACTGGGTTCGCTCCTTTGCGAGAAAGGGGGAGTGGCGCACGCGCAGTGCTGCCGTGCCGGTCCGCATCGATGCGGAATCGTCCCCCGGATCGTGCGCGACATCCTATGCGATTGTTTCAGGTGACTGCAATAGTGCTGGCTACTCATTCGAGTGAGATCCGGGTCTAGTGTCGTATCCGAGCATCGCCGTTCGTGGACATGATGAGCGACCCCGTTCGGGTCGCCGCCGCCGGAGGGCCGCGAGCCGGCTCTCGTCCCGATGAGAGGAGACGACAATGCCGAAGTACCTGATCGCATTCAACGACGAGTGGGTGCCGCCGCAGACGCCCGAAGAACTACGCCGGAAGAGTGAGACGTCGAACGCCGTGCTCGAGGAGATGAAGGATGCCGGGGTCTTCCTCTTCGCGGACGGCGGCATCGACGCTTCGACCGCGGTCTGCAGCGTCGTGAACAAGGACGGCGCGCCCGTCTTCACCGACGGGCCGTTCGTCGAGACCAAGGAGCACCTCGGCGGGTTCACCGTCATCGAGGTGCCCGACGACGAGACCGCCCGCTACTGGGCCGGGCGGCTGGCCGTCTGTCTGGACTGGCCGCAGGAGATGCACCGGTTCCCATCGGGCGTCACCGAGATCGTCGACCGGCAGGCCGCCGACTGACGCTCACACGGTCAGCCCGCTGCCACGACCCGCACCGTGACCACGTGCCGCTCGCGCACCTCGCCGCCCACCCGGGTGAGAGCGAGGTCGACCACGGCGACTCCGGGTTCGAGCGCGTCGATCTGCAGCTCGCGCGGGTAGCTGCCCTGACCCGGCGACGGGTCGGGCGGCGGCACGCCGACCGTGCGGACGGCGACGGATGCGGCATCCACCGTCACCTCGGTCAGCCAGCGATAGCCCTGACTGCCCGCGCCGGTGATCGGGGCGCGGAAGTGCTCGCCGACCGCCAGCGTGATCTCAGAGGGAAGAGCCAATGACCACTCCGTCGTGCCATCCGGTGCCGTCGCGCCAGAAGTGCTGCATTCTGCCATCATGCCGCCGCGCGACCACCTCGAGGTTGAATCCGAAGCTGCCCTGCACCAGTGCGAGCACGCGCTCGATGCCGGTGCCGAACGTCGCAGTCGCATGCCACACACCGAGCGCGTCGCGCCACCAGTGCTGCATGACGCCCGATGCCAGCGTGACGATCAGTTCATAATTGCCCGAGGCGAACTCGTCGGTGCGCCCGAACTGTCCCTCGATCATGACCGGTGCGGTGCGGCATCCACTCGCGAACGTCGCCGTCGCCGACCACGCCCACGTCGTCCCGTCGGCGCGGTGCCAGTGCTGCAGCGTACCGTCGGCGCGCAGGCAGACGAGCTCGAGGTCGCCCTTCGTCGTCTGGATGAGGCTCGGCCCCGCCTCGCGCACATCGCTGCCGAACACCGGCCCGGCATGCCATCCGCCGCCGTCGCGCCACCAGTGCTGCATGCGGCCTGACGCGAGCCCGGCCACGACCTCGAAGTTCGCGCCGTAGCTGCTCTGCACGAAGCCGGGCGTGCCCAGCGCATCGGTCGGGCCGAACGTGGCCCCGTCGTTCCAGGTGCCGTGCGTCTGGTCGAACCACCAGTGCCGCAGGCGCCCCGCGCTGGACGCGTAGATCATCTCGAAGTTGCGGTTGTAGGTGGTGCCGGTGGCGGTGGGCTCTGACGCGGCATCATTCGAGAATCCGGATGCCGCGGCCCACGGCAGCGCGCCGTTGCCGTTGTCGCGCCACCAGTGCGCGATGCCGCCGCCGGGTGCGTGCACGAACAGCTCGAAGTTGTCGTGGTTCGCCCCGTCGCCGCTCTCGAACATGGCGCCGTTGTGACCGAACCGCTTCGCCCACGGGTCGGGGTTGGTGCCGCGCAGCCCGTACATCTCGTTGGTGTCGATGCCGATCTGGCCGTACCCTATCCAGCCGTAGCCGTGGTCGCCCCACGAATCGCCCCACGAGTTGCGGATGAGCCATGCCTTCTTGCCGTCGTCGTACCCGACGACGTCGACCACGTGCGTGCCGTTCGATCTCTGGTTGGGTGCTGCCGTGTAGACCGTGGTGATGTCGCTGTAGCCGTAGAAGTCGTCGTAGATCGTGATGGAGCTGGCCACGGTCGGTCCGACCTTCCAGATCCAGTTCTTCATGTCGTCGACGCGGCTGAGCGTCGTGTACGCGGGGACCTTCACCGTCCGTCCGCTGCGGTCGAACGTCGTCGTCGCGGTCGTGTGCTGCGTCGATCCGGTGCCGCAGTCGGTCGGCGCAGGAACCCAGTACGCGTCATTGTGCGTGGCAGGGAACGGCCACGGGATGCACCCAGGGTCGGCCTGCCCGTTGGTCCCCACCCAGTTGAGGGTGTTGCGCGCGTCGCCGCACTGGCCGACGACGACCGTCAGCCCGCGGACGACGTCTCCCTCCGACCGCGGCGCCCACGTGCAGTGCTCGATGCGCGTCATCGCCTCGATGATGCCGGTGGGCGCGAAGATCCAGCAGTGCTCCGACGCGAACTGGTCGCGCGTGCGCGTGAACATCGGCCAGCCGTTGTACGTGCGCCAGTCGACGGCCGACGGGCGCACCGTCGGTGCCGGCGTGGGCGCGGGCGGTGTCGGCACAGGCCGGGGCGGACGCAGCTCGGCGATCTGCGCGGGTGACAGGTGCAGCGAGAGCTCGCGGGTGCTCGGCCGCTCGGCCACGAGCTTCAGCACATCGATGCGGTGCGCGGGATCCGCGTGCCTCGGCGGCGGCCCGCCGAGCAGCCGGCGAACGAGGGGCCGGTCGTCGGGGATCGTGGGGAGCACCCGCCATCCCAGGTCGTGTTCCGCGATCAGCGCGCGGACGTCACCGTAGGTCTTCAGCCGTGGGCTCGGCGTCTTCTCGGACATGAGGTACTCCCGAGGGTCGGATGCCGCACACCGGGCATCGCCCACTGGGAAGAGCGGTCGGCGAGACGGCGTGATACCGCCCGGCTACTCGTACCGCAACGCCTCGACCGGGGCCATCCGTGCTGCGGTGCGGGCCGGGCCCACACCGAACACGATGCCGACGAGGGCGCTGAACACGAGCCCGACCACGACCACCCAGCCGGCGATCACGAACGTCAGGCCGCCGATCAGCGACACGACCCAGGCGATGAGGGCGCCCAGGCCGATGCCCAGGATGCCGCCGATCACCGACAGCACCACGGCCTCGACGAGGAACTGGGCGAGGATCGTGCGCCGCTTGGCGCCGATCGCCCGGCGCACCCCGATCTCGCGGGTGCGCTCGCGCACCGAGACCAGCATGATGTTCATGATCCCGATGCCGCCCACCAGCAGGCTGATCGAGGCGATGCCGCCCAGCAGCAGCTGCAGGATGCCCATCACCGAGTTCAGCGAGTCGAGGATGTCGGCCTGGTTGGTCACCGTGAAGTCGGCGTCGTCGGCGTCGGAGATGTCGTGCCGCTCGAGCAGCACGCGCGTGACGCTGTCGACGAGCCCGTCGACGTCGGCGTCGGAGGCGGTGACCACCGTGATCGACGAGACGTCGGGTGCCGGCGCGAACATCGTGCGTGCGGCCTCCTGCGTGATGTAGACGCTGCTGCCGCCGAACCCGGCGAAGCCGGTCTGCGCCTGCAGCACGCCGACGACGGTGAACGTGCGGCCTTCGAGGGTGATCTGGGCGCCGACGTCGTTCGCCGACAGGCCGAGCGAATCGGCGGCGTCGGCATCGAGCACGACGGAGCGCGTGGCGCGCAGCGACGCTCCCTCGGGCAGGAAGCTGCCGGCAGCCAGGTCGATCGACGTCGTCGCCGGGTAGTCGGCCGAGACGCCCTGGATCGTGAAGGTCGCCGACGTCGATCCGTGCGTGGCCGTGCCCTGGGTCGTCACCCCGGTGGCGACGGCTGCGACCCCGTCGATGCTCTCGAGGGCCTCGGCGTCGCCGTCGGTGAGCGTGCCGCCGGCGCTCGCCGAGATCGACACGTTGTTGCCGCCGAGCGAGTTCAGCGACGACGAGATGCCCGTGCTCGCACTCTGCACGATCGACACGAGCCCGACGAGTGCGCCCACGCCGATGACGACTCCGAGGATCGTCAGCGCCGACCGCGTCTTGTTCGCCCAGATGCGGCTCAGCGACAGGCGGATGATGCCGGCGAAGTTCATGCGGGCACCTCCGCGACGGCATCCCGCTCGTCTTCGGTGATCAGGCCGTCGTGGACGTGGATGCGGCGCTGGGCCTGGGCCGCCACGTCGAGGTCGTGCGTGATGAGCACGATCGTGCGCCCCTCCTCGTGGATCTCGTGCATGATGCGCATGACCTCGGCGCCGGACGCGCTGTCGAGGGCGCCGGTGGGCTCGTCGGCGAGGATGATGCGCGGGTCGGCGACCAGCGCCCGCGCGATCGCGACGCGCTGCTGCTGCCCGCCCGAGAGCCGGTTCGGTGTGAAGCGGGCGCGCTCGCCGAGGCCGAGCCGCTCAAGCAGCTCGAGTGCCCGCACCCGAGCCTCGGCGGGGCGCGCCCCGGCGTAGAGCAGGGGAGCGGCGACGTTGTCGACGGCCGAGGTCTGCGGCAGCAGGTTGAACTGCTGGAAGACGAAGCCGATCGTGCGCAACCGCAGCTCGGTGAGCGCGTTGTCGCCGAGCTCGTCGACATCGTGCCCGTCGATGACGACCGAACCGGTCGTGGGCCGGTCGAGGCAGCCGATCATGTTCATCAGCGTCGACTTGCCCGAACCGCTGGGCCCCACGATCGCGACGAACTCGCCCTCGTCGACGTCGAGATCGACGCCCCCGAGCGCGACGGTGACCTCGTCGCCGGTGAGGTATTCGCGGCGGACGCCGCGCAGGCTGAGAACCGGCATCACTGCCCCGATCCCGGGCCGGGGAAGCCGGGGGTCACCGTGGAGCTGCTGCCGGCGGCCGCGGTGCCGGTGACGACCTCGTCGCCCGCCGACAGGCCGCTCGTGATCTCGGCCGTGCTGTCGCCGATGAGCCCGACGGTGACGTCGACGGTGCGGGTCGTGCCCGCGGCATCCCTCACCGTGACGGTGTACGTGCCGTCAGAGGCCTCGTCGAGCGCCTGCACCGGCACCGCCAGCACGTTCTCGGCGCGTTCGACGTCGATGGTCATCTGCACGCTCATGCCCACGCGCAAGCCCTTGGGCGCCGTGGAGATGGTCGCGACGACGGGGAAGTCGGTCACCGACGACGACACGGCGCCGGTCGCGCCGGCGGATGCGGTGGTGGATGCCGCGGCCCCGATGCTCTGCACGGTGCCGGCGGCTTCGGCCGACAGGCCGTCGAACGAGAACGCCACCTTCTGCTTGGGCGCGACGTGGGCGATGTCGTACTCGGAGATGTCGGCGGCCACGCGCACGCCGTCGGTCGACAGTGTGAACAGTGTGCCGCTCGCGGTCGCGCCCTTGTAGGCGTCGACCGTGCGGACGACGCCGTCGCGGGGCGCGGTGATCGTCGTGCTCTCGCCGGAGGCGTCTTCGACGACGGCGAGGTGATCGCCCTTGTCGACGCTGTCGCCGACGGCGACCTCGACGCTCTTCACGGTCACGGCGGCGCCGGTCGTCGGCGTCTGCGTCTGCGACGCGGTGACACCGTCGACGCTCGCGACGCTCCAGCTGTCGTCGGCGCCGATCGCGAGCACACGGGCGTCGACGACGCTGCCGGTGCCCTGCGCCGTGCGGGTCACCGTCTGCACCTCGGCCTTCGCGGTGAGGTAGCCGGCGCTCGCGTCGCGCGGGGCGAACAGGGCCGGCAGCGCGAGGGCCGCGACGACCACGACGACGAGTGCACTGACGATCCACGGCCAGACGCGGCGGCGCTTCTTCACGGCCCGCGGCGCGGGCGGCGTCGCGGCGGGCTCGGCGGCGGTCGATGTCGAAGGGGCGGGTGACGGGTCCACGGGGATCCTCTCTGAGAGCGTGCTTCCAGCCTCGCGAACACGGCCTCGCCGCACATCCGGCACCGGGTTGATCTTCGCCTGCCGCGATCGCGGTATGCGCGATGCCCTCGGGGGCGGGATGCCGCGGCCGCGGTCAGTCCGCGGCGCCGGGGGTGACCAGCCCCGACTCGTACGCCCAGACCACGAGCTGCGCCCGGTCGTGGGCCGTGAGCTTGGCCATGATCCGGTTGACGTGCGTCTTCGCGGTGGCGGGGGAGATGAACAGGCGCTCGGCGATGTCGTCGTTCGACAGGCCCCGCGCGACGAGGGTGAGGATCTCGGCCTCGCGCGGGGTGAGCGCGTCGAGCAGCAGGCGGTCGGCCGCGCTCAGCGCCACGGTGCGCGGGCCGTCGAGATACCGGGTGATCAGCGCGCGGGTCGCGTTCGGCGACAGCAGCGCCTCGCCGGCGTGCACGCAGCGGATCGCATGGGTGATCTCGTCGGGCTCGGCGCCCTTGCCGATGAACCCGCTCGCACCGGCCCGGAGGGCCGCGAGCACGTTGTCGTCCTCTTCGAACGTCGTGAGGATCAGCACCCGCGTCTGCTCCAGCGCGGGGTCGGCGCAGATGCGCTGCGTCGCGGCGATGCCGTCGAGCCGCGGCATCCGGATGTCCATCAGCACGACGTCGGGGCGCAGCTCGGTAGCCTGGCGGACGGCGTCTTCGCCGTCGGCGGCCTCGCCCACGACCTCGAGGTCGTCTTCGGCGCGGAGGATCTCGCGCACCGCCCCACGGATGAGCACCTGGTCGTCGGCCAGCAGCACGCGGATCATGCCGGATGCCGCTTCGTCGGCGTGATCGGCAGGTCGGTCTGCAGGAGGAACCGGCCGTGCTCATGTGTGGTGCGCATGGTGCCGCGCACGCTGTCGACGCGTTCGCGCATGCCGATGAGGCCGTGACCGGAGGTCGTCGGGTCGGGTGCTGCGGCGGGGTTCACGACCTCGATGCGCAGGCCGCGGTCGTCGCGTTCGATCGTGAGCTCGGCGCGCGGCACCGATCCGTGCTTGAGGGCGTTCGTGAGGGCCTCCTGCACGACGCGGTAGGCGACGACGCCCACGGCCGGCGGCACGTCGGCGATGTCGCCGGTGCGGTGCAACGCGACCTCAAGCCCCGACGAGCGGAAGCTGTCGACGAGCCCCTCGACGTCGGCCAGACCCACGGTGGGCGCGTCGTGCAGGCCGTCGTCGGGCATGCGCAGCGTGGCGAGCAGGTCGCCGATCTCGCCGAGCACGGTCCGCGACGCGGTGCGGATCGTGGCCAGTGCGTCGCGCGCGACCTCGGGCCGGGCATCGAGCGCCGAGGTCGCCACGCCCGCGTTGAGGCTGATCACCGAGATCTGGTGGGCCACCGTGTCGTGCAGGTCGCGGGCGATGCGCAGCCGGTCTTCGGCGACGCGGCGGGATGCCTCGGCCTCGCGCGTCTGCTCGGCACGGATCGCGCGCTGCATGATCTCCTCGATGTACGCGCGGCGGGTGCGGACGGCGTCGCCCAGCGCGTCGGCGAACCCGAGGAAGACGACGACGAGCACCACGCCCGGGCCGAGCAGGTCCTGGTGCGAGAGTGCGACGCTCACCAGCAGGACGACCGCCGTCGCCGCCGAGATCCACATCGATCGGCGCCGGTCGGTGCCCACGACCACGGTGTAGAGGGCGATCGTGACGGCGACCGGCGCTCCGGGGACGAGCGGGAAGGTGAACAGGGCGACCGCGAAGCACACCACGCAGGCGATCAGTACGGAGCGCGGAAAGCGCCGGCGCACGAACATGAAGGCGACCGGCAGGAGGGCTGCGACCCAGCCGAGCGGCGTGCGCATCCCCGCGGGCTCGCGCATCGCCGGGATCGTCGAGAGCAGCACGAGGAAGGCCGCGCCCACGTCCCACGCCCACGCGGGGATCCGCGGGCGGGGTGGAGCACTCTCCCAGGTCACGCTTACAGCATGCCCGCGCACCGGCGCGATGTCATCCGCCGCGGGGCGCAGATGGGCGTACCGCGGGCGCGGTACGGCTCGGCCGCCTGCGGCGCTCGCCCGCGCTCAGACGGTCTTCGAGAGCGGGTCGGCGATGTCTTCCAGCGACTTGCGCTCGGCATCCACGCCGAGGAAGACCTCGACGAGACCGGCCGCGATCATCAGGCCCGCACCGATGAAGTAGCCGACGGCGACCGCCGAGATCCCCTCCTCGACGAGAACGCCGAACAGCAGCGGACCGATGATGCCGCCCAGGCCCGTGCCGACCGCGTAGAAGAAGGCGATGGCCATGGCGCGGGTCTCCATCGGGAAGATCTCGCTGACGGTGAGATAGGCCGAACTCGCGCCCGCCGAGGCGAAGAAGAAGACGATGACCCAGCAGACGGTCAGCCACGTGGCATCCAGCACCCGCAGATCGAAGAGGATGCCGGTGGCCACCAGCAGAACGCCGCTGCCGATGTACGTCAGCGAGATCATGAAGCGACGACCGATGGAATCGAAGAAGCGGCCCAGCAGCAGGGGCCCCAGGAAATTGCCGATCGCGATCGGCACGAGCGACCAAGGGGCGATGTCGTCGGGCACCTTGAGCAGCTTCGTCAGGACGAGCGCATAGGTGAAGAAGACGGCGTTGTAGAGGAACGCCTGCCCGATGAACAGCGACAGTCCCAGCACGAAGCGCTTCGGGTACTTCGTGACCGCGACCCGGACGATCTCGCCGAAACCCGTCGAGCGGCGCTGATGGATCTCGATGGCCTTGTCATCCGGAACAGGGTCGAGGTCCTTCCCGGTCTGGTCTTCGACGGCCTTCTCGATGTCGGCGACCTCGGCTTCGGCATCCTCATCCCGGCCGTGGATGAACATCCAGCGCGGCGACTCGGGGACATTGCGCCGAACGAGAAGGATCGTCAGCCCCAGCACCGCGCCGAGCCCGAAGGCGAGCCGCCAGCCGAGTTCGGCCGGGAAGATCGCGGTGTTCAGCAGGAAGACGGTGAGCACCGCACCGAACGCCGTGCCCAGCCAGTACGACCCGTTGATCACCAGATCGACGACGCCCCGCCGTCGGGCGGGGATCAACTCGTCGATCGCCGAGTTGATGGCGGCGTACTCGCCGCCGATGCCCGAGCCGGTGAAGAACCGGCAGATGAAGAAATACAGGGGCGAGAACGAGAACGCCGTGGCGACGGTGGCCGCCAGGTACAGCCCCAGCGTGATCATGAAGAGCTTCTTGCGGCCGAAGCGGTCGGTCAGATAGCCGAAGAAGAGGGCGCCGACGCAGGCGCCCGCGACATAGATCGCGGCCGCCTGGCCGACCTGCCCGCTGCTGAGCCCGAGACCGCTGGACTTCTCGGTGAGGCGCCCGGCGATGGCGCCGACGATCGTGACCTCCAGCCCGTCGAGGATCCAGACGGTGCCCAGCCCCACGACCACGAGCCAGTGCCATCGGGCCCAGGGGAGCCGGTCCATGCGTGCCGGGATGGCCGTCGAGATCGTCCGCAACTCTGTCTGCGACATGACGTCAGAGTGCTCCACCCCGGCATGCACGGGAACCGCCTTGACAAGCGGCCGCCGACCGATCAGTGGTCGTCGCGGAGGTTCTCCTTGACGTCGTTCTTCGCGTGGACCGCGTCGGGCTCGGGCACGAGATGCAGTCCGGCTGTGCTGTTCGCGACCGTGGCAAGTGCCTCGAGCCAGTCCTGGGAGAGCTGCGGCGACCGGCTGCCGTGGTACTTGAAGACGAGGGATGACGCGGCGTTCACCCAGACCGTGGTGCGCCCGTCGCCGACCGAGGCGACGTCGCGCCACGTGAAGGCGAACGACTCGTTGCGCCGCAGCTTGTCGAGGACCACGACCTGCAGATGGGCGAGTGCCCTGTCCTCGATCTCGACGCTCACGGACCCTTGATAGGTGAACCGGCCCACGGTGACCCCCTCTGCTCGGCCCCACGTCTGACGATATCGGGGACTGCGCCGCCGGAGAGGCAGGCGGACCCGGGCAGACCCGGAACAGGTCTGACGAGAGCTTCTGGCCTCTGGCGCGCATAGTGTTGGCCGCATGGGCACCATGTATTACGGCGGGCCGAGCACGCCCATCCACATCGAAGACAGAGCGCTCGCGCACCTGAAGGTCGTCATCGCCACCAAGCTGAGGCGCGGTGAGAGCTTCACGCTGTCGTGGCAGCATCCCGATGACGAGCCGCGCGGTCGCTCGACGATCTGGCTGCATGCGTCGATCCCTCTGCGCTTCGTGTTCGACGATCCCGAGCCCCCCGAGCTGAGTCGGGACTGGATCCACGATCTGGCGAACTCGGCGAACACCTCGGGCGGCATCCAACTCGTCGCGGAGCATCTCCACTCCGGGCCGGCGGCCGGCGAGGCGACCACGTCGGGGGGAAGCGTCGCGGACGACGCCTGAGCGGTGAGTCGCGGGATGTCGCGGTCACGGCGTCACGATCTCGCGTCGGCGAGCTCCTTGGCCTTGGCGACGAGCTCTTCGGTGGTGTGCTGCTCCTGATCGAGGTTCGCCGTCAGCAGGTGCACGACCCGCGGCGCCTCCAGGGTGCGGGCCGTGGCGACGAGGCTCTGGTAGACGGAGATCTCGTGGTGCTCGGTGTCGAGAGCGACCGAGACCGCCACGTCATCGCGCAGGACCGGATCCGCCCTCCGCAGGAGCGCGTGGCCCTCGGTGGCCAGCCACTTCGTCGCGAGGGAAGGCTCGTCGGTGAGCTCGAGGCTCAGAGCGCGGGCGACCTCCTCCAGATTCTCGATCTGCTGCCGGGTCTCGCCGGCGTGATGTCGGAAGATCTCCTTGACGTCCTCCGAAGACGCCGCCTGCTCCAGGTCGGCCAGCATCTGGAGCGAATCGTTCTCCATGGTCATCGCCGTTCCGAGCCGGTACGCGAACAAGTCCTGCGGCTTCTCGAAGCGCTCGAACATCGCTGTTCCCTTCCGTCGACCGGTCGCGCACCACAGTGTCACGGCCGCTCGGCTCGTGCCTCCCCCTTGACAAGCGGGCGTGCGCGGCGGGCTTCTCCGCTGCGGGCGCTGCAGAGCCGAGCGCCGGTGCTCCGTCCAGAAGGCGCCGTCGTCAGCTGCGCAGGTACGACGCGCCGTTCAGGTCGAGGATCGCCCCCGACGCCCACTGCGCCTCGGGGGAGGTGAGGTACACGATCGCCGCGGCGACCTCGTCGGGCGTGCCGACGCGGCCGAACGGGCTCTGCGCGCGCACGGCGTCACCGCCGTCGCCGTCGAGCTTCGCCTGCTGCCGCTCGGTGCCGACGAAGCCGGGCGCGACGGTGGCCACCGCGATCCTGTGCGGTGCGAGCGCGACGGCCAGCGACTGTCCGAGCGCGTGCAGCCCCGCCTTGGCCGCGCCGTAGGCGGGGAAGTCGGGCTCGCCGCGGAACGCCCCGCGCGAGCCCACATTGACGATGACGCCGGGTGCATCCCGGGCGATCAGCGACCGGGCGAAGAGGTAGCTGAGGTTCGCCGGCGCGATGAGGTCGACGTCGACCATCTGCCGCCATGCGCCCTGCCACGCGTCGTAGTCGACGTCGGCGATGCGATGCTCGGTCGCCGCGCTCGGAGCCGCGCCGGCATTGTTGACGAGCACATCGAGGCCGCCGAGCGCGGCCTCGGCCTCGGCGACGATGCGTTCGGCCTCGGCGGGGTCGGCCAGGTCTCCGCCGACGAGCACATGCCCCTCGCCTGAGAGCAGGTGGAGAGTGGATGCCGCAGCCGCGGCATCCCGCCCGTAATGAACCGCGACCCGGTCGCCGCGTCTGCTCAGCGCGATCGCGGTGGCCCGGCCGATGCCGCGCGAGGCGCCGGTGACGAGTGCGTGTGCCATGAAGACCCCCTCACCACCGATTGTGGACGTCTTCGGCCCAGCCCTCCAAGCCGGTCAGGTCGATCCATTCGCCGTCGTCGGCCTGCACGCGACCCGCGAACGTGCCGAAGCAGTGGTTCGTCGTCGACCGGATGACGACGAAGTTCGTGTGCGCGTAGCGGTGGAAGAAGGGCGTGAACGTCAGATCGACGCGCTCGTTCGACAGGTGCCAGGGGGCGCTCCAGTCGGACGGGTCGAACTCCCAGCGCAGCGCGGTCGGGATCTTGTGCACCCGGCCGTCGACGGTCAGCCCGGTTTGCGAGATGCCGTTGCGCAGCCCCTCGGGACCGGATCCGCCCAGGTTGATGCCCAGGCGCCGACCCGCGGCATCCCTCCCGATCGCGCAGCCCCAGTTCCAGTCGGTGCGGTACGGGCCGCGGGAGCGGGCATGGTCGAGGGCCGCGAATCCGGTCGCGTCGTGGACGACGCCGTCGACGGTGATCGTGCCGGTGACCGGGCGGTCGACGTCCTTCACCGTGTAGTCGACGAGCCTCCTGCTGTGGGGCGACGCCAGCCCCATCGCCTCGTGCCCCGGCGGGATCTCGGCGGTCAGGTCGACCTGCACCCGATCGGTGCGCGCCTGCAGACGAGTGCCGGCATCGCCGTCCTCGAAGCGCAGCCACAGGCCTCGGCCGTGCGACTCGTTCACCCCGGTGCCGTGGGTGCCGGTCATCGAGACGCCGCGGCTGAGCGGTGAGATCTCGAAGCGGTCGATCTCGGTCATCGTCGCGCGCTCGAGCACCCAGAGCTGGCGCACAGTGGCGAAGTCGAGCGCCGCGATCGTCAGCCCGATGATGTGCGTCGGGGTGATGACGGCCCAGTACTCCCACCGCTTGTTGCGGCCCCATCCGTACCAGCCGTGGCCGATGCGGTCGGTGTCGTGCAGCTGGTGGCGCGTCCAGCCGATGGATGCCGCATCCAGCCGCCCGTTCGGGTGGACGAGCCGCACCCGGGTCGTGATCTCGTGATCGCTCATCGCACCGACTTGATCGGCAGCACCGACAGGGCGCCCAGCAGCGCGAAGACGATGCCGGCGGTGAACACGGCCACATAGCTGCCGGTCATCGCGATGAGCGCCCACACCACGAGCGGGGTGAGGGCCTGCGGCAGGGTCGTCGCGACGTTGAGGATGCCGAGGTCTTTCGCCGCGGCCGTCGCGGTGTCGCCCGAGCGGGGGAGCACCTCGGTCATGAGCGCCGCGTCGACGCTCAGGTAGATGCCGTAGCCGAGGCCGAACACGCCCGCGAGCGCGAACATGCCGCCCACCGTCGGGAAGATCAGCGGAATGACCAGGGCCGCGCCCATGATGACCGACGCGATGATGACGAACAGCTTGCGGCGGTCGAGCCGGTCGCTCATCTTGCCGGTGACGAACGCGGTGACCAGCGCACCGACGAGCATCACGGCCGTCAGGGGCGTGCTCAGCGCCGTCGAGGCGGCGTCGGAGACGCCGATGTAGTCGCGCAGGATGTACAGCAGGTACGACTGCACGCTCTGGTACGCCAGGATCAGCAGGAACCGCCCGGCGAAGGCCCACCAGAAGTCGGGGTGCCGGCGCGGGCTCACCCAGAATCCGGAGAGGAATTCCTTCCACCGGAACGGCGGCACCGCCAGCTCGCGCGACGAGAAGTCGCGGTTGAGCACCACGAACAGGATCGCGGCGACGAGGATGAACGCCCCGAACACCGGGTAGCCGACGCCGATGCTGTTCGCGAAGAACCCGGCGCCGGCAACGCCCAGGCCCATGCCGATGAACGCGCCCATCGCGAGCATGCCCGACGCCGCGCCGAAGCGCTCGCGCGGCAGACGGTCGGGCACGACCGCGGACTGGGCGGTGGCCAGGGCGTTGAGGGCCAGCGAGACGAGCAGGTAGAACAGCGTGATCGTCCACAGCTGTGTGGACGCCGACAGCATCACCATGAACACGGCGGCAGTGCCGGCGCCGAGGACGAGCCACGGTGTGCGTCGGCCGAAGCGGCTGCGAGTGCGGTCGGACAGCGCGCCGATCACGGGATGGATGATGATCGCGCCGATCGACGACACCGTCGAGACGATGGCGAGGTTGCCGACCTTGTGCGCAGCGTCGAGCTGCTGGATCTGGTCGGGGATGAAGATGACGATGAACCCCGCGTAGCAGGTCATCAGGGCGCCGTTCAGGATGAACAGCCAGGTCATCAGCCGTCGGTCGGCGGTGCGGGGCAGTGTCGGGGTGCCGGCGAGCGCGCTCATCGAGCTCCTTCTGCGCGGCAGCGTCGCCGCGATCGAACCTAGCGCCGTTCGGGTTTCGGCGTCGGGGACACTCTAGCCGGTCGGGCGATGAGCCGCGCCCACGGGTTCAGGCGTCGTCGACCGGCTCGCCGGTCGGGTCCTCCTCGTGCGCGGCGATCAGCTGCGGTCCGCCGGCGGGGTCGGGCGACCACTGCACGAGCTCCCAGCCGTGCTCGTCGCCCTCCAGCTCGACGACGGCGGTGTTGTGCAGCGGCGAGTGCTGCAGCAGCGCGGGGTCGAGTCCGTGCACGCGCGCGGCGGACCACACGCGGATCGCCGCGCCGTGCGAGAACACGGCCACGCTCTCTCGGGCCAGCGTCGTCGCCTGCGCGATGCCGCGGTCGAAGCGGGTGAAGAAGGCCGTGCCGTCGAGCTCGGCCCCCGGCATCCGCACCGCCGTGTCTCCGCGCGCCCACGAGAACGCGGTGGAGACGTAGGCGTGCACCGCGTCCATGTCGTTGCGCATCTCCAGCTCGGCCGCCTCGATCTCCTGCAGGCCGTCGATCACGACCGGCTGCAGGCCGCGCGCGGCGGCCAACGGCGCCGCGGTCTCACTCGTGCGGACCAGAGGCGACACCGCGACGGCGTCCACCTCCCGATCGCGCAGCGCCACGGGAACCGCCGCCGCCTGCCGGCGCCCGAGCGCGGTCAGCCCCGGGCCCGGCGCGTCGGTGTCGAGTCGCCCCGCGACGTTCGAAGGGGTCTGACCGTGGCGGATGAGGAAGAGGCGCATGCCTCCATCCTCGCCTACCCCGCGCGACCGACCTTCCAGTAGCCGGTGAACGAGATGCGCGACTTCGGCACGCCGGCCGCGACGAGGTGGCGCCGGCTCTCGGCGACGAGGTGCTGCTCGCCGGCGAGGTAGGCGTGCAGCGTGTCGGCGTCGTCGGGGGTGTAACCCTGCACCTCTTCGAGCGCGAGCACGCCCGGTCGGTCGTGCGGATCGGAGCGGGGCAGCCAGCGCACCTGCACGCCGACGGGGGCCTCGAGCTGCTGCTGATCGGCGGCGTCGGGCACCTCGATGATCGCCATGCCGGTGGTGTGGGACGCCAGATCGCGCAGGATGCCGGCGATGGCGGGCAGCGCGGCCTCGTCGCCGACGAGGAACACCGACTCCGTGCCCTCCTTGGGGTCGAAGCCGCGGCCCTGGTCGATGAACACGACCTGCTCGCCGGGCTGTGCGCGCTGCGCCCAGGGACCCGCGATGCCGGTGTCGCCGTGAGCGACGAAGTCGATGTCGAGCTCGCCCGAGTCGGGCCGGTGCGCCCGGATGGTGTAGTTGCGGAACGGCGGTCGGGTACCCGACTTGCTCGTCAGGTACTTCAGATAGCTGCCGAACGTGAAGTGCTCGGGCACCGCGTCGAAGTTCGTCTCGCCCTCGCTGCGCGGCAGGAAGAGCCGGAACCAGTGGTCGTATCCGCGTTGGGGGAGGCGGGTGAGGTCGTCGCCGCGCAGCGTCACGCGCACCATGTGCGGGGTGATGCGCTCGGTACGGGCGACCTCGGCGCGGTAGAGGCCGGTGATCTTGCGGCCGTCGGCGAATCCCATTCGGCACCCTTCCGTCGTGGATATGGTTAGGCTAACCTATCTTTCACCGCGTGTGCACCCCCGGGAGACGTCATGACCGTTCCGATGACCGCCGTCGCGCCGCACTATCTTCTGGTCGGCGAGACGAGCGACATCCCGCTGCTGCGCACGATCGTCGAGCGCCTGCCGCTGGACGCCTACGGGCAGATCTTCGTCGAGGTGATCGGACACGGGCAGATCCAGGACTGGGATGTGCCCGAGAACATGACGCTCACCTGGCTGCGCCGCGACCTGAGCTCGCGGGCGTACGGCGGAGTGGCATTGCGCGGCGAGGTCGCCAGTCGTGCGGTCATGGCCTGGGTGTCGGAGTGGATCCCCGAGCGGAAGTCCGCACGCGATCTGCCGTACATCCTCTGGATCGGCTGCAGCGCGAACGACGAGGTCGACCGGCTCTACCACCACCTGCTCCATCGCTTCGAGCGGCTGCACCTCCATCACCCCGACTTCGGGTGAGGCGGATGCCGCGGGCTCACGCCGCGCCCTGGTCCGGACTCCGCTAGAATAGAGGTTCGCTCGGCGCAGTCAGCCGAGGCGGTCGGCAGCCGTCGCGCTCCCGGTCCGAGGCTCGAAACCTCCGGCATCCTTCATCAGACACCGGGGGTCTTCTCTTTGTCTTTCCGCACGTCCTCGTCCACCCGCTGGTGGGCTCTCATCGTCCTCGCCCTCACGCAGCTGGTCGTCGTTCTCGACGGCACCATCGTGAACATCGCCCTGCCGCAGGCGCAGACCGAGCTCGGCCTGTCTGACTCGCAGCGCCAATGGGTCGTCACCGCCTACGCGCTCGCGTTCGGCGCGCTGCTGCTGCTCGGTGGCCGCATCGCCGACTACTGGGGGCGCAAGCGCACCTACGTCGTTGGCATGATCGGCTTCGGCGCGGCATCCGCCTTCGGCGGGCTCGCACAGACCGGCGCCGAGCTCATCATCGCCCGTGGGCTTCAGGGCGCCTTCGCCGCGCTCCTGGCACCCGCCGCCCTCGCCCTGCTGACGGTGACGTTCCCGTCGGGCCGCGACCGCAACACCGCGTTCGCCGTGTTCGGCACCGTCGCGGGAGCAGGCGCCGCCGTCGGGCTCGTGCTCGGCGGCGTGCTCACCGAATTCGCCGACTGGCGCTGGTGCCTGCTGGTCAACCTGTTCTTCGTCGCGGTCGGCCTCGTGGGCGCGTGGCTGTTCCTCGCCGAGAGCCGTGCGCCCGGTGACAACAGGTACGACTGGCCGGGCGTCGTCACGGTGACGCTGGGCCTGGGCGGTCTCGTCTACGGGTTCAGTCTCGCCGAGAACGGCTGGGGCGACCCGCTGACGATCGGCTTCCTCGCCGTGGGTGTCGTGCTGCTGGCGCTGTTCGTCTGGATCGAGTCGCGCGTCGCCCAGCCGCTGCTGCCGCTGCGCATCGTCACGCACTCCGCCCGCGGTGGAGCCTTTCTCATCCAGGCCGTCGCCGGCAGCGTCATGATCGGCGCCACCCTGTACCTGACGTTCCACCTGCAGATCGTGCTCGGCATGTCGGCGCTGTGGGCGGGCGTCGCCAGCCTGCCGCTGCCGCTGGCCACGATGGTGACCGCGCCCTTCGCGACGAAGATGCTCGCGAAGACCGGGCCTCGCCCGCTGCTGATCGCCGGTCCCCTGATCGTCGCGGCCGCGCTGCTGTACCTGTCGCGCATCACGGCCGACGGGGCGTACGCCGTCGAGGTGCTGCCGGCCCTCGTCGTGATGGGCGCGGGCATGGGCTTCATCTTCGTGCCGCTGCAGAATCTCGCCCTGCTCGGCGTCGCGCCGCACGACGCGGGAGCGGCCTCCGCGACGGCGAACTCGGCGATGCAGATCGGCGGATCCATCGGCCTCTCCGTCTTCACCGCCGTGTACGCCGCCTCGCTGGGCGGCATCGACCACGGAGCGGTGGATGCCGCAGCCCTGACCTCGGCCTACGGCGCCACGTTCGTCGCGGCCGCCGTCGGCATGGTCGTCGCCGCGCTCATCGCGATCGGGCTGGTGCGAGGCCGCAAGACCGAGCTGATGCCGACGGGGGATGCCGCGGCCGTGCACATCGGCTGAGGCGCGGCCGCCGCGGGCGGGGGACGGTGACGGCCGCATCGCTGTCGCCGTGTCCATGCATCGCTGCCGCGCGGCACGGCCGCCCGGGCGGTTCAGAACTCAGCACGCCGGCCCGCGCGAAGGCCGGGAGGCGCGTGATGTGAACCGTGTGATGACTCACATTCCCGCAGCATGGTCTGCAAAGGCCGCGGGAGCGGGAATCCTCGCCACAGATGAATACCCAGATCAGTGCAGATAAGCCGGCGCAAGTGTCTTTCGCGTTATCTGATTGTTACCGGTCACATCTTGTGACGAGAATTGTGAGCGCTAACATTCTGAACACCGGCATGGGGCCGGATACGCTGACGGGCTGGACGCTCAGCCCCTCGACAAGGGAGTCAATGCAATGAAGAAAGGCATCTTCGCGGCCGTGGCCGCGGTCGGACTCGCCGCGATCGCCCTCACCGGGTGCTCTTCGGCGTCGGGCGCATCGAGCGCCGGCGGCAGCGGCGGCGGCGACACCATCAAGGTCGGCTTCTCGCAGGAGGGCGCCGAGAGCGGGTGGCGCACCGCGAACACGAAGTCGCTGCAGGAGTCGCTCTCGGCCGACAACGGCTTCAAGCTGACGTTCTCCGACGCGCAGCAGAAGCAGGAGAACCAGATCGCCGCGATCCGCAGCTTCATCACCCAGGGCGTCGACGCGATCGTGTTCGCCCCGGTCGTGGAGACAGGCTGGACCGACGTGCTCAAGCAGGCGAAGCAGGCGGGCATCCCGGTCATCCTCGAAGACCGCGACGTCGACGCCGACGACCAGCAGTACATCACCTCGCGAGTCGGCGACGACTTCGAGAAGGAGGGTGAGACCGCCTGCACCTGGATCACCGACAACTTCAACGGCAAGGGCGCGAACATGGTCGTGCTCGAGGGCACCGCCGGTTCGAGCGCGGCCAATGACCGCACCACCGGTTGCGCGAAGGCCATGCAGGGGTCTGACATCAACATCCTCGACCAGCAGGACGGCAACTTCACGCGTGCGCAGGGCAAGACCGTGATGGAGGGCTTCCTGCAGAAGTACGGCAACAAGATCAACATCCTGTTCGCGCAGAACGATGACATGGGTCTGGGCGCGCTCGACGCGATCAAGGCCGCCGGCCTGACGCCGGGCAAGGACATCCAGATCGTCACGGTCGACGGCACGCACGACGGCCTGACCGCGGTGGCCAACGGCGAGTTCAACTACGTCGTGGAGTGCAACCCGCTGCTGGGCGACCAGGTGGCGCAGGTCGTGAAGGACGTCGTCGCCGGCAAGTCGGTCGACAAGCTCTACCTCGCCAAGGACGAGGCCTTCGACCAGGCCGCCGCCAAGGCGGCCCTGCCCGACCGCAAGTACTGACGGCTCGGGGCGCCGGGTGCGGCACAGCCGCCCCGGCGCCCCCGTCACGGCAGAGGAGCCGCATTGAGCAACGACATCGTCGCCGAACTGCGCGACATCTCCATCTCCTTCCCCGGGGTGAAGGCGCTCGACGGCGTGGACCTGGTGCTGCGCGCCGGTGAGATCCACGCCCTGATGGGCGAGAACGGCGCCGGCAAGTCCACCCTGATCAAGGCGCTGACCGGCGTGTACGCGATCGACGCGGGCACCGTGACGGTCGACGGTGCAGCCCGCCGCTTCACCGGCACCGCCGACGCGCAGGACGCCGGGATCGCCACCGTGTACCAAGAGGTCAACCTCTGCGAGAACCTCACGGTCGGCGAGAACGTCATGCTGGGCCGTGAGGCGCGCGGCCCGTTCGGCATCAGCTGGCGGGCGACGCACGCGCGTGCCGCCGAGGCGCTCGCCGGACTCGGCCTGCGCATCGATCCCCGCTCGCTGCTCGCGTCGCACTCGCTCGCCGTGCAGCAGCTCGTCGCCATCGCCCGCGCCACGGTGCTCGATTCCCGGGTGCTCGTGCTCGACGAGCCGACCTCGAGCCTCGACCGGGGCGAGGTCGAGCAGCTGTTCGCCGTCGTGCGGCGCATGCGCGAGCGCGGGGTGGCGGTGCTGTTCGTCTCGCACTTCCTCGACCAGATCTACGAGCTGTGCGACCGCATCACGGTGCTGCGCAACGGGCGCCTGGTCGGCGAGTACCCGACCGAGGACCTGCCGCGGCACGAGCTCATCGCGAAGATGCTCGGGCGCGAGGTCGAGCATCTCGACGAGATCGGCGAACGCGCCGAGCGCGCGGCGCTGCCCGCTGCCGGCGTGCCGGTGCTGCGCACCGAGAACCTGGCGCGCAAGGGCGCCGTCGAACCGTTCGACATCACGATCCTGCCGGGCGAGATCGTCGGGTTCGCAGGCCTGCTCGGATCGGGCCGCACCGAATCGGCGCGGCTCGTCTACGGCGCCGACCGCGCCGACGGCGGCACCATCCGCCTCGGCGACCGGATCACGAAGGTGACGAGCCCCCGCACGGCCCTCGCGCACCGGCTCGCGTTCTCGTCGGAGGATCGCCGCAGCGAGGGCATCATCGCCGACCTGACCGTGCGCGAGAATCTCGTGCTGGCGGTGCAGGCCAAGCGCGGCTGGTGGCGACGCGTCCCCAAGGCGCAGCAGGACGCCATCGTCGAGCGGTACATGACCGCGCTCGGCGTGCGTCCGGCCGACCCCGACGCGCTGATCCGCAACCTGTCGGGCGGCAACCAGCAGAAGGTGCTGCTCGGGCGGTGGCTGGCCACCGAGCCCGAGCTGCTCATCCTCGACGAGCCGACCCGCGGCATCGACGTGGGCGCCAAGGCCGAGATCCAGACCGTCATCGCCGACCTCGCCGCCGACGGCCTGGCCGTGCTGTTCATCTCGTCGGAGCTCGAAGAGGTCGTGCGCCTGTCGCACCGCATCTACGTGCTGCGCGACCGGCGTATCATCGGCGAGATCGCCGACGGCGCCGACATCGATGTCGATCGCATCGTCGCCCTCATCGCGGACGACAGGAGTGGGGAGAAGGCGGCATGACCATGCTCAGACGGATCACGCGGCATCCCCTCTTCTGGCCGGTGTTCGCGCTCGTGGTGCTCATCGTCGTGAACACGATCTCGCGCCCGAGCTTCCTCAGCATCACGGTGAAGGACGGTGGCCTCTACGGTTCGCTCATCGACATCCTCCGCAACAGCTCGCAGCTCATGCTGGTGTCGCTGGGAATGACCCTGGTCATCGCCACCCGCGGCATCGACCTGTCGGTCGGCGCGGTGCTCGCGGTGTCGGGGGCGGTGTCGCTCACGATCATCGGCTCGTCGGACACACCGGGCGACCTGGGCACCGTGACCGTGGCCATCCTCACCGGCCTGCTGGTGACCCTGGTGCTCGGCATCTGGAACGGGTTCCTCGTCTCGGTGGTGAAGATCCAGCCGATCATCGCGACGCTGCTGCTCATGTTCGCCGGCCGCGGCATCGCGATGCTCATCACCAAGGGCCAGATCACCACGATCACCAGCGACCCCTACCGCTACCTGGCCTCGGGGCACCTGCTCGGCCTGCCCGTGGCGTTCCTCATCGCGATCGTCGTGGTCGTGCTGGTCTCGCTCGTGGTGCGCCGGACGGCGCTCGGGATGCTGCTGGAAGCGGTCGGCATCAACCCCGAGGCGAGCCGGCTCGCCGGCGTCCAGTCGCGCGGCATCATCTGGATGGTTTACGCGCTGTCGGGCGTGCTCGCCGGTCTTGCCGGCATCCTCTACAGCTCCAACATCATGGCGGCCGACGCCAACAACGCGGGTCTGAACATCGAGCTCGACGCGATCCTCGCGGTCGTGATCGGCGGCACCTCGCTGATGGGCGGCAAGTTCTCGATCTCGGGGACGGTCGTCGGCGTGCTCGTCATCCAGACCCTGACCACCTCGATCACCTTCCTCGGCGTGCCGCCGGCGGTCACCCCGCTGTTCAAGGCGCTCGTCGTGATCGTGATCTGCCTCGTCCAATCCCAGAAAGCGCGTGACATGCTGTTCTCCCGACGCCGCCATCGCACCGCGGCCCCGGCCGCGGTCGTGGCAGAGGCCGAGACCGAGGCGGTGGCCCGATGAGCGTGCAGACCGCCCCCGCCCTGCCGTTCGAAGACCGCAGCGTGCTCACGCGCGTGAAGTCGGCGGCCAGCGCCTGGCTGCCCGTGCTGGCGGCCCTGGCCATCCTCATCCTGATGCTCGTGGCCGGGCAGCTGTACTTCGGCGACTTCGTCTCGCCGCGGCTCATCTCGGCGCTGTTCGACAACAACCCGTACCTGATCGTGCTCGCCATCGGCATGACGTTCGTGATCATCACGGGCGGCATCGACCTGTCGGTCGGCTCGGTGATCGCCTTCAGCGGCCTGCTCGGGGCGCAGCTGTTCGCCGCGGGCCTGCCGGCGGTGATCGTGCTGCCGCTGATGGTGCTCTCGGGCACCGTGATCGGCGTCATCATCGGCGTGATGGTCGCCGTGTTCGACATCCAGCCGTTCATCGCATCGCTCGCAGGCATGTTCCTCGCCCGCGGGCTCGCGTACGTCACGAGCCTGAAGTCGCTGCCCATCAAGGACGACGCGCTGAACTGGCTGCTCGGCGAGAGCTGGGGAGCGGGCGGCTGGTACGTCACGCCGGGCGTCGTGCTGGCGCTCGTGCTGGTGGCGGTGGCGACGTGGATGCTGCACTACACGCGCTTCGGACGCACGGTGTACGCGGTGGGCGGCGGTGAGCAGTCGGCGCGGCTGATGGGGCTCGCCGTCGACCGCACGAAGTTCCTCGTCTACGTGATCAGCGGCACCTGCGCCGGCATCGGCGGCGTGCTGTTCGCCTCGTACACGCAGTCGGGCAACCCGCTGGCGGGCCTGGGCATGGAGCTGCAGGCGATCGCCGCGGTCGTCATCGGCGGCACGATCCTCACCGGCGGCAGCGGCTACATGATCGGTTCGCTGGTCGGCGTGCTCGTGTATGGTCTCATCCAGATCGCGATCACCTACATGAGCGTGGACTCGTGGTGGACCTACATCGTGATCGGGATCATGCTTCTCGTGTTCGTGGTGTTCCAGCGCGCGCTGTCGGCCCGCCGAGGCGGGTGAGCGCGGGGCACGACCCCAGTGGAGGACGGCCGACGGTGACCAGCGAGGACGTGCCCGTACTCGAGGCGAGCGGCATCCGCGTGCAGTACGCGGGCCAGGTGGCGCTCGACGACGTGCGGCTGCGGCTGTTCCCCGGCGAGGTGCACTCGATCATGGGCGAGAACGGCGCCGGCAAGTCGACGCTGATCAAGGCCCTGACCGGTGTGCTGCAGCCCGACGCCGGCGAGCTGCGGCTGCGCGGCACCCCCGTCTCGTTCGCGGGACCGGGGGACGCCGCGCGGCACGGCGTGAGCGCGGTCTACCAGGAGATCGAGCTGCTGCCGAACCTCTCGGTGGCCGAGAACATCATGCTGGGCGCCGAGCCGCGTCGCTTCGGCGGCATCGACTGGAAGCGCACCCGGCATGAGGCCGCCCACGCTCTGGGTCGTCTCGGGATCCGGCTGGACGTGGCATCCCCCCTCCGCCGTCACCCGCCCGCGGTGCAGCAGCTCGTCGCGATCGCCCGGGCCGTGCGGGCCGAGCCCACCGTGCTCGTGCTCGACGAGCCGACGTCGAGCCTCGATCAGGACGAGGTCGCCGAGCTCTTCCGCGTGGTGCGGAAGCTGCGCAAGGCCGGCGTGGCCATCGTGTTCATCTCGCACTTCCTCGAGCAGGTGTATGAGATCGCCGACCGCATCACGGTGCTGCGCAACGGGCGGCTCGTGGGCGAATACCTCACCACCGATCTGCTGCGCATCGAGCTCGTCGAGAAGATGCTCGGGCGCGAGGTGTCGTCGCTGGGGCAGATCGCCGAGCGGGCGAGCCAGATCGAACCGGCGGTGGATGCCGCGCCCGTGCTCGACGCGCGGGGAGTGGGGCGGTCGCGGGCCATCGCTCCGTTCGACCTGCGCATCGACGAGGGCGAGGTGATCGGCTTCGCGGGCCTGCTCGGGTCGGGACGGACCGATGCCGCGCGGGTGCTCTCGGGCGTCGACCGCGCCGACACCGGCAGCATCGACATCGAGGGCCGGCGCGCGGCGCTGAGCTCGCCGCGCCGGGCGATCCGGCGCGGCGTCGTCTACTCGTCGGAGGACCGCAAGTCGGAGGGCATCATCGGCGAGCTGACGGTGCGCGAGAACATCCTGATCGGTCTGCAGGCCGACAACGGATGGTTCCGGCCGCTGTCGCGGGCGCGTCAGACGGAGCTCGCCGAGAGCTACATCGACGCGCTGCACATCGTGCCCGCCGACCCCGAGGCCAAGGCCGGCACGCTCTCGGGCGGCAACCAGCAGAAGGTGCTGCTGGCGCGGTGGCTGGCGCTGGCGCCGCGGCTGCTGATCCTCGACGAGCCCACGCGGGGCATCGACGTCGGGGCCAAGGTCGACGTGCAGCGGCTCGTTGTCTCGTTCGCCGAGAACGGCATGTCGGTGGTCTTCATCTCGGGCGAGCTCGACGAAGTGCTGCGCCTGTCGGATCGGATCGTGGTGCTGCGCGACCGGGAAGTCGTCGCGGTACTGGAGAATGCTGGTATGAGCGACGAGCAGCTGCTGGCGCTCATCGCTCAAGGATCCGAGAACGATGACTGACACGCGGGCGCCGCGCAACGCGAACATCTTCGACGTCGCCCGGCTGGCGGGGGTGTCGCACCAGACGGTGTCGCGCGTCATCAACAACCATCCGAGCGTGAAGCCGGCCACCCGTGAGCGGGTGCAGGAGGCCATCCGCCAGCTGCGCTACCGCCCGTCGCAGGCCGCGCGGGCACTTGTCACGAAGCGGTCGCGCACGATCGGGCTGATCACGCCGGCCACCGCCGACTTCGGCCCGACGACGCTGGCGATCAGCGTGAACGACGCGGCACGCGACGCGCGCTACGCCGTGGTCAGCGTCAACCTGCCCGACGTGCAGGCAGCATCGGTGCGCAACGCGATCGAGGCGATGCTGCGGCAGAACGTCGAGGCCATCGTCGTGATCGCGAACGATGTCGCCGTCGCCGAGTTCGCCCGCGGCACCGATGCGACGACGCCGGTCGTGGTGGTGGCCGCCGGCGCCGAGCCGCAGCCGCTGTCGCTGTCGATCGACCAGTACGCCGGGGCGCGGCTGGCGACGCGGCACCTGCTCGGGCTCGGCTACGAGACCGTCGCGCACATCGCCGGGCCCGCGCGCAACCCCGACGCCGCCGAGCGCGTGCGCGGGTGGATGGCCGAGCTGCGCACCGCCGACGCCCCGCCGGGCCTGCGGCTGGACGGCGACTGGTCGCCGCGCAGCGGACACGCGGCGGGGATGCGGCTGACCGTGGCCCCCGGAGCGACCGCGGTCTTCGCCGCGAACGACCAGATGGCGCTCGGTCTCATCGCCGCGCTGACCAGTCGCGGCCTGCGCGTGCCCGAAGACGTCAGCGTGGTCGGCTTCGACGACATCCCCGAGGCGGAGTTCATGTCGCCGCCGCTGACCACGCTGCGACAGGACTTCGCGCTGCTCGGCGCGCAGACGATGGAACGCGTGCTCGCGACGCTGGAGAGCCCGACCCCCCTGGAACCCGCCGAACCGCTGGCGACGAAGCTCATCATCCGCGAGTCGACGCGCCCACGGCGCGAGTGAGGGCGCCGCGGCCCGCGCGGAGTGATGCTGCGACTCACTCGGCGTTCAGAACTCCGCAGATCTGGGCCGAGATCGGCCGTATGCGCCCCTCTGGCGGCTGAAAGGCCACGAAAGTGCTGAGCTCTGAACGCGCGGCCGGTGGGCTTTACTGAACACATGCCGCTGGAGACCGACTTCACTCCCGACGACGAGGGACTGGCGCACGCACTGCGCCTGCTGATCGATGCGAAGCGGGAGCCCGGGATACCGCACGGCGATCCGGTGGCGCCCCTCGACCTGCCCGAGCGCTGGCCCGACGCCGGCGTCGGAGGGAGCGCGGCCCTCGACGCGCTCGCCGCGACCGCTCTGCGCCGGCCGACCCGGCTGGACCACCCCGGCTTCTTCGCGCACATGGACCCGCCGACGCCCTGGATGACGTGGGCGGCGACGGCGTGGGCGGCGGCCATGAACCAGAACCTGCTGCATCCCGACAGCGCCCCGGCCGCGCGGCTGCTCGAACGCCGGGTGATCGAATGGCTGGCGCCTTCGTTCGGAATGGACGGCGGCCACCTCGTGCCCGGGTCGACGGTGGCCAATCTCACCGCGCTGTGGGCGGCGCGCGAGCTGACCGGTGCGCGTCGGGTGGTCGCCTCGGCCGTGTCGCATCTGAGCGTGGCGAAGGCCGCCGCCATCCTCGGCCTCGAGTACGTCGCCGTGCCGGTCGACGAGCGCGAGCGGATGCGCGTCGACGCATTGCCCGACGACCTCTCCGACGCGATCGTCGTGCTCACCGCGGGCACGACGGCTGCGGGGGCCGTCGATCCGCTGGATGCGGCATCCACCGCCGCCTGGCGGCACGTCGACGCGGCGTGGGCGGGTCCGCTGCGCCTGTCGTCGCATGCAGCGGTGCTCGACGGCATCGAGCGGGCCGATTCGGTCGCCGTCTCGGCGCACAAGTGGTTCTACCAGCCCAAGGAGAGCGCCCTCGTGCTGTTCGCCGACGCCGAGCGCGCCCATGCCGCGATCAGCATCGGCGGGGGATACCTGGTCGCCCCGAACGTCGGGCTGCTCGGGTCGCACGGGGCCGCGGCGCTGCCCCTGGCGGCGACGCTGCTGGCCTGGGGGCGCGACGGCCTGCGTGCACGCATCGATGCCGACATGGCGCTGGCGGAGCGGCTGGCCGCCCGCATCGCCGCCGAACCCGCGCTCGAGCTGTTCGCACCGCCCGAGACCGGCGTCGTCGTGTGGCGCGTGCGCGGTGTCGACAATGCGGCGGTGCGCGACGGGGTCGACGGCGCATGGGTCAGCACGACGACTGTGCACGATGAAGTGTGGCTGCGGTCGGTGGCGGCCAATCCGCACGCCGACCCCGACCTCGTCGTCGACGCGGTGCTGGCCGCGCGCTGAGCGGGCCGGGCGCGATCAGGCCCGGCCGGGCAGGGCCAGACACAGTCAGACCCGGTCAGACCCGGTCGAGATAGCCCCACATCCGCGCGCGGAGGTCGAACACCCAGTCGGCCTGGGTGATGAGCGGGTACCCGATGATCATCGTGAAGGCGGGGTCGCCCTCGCGGGCGAGTCCCGCGAGCGGCACGGTGGCCGCCGTCGAGACGGCGAAGCCGCGCTCGCCGATGCGGCACGGTGAGACACGCGCCGTGCCGGCCGACCCCTCGCGGCCGTTCGCGTCGACGCCGCTCGTCGTGCCGGTGACCGGGAACACACCAGGGAAGGCGCGGGCGAAGTCGGCGTCGATCACGGTGGTGGAGGAACCGGTGTCCCAGACGGCGACGGCGGTCGCGGCATCCCACATCACCTCCAGCAGGGGATGCCCGCGCGACGAGCGCCGCAGCGGACGCCACCGGTCGATCGCCGCCCGCTCGTCGATCTGCAGGGCACGTGCCGACAGGCGCACGCCGATGCGGTGCCCGGCCAGCACGTCGAGCCCGAGGATCGCGGGACCGTCGTCGGCGACGTCGACCACCACGTCGTGCGCGACGATCGGGCCGAGGGCGATCTCGGGCACGCGCGCCTGCGGCCCGGTCGCCGTCGACCCGAACACGCCGCGCGACTCGGGGTCGGGCGCGTCGACCGCCCAGCGCTCGGTCTGCGCGCTGCGGAGCAGACGACTGCGCGACGCGCCGGTGTCGAGCAGGAACTCGTGCTCGACGCCGTCGACCGCTGCAGTGACGTACAGCAGTGCCGTGCCGGGGTCGTCGTCGGCCCGGATCGTCAGCGGAACGGATGCCACGACGCCCACCCTAGAGCGGAATCGCACCGGGGGCGATGGGGTGTTCCGTGCGATGTGCGGCCACGGTCGCGCGACTAGGCTGAACGCGGCAGGGGGTGGGATGCGCGCAACGCTCAAGGATGTCGCGGCGAAGGCCGGCGTGTCGGCGAAGACCGTCTCGAACGTGATCAACGGCAGCGCGGTGGTCCGTCCGGAGACCCGCGCGCGCGTCGAGGCGGCCCTCGCCGAGCTCGACTACGTGCCGAACCTGAGCGCGCGCGGACTGCGCAACGGCCGCTCGGGCGTGATCGCGCTGGCCCTGCCCGACCTGGCGACCGCGTACTCGGCCGAGACGGCCCACGCGTTCGTCGAGGCCGCGCACGAGCACGGGTGGGCGGTGCAGATCGAAGAGACCGGCGCACGCCCCGAGCGCGAGGCGACGCTGCTCTCGCGCGCCCGCGCGCGCATGGTCGACGGCGTCGTGCTCAACCCGACCGTCGCCGACGAGTTCGAGCTGCCGCGCGATCCGCGCCAGACTCCGGCCGCGGTGCTCATCGGCGAGGTGCCGCAGAATCGCCTCGACCAGGTCGCGGTGGACCCTGACGCCGCGGCGTACGACATGACCACGCTGCTCGCGCAGACCGGTCACCGGCGCATCGCGGTCGTCGGCGCGGCGCTGCAGACCAACACCTTCACCTCGATTCTCCGCACGCGGGGGTATCGGCGCGCCCTCGCCGACGCGGGGCTCACCGCCGACCCGGTGCTCGAGATCGCCTGCGACGACTGGACGGCGCGCGGCGGCGCGGCGGCCGTCGCGGCGTTCCTCGATCGCGAGCCGCTGCCCGACGCATTCTTCTGCTTCACCGACACGCTCGCCATCGGTGTGATGAGCGAGCTGTGGCGCCGCGGCATCCGCGTCCCCGACGACGTCTCGATCGCGGGCTTCGACGATGTCGCACACGGCGAGTTCGCCGCTCCGCCGCTGACCACGGTCTCGTTCGACAAGCTCGAGTTCGCCGCGCAGGCCCTCGAGATGCTCTCCGCGCGCATCGCCGAGCGCACCGCACCCGCGCGGGTCGTGACGGTGCCGTACCGCATCGTGCAACGCGAGAGCACGCGGCAGCGCTGACGGATCAGGCTGCCGCGTGCTCTCGCGGGGCGGGCGGTCTCAGCCCTTCAGGCCGCTGCCGGTGACGCCCTCCACGATCTGCCGCTGGAAGATCAGGTAGAGGATCACGAGCGGCAGCGCCGCAAGGATCGCGCCGGCCTGGATGTCGGCGTACCTCTGCCCGAAGCTGCCCTGGACGGTCGCGAGTCCCACCGGGATCGTCATCAGATCGGGGTTCGACAGCACGAACAGGGGCAGCAGCAGGTTGTTCCAGACGCCCACGAACGTGAGGATCGTGACCGCCGCGATCACCGGCCGCGACAGCGGCATGATCACCGACCAGTAGATGCGCCACTGGCTGGCGCCGTCGATGCGCGCGGCCTCTTCGAGTTCGCGGGGGATGCCGTCGAAGAACTGCTTGAAGATGAACACCGCGATCACCGCGGGCACCTGCGGGAAGATCACCGACCAGTAGGTGTTCAGCAGGTTCATCCAGTTCAGCAGCTGGAAGATCGGCACGATGAGCACCTGCGTCGGGATCATGATGCCCAGGATGATCAGCAGCAGCACGAGGTTCGATCCGCGGAACCGCAGGCGCGAGAGCGCGAAGGCGGCCATCGAGGCGAACAGCACCGTGAGCGCCGCCGTGATCACCGAGGTGATCGCGCTGGCCGTGTACCAGTTCCAGATGTCGTTCTGCCCGAGCAGGGTCGAGTAGGAGTAGAGCGTCAGGTTCCAGTTCTTCAGGATCTCGCTCGCACCGGTGGCCGCGACGCCGTTGTCGGTGAGCGACGTCTTCAGCGCGAACAGGCTGGGGATCAGCCAGATGATCGCGAAGACCACCAGCACGATCGCCGCGACGATGTTGAAGGTGCGTGAGTCGACGGGGCGGTGCGGACGCCGGGACGGCGCCGCGGAGGAGACAGGGGACGCCGTGCGGCGCCGTGCGGTGACCGTGGTCATCTCAGAACTCCTTCCGTGCGGCGGCGCGATCGGCGACCTGCCGGATCACCGCGATCACGATGATGACGATGAACAGCAGCACGCTGGCGGCACTGGCCGCACCGACCCGGTTGTCGGTGAACGCCGTGCCGGTGATCAGCTGCAGCGAGACCTGCGTCGAGATGCCCGGCCCGCCGCCGGTCATCAGGTAGACCTGGTCGAAGATCTTCAGGCTCGCGATGATCTGCAGCAGCAGGACGAGCGTCGTCGTGCGGCTCAGCATGGGGACCGTGACGCTCCAGATCTGCTGCCACGGGGTCGCGCCGTCCACGGCCGCCGCCTCGTACAGCTCACGCGGGATCTCCTGGAGGCCGGCGAGATACAGCACGTAGTTGAAGCCGAGGGTCCACCAGAGCGTGGCGATCGCGATGCCGATCATCGCGGTGTTCGGGCTGGAGAGGACGCCGGAGCCCGGTGTCATCCCGAGGGCCTCCTGTGCGAGGGCCCACAGACCCGTCGACGGGGTGAAGATGAACACCCAGATCAGCGAGATGGTCGCCGACGGCAGGATGAACGGCAGGAAGAACGCGAGGCGGTAGAACCACTGCGCGTGCCGCATCCGGTTCGTGAGCACCGCGAACACGAAGGCGATGATCACGAGCGGCGGCGTCGTGTAGATCGTGAACTGCAGCGTGTGCCACAGCGAGCTCCAGAAGTCGGCGCGGGTGAGCATCTCGGCGTAGTTCGCGAACCCCGCGAACGAGCCGAGGCCGGTGCGCACCGTCGACGTGTTGAAGAAGCTCATGATGAACATGTAGATCGTCGGGCCCAGCAGGAACGCCAGGTAGAAGATCCCGAACGGGGCGATGAACAGCCAGGCCGATCGTGTATCGCGGATCGCACGGGGATGCGCGGTGAGGCGACTGCGCCCGCTGCGCGGCACGGTGAGAGTTGTGGTGGTCACGTCGTTGTCCCTCCGGAGTCGATTCAGAGCGGGCTCGGGGTGTTCAGGTACACCCGCAGCTGGGTCTTGATGGCGGACAGGGCCTGCTTCGGGGTGCTGGCGAGCTGCTGGATCAGGCCCAGCTGCGCGCCGACGATGCCCTCGAAGGTCGACCCCGAGCCGCCGTACCAGGCGGCGTCGTCGTAGACGGCGTGCTCGGCCGCCGACGCGTACCGCGACTGCGGCTCGAGCGCCTTGTACTCGGCGCTCTCGGCCACCGGCAGATACGCCGGCACGTGGCCGCCCTTGGCCCAGGTCATCGACTGGTCGAGCATCGCCTTGATGAACTTCATCGCCTGCAGGCGCTGCTCATCGGTGCGGTTCTTGCGCGGCAGGATGAACGTGTGCGAGTCGGCCTGCGAAGCCGGCGTGTCGTACAGCGTGGGCAGCGGGACGATGCCGAACTCGAAGCCCTTGACCGACTGCGCGGTGGTGATCTCCCATTCGCCCTCGAGGTAGAGGCCCGCTTTTCCGGTGAAGAGGTACGACTCGGCGGTCGCATAGTCGAGCGCCTTGTTCACCCACCCCTGCTTCACCCACTTCTGCAGGCGGTCGTTGACGTCCATGAAGATGTCTTCGTCGACGGTCAGCCGCGAGCCGTTGTCGGAGAGGAACGGCGAGGCGCCCTTGTGCTGGTTGTAGAACGTCCAGAACACGCGCCACGGCGTCGCCGTCTCGCCGCCGACGTTGGCGATGGTCATCGCCGGGCCGCCGGTCACCTTGCTGATGGCGGCCAGGGCGGCCTCGAACGTGTCCATGTCGTCGAGCGGCACCAGATTGCCCGACCCGTCGAGCAGGCCGGCCTTCTTGCAGACGTCGGTGTTGAAGAACATGACGAGCGGGTGGGTGTCCAGCGGCACCGCGATGTTCTTGCCGTCGGTGATCTGCGCCTGCCACGGGCGCGGGTTGAAGTCGGAGGTGCTCAGGCCCACGGCGGCGAGGTCCGCCTCGGTGATCGCCTCGAGCAGTCCGCCGTCCCAGAGCGGCTTCGCGCGGGTGAGGTGCGCGACGGCGACGTCCGGCGGCCGGTTGCCGACGGTGGCCAGCGTCACCTTCGTGTAGTACGGGTTGCCCCAGGCGAAGGTCGTCGCCTGGAGCGAGTTCGCACCGTAGATCTTGCGGTAGCCGTCTTCCATCGCCTCCATGCGGGTGCCGTCGCCACCGCCGAAGAGGTTCCAGTAGACGAGCGTCTCGGGTGAGAGCCGGGTGCCGAACAGCCCGGCGCTCACCGGCGACGAGCAGCCGGCGAGCAGCGGGACGGCAGCGGCTCCCATGGCCGCGGTCAGGAAACCGCGGCGGGAGAGTGTTGCTGGTCTTTGGTCCATGGTGATCGATGACCTCCTCGTCGACGATGAGCGGGGCATTTCAACGTGGTAAAGCTAGCACCCGGTCCGGCGCGATGTAAACGTTGAAACCGAATCGTGTCTTCGGGTGCGTCGTGCGCGGTCTCTTCGCAGTGCCCCTTGCGTACTGTCAGTTCAACGATGTAATAATGTCTGCCATGACTCGCGCAACCGTCACCCTCGACCGTGACTTCACCGTCGGCCCCGTGCCCCGTCGCCTGTTCGGCTCGTTCGTCGAGCACATGGGTCGATGCGTGTACTCGGGCATCTACGAGCCCGGACACCCCACCGCCGACGAGAACGGCTACCGCCAGGACGTGCTCGATCTCACCGCTGAGATGGGCGTGAGCGTCGTGCGGTATCCCGGCGGCAACTTCGTCTCGGGCTATAACTGGGAGGACGGCGTCGGGCCCGCGGCATCCCGCCCCCGCCGTCTCGACGGCGCATGGCACACCGTCGAGACGAACGCATTCGGGCTGCACGAGTTCGTCGGCTGGGCGCGCAAGGCCGACGTGGAGATCATGGAGGCCGTGAACCTCGGCACCCGTGGCGTGGATGCTGCGCGCCAGCTCGTCGAGTACGCGAACCACCCCGGGGGCACCGCCCTCAGCGACCTGCGCCGCGCCAACGGGGCGGAAGAGCCCTTCGACATCAAGCTCTGGTGCCTGGGCAACGAGATGGACGGTCCCTGGCAGATCGGCCACAAGACCGCCGACGAGTACGGGCGGCTCGCGCAGGAGGCCGGCAAGGCCATGCGCCTGGTCGACCCCTCGATCGAGCTCGTCGTGTGCGGCAGCTCGAGCAGCTCGATGCCGACGTTCGGCGAGTGGGAGCGGACGGTGCTCGAGCACACCTACGACGTCGCCGACTACATCTCGCTGCACGCGTACTACGAGGAGAAGGACGGGGATGCCGCGAGCTTCCTCGCCTCGGCGGTCGACATGGACCACTTCATCGAGTCGGTCGTGGCCACCGCCGACGCCGTGCGCGCGCAGCGCAAGGCGACCAAGCGCATCAACCTCTCGTTCGACGAGTGGAACGTCTGGTACCAGACAGCGCGCGAGGGCGACGACATGCCCGCCACCATCGAGGCGAAGGGCGTGTGGCAGGAGCATCCGCGCATCATCGAGGACGAGTACAACGTCACCGACGCGGTGGTCGTCGGCACGCTGCTGAACTCGCTGCTGCGGCACGGCGACCGGGTCGCGATCGCCAACCAGGCGCAGCTCGTGAACGTGATCGCCCCGATCCGCAGCGAAGAGGGCGGGCCCGCGTGGCGGCAGTCGATCTTCTGGCCGTTCGCCCGCATGTCGCAGTTCGCGCGCGGCGAGATCCTCTCGGCGCGCACGAGTTCCGACACCTATGAGACCGCCCGGTTCGGTGACGTCGACGTCGTGGACACGAGTGCGACGTGGGATGCCGAGACCGGCCGCATCGTCGTGTTCGCCGCCAACCGCGGGCTCGACGAGGAAGCCTCGGTCACCGTGAACCTGCACGGATTCGCGCCGACCGGCGTCGCGCAGGCGGAGGTGCTGACCATCCCGGAGGGTGCCGACCGGTTCGCCGCCAACACCGAGGACGCCGCCGATCGCGTCGGCCTGGCGGCCTTGGACGGTGCGGCGCTCGACGGCGACGTGCTGACGTTCACGCTGCCGCCGCTGTCGTGGGGCTGGGTGCTCGTCGAGGCCTCGGCCCGCTGAGTGCCGATCGACGCGATGGGAAGATGAGGGCGTGCACGAGCAGACGAACTGGGCCGGCAACCACCGCTATCGCGCAGCGCGCATCGTCGAACCGGGGGGCCTCGACGAACTGGCGGCGCTGGTCACCGGTTCGTCTGCGGTGCGCGTCATCGGCAGCCGGCACTCGTTCAACGACATCGCCGACACCGACGACCTCCTGATCAGCACGGCCGGGCTGCCGACGTCGATCGAGGTCGACGCCGACGCACGGACGGTGACCGTCGGCGGGGGAGTGCGCTACGGCGACCTCGCCCTCGCGCTGCAGGAGCAGGGCTGGGCGCTGCACAACCTCGCATCGCTGCCGCACATCTCGGTGGCCGGGGCCGTCGCCACGGCCACGCACGGGTCGGGCGACCGCAACGGGAACCTCGCGACCGCGGTTCGCGGCATCCGTCTCCTGACCGGCACCGGCGAGACCGTCGAGCTGCGCCGGGGCGACCCCGGGTTCGACGGCGCCGTGGTCGCGATCGGGGCGCTCGGCGTCGTGGTCTCGCTCACCCTCGACATCGTCCCGACCTTCGCGGTGCGGCAGCGTCTGTTCGCAGGACTGGGGTGGGATGCCGCGGCAGCCCGCCTCGACGAGATCTTCGCGTCCGCGTACAGCGTGTCGCTGTTCACGCTCTGGGACGAGCCGACGGTGTCGCTCGCGTGGATCAAGGAGCGTGTCGACGAGCCCGCGCGGGTGGGCGACGACTTCTTCGGCGCGGTCGCCGAGACCGCCCCGCGGCACATGATCGCGGGCATGGACGTGCGCAACGTCACCGAGCAGGTGGGCGTCGAGGGCCCGTGGAGCGAGCGGCTCGCGCACTTCCGCTACGCGTTCACGCCGTCCGCCGGCGCCGAGATCCAGTCGGAGTACCTCGTGCCCCGCGCGCGGGCCGTCGCGGCGATCGAGGCCGTACGCGGGCTCGGCCCGCGGCTGCGCGGCCTGCTGCAGATCACCGAGATCCGCTCGGTGGCGGCCGACGACCTGTGGCTGTCGACCGCGTACGGGACCGACGTGATCGGCCTGCACTTCACCTGGGTGCGCGACAACGAGGGCGTGGCGGCCGTGCTGCCGGCGCTCGAGGAGGTGCTGTATCCGCTGGGCGCCCGGCCGCACTGGGGCAAGGTGTTCTCCGGTCTTGATGCGCCGGCGATGTATCCGCGGCTGGGCGACTTCCGCGCGCTCGCCGATCGATACGACCCCGAGGGGCGCTTCCGCAACGACTTCGTGCGGCGCGTGATCGGCTAGCCCACGGCATCCCGCCACGAGAAGCGCGGCGCGTAGCCCAGCAGCCGGCGCGCCTTGTCGATCGACAGCAGGGTGTCGTGGTCGCCGATCGGCTCGTGCCGCGGCACATCGGGGAAGACGGCGTCGAGCAGCTCGGCGTTCGTGCGCGACATGACGGTGTCGGCGGCGGCCACGATGAACCGGTCGAAGCCGGGCGCGGCCTTCTCCAGCGCGCACTGCACGGCCTGCGCCCCGTCGCGCGCGTCGACGTAGCCCCAGAGGTTCCACTTGCGCAGCAGCGGGTCATCGTCGAACGACGGGAAGGCCGCATAGTCCTCGGGCCACATCGCGTTCGAGAAGCGCAGCGCCGTGATCGACAGCTCGGGGCCCTCGCCACGCTCGCGCGACCACCGCACGAGCTCGGTCGCCATCCGCTCCTCGAGCACCTTCACCAGCGAGTACACCGACTCGGGCCGCGGCGGATACTCCTCGTCGACCGGCACGTACGGCGGCGGAACGTCGAACGGCAGCCCGAGCACGGTCTCGCTCGATGCGTACACGATGCGGCGGATACCGAGCCGGGTCGCCGCCCAGAACGCGTTGAACGTCGCGATCATGTTGTTGTGGAACGTCGCGACGTCGCTGCGGATCCCGGGTGCCGGGATCGCCGCCAGATGCACCAGCGCATCGACGCCGTCGTGCCGGTCGCCGACGGCGGTGAGCGCGTCGACGACCTGCCCGTAGTCGGTGAGCTGCACCTCGACGAAGTCGGGGCCGCGGGTGCCCGCGGCATCCAGCCCGATCACCCGGTGGCCTGCCGCGCGCAACTCGCGCGCAACGACCGAACCCAGCTTGCCTGAAGAACCCGTGACGGCGATGCGCATGATGTCAGTCTCCTCTCACGCCGTCGGGATCCACACCCGCATCGTCGACGGCCCCCGGTTGCCCCACGAGTGATAGGGCACGAGCGGCATCTCGACGGGGGTGGGGGATGCCGCGGCCGCCGTGCCCGCGTACGGCCATCCGTCGCCGCGCTCGGCGCGTCGGGCGATCGGCAGCCACACGCGTCCGTCGTGCTCGACCGGGCTCGCGCCGGCCACGGCGTCGGCGACGTCGTCGAACCCGGCGAGGTCGACCGACTCGAGCGCGAAGACCTCGGGCCCGCGCTCGACGGCGATGCAGCCGCGGGCGGCGTCGATGCGCGGATCGGGCCGGGTGACACGGGGAGCCACCGGCAGGGTCAGCTCGACGACGTCGCCGCGGCGGAACACGCGCCGGACCCGGTGCATGCCGGGGGCCGCGGCATCCACCACTCCCGCCACCTGCACGCTCGCGCCCTCGGCCCATGCGGGCACCCGCAGCGACAGCTCGAACTCGGCGTCGGCGCCGACCTCGATGCGCACCCGTCCGTCGGCGGGGTAGTCGGTCTGCACGTCGAGCGCGATCTCGGCGCCCGAGGGCAGCGTCGTGCGGATCGTGCACGGCGCGTACTGATGGAGCTGGATGCCGTCGTCCGTGGCCGTCGCGACGTACGCGTCGAGGCTGGCCAGGGTGCGGGCGACGTTCGGCGGGCAGCACGAGACCTCGAACCAGGGCGCCCGCAGCGACGACGACGCGCGCGCCGAGGTCTCGTCGGGGTCGGGCACGGCCCCGGGCACGCGCTGGTGCAGCGGGTTCGCGTAGAAGAAGGCGCAGCCGTCGTCGGACGGCGAGGTGGCCACGACGTTGTAGAGCGTGCGCTCGACGAGATCGGCGTAGCGGGCGTCGGCGGTGGCCAGCAGCATCCGCCACGAGAACATGATCGAGCCCACGCCCGCGCACGTCTCGGAGTAGGCACGGTCGTTCGGCAGCTCCCAGTCCTCGCCGAACGCCTCGTCCTGGTGGTGCGAGCCCTGCCCGCCGGTGAGGTAGGTGCGGCGGGCGATCGTGGTCTCCCACTGGGTGCGCAGGGCGTCGAGAAGCTCCGCGTCGCCGCGTTCGGCGGCGACGTCGGCGGCGCCGGCGGCCAGATAGTTCGCGCGCACCGCGTGACCGCGCAGCACGGTCGCGTCGCGGACCGGCACATCGTCCTGGAAATAGCCGCGACCCCATTCGATGTCGCCGAGCACGCCGTGCCCGCGACGCTCGACGAAGAGCGCTGCCTGATCGATGTAGGCGGGCACGTCGAGGGCCCGGCCGAGCTCGACGAGGGCGACCTCGACCTCGGGGTGTCCGCACACGCCCTGGTCGCCGTCGGCTCCGAACGTCGCGCAGACCAGATCGGCGGCGCGGCGGGCGATCTCGACGAGGCCGTCGTCGGCGCCCGGCGCGGTGCGGTGCCGGGCCACCGCCGCCTGGAACAGATGGCCGAGGCAGTACAGCTCGTGCCCCCAGGCCAGGTCCGACCAGCGAGGCCTCTGCCCGGGGCGGCCGAACTCTGTGCTGAGGTAGCCGTCGGGTTCCTGCGCGGCCGCGACGCGCGCGACGGTGGCACGGAAGCGCTGCTCGAGGGCGGCGTCTCCGGTGCGCCCGATCTCCCACGCGAGTGCCTCGAGGTACTTGTAGACCTCGGAGTCGGCGAACTCGCGTCCGCGGCGCCCCTCGGGCAGACGGCCCTGCGCGGCGAGGTCGAAGTTGGGCAGCCAGCCCTCGGACTCGAGCCGCGCGCGGATGTGCGCGAGCGTGCCGCGGGCGTTGACCTGCTGGCGCTGCGCCCAGAAGCCGCCGGTGATGCGCACCTCGCTCTGGCCGAGCGGGCGCAGGGTGCTGACGGAGGGAACGACGGGGGAAGCAGGCATGGTCATCCTTTGAAGGCGCCCGACATGAAGCCGCGCACGTAGTGACGTTGGAGGAGGAGGAAGAGAAGGATGCACGGCAGGGCGAGCACGACCACGCCGGCCTCGGTGGCGCCGTAGTCGATCACGCCCTGCACCTGCACGCGCAGGTTCGCGACCGCCAGCGGCAGCGTCATCCGGTTCGTATCGGTGATGAGGATCAGCGGGGCCATGAAGTCGTTCCATGCGGCCAGGAACGCGAACAGGCCGACGGTGACCAGGCCCGGCTTGACCGCCGGCAGCAGCACGCGCCGCAGGGCGCCGAAGGTCGAGCAGCCGTCGACCATCGCGGCCTCGTCGAGCTCGCGCGGGATCGACTCGAACGAGATGCGCATCATGAACGTCGAGAACGGCAGCTGGAACATCGTCAGCACGATCGCGACGCCCACGAGCGAGTTCGACAGGCCCACCGCGTTGAGGATCACGTACAGCGGGATCAGCAGCGTCGCGTACGGCACCATGAGGATCGCGAGCGTCACCAGGAACAGCATGTTCTTGCCGGGGAAGGCGAAGCGCGCGAACGCGTAGCCGCCCAGGAGCGAGACCACGAGCGTGAGCAGCACCGTCAGCAGCGACACGAACAGCGAGTTGAACAGGTACACCCAGATGCCGGCCTGGTAGTGCGCGAGCGCGGCGTAGTTGCCCAGCCCCCAGCCGTCGACCTGGCTGGTGCCGGCCTTGGGAGCGACCGACGAGACGGCGGTCCAGATGAGCGGGTACAGGAAGATGATCGCCAGCGCCGTGGTCAGCACCCAGAAGGGCATGCCGGCGGCGATGCGGGCGCCGGCCGAGCGTGTCGGGCGCTGGTGCGGCGCCTCGACGCGCAGCACGTCGGTGGCGGTGAAGGTCTGCGTGGCCATGGCTCAGCTCTCGTCGGGGCGCCGGAACGCGCGCAGCTGGAAGATGTTGATCACGATCAGGGCGGCCAGCACGATCACCGAGAGGGCCGCCGCGACGCCGAGGTCGTTCTGCCCCTGGAAGGCCACGTTGTAGATGAGCTGCACCACCGTCATCGTGCTGTTGTCGGGGCCGCCCTTGGTGAGGATGTAGAACTGCTCGAACGCCAGCAGCGACCCGGTGACGCACATCACGGTGGTCAGCGCGAAGGTCGGGCGCAGCAGCGGCACCGTGATGTCGCGGAAGGTCTGCCACCTGCTCGCACCGTCGATGCGGGCCGCCTCGTAGACGTCGTCGGGAATGCCCTGCAGGCCCACGAGCATGAGCAGCATGTAGAAGCCCGCATAGCGCCAGACGATGAGGAACACCGTCGAGAACAGGGCGCCCTGCGGACTGCCGAGGAACGTGAAGCCCCAGTCCTTCATGAGGTCGGCGAACGGGCCCGCGTACGGCGAGTAGATGACATAGAAGAGGAGGGATGCCGAAGCCAGGCCCAATGCGCTCGGAATGAGGAATGCGGTGCGCAGCAGCGACTTCCACCGGGTCGACTCCTGCACGAGCAGGGCGAGCCCGAGCCCCAGTCCGATCAGCAGCACGGTCGTGATGACGGTGTAGACGAGCGTGAAGCCGATCGAGTTCCAGAACAGGCGGTGCGTGGCCGCATCGACGAAGTTGTCGGGCACGTTCCAGCCCTGATTGCCGCCGAGCAGCGGCCAGTCCGACCCCGACATCTGCAGAACGAGCAGCAGCGGCAGGATGAACACGAACAGGACGAATGCGGCGGTCGGAGCGGCGTAGCCCCAGCCGCGCCAGGCGTCGCGCCGCGCGCGCGGTGATCGTCGAGGGCGCCGCGGCGGTGATGCGGTGATGGTCATGGGAGTCCTCGGGGTCGGCGGGGCGGGGCGGATGCGGGGGTGGGATGCCGCGGCATCCCACCCCCGCATCTCTCACTGCTGCAGGATCTGCGTGATCGCGTCGTTGTCGGCGTCGACGGTGTCCTTGCCGTTCAGCACGGCGTTGCGCACGAGCGTGACCCACGGGCTGCCGGGTGCGTTGAACGCCTGCTGGAAGTTCAGGGCCACCGGGGTGTCGCCCTGGCTCGCGACCTTGTTGATCGTCACCAGGCGCGGGTCCTTCGCGGCGTACTCGTTCTCGGCGAGGTCCGAGCGCGAGACGACGTCCTGGTCCTTGGCGAGCACGCCGACCTGGGCGTCCTCCGACATCATCCAGCTGAGGAAGTTCCACGCCTGCGCGGCCTTCTTCGAGTCCTTCGAGATGCCGATGCCGTCACCGCCGACGAAGGTCGAGGCGCCGCCGCTCGGCCCCGGGATGCCGGCGACACCGGCATCGAACGGCGTCGACGAGAGGAGCGTCGCCGGGTAGAACATGAGCCCGACCTTGCCCTCGGTGAACGCGGCGGTCCACGTGGCGCCCGACTCGTCCTTCGAGCTGGGCAGCACCGCGCCCGACTGCCACAGATCGGCCCAGGTCGAGTAGATCGTCTTGGCCGTGTCGCTGTTCATGAGCGATGTCGTGCCGTCGTCGCCCATGACCTGCTGGTCGTCGGCCCACACGCTCGGGAACCACGTGAACACGAGGCATCCACCGCAGTTCAGACCCGTCGCGGTGCCGTACACCCCGTCCTTGTCGAGGGCCTGGATCTTCTTGGCGTCGGCGGCGAACTCGGCGAGGTTCGCCGGAGCGGTGTCGGGGTCGAGGCCGGCTTCGGTGAAGAGCTCCTTGTTCCAGAACATCATCGACAGGTCGAGCACGAAGGGCAGCACGTGCTCCTTGCCCTCGTAGGTGCCGGCGGCGAGATGCCCCTTGTTGATGCTGTCCTTGTACGACAGGCCGTCGATCTGCTTCGAGATGTCCTGGAAGAGCCCCTGCTTCACCCAGTTCGGCACGTAGACGATGTCGGCGGCGAACAGGTCGGGCAGCCCGCCCGAGCCCGCTGCGGCGCCGACCTTGGCGACGTAGTCGTCGTTGGGCACGACGGTGAGCTCGACCTGGTTCTTGTGGGTCTTGTTGTACTCGGCGACCAGCAGCTTCGCCTGCTTCTCCAGGGGTGCGCGCGTCCACAGGGTGAGGCTCGCACCGTCGTCGGTCCCGTCGGCGGGGATCGACGCGGCCGGAGCCGCGGAACCGCCGCCGGAGCAGGCGGCGAGGCTCACCATGAGCGCGCCGGCTGCCAGAACGGCGATCGCGGAGCGCCGGTGGCGTCCGATTCGGGTCATTGCTTTCTCCTCTTGCTCGACAGTGAGCGGAAGCAGACCGGTCTCATCGACGTCCGGTGCTGACCGCGGGGGAGGATTCCGAAATTACCGAAACCCATTTCGAGAAGGTATCGTCGGCCGAGTCGGGCTGTCAAGAGGATCGTCCGATAACGTTTCCGTAACCGGAGGTGACATGCGGACAGAGACGGGATCGCGGGCGGCCACGCTCAGCGACGTCGCGCAGCGCGCGGGGGTGTCGATCGCCACGGCCTCGAAGGCCATGAACGACCGCAGCGACGTGGCCGCGACCACGCGCACCCGGGTGCTGGCCGCCGCCGACGAGCTGAGCTTCACCCCCAACGCGATGGCGCGCGGGCTGCTGGCCGGGCGCACCGGCACCGTGGGCCTGCTCACCAGCGACCTCGAGGGACGCTTCGTCATCCCGATCCTGATGGGCGCCGAAGACGCGTTCGGCGCGGGGCAGGTCAACGTCTTCCTCTGCGACGCGCGCGGCGACGCGATTCGCGAGCAGCACCACCTCAAGGCGCTGCTGAGCCGCCGCGTCGACGGCATCATCGTCGTGGGGCGGCAGACCGACCCGCGGCCGTCGCTCGGCGACGAGGTGCCCGTGCCCGTCGTCTACGCGTACGCGCCGTCGGACGACCCGGGCGACGTCTCGCTCACCCCCGACAACGTCGCGGGCGGCCGGATGGCCGTCGAGCATCTCATCGCGTGCGGGCGCACGCGCATCGCGCACATCAGCGGCGACCCCTCGTACGCGGCCGCGCAGGACCGCCTGACCGGCGCCCGCGAGGCGCTGCGTGACGCCGGGCTCGAGCTCGTCGGCGAGCCCCTGTTCTCGGCGTGGACGGAGCACTGGGGGCGGGATGCCGCGGCCCTGGCTCTGCAGCGGCACCCCGACATCGACGCGGTCTTCTGCGGATCCGACCAGATCGCCCGCGGCGTGCTCGACACCGCGCGCGAGCTGGGGCGACGGGTGCCCGAGGATCTCGCGGTCATCGGGTACGACAACTGGACGGTGCTCGCCGAGAACACCCGGCCGGAGCTCACGAGCATCGACGCCGGACTGCAGCAGCTGGGACGCCGCGCGGCCCGCTGCCTGTTCGACGCGATCGGCGGCGACGTGCCCGCGCCGGGCGTGCGGCACCTGCCCGTCAAGCTCGTGATCCGCGGCTCGACGATCGAGCGTCGCTGACGGAGCATGCGGTGAGGGGGAGTGGTCGTGATCGCGCGCCGGGACCGGCCGCGGGGCGATTCCGCATCCACTCCGGCCGACCGCGCGGTGGCGGCCGCGTCGGCGCGCCCGCCACGGATACGCTGAGCACGTGAGCGACGCGCGACGGGTGGGCATGCGGGACGTCGCGCGGGCCGCGGGCGTCTCGGCGCAGACGGTGTCACGCGTCATCAACGACCACTCGAGCATCCGCCCCGAGACGCGGCAGCGCGTGCTCGAGGCGATGGAGACCCTGGGCTATCGCGTCAACAACGCCGCGCGGGCGCTGGGCACCGACCGCTCGCACGTGCTCGGCGTGCTGGCGTCGGACGCGACGCTGTTCGGCCCGGGCGCGGGCATCGCGGCCCTCGAGCGCGCCGCGCGCGAGGCCGGGCGATGGGTCACCACGGCGTATGCCGATGCGGCCGACCCGGCATCCGTCGACGCCGCCGTCCGGCATCTGCTCGATCAGGGTGTCGACGGCATCCTGCTCGTGGCGCAGCGCATCGACACGGTCGCCCGTCTGGAGAGCCACGCGACCGTCCCCGTGCTCGCGCTGCACCAGGGCACAGCCCTGCAGGCCGACGCCGCGGCGCTCGTCGTCGCGCACCTCGCCGACCTCGGCCACCGGCGCATCGCCCGCATCGGCGGCCCCGACGGCTGGATCGAAGAGGCCGCCCGCGCCGAAGGGTTCGATACCGCCGTCGGCGCACACGGCATGACGGTCACCGATCGCTGGGCGGGCGACTGGTCGGCGGCGTCGGGGGCGGCGGCGGCCCCGGCAGTGCTCGCGGCGATCGCGCGCGCGGACGGGCCCACCGCGGTCGTCGTCGCGAACGACCAGATGGCGCTCGGACTGATGTCGGCGCTCGCCGACGCGGGCCGCGGCATCCCCTCCGACATCAGCGTCGTGGGGTTCGACGACAATCCCGACGCGGCACACTATCGCCCCGCGCTCAGCAGCGTGCGCCTGGACATCGCCGGCGAGGCCCGGCGGTGCGTGGCGGCGGTGCTGGATGCCGCGGCCCCGCCCTCGATCGACGCACCGGTGCTGGCGGCACGGGCGTCGACCGCGCCGCCGACGCGCTGACGCCCGATCGATACCGCGCTCGCGCGGCCGCCGCGTGGCAGGCTGTGGGAAAGGTCTGGCGACAGAGCGATGTTACCGGTAACATCTTTCACAGACGCCTCGCGTGCAGACGATCCCGATGGAGGAACCGTGACCGACTTCGATGAGCCCACCGCCGCAGCCATCGCCACCACCCGCGCCGACGTCGCTCGGCTGCACGGCGAACTCGTGCGCTACGGGCTCGTGGTGTGGACCGGCGGCAACGTGTCGGGGCGCGTCCCGGGCACCGATCTGTTCGTCATCAAGCCCTCGGGGGTGAGCTACGACGACCTCGCGCCCGAGAACATGATCCTCTGCGATCTCGACGGGCACGTCATCCCCGACACGGCCGGCAGCGACCGCAGCCCGTCCAGCGACACCGCGGCGCACGCCTACGTCTACCGCCACATGCCCGAGGTCGGGGGCGTCGTGCACACGCACTCGACCTATGCGGTCGCGTGGGCGGCGCGCGGTGAGGAGATCCCCTGCGTCATCACCGCGATGGCCGACGAGTTCGGCGGACCCGTGCCGGTGGGGCCGTTCGCGATCATCGGCGACGACTCGATCGGCCGCGGCATCGTCGACACGCTCACCGGTCACCGCTCGCGCGCCGTGCTCATGCAGAACCACGGTCCATTCACGATCGGAGCGACGGCGAAGGATGCCGTCAAGGCGGCGGTCATGCTCGAAGACGTGGCCCGCACCGTGCACATCGCCCGCCAAGGCGGCGAGCTGCTGCCGATTCCGCAGCAGGCGATCGACAGCCTCTTCGACCGGTACCAGAACGTCTACGGCCAGAGCGGCGACGACCGGCGGAGCGCCTCGTGACGGCCGCGGAGATCATCGCCGACGGCCGGGCGGTGCTCGGCATCGAGCTCGGCTCGACGCGCATCAAGGCGTGCCTGATCGGCGACGACGTCAACGACATCCTCGCCACCGGCGCGCACGCCTGGGAGAACTCCTACGTCGACGGCCGCTGGACCTACGACCTCGACGAGGTCTGGACCGGCCTGCAGGCCGCCTTCGCCGACCTCGCCGCCCAGGTGCGCACCCGTCACGGGGTGCCGATCGAGCACCTGCGCGCCATCGGCGTCTCGGCGATGATGCACGGGTACCTCGCGTTCGACGCGGCAGGCGACCTGCTCGTGCCGTTCCGCACCTGGCGCAACACCTCGACGGGGCCTGCGGCCACCGAGCTCACCGCGCTGTTCGGGCAGAACATCCCGCTGCGGTGGTCGATCGCGCATCTGCACCAGGCCGTGCTCGACGACGAGCCCCACCTCGAGCGGGTCCGCGCGCTGACGACGCTGGCCGGGTACGTGCACGAGCGGCTGACCGGGCGCGCGGTGCTGGGCGTGGGAGACGCCTCGGGCATGTTCCCCATCGACCCGGCGACCGGCGATTACGACGACGCGCTCGTGGCACGGTACGACGAGCGCGCCGCCGGCCGCGTGCCGGGGCTGCGCACGCTGCTGCCCGAGGTGCTGCGTGCGGGCGAGCCGGCCGGCGCACTGACCGCGGCCGGCGCCGCGCTGCTCGACGCGAGCGGCACGCTGCAGCCGGGCGCGGCACTCTGCCCGCCGGAGGGGGATGCCGGAACCGGCATGGTCGCCACGAACGCCGTCGCACCCCGCACCGGCAACGTGAGCGCCGGCACGAGCATCTTCGCGATGGTCGTGCTCGAGCGGGCCCTGACCGCGCTGCACCACGAGATCGACCTCGTCACCACGCCCGCCGGGGACCCGGTCGCGATGGTGCACTGCAACAACGGTGCCAGCGAGCTGGCGGCCTGGGCGGGCCTGTTCGAGCGGTTCGCCGCGGCATCCGGCACCCCGCTCGCCTCCGACGCGGTGTTCGACGTGCTGTTCCGCGAAGCGCTGGCGGGCGACGCCGACGCCGGCGGGCTGCTCGCCTACAACCACCTCGCGGGTGAGCCCATCGCGGGCACCGACGCCGGCCGTCCGCTGTTCGTGCGCACCCCGGGCAGCGACCTGTCGCTGGCCAACGTCATGCGCGCGCAGCTCTACGGCGTGTTCGGCACGCTGGCCCTCGGCATGCGCATCCTCGCCGACGAGCAGGTCGCGCTCGACCAGATGTATGCCCACGGCGGAATGTTCCGCACGGCGGGGGTCGCCCAGCGCTTCCTCGCCGCGGCGCTCGGCGCGCCCGTGGCCGTCGGCGAGACCGCGTCGGAGGGCGGCGCGTGGGGCAGCGCCGTGCTCGCCGCGTATCTGGATGCGGCATCCGCCCTCGACCTGACCGCCTACCTGCGGGGCCGCGTCTTCGCCCACGCGCAGGTCGAGGTCGCAGCCCCCGACCCGGCCGACGTCGCCGGATTCACCGCTTATCTCGATCGCTACCGCGCGGGGCTCGCCGTCGAGCGCGCCGCCGTCGCCGCCCTCCCGGAAGGAACAGCATGACCCTGAACACCACACTCGACGGATACGAGGTCTGGTTCGCCACCGGCAGTCAGACCCTCTACGGCGAAGAGACCCTGCGCCAGGTGGCCGCCCAGGCGCAGCAGGTCGTCGCGGGCCTCGCGGGCCTGCCCGTGAAGGTCGTCTACAAGCCGGTGCTGACCGAGCCCGACGGCATCCGCCGCCTGGCGCTCGACGCCAACGCGCACGACGAGGTCATCGGCGTCATCGCCTGGATGCACACGTTCAGCCCCGCCAAGATGTGGATCGCGGGCCTCGACGCGCTGCGCAAGCCGCTGCTGCACCTGCACACGCAGGCGAACGTCGACCTGCCGTGGGACGACATCGACTTCGACTTCATGAACCTCAACCAGGCCGCGCACGGCGACCGCGAGTTCGGGTACATCCAGACCCGCTTGGGCGTGCCGCGCAAGACGGTCGTCGGGCACGTGTCGAACCCGGCGGTGCTCGCGCAGGTCGAGCAGTGGGAGCGCGCGGCGGCCGGGCTCGCGGCATCCCGCTCCCTCACACTCGCCCGCTTCGGCGACAACATGCGCCACGTGGCCGTGACCGAGGGCGACAAGACCGAGGCGCAGCTGCAGTTCGGCGTGCAGGTGAACACCTGGGGCGTGAACGAGCTCGCCGAGGCGGTGGATGCCGCGACCGACGCCCAGGTCGACGCCCTGATCGACGAGTACCTGGCGTCGTACGACGTCGCCGCCGAGCTGCGCCCGGGCGGTGATCGTCACTCGTCGCTGCGGGACGGCGCCGCGATCGAGGTGGGCCTGCGGTCCTTCCTCGAGGAGGGCGGCTTCGGTGCGTTCACGACCTCGTTCGAAGACCTGGGCTCCCTGAAGCAGCTGCCCGGCCTGGGCGTGCAGCGCCTGATGGCCGAGGGGTACGGGTTCGGCGCCGAGGGCGACTGGAAGACGGCCGTGCTCATCCGCATCGCGAACGTCATGGGTGCGGGGCTGCCCGGCGGCGCGTCGCTCATGGAGGACTACACCTACGACCTGGTGCCGGGCGACGAGAAGATCCTCGGCGCGCACATGCTCGAGGTGTCGCCGTCGCTGACCACCGCGACACCGCGTCTCGAGGTGCACCCGCTGGGCATCGGCGGCAAGGACGACCCGGTGCGCCTCGTGTTCACCGCCGATCCGGGCCCTGCGGTCGTGGTGGCGCTCAGCGACATGCGCGACCGGTTCCGGCTCGTGGCGAACGTCGTCGAGAACGTGTCGGCGCCCGACCTGCCCAAGCTGCCGGTGGGCCGCGCGGTCTGGAAGCCGCAGCCCGATTTCACCACCTCGACGACGTGCTGGCTGACCGCCGGCGCCGCGCACCACACCGTCATGACCACGGCCGTGGGCATCGAGGTGTGGCGCGACTTCGCCGAGATGGCGCAGACCGAGCTGCTGGTCATCGACGAGAGCACGACGGTGCCCGGCTTCGCGCGCGAGGTGCGCTGGAACCAGGCGTACTACCGCCTCGCCCAGGGGCTGTAGCCGCCGGAGTACCGTCGAGGCCATGAGCCTTCGCGACGCGCTCGGCATCGAGCAGCCCATCGTCCTCGGTCCGTTCGGCGGACTGTCGTCCATCGACCTGGTCGCCGCCGTGAGCGACGCCGGCGGCTTGGGGTCGTACGGTCTGTACGGGTACGCGCCCGACCGCATCCGCGAGACGATCCGGGCGCTGCGCGCGGCGACCGACAAGCCGTTCGCCGTCAACCTGTGGCTGCCCACGGGCGATGAGGTGACGCCGGCCGAGGTCGACCTCACGGCGGCGTCGCGCGCGGCGGCGCCGCTGTTCGCCGAGCTCGGCGTGGCCTTGCCGACGCCGCCCGAGCGCTTCCTCCCGCCCGTCGAAGACCAGCTGCAGGCCGTGCTCGACGAGGCGCCCGCCGTGCTCAGCGTGGTCTACGGCGCGCCGTCGACCGAGTTGGTGACGACGCTGCACGAGCGCGGCATCCGCATCACCGGCACGGTCACGACGGTCGCCGAGGCGCGGGCGATGGATGCCGCGGGCGTCGACGCGATCGTCGCCAGCGGCGCCGAGGCGGCCGGGCACCGAGTGTCGTTCCTCGACCGGCCCGAGCACTCGCTGGTGGGGACCTTCGCGCTCGTGCCGCAGGTGGTGGATGCCGTCAGCGTCCCCGTCATCGCGGCGGGCGGGGTGGCCGACCGTCGGGGCGTGGCCGCCGCCTTCGCGCTCGGGGCGTCCGGCGTGCAGGTGGGCACCGCGTTCCTGCGCACGCGCCAGTCGGCGGCATCCGACGCGCACCGCGAGGCCATCGTGGCGGCCGGCGACACGACCACCGTGCTCACCCGGGCGATGAGCGGACGGCTGAGCCGCGGCATCCCGAACCGTGCCATGCGCGCGATCGAGACGGCCGGCCAGATCGCACCGTTCCCCGCGCAGAACTGGCTGACCGGCCAGTTCCGGGCCGAGGCCGGCACGCGCGGGCTGGGGGAGTACCAGTCGCTGTGGGCGGGTCAGGCGGCGGCGCTGTCGACGCGCGACGATGCGGCCGAGGTCTTCGCGGAGCTCGTGGCGGGGCTGCCGGGCTGATGCGGCCTGGCCGACGGCCCCGACCGGTCAGCCGAGCGCGACGAAGAAGCCGAGCACCGCGCTGACGATCGACAGGATCAGCAGTACGAGCGCGGGAGCGGCCTTCTCCTTGCGGCGCAGGTGGGTCACGACCGCACCGATCATGAGCACGGCGAGGCAGCACGCGGCGATCGGCGTGAGCACCGTGGCGATGCCGGTCGCCAGCGGCAGGATGAGCCCGACGGCGCCGATGATCTCGGCGATGCCGATCATGCGCACCACCGGTGCGGCGAAATCATCGGTCCAGGCCATGCCGCCTTCGCGCAGGGCGTCCTTCGAGCGCAGGGCCTTCATGCCGCCCGCGCCGAGGAAGGCGAGCGCGAGCGCGACGTTGACGATCCAGAGGGCGATGGTCATGGGGGTTGGTCTCCATTCGTGTGGTCAATTACCATGAGTAACCAACCACACTCATCGACCGCGTACAAAAGGCACATGGGTGTGCCTGACGCACACGGAGGTCCGGATGTCACAGAGCGCAGAAGACGTGCGCAGCGCCTATGAAGACAGTTGCCACGCACGCGGCGATGTCGGCCCGATCGTGCGCGACGTGCTCGACCGCGTCGCCGACAAGTGGTCGCTGCTGGTCATCGCCACGCTGCAGCAGGGGCGGCTGCGCTTCTCGCAGCTGCAGGCGCACATCCCCGGCGTCTCGCAGCGCATGCTCACGCGCACGCTGCGTCACCTCGAGCGCGACGGGCTGATCTCGCGCACCGTGCACGCCGAGGTGCCGCCGCGCGTGGAGTACGAGCTGACGCCAATGGGCGGCACGCTCCTCGCCCCCGCGATCGCGCTCGCCGAGTGGGCCATCGCCCATCACGAACAGATCGAGGAGCGCCGCGCCGCCTACGACGCGCGCTGAGCGCTGAGCTCTCAGCGCCGGCGGCCGAACAGCCCGCGGCGCGGCGCGCGGGCGGCCGCGGCCTCGACCTGCGCTGCGGCGGCGGCCGCGGCATCCCGCCGCTCTCGCCACTCCGCCAGCTCGGCCTCGACGTCGCGCGTCGGAGTCACCACGGGCGGGCCGCCCTGCAACTGGCGGCGTGCCTCGACGACACGCCGGTTGAAGTCCTCGAGGTGCTCGCGCACCGCGCTCTCGCTGTGCAGCGCGTCGAGGGTCTCGTGCAACCGCTCGTTCTCGACGCGCAGCGTCAGCGCCGGCGGTCCGAGTCCCGAAAGCTGCTCGGTCTGGATCTTGCGGCGGATCCACCAGTCCGGGTCGTGATGGTCGCCGAGGCCCTCGAGCGGCTTGCCGGCACCGGGCAGGTCGTCGAACTCGCCGCGGCGGATCGCCTGCTGGATCGAGGTCTCCACGTACGCCCAGCGCTCGGTCTCGGTCATCGGACGGGGAGTGGATGCCGCGGCCGGCGCCTGCCCGTACAGCTCGGGATTCTCGCGCCGCTCCCGCTCCTGGCGGTAGCGTGCGGCGGCGTCTCGGGGGTCGTCTGCCATGTCGCACCTTCCGTTTCCCCGAGCCTACGCCGCCCGTCCGCGCGGACCGCCGGTATGTGACCGGTCCCACTGTTGCGGCGGGGCCCGAGTAGAATCGGCCGTCGGCCCGAAGATCGAACAACCTCAGGAAGTCCCATGGCACGCATTCCCCTGTCCGGAACCCAGCACGCCCTGCGCGCAGGCGATTACGAGGCGGTCATCGCCGGGGTCGGCGCATCGCTGCGCAGCCTCACCTACCAGGGGCGCGACCTGGTGATCCCGTTCGACGCCGACGAGGTGCGCCCGGGGCACCGCGGCGCCACCCTCGCGCCGTGGCCGAACCGCATCGTCGACGGTCGCTACACGTTCGACGGCGTCGAGCAGCAGGTGCCGCTCACCGAGCCCGCCCGTCACCACGCGCTGCACGGCCTGGCCTCGTGGATCGAGTTCGTGCCCGTCGACAAGGAAGCCAGCCACGTCACGCTCGAGGCCGTGATCGAGGCGCAGAAGGGCTATCCGTGGCGCGTGATCGTGCGCACCACCTACGCGCTGACCTCGGTCGGGCTCACCCAGTCGGTGACCGCCGTCAACGACAGTGCCGAGCCCGCGCCGTGGGGCACCTCGGCCCACCCGTACCTGGTGGCCGGCGCCGGGCACGTCGACGACTGGACGTTCGAGCTGCCCGCCGCCCAGGTGCTGCAGGTCACGCCCGACCGGCTCATCCCGACCGAGCTGACGGGGGTCGAGGTCGACGCCGCGCGCTTCGACTTCCGCACCGCGCGCCCGATCGGCGCCGTCGAGCTCGACCACGCGTTCACGGGCCTGGCCGGCGACGAAGACGGCGTGGTGACCGCGCGGCTGACCGACGCCTCGGGCAGCGGGGTCGAGATGGTGTGGGATGCCGCGTGCCCCTGGGTGCAGGCGTACACGTCCGACCAGCCCGCCGGTGCCGCCGACCCGTCGCACCGCGCCGGTGTCGCGCTCGAGCCGATGACCTGCGCACCGGACGCGTTCAACGCCGCACGGTACCCCTACGATGCGGGCATGATCACACTGCAGCCCGGCGAATCGACCACCGCGCACTGGCGCATCGGCGCGATCGGATGACCCTCGCCGCCATCACCGACGACCCGGCGCGCCAGCTCTGGGGGCAGGTGTTCGGCACCGGCTCCTCGATGACCGCGCTGGTGCTCTACATCCTCGCCGTCGTGGCGATGTGGCGGGTCTTCTCGAAGGCCGGGTATCCCGGCATCCTCGCGATCATCCCGATCGTGAACGTTTTCATCCTCGTCAAGATCGCCGGATACTCGGCCTGGATGACGCTGCTGTTCCTCATCCCGATCGTGAACATCGTCTTCTCGATCATCGTCGCGGTGCGCATCGGGCGCGGCTTCGGCAAGGGCGGCGGTTGGTCGTTCTTCCTGCTGTGGCTGCTGTCGATCATCGGGCTGTTCATCCTCGGCTACGGGAGCGCCCGCTACACCAAGCCCGCCTGATCCCCACCCGTGGGACCGGCTCGAGGGCCCGGCCCGCGGCATCCCTCCCTCCTCTCCACACGACAACACCCCTGTGCACGCTCGGAAGCCCGAGAGACGTGCACAGGGGTGATGTCGTGAAGCCGCGCTCGCGTCAGCTGCCCGACGAATCCGAGCCCTGGTCCTGCGGCATGTCGGTGGGCATGTCGGTCGGCGCTCCGCCGTCCGGTGCCTGCGGCATGTCGGTCGGGCGGGTGCCGTCCTGCGGGGGCTCGCCGCCACCCTGGCCGCCGCCGGGGCCGCCCTGGCCGCCGCCCATTCCGCCGCCGGGGCCGCCCATCTCCGACGAGGTCTGCTCGCCGGCGGTCGCCGTGGCCACGGTCGTGGAGCCTGCCGTGCCCGCCTCGGCGAGCGGGCCGGCGACCGTCGTGCCGGCGGTGCCGCCCGAGGTGAGCGTGTACTCGGTGCCGTTGCTGAGCTTCGACGACGAATAGACGACGTTCGACGCCTGCTTCTCTAGTGTGATGGATGCCAGGGCCGTGCCGTCGGCGTCGACCACCGTCAGCACGGTGCCGGCCTGGGCGGCCGAGTCGAGTGTGAACTCGACGCTGGCCTGGTCGGAGTCGTCGGCCGACGGCGCGACCGCCATGCCGCTGGAGCCGACCGCCATCAGGACACCGCCCGAGATCGTCATCCCCTTGTCGGCGTCGAGGGCGCCGTTGCCGTCGTTCGTGGGGCCCGAGACGACGACGGTGCCGCCGCTCTGGACGATCGCGCCCGAGTTCACGTCGAGCCCGTCGCCCTCGGCGTCGACGATCACCGTGCCGCCCGAGATCGCCAGCGTCTGCGTACCGGTGCCCTCGTCGGGCTCCGACACGTTGATGCCGTCGTCGCTCGTGGTGATGTCGACGGTGCCGTCGGTGATGTCGATTCCGGCGGCCTCGAGGCCCTCGTAGGCCTTCTTCACGGTGACGGTGCCGGCCGAGACGGCGAGTGCCAGGTCGGCGTGCGTGCCGTCGTCGCCGGTCGACAGGGTGACGTCGGCGCCGTTGTAGTGCGCGTACTTGTCGGTGTTCACCGCGTCGTCGGCGCTGTCGATCGTGATCGTGCCGCCCTCGAACACCGCGATGACGCCGGCCGAGACGCCCTTGGCGCCCGACTCCGGGTCTTCGTCCGACCCACCGCCCGCGACGATCGAGAGCGTGCCGCCTGTCGTGACGACGTCGGTCGCGGCATCCACCCCCTCGTCGCCCGAGGTGATCGAGATCTTTCCGCCCGCGATGTCGACGTAGCCGCGGTCGGCGTCCTCGTCGTTGTCGGACTTGAGTGCGTCGCCGCCCGCGTCGATGGTGATCGTGCCGTCGCGGAAGATGAGGTAGTCCTTGCCGCGGATGCCGTCGTCGACCGCGGTCACGTCGATCGTGCCCGACTGGATGACCAGACCATCGGTCGACGCGATCGCGTCGTTGCCCTTGCCGTCCACGGTCAGCGAGCCGGTGCCGGTGATGGTGAGGTCGGCCTTGCTGTACAGCGCCGCGTTCGCGTCGGCGTCGTCGGCATAGCTCGTGGCGTCGCTGAGCGCGTTCTCCGTGCCGTCGGCGAGGATGACGACCGCCTCGTCGGCTGCCTGGATGTCGATGGCGGGGCCGTCGGCGTTCGCGATCGTCACGCCGTCGAGCACCAGCTTCACCTGGCCGTCGGCGGTGCTGTTGACGACGACCTGGCCGGTCGAGTCGCCCGTGAGCACATAGGTGCCCGCCGCGGTGACGGTGACGATGCCGTCCTTCACGGTCACGCCGTCGGAACTGGATGCCGTGGCCGACGTGCCGTCGAGGGTGATCGTCACCGCATCGTCGGCCGACCAGTCGGCGTCGTCATCGGAGTCGTGGGCGTCCTGGTTGGCGGCGAGCACCTGCTCGGCGGTCTGCGCGGCCGCGGAGGTGCTCGTGCCGGCGGCGGCCGTGCTGGTCTCATCGCCCGAGGCGGCGCCGCTGCATCCGGCCAGCACGAGGGAGAGGGCCAGGGCCGGGGCTGCGAGCAGCCAGAGCTTGGCGGACTTCGGTCGGGAGGTCATGCGGGTGTCCTTTCGTCGGCGGAGCGTTCGGCGTCCGCGAAGTGGCGCTGCAGTGTCCGGCACCACTTGTTGCTGGGGAGTTCGGGATACAGCGCGGCCATGCCGGTGCCGTACTTGGAGATCGAGGTGGGTCGGTGGCCCGCGCGCCACAGCGCTCGGTCCATGGCCCCCGCGCGTCTGCCGGACTTGGTCTCGACGATCACGCGGTCGGGGGTGCGCAGGACGCCGCGGCCCGGTGCGCTCCACTCCAGGTCGATGTCGATCGTGGTGCGCGAGTCCTCGGCGGGCACGGCGCCCGGCAGCATGAGCGTGATGCGGCGGTAGTGGGAGTCCATGCTCGGACGCAGGCGGCGCGCGACGTTCTCGGCCGCGGGGATCTCGCCGGCGTCGAGAAGAGCGGCGGCCTGTTCGCGGCGGGCTTCGTCGAGCGCGACATCGGCGACCGGCACACGCTGCTTGACGGTGGCCCGCCGGCCGCTCTTGGTCTTCACCTCGAGGAACGAGTCGCCCGAGTCGACGTAGGTGCGGGCGCGCACCTTGAAGCGGCGCCGGCGCCCGCGCGCCGTGGTCAGGTAGCTGTCGAGCTCGGGGGTGTCGAAGTAGCGCGAGGCGTAGGCGAGCGTCGAGACGCCGTCGATCTGCAGGAGGCGGGTGGATGCCGGCAGCCGGCCGACGATCACCGGCAGCTCCGCGAGCGGGAGCACGTACTTGCGGTCGATGCGGGTCTGCAGGGCCGCGTGGGCGTTGAGCTCGACGAGATCGATCGGCGCGAAGGCCGCGAGGTCGGCGACCGGGGTGAGCGTGCTCATCGTCCGGCTCCGATCTGCGTCAGCGTACGGGAGTCGGCGGCCGCGGCATCCCGCCTCGCGTTCTTGTCGACCGCATACCGCACGTCCACGACGGTCGTGTCGGAGACGAGGTTGACCTCGCGCACGTGCAGGACGTGGATGCGGCCGCCCAGCGTCTCTCCGACGACGGCGCGCAGCGCGTCCTCGTCGGTGTACGCCCGATCCAGGGTGAGGCGCTGCTCGCGGTAGCGGCGGAAGAGCGCGGGGCTGTCGATGAGGGCCAGCGCGATGACGATGAGCGCCATCAGCACGATGCCCAGCCAGGTCACGCCACCGGAGAGGCCGGCGATGAGGCCGAGGGCCAGTGCGGCGAAGAAGTAGGCGATCTCGCTCTGCTCGATCTCGCTCGAGCGCAGGCGGATGATCGACAGGACGCCGAACAGGCCGAGTCCGAGGCCGGCGCCGACGGTGGTCGAGCCGAGGACGATGGAGACGGCGAGGACTCCGACGTTGATGCCTACGAACGCGACAGCCAGGTCGCGACGCCGGTGCCGGGGGAAGTACACCGCGAATGCGAGAATCGCGATCGCGACGAGATCGAGGCCGACGGCGGCGAGCTGTTCCATGAATCCTCCTGAAGTGTTCGGATTCCATTAAGCCGCGCGTCACTTTGCGAATCCTATGAGGCGACTTTGACGGGACGGCGAATCTCCCGGAGCCGTATTCCGGCTAATCTTGCAGGGGATCAACCGCCGTTCACAGGAGTGCCCGTGGCAGACACGAAGCGAGGCGACGCGGCTCGTCGCTTGGCGTCGTGGCGGCGCCCCAAGGGCATGAAGCTCTCCGACATGGTCGCCGACGGGCTGTACGTCGCCTCGGCCGCGACCCGGCTCGAGCTGAAGAACAGGATCCTCGTGGACGTCATCGCCCGCGGCGAGGACTTCGATGTGCGGCGGCTCATGCCCGAGGCGCGCGAGACGCTGCTCACGCTCGCCGCCGAGGCCGAGCAGGACGCCCTGCGCATCGAGAGCGCGCGGCTGCGGGCCAAGCGGCGGCACAGCGACTCGTACGGCACGCACGACTATCGCAGCCGCGACGTGCGCAACCTGCGCAAGCGGCAGCGGCAGTCCGAACAGGTGGCCGCCGAGCTGCGCACCCGGGCCGAGGACGACGACGAGCTGCGCACGCTCATCGAAGACGCGCGCGAGGCCGCGTGGGCCGAGGTCGAGCGCAACATCGACTCGACGCTGCGCATCGAGGCGGCTCGTCCCGACCTCGAGCCCGACTACGGCAAGCTGCGCGACGCGCGCATGCAGTCGCTGCGGCTCATCGACCTGCCCCGCCTGGCCGCGCACCGGCGGCGCAACGCCGAGGGCGCCGCCGGCACGCTGAACGACGAGCAGGCGACGGATGCCCCGGCCGACAAGATCGGCGGCGTCGACCTGTCGGAACTGGAGTAGGCCCCGATTCGCGCGATGACCGATCGTCGGATAACATGGTCTCTTGTGCGCAGCAGCGCACGGGCGCCTGTAGCTCAATGGATAGAGCATCTGACTACGGATCAGAAGGTTGGGAGTTCGAGTCTCTTCAGGCGCACACTGTGTTGAGACAGTAGCGAAAACCCCGGTTCACAGAACCGGGGTTTTCGCGTTGTCAGGGTCTCTGCGCGGGGGGTTACTCCGGCGCCCCGGTGACGTCGAGCGGACGCAGGGCGGGCGGCACGGTGATCGCCTCGGTGATGGTCTCGATCTTCTCGACTTTCTCGGGCTCGAGGTCTCCGGTCAGGCGGGCGACGGCCTCGTCGAACTGCGTCTGCAGGGCGGCGATCGCCGAGTCGGCGTCGCCGGCGCGCAGCGCCGTCAGCAGCGTGCGGTACGTCGGCGAGACGTCGCGCCGCACGATGTACTCGTCGCTCGTCGAGAAGCTGGCGATGCGCGTCTCGAGGGCCAGCGTCGCCATGTAGCGCGACAGGCGTCGGTTGCCGGATGCCTCGACCAGACGCCGATGGAACGCGAGGTCCGCATCGCCGATGGCCCGCGCATCCTGCCCCGTGCTCACCTTCTCGAGCTCGGCCAGGGCCGCCTCCACGTCGTCGAGCGCCGTCTTGTCGCGCACGATGATGCGCACGGACTCGAACTCGACCGCGCTGCGGGCGTCGTAGAGGTCCTGCAGGTGCTCGACGCCGATCACGCTCACGCGCAGGCCGCGACCGGGCGTGGCGGTCAGCAGCCCCTCCTGCACCAGGCGCTGCGCGGCCTCGCGCAGCGGGCTGCGGCTCACCCCGAGCTGGGTCGCGATCTCGACCTCGCCGATCTGACTGCCCACGGGCAGGGCGCCCGAGAAGATCGCCGTGCGCAGCTCGATCGCGATGAGGTCGACGGTCGAGGGCCGCGCGACGCGGAAGACGGATGCTGCGCCGAGCGGCTGCTTCGCAGGAGGTGCCATGGGATTCCTTCCAGATGTCCGGCGCGGGTCGCTCTGCGCCCGCAGACATGCCGTCACGTCAACCGTAGTGACCGTCCGCGCCGGAGGGGTACGTCACAACGCCACGATAACAATCTTCTGTATACACGCAGACAATCAGACCGCCAGATTGCATAAATGTCGACAGACGGTCATAAGGTGGGGGACGCCCATCAACTGATTTCGGGTCGGGTCGCCAGGCTCGCCGACGCGCCGGCTGGGTGGTTCGCCCCGCACACGACCGAAAGAGGAAAGATGATGACGAAGCGACGTTCCAGCACCCCGATCCGCCTCGGGGCCGCGGCCGTCGGTGTCTTCGCGCTCGTCGCGCTCACCGCCTGCAGCGGCGGTTCGAGCGGCGGTGACGGCGACAGCAGCGGCAAGAGCACGCTCGAGCAGCTGAAGGAGAAGGGGTCGATCACCGTCGCGGTCGCCGACGAGCGGCCCTACTCCTGGAAGGAGAACGGCGAGGCCAAGGGCGCCACGATCGCGATCGACAAGAAGATCTTCCAGGCCATGGGGATCGACGAGGTCAAGGTCGTCGAGGTCGACTGGAACTCGCTGATCCCGGGCCTGAACGCCGGTCGCTTCGACGCGGTCAGCGCGGGCATGTCGATCCTGCCCGACCGTTGCGCGCAGGCGGCGTTCGCCGACCCCGAGATCATGTACACGACCGGCCTCATGGTCGCCAAGGGCAATCCGCTCGGTCTTCAGACGCTCGACGATGTGAAGAAGGCGCAGGATGCCGGGAAGGACGTCAAGCTGGCGGTCCTGAACGGCGGCATCGAGGCCGGCTACGCGAAGAGCCTCGGGCTGAAGGTGTCGCAGTCCGTCAAGGACGCCCAGAGCGGCATGGACGTCGTCGCCAACGGCCGTGCGGACGTGTTCGCGATGACCGCGATCTCGCTGAACTACATGGCCAAGAACAGCGGCAACGGCAATGTCGAGACGACGCCGGCCTTCGTGCAGTCGATCGACGGCACCCCGCAGATCGGCGCCGGCACCGAGGTGTTCCGCAAGTCCGACACCGACCTCGTGAAGGCCTACAACGAGCAGCTCGACAAGATCACGAGCGACGAGAGCACCTACCTCGGCCTCGTGGGCGAGTACGGCTTCACGAAGGAGAACATGCCGCCCGCCGACCTGACCACCGAGCAGCTGTGCAAGGGCGACGAGGGCTGAGTCCTTGTCCTCCGACCTGCTGAACGCGCTCGGCGGCGCCCTGCCGCTGCTCGGCCCGGCGGTCCTCGTGACCGTCGGGCTGACGGTGGCGGGCGCGCTGCTGGCCGTGGTCATCGCGATCGGGCTCGGGCTCATGGCGCGGCTCGAGAACATCGTGCTGCGCGGCATCGCGCGCGTGATCATCGAGTTCTTCCGCGGCACCTCGCTGGTCGTGCAGCTGTTCTGGCTGTTCTTCGTGCTGCCGATGTTCGGGGTCGAATGGCCGCCGATCCTCGTCGGCATCCTGGCGCTCGGCCTGAACTTCGGCGCGTACGGCGCCGAGGTGGTGCGCGGGTCGATCAACTCCGTGCCGCGCGGGCAGTGGGAGGCCACGACGGCCCTCAGCATGTCGACGACGCAGCGGATGTTCCGCGTGATCTTCCCTCAGGCGTGGGCGCTGATGATCCCCTCGCTGACCAACCTGCTCATCCAGCTCCTGAAGGCCACCGCGATCGTGAGCTTCATCACGCTCGCCGACCTCACGCACTGGATCGACAAGCTGCGCATCGGCACCGGCGACACCTTCTTCGCCTACGGCATCGGTCTTGTCCTGTACTTCGTGATCGCGTACGTGCTCACGCTGCTGATGAACGCGCTCGAAGTGCATGCCAAGCACAAGATCGGCCGCGGCCAGTCGCTGCGTGAGGTACTGAGCTTCCGCACCCGTCCGCCCGTCGACCCGGTGGCCACGCCCGCCGCCGACCTCGAAGGGGAGCGTGTGAAATGACCGACCAGCCGATCTGGGACTGGAGCATGGCCTGGCAGGTGCTGCCCGACCTGCTGCTGGCCTTCGTGAAGGTGACCCTCGTGGTCACCGTGCTCGGCACGATCATCGCCGCCGTGCTCGGGCTCATCATCGCGATCGTGAAGCGCTCGGCACCCCAGCCGATCTCGGGCATCGTCGCGTTCGTCGTGAACTTCATCCGGATGACGCCCATCGTCGTGCAGCTGATGTTCGCGTACTTCGCGTTCACCTCGATCGACCCGATGACGATCGGCGTGATCATCTTCGGCATCCACTATTCGACCTACATGTCGGAGGTCTACCGCGCCGGCATCGAAGCGGTGCCCACGGGGCAGTGGGAGGCCAGCACCGCCCTGTCGATGTCGCGGACCCGCACCTGGGTGGCCGTCGTCATCCCGCAGGCGCTGCGCGCCACGATCCCGGCGCTCGGCAACTACGCGATCTCGATGTTCAAGGACACCCCGTTCCTCGTCGCGATCGGCGTCGTCGAGCTGGTGCAGGCCGGGCTCGAGTTCGGCGGCAACCACTTCCGGTACATCGAGGCGATCACCCTGTGCGGTGTCATCTTCCTCGTCGCGAGCTACCCCACCTCGCTGCTGGTGGGGCGATTGGAGAAGCGCCTTGCTTTCACGAACTGACTCCGCGCCCGCCCCGGCCGCTGCCGGCGGCGCGGCGACGGCACCCGTCATCCGCTTCGACCGCGTGCAGAAGCGGTTCGGTGACAACATCGTGCTCAACGACCTGAACTTCGAGGTCGCCAAGGGCGAGCGCGTGACGCTCATCGGGCCGAGCGGATCGGGCAAGACCACGATCCTGCGGCTGGTGATGACGCTCGAAGAGGCCACCGACGGCTACATCTTCATCGACGGCGAGCCGCTCACGCACGAGCTGCGCGGCGGCAAGCGGGTCGAGCTGAAGGAGAAGCACAAGAACGAGGTGCGCAAGCGCATCGGCATGGTGTTCCAGCAGTTCAACCTGTTCCCGAACATGACGGTGATGGAGAACATCATCGAGGCGCCGGTCCATGTC
>Ga0180219_1000180_pt1 | contig 68699 bp, 66 predicted proteins | sample eDN3rd30CBELigMG_FD_151338 | JGI IMG/M metagenome (GOLD analysis project Ga0180219, IMG submission 151338) | Enriched Miracle-Growth compost microbial communities from Emeryville, California, USA - eDNA 3rd pass 30_C BE-Lig MG (version 2)... ...
GATCGACATTCAGTGTAGCCAGAGCATGGTGGCGGCGAGGCATATGAAGCCGATGAAGTGGAGTGTGCGGCGTTCGTAGCGCGTGGCGAAGCGACGGAAGTGCTTGAGGCGGTTGAAGCATCGCTCGACACGATTGCGCTGCTTATAGGCGACGGGGTCGTGCGGGATGGTGATCTTGCGGGTGCGGTTTGAAGGGATCACCGCTTCGGCGCCGATTTCGGCGATAATGGCCCGTAAAGCATTGCTGTCATAGGCTTTGTCGGCCAGCACGGCATCGCCTGTCTGCCCTTCGAGCAGGGCAGGAGCTTGCGTGATATCGCCTACCTGACCTGCGGTGACGATGAAGCGCAACGGCCGGCCCAGCGCGTCGACGAGCATGTGTATCTTGGTCGTCAGTCCACCTCGGGAACGCCCCAGCGCCTGATCCTTGGCCCCCCTTTTCCGTTCGCCGCCTGCTGGTGTGCGCGCACGATCGTGCTGTCGAGCATCAGATATTTGTTGTCCCGGTCCGCGGTCAGTCCCTCGAACACCCGCTCCCATACCCCGGCATGACACCAGCGGCTGAAGCGGCGATGCACCGTCTTCCACTTGCCGTAGCGCTCGGGCAGGTCGCGCCAGTGCGCACCAGACCGCAGAACCCATAGACATCCGTTCACGAACAAGCGGTTATCTGATCCACTTCGCCCCGGATCGCTTACTTTGCCGGGCAGCAATGCCGCAATCTTCATCCATTGCGCCTCGCTCAACTCATAACGCTTCACGCCCATCCATAGCCTCCGCTCAATCGCGCAGCCCTATGAATCAGCACTTATGCCTTTTGGGAATCCTGAATGTCGATCCGCTCTACGCTCTCGACTTCGCCCGGACCTTGCGCGGGGCGGGCTCCTCCTGGCGCGCGCGTTCCAGCAAGGGCCGGAGATAGTGGCCGGTATAGGATCTCGGGTTGCGCGCGACCTCTTCCGGCACGCCTTCCGCCACGATCTCGCCGCCCTTGACGCCGCCTTCGGGCCCCAGGTCGATGATCCAGTCGGCGGTCTTGATGACGTCGAGATTATGCTCGATCACCACCACGCTGTTGCCCTGCTCGACCAGCGCGTGGAGCACTTCGAGCAGCTTGCGGACATCCTCGAAATGCAGGCCGGTGGTGGGTTCGTCGAGGATGTACAGGGTGTTGCCGGTGGCGCGGCGTGAGAGTTCCTTGGCGAGCTTGACGCGCTGGGCCTCGCCGCCGGAGAGCGTGGTCGCCTGCTGGCCGACCTTCACATAGCCCAGGCCGACCTCCGCCAGCATGGCCATCTTGTCGCGGATGGGCGGCACGGCCTTGAAGAACTCGACCGCGTCCTCGACCGTCATGTCCAGCACGTCGGCGATGCTGTGGCCCTTGAACTTTACCTCCAGCGTCTCGCGATTGTAGCGCTTGCCGTGGCATTCCTCGCAGGTGACGTAGACGTCCGGCAGGAAGTGCATCTCGATCTTGATGAGGCCGTCGCCCGAGCAGACCTCGCAGCGGCCGCCCTTCACGTTGAAGGAGAAGCGGCCCGGCTTGTAGCCGCGCGCCTGCGCCTCGGGGAGGCCCGCGAACCAGTCGCGGATATTGGTGAAGGCGCCGGTATAGGTCGCCGGATTCGAGCGCGGGGTGCGGCCGATCGGCGACTGGTCGATGTCGATCACCTTGTCGAGATGCTGCAGCCCGTCGACCTTGTCATGCGCGCCGGCGATGATGCGCGCGCCGTTCAGCGTGCGCGCGGCGGCGGCGTAGAGCGTGTCGATGGTGAAGCTCGACTTGCCCGAGCCGGAGACGCCGGTGATGCAGGTGAAGGTGCCGAGCGGGATGGACGCGGTGACGCCCTTCAGATTGTTGGCGCGGGCATTGGTGAGCGTGAGCTTCCTGCCATTGCCCTTGCGGCGCCTCGCCGGCACCGCGATCTCGCGCGTGCCGTTGAGATAATCGGCGGTGAGCGAGCCGTGCGTGGCGAGGATGTCCGCGAGGCTGCCCTGCGCGACGATCTGCCCGCCATGCACGCCTGCGCCCGGCCCCATGTCCACGATATGGTCGGCGGCGCAGATCGCGTCCTCGTCATGCTCCACCACGATGACGGTGTTGCCCAGGTCGCGCAGCCGCTTGAGAGTGACGAGCAGCATGTCGTTGTCGCGCTGGTGGAGGCCGATGCTCGGCTCGTCCAGCACATAGAGCACGCCCGAGAGGCCCGAGCCGATCTGGCTGGCGAGGCGGATGCGCTGGCTCTCGCCGCCCGAGAGGGTGCCGCTGGTGCGGTCCAGGTTGAGATAATCGAGGCCGACATTGTTGAGGAAGCCGAGCCGCTCGATGATCTCCTTGAGGATGGCCTTGGCGATCTGGTTCTGCTGGTCGGTGAGCTGGGCGGGCAGCGCGGTGAACCAGGCGAGCGCATCCACCACGGACATGCGCGTGGGCGTGGCGATGTCGTCCCCGGCGACCTTCACCGCCAGCGCCTCCGGCTTGAGGCGCGCGCCGCCGCACACCTCGCAGGGCTGGGCGGTCTGATATTTGCCCAGTTCCTCGCGCATCCAGGCGGATTCGGTCTGCAACATGCGGCGGTTCAGATTGCCGATGACGCCCTCGAACGCCTTGTTGACGCTGTAGCTCTTGCGCCCGTCCTTGAAGGTGAGCGTGACCGGCTTGCCGCCCGTGCCGTGCAGGATGATGAGGCGCACCTCGCCGGGCAGGTCCTGCCAGGGCGTATCCAGCCGGAAGCCGAACGCCTCGGCGAGGCTGGCGAGCACCTGCATATAATATGGCGAGGGCGGGTTGGATTTCGCCCAGGGGACGATCGCGCCCTGCTTGAGGCTGAGCGCCTCATTAGGGACGACCAGCTGCTGGTCGAACTCCAGCTTCTCGCCCAGGCCGTCGCAGGCCGGGCAGGCACCTTGCGGCGCGTTGAAGGAGAACAGCCGGGGCTCGATCTCCTGGATGGTGAAGCCGCTGACCGGGCAGGCGAATTTCTCGGAGAAGATGATGCGGTTGGCGGGGATGCCGGCGCCTTTCATCTTGCCCCCCTCCTCGTCAGGAGAGGGCGCGCTCACCGTCCCGTCCGCCAGGTCCACATAGGCCAGCCCGTCCGCCAGCTTGAGCGCCTGCTCGAAGCTCTCGGCGAGGCGCTGGGCCATGTCCGCGCGCACCACGATGCGGTCGACCACCACTTCGAGGTCATGCTTGTATTTCTTGTCGAGCGCCGGGGCCTCCTCGATCGGGTAGAATTCCCCGTCGATCCGCACGCGGGTGAAGCCGGCCTTCTGCCACTCGGCCAGTTCCTTGCGATACTCGCCCTTGCGCCCGCGCACGACCGGGGCGAGCAGATAGGCGCGCGTGCCCTCCGGCAGGGCCAGCACGCGGTCGACCATCTGGCTGACCGTCTGCGCGCTGATCGGCAGGCCGGTGGCGGGCGAATAGGGGATGCCCACGCGCGCCCAGAGCAGGCGCATATAATCGTATATCTCGGTGACGGTCGCCACGGTGGAGCGCGGGTTGCGGCTGGTCGTCTTCTGCTCGATGCTGATGGCCGGCGAGAGTCCGTCGATATGCTCGACGTCCGGCTTCTGCATCATCTCCAGGAACTGGCGCGCATAGGCGGAGAGGCTCTCCACATAGCGCCGCTGCCCCTCGGCATAGATGGTGTCGAAGGCGAGGCTCGACTTGCCCGAGCCGGAGAGGCCGGTGATGACGACCAGCGCATCGCGCGGCAGGTCGACGTCGATACCCTTGAGGTTGTGCTCGCGCGCGCCGCGCACGGAAATTGTCGTGAGACTCATGCGGGTTGTTCTATCTTCGTTCCTGCGGGATGACCAGAGCAGAAGATAGGATGTTGCGGTGCGGGATTGTAGGGGCGATGGCATATCGCTGCACGATTGCGCCGTGAAGGGCACGGATCGTCCGCCTGCGCGTTCTCCCCCGGCCCGGGCGGTCCGGGCTTGGCCTTGCCGGCACGCGGGCCTAGACCATCGCGGCGGCGGCATCCGCGCGGTGCCGCGAATCAAGGAGATAGACGATGCGGTTTGGCACTTTTGCGCGACTGGGCCTGTTGATGAGCGCGATGATCGTGACGCCGATCAGCGCGATCGCCAAGGACACGCCGGAAGAGGAAGCCCAGCGCCGGACGCTCAACGAGCAGCAGGCGCGCATGGCCGCCCAGCAGGTCGCCGACTATCAGGAAAAGCGCCAGGCGATCGCCGACGCGGACGCCGCGGCCCAGCGCAGCTATCGGGAAGCCGTGGCCGCCCATGATGCGGAAGTGGCCGCGATCAAGCAGAAGGCCGCCGAGGACCAGGCCCGCTGGGAAGCGGCGGTGGCGGCGTGCGAGGCTGGCGATTACAGCCAGTGCGCCCAGCCGGGCGATACCGCGCCTCGATAGCGGATGGCGCGTCCATGATGCGCTGAACCCGCGTTCCGCCTGCGCGCCTGGACTGGATGGGCGCTCTCACGCCCCCCGCCTGTGCGGAGCGGGCATCTGTGCCGATGCCTGCCGGGCCCGGTTCGGCCTGTATCGCGCCGCGATCATTCCAAAGCCGGAACGCAACCGGTTTGGCTGCCGGGCGTTGAAACGTTGTTCGCGTACGGTGGAGCGGCAATGACACTTGATGGAATGGCAGCGGTCGTCACGGGGGGAGAATCCGGGATCGGCGCGGCCTGCGCGATCAAGGTGGCACAGGCGGGCGCCAGCGTCACCATCACCTATCTGCGCGATCATATGGCGGCCGAGGCGATCGTGCGCGCCATAGAGCGGTCGGGCGGGCAGGCGCAGGCCGTGCAGACGGACGTCGGTGCGGAAGCGCAGGTGGAGGCCCTGTTCGCAGCAGCGGAGCGCGCCTTCGGCCCCATATCCCTGCTCGTCAATTCGGCCGGGCGGAACATGTCCGGCGTCAAGATCGCGGACATGAGCCTCGGCTTGTTCGACGGCGTTGTCCGCACTGATCTTTACGGTCCGTTCCTGACGTGCCGCCGCTTCGTGCGCGGCCTCGATGCCGCCGGGTCGAAGGGCCGCATCGTCAATATTTCCTCCATCCACGAACGGGCGCCACGGCCCGGCGGCGTGGATTACGACGCCGCCAAGGGTGGCCTTGCCCAGCTCACGAGGACACTTGCCCTCGAACTGGCTCCAAAGCGGATCGCGGTGAACGGCGTTGCGCCGGGCATGATCCTGACCCCGATGAACCAAGACGCCATCGATCATCCCGACGATCTGCGCGCCAGGGAGGCGGCCATCCCCTGGGGCCGCGCGGGCAGGCCGGAGGAAGTCGCAGATCTGGTGGTGTTCCTGTTGTCGCCGCAAGCCGACTATATCACCGGCACAACCGTCACGATCGACGGGGCCCTGTCGCTCACCGTCGCTCTGGGGGCCTGACATGGCCGCCTATGTCGTCGAAAATCTGGAAGAGGTGACGCTCGACAGCGCGGGGCCGGACGGCCGGCTGGCCGGCTATGACCTGATGAGCCCTTTCGTGTGGACCGAGGGCAAGCGCTATCGGCTCCTCGTCCGCGTTCTTCCCCGTCCGCTTGGCATCGACGATCCGACCGGGGTCATCTGGTGCGGGGATTCCAGCGACGGCCTGGTTTTCAGGATGCGCTCCGAACCGTCGCTCACGCCCGGTCCGGACGGCGCGGATGCGGGCGGCTGTGAAGACCCCACCGTCGTTCGCGGGACCGAGGGGGCCTATCTGATCTTCTATACCGGCGTCGATCTGAAGCGGCAGCAGGGCGCGCTGCTGGTCGCGGAGGGGCCCGATCTGACCTCGCTCGTGAAGCAGCGCGTCATCCTCAAGGCGCCGGAGGGGGCCGGCAACATCAAGGAAGCGACGCTCGCGCAGGGGTCGGGCGGGCAATGGCATCTGTTCTACGAATATGCGCGGGACAATGCCTCGCGGGTCGGCATGGCCGTGGGCCCCGGGCTGGAAGGCCCATGGACGGTCGTGGACGATCCCTTCACGATCCGGGAGACGGGCTGGGACAACTGGCACCTCTCGACCGGTCCCATCGTGCAGCGCGATGGCGAGGATCCGGTCATGTTCTACAATGGCGCCACCGTCGATGCGCGCTGGCGGATCGGCTGGATCAGCTTCTCGCCCGATTTCTCCCGAGTCACCGGGCGCGGCCTCGAACCTTTGCTGATGCCGCCGCCCGCCAAGGACCGGACCGCCACGGACATCGCCTTCGCCGCCTCCTGCCTTGTCGAAGAGGACGGCATCCGGCTCTATTATTCGCTTGAGGACCGGATACTCAGAAGAGCGCTTGTCCGGCGCTATGCCTAGCGGTTGTCCATTTCAGGGGGAACCGGAATGCGCTTCTGCCCGCGCAGGGGACTCTCCGCCCTCGTCATCCCCCTTCAATCCCGCACCAGCGCCCGCAGCGTCTCGATCCGGTCCGCCTCGTGCGCGGGCTTGTCGGAGCGGATGCGGGCGATGCGGGGAAAGCGCATGGCGAGGCCGGACTTGTGGCGCTTGCTCGCGTGGACGGAATCGAAGGCGACTTCCAGCACGAGGCTCTTGTCGGTCTCGCGCACGGGGCCGAAGCGGTTGACGGTGTGGCGGCGCACATGGCTGTCCAGCCATTTCAGTTCCTCGTCGGTGAAGCCGAAATAGGCCTTGCCGACCGGGAGCAGCTCGGCGCCGGCGTCCGGGTCGCCGGCCCAGCAGCCGAAGGTGAAGTCCGAATAATAGGAGGAGCGCTTGCCCGAGCCGCGCTGCGCATACATGAGCACGCAGTCGATGAGCAGCGGATCGCGCTTCCATTTATACCATAGGCCCATGCGGCGGCCGGCGACATAGGGACTGTCGCGGCGCTTGAGCATCATGCCCTCGATGGCATCGTCGCGGGCCCGCTCGCGCAGGGCGACCAATTCGTCGAAACTGGCGGCGGCGATGACCGGGGAAAGATCGAACCGCTCGGGATCGAGCCGGGGCACGAGCGCCTCCAGCCGTTCGCGGCGCTGTTCCCAGCTGTGCGGCCGCCAGTCCTCGCCCGCCTCGATCAGCAGGTCGTAGAGGCGCACGAAGGCGGGATAGTCGGCAAGCATCTTCTTCGAGACGGTCTTGCGGCCGAGCCGCTGCTGGAGCGCGTTGAAGCTCGCCGCGCCGCCGCTCTCGCCGCCCTGATGGTTGCCGCGCACCAGCAGCTCGCCATCGAGCACGGCGGGGACGTCCAGCGCGGCGGCGATCTCCGGGAAGGTCGCGGAAATATCGTCGCCCGAGCGGGAGTAGAGCCGCGTCTCGCCGCCCACATGGACGATCTGCACACGGATGCCGTCCCATTTCCATTCGGCGGCATAGTCTGCCAGGTCGACGCGCTCGGCCTCCAGCGGGTGGGCGAGCATGAACGGGCGGAACAGCGGCAGATCGTCCGCGCGGGGCGGCGCGGCGCCATGGGCGGCCCAGTCGAACAAGGCGCGATAGGGCGGCAGCTGGCCGTGCCAGACCTCCTCCACATCATCCACGCCCACGTCGAAGGCCTGCGCGAAGGCGACCTTGGCGAGCCGCGCGGAGATGCCGATGCGCATGGCGCCGGTGGCGAGCTTGAGCAGGGCATAGCGGCCGGGCGCGTCCAGCCGGTCGAGCAGGGCGGCGAGATCGCGCAGGGTGCTCATGCGCGTCATCGCGGAGAGCGCGTCGACCGCCTGCGCGACGGTGGGCGGCAGCGCGCGCGGCCCCTCCGGCTCGGGCCAGAGCAGGCTGGCGGTCTCGGCCGTGTCGCCGACATAATCGCGGCTGAGCTGGAACAGCACCGGGTCCACCCGCTCCATGAGCAGCGCGCGGACGGTCGAGCCCTTGACCGCCGGGAAATCCAGTCCGCCGGTCAGCGCGGCGAGCGCCCAGCCGCGATCCGGATCGGGCGTGGCGCGCAGATAGTCGGCGATGAGCTTGAGCTTGGCGTTGCGGCTGCCGGTATAGACCAGCGCATCGATGAGGGCGGCGAAGCGCTCCATGGCGTCAGCGGGGCGCTCGGGTGGAGGGGAGCGCCGCGGCTGTCGCGAGCGCGCGGCCGCTAATCATCTTCATCCTCATAGCCGACCAGCGCCAGCGCGCGGGCGCGGCGCTGGTGGAGTTCGCACCAGCGCAGCAGCGCATCCTCGCGGCCATGGGTGATCCAGCTCTCGGCCGGGTCCACCTGCTCGATGGTGCTGGTCAGCTCGTCCCAGTCGGCATGGTCGGAGATGACCAGCGGCAGCTCGACATTGCGCTGGCGGGCGCGCTGGCGCACGCGCATCCAGCCGCTCGCCATGGCGGTGACGGGATCGGGCAGGCGGCGGCTCCAGCGATCGTTGAGCGCGCCGGGCGGGCAGAGGATGATCTGGCCGGCCAGCGCGGCCTTCGGCACGTCCGCGACGAGACGCAGGTCGCCCAGCGGCACGCCCAGCTCCTCATAGAGCCGGCACATGCGCTCCAGCGCGCCGTGCAGGTAGAGCGGTGCATGATAGCCCGCGCGGCGCAGTTCCGCGATCAGCCGCTGCGCCTTGCCGAGCGCATAGGCGCCGACCAGCACGCAGCGCTCCGGATGGGCGGCGCGCGCGTCGAGCAGTTTGGCGATCTCCTGCCCGATCGGCGGGTGACGGAAGACGGGCAGGCCGAAGGTCGCCTCGGTGATGAAGATGTCGCACGGCGTGACGAGGAAGGGCGGGCAGGTCGGGTCCGGCCGGCGCTTGTAGTCGCCGGTGACGATCACGCGCTCGCCGGCATGCTCCAGCAGGATCTGCGCGGAGCCCAGCACATGGCCGGCGGGGATGAAGGTGGCATCCACGCCGCCGGGCAGGCGCAGCGTCTCGCCATAGGCGACAGGCCGCGCGCCATCGCGCGTCTCGTAGCGCAGCGCCATGATGGCCTGCGTCTGCGGCGTGGCGATCGTCTCGCCATGGCCGCCGCGCGCATGATCGGCATGGCCGTGGGTGACGAGCGCGCGGGCGACGGGCCGGGCGGGGTCCACCCAGCAGTCCGCCGGAGCGACGAAGAGGCCCTGCGGCTCGGCGCGGATCCAGGCGAAGTCCTTGGCCATCACCGCCAGGATGACGCGCCTGCGAGGAATGTCCAGCGCGCGGACGGCGCGGCGGTCGGCGCTATTGCTGCGCCTCGCGCGGCGCGCGCCGCCCGCCGATCGCCAGTTCCGCGATATATTGCGCCACGACGGCATGGTCCGCGGGATTGTTGAGACTCGCGCTCAGGCGCAGCGCGCGCTCGATTTCCGACTGCGCGTCATTGTGATTCGGGGCGGGGTTTGCGTTCAGCGGGCCGGACATGGAGCGGATAATGCGGCGGTGCACCATCCGTTCCAGCGCCTTGCGACGATTGCCATTCTGGCGTCGACCGACCGAAATTCAGATGTCGTTGCAAACCATCCTTCAGGTCACGGATAGCGCGAGAAATCCTGCTCCTGGCTGGTGATGAACTCCAGCAGCGCCGGTTTGCCGCTCTGCGTCGCCGCGACGCCCCGCGCGATGGCGGGGACGATCTGCTCGATCGTGGTGATTCGCTCGCCATGGCCGCCCAGCGCCTTGGCGAAATCGGCATAGTTGCCGCCGATGTCGGTGGAGCGGAACTTGTCCGTCGCGGTCGGCATGACGTTCAGCTCCATCGCCATCGAGCTGTTGTTGAGCAGGATGGAGAGGATCGGCAGCCGCTCGCGCACGGCGGTCTCGAAGTCCATGCCGGTGAAGCCGATGGCGGCATCGCCCCACACATTGATGCACAGCTTGTCCGGGCAGGCGAGCTTGGCGCCGAGCGCGAGGCCGAGGCCGTAGCCCAGCTGCGTCGTCTTGCCCCAGCCCAGGAAACTGTGCGGCGCGGTGGTCTTCCAGAACGGGCTCAATTGATCGCGCGGGCTGCCGGCATCATGGGTGATGATGGTGTTGGCGACGTCCACATTATGCTGGAGGTCCCACAGCACGCGGTAGGGCGTGATCGGCACCTGATCGCTGGTGAGCTTGGGCATCCATTTGGCGAGCCAGTCGTCGGCGACGCGCTTGATCTCGGCGGCAACGGCGCTGCGGTCGCGCGGCGTGCCGCCGGTCTTCGCCTTGCACGCCTCGATCAGCGCGCGCAGCGTCAGCCGCGCGTCGCCGATCAGCGCCACCTCGGTGGGCACTGCGCGGTTGAGGTCGATCGGGTCGAGCGTCGCGTGGATCACGCGCTTGCCCGCCGGCATGCGGATGCCGAAGGCGGTGCTGGTGAAGGAGCAGCCGGCGCCCAGGATCAGGTCCGATTCCTCCAGGAAATGCCGCACCGTATAGGGCATGGCCGCACCGCCCGAGCCGAGCGCGAGCGGATGGGTCTCATCGAAGCTGCTCTTGCCCGGCAGGCTGGTGCAGACCGGAATGGCGAGCAGTTCGGCCAGTTCCCGCAACTCGGCATAGGCGTTCGACCAGTGGATGCCCTGGCCGGCATAGATGACCGGCCGCTTCGCCGCGCAGAGCATGTCGGCGGCGCGGGCGATGCTCTCGCCATCCGGCGCGAAGCGGCTGCGCGGCACCGGCACATAGTCCGCGATGTCGGCGCCCTCCTGCTCGGCCACGTCGGCGGGCAGCTCGACCAGCACGGGGCCGCCGCGTCCGTTGCGCAGCGCGGTGAAGGCGCGGCGCATCACCGCGCTGGTGTGGCCGGGGAAGTTGAGCGGCTCGGCGGTCTTGGTGATGTGCGCCATGTTGCGCACGCTGTTATAGTTGCGGCCGACATGCGCGGTCGCGGTCGCATAGCCGCCGGGCATGAACAGCAAGGGCACGGATTCGCCATAGGCCTGGGCGACGCCGGCGGCGGCCACTTCCGCGCCCGGCCCGTGCTGGCAGCAGAACACGCCGAGCTTCTCGCCGCGCGACAGGCGGGAATAAGCGTCGGCCATGTGCAGGCCGATCCGCTCCTGGCGCGGGATGACGGTGCGGACATCTGCCTTCGCGGCGGCCTCCAGCAAGGCGTTGCGGGGATAGCCGAACAGGACGTCGACGCCCTCGCGCTTGAGGATCTCGATGATGGCGTCGCAGGCTTGCATGTCCGTCTCTCCTGTTTCCATGGCCTTTGCGGCACGGCCATCGACAGGCCGTCCCGCACGAAGATGCGGCCGCGCGGAGCGGGGTCATGCTCCATCGCCGCCGGCATCCCGGTCGCGCCTTCCCCTATTGCGTGGCCGGGCGATTGGCCAGAAAAATGGTTGTGTTTGACTACGATTGCCGATGCACGGGCGCGGCCGTGCGGCGATCAGTCGTCCTGCGGCACCGCCAGCCCGCCCTCGATCCGCTCCAGCAGCAGCGAGAGGAAGCCGAGATTCCGCTGGATGTCCTCGGCCGGCAGATCGTCGAGCAACTGGCCGCGCAGCCCTGCGGCCACGCCGAACATCGCGGACAGGGCGTCGAATCCCTCGGCGGTGAGCTTCATATGCTTGTTGCGGCGGTCGGTCGGGTCGGCGAGGCGCTCCACCAGACCGTCGGCCTCCAGCATGTCCAGCGTGCGGGTGAGCGTCGGCCCCTCGATGCCGATCCGCTTGGCGATCTGGATCTGGGTGGTGGCGGCCGGGGAATAGGCGATGGCGGCCATGGCCTCCATGCGGGAGGCGCTGTGGCCGAGCTGGCGCAGCTTCTCGTCGATCAGCGAGCGCCAGCGGCGCGCGAGCAGCACGAAGGCGATCGTGAGCGCCAGCTCGGGCGCCGGATACCCTTCCCTGGACGGCAGGATCGTGCCGAAAACCTGGTCTCCGTCATGCGTCATGCCTGCTGGCTTGCTGTCCTGCAACTGGCTGTCCATCGCTCCGGTGCCTGCATCGATCGTCATGACAAACCCCCACCGGATACTGTCGTTTCTGCCCGCGACGTTAGTTGCAGAACGGATCGCAGGCAACCGGTCCGGTGGACCTGCCCTGGATTCGACAGGTCATGCGCCGGGCATGGGCGACCGTGAATTTGACGATGGGGAGTGGCGGAGCGTCCTTCGGCTTGTTATCCCATGCTCATGTCGCACTGCGGTATGAACGGGAGAAGGGACGGGCAGGGCATGGCAACGGACAGCAATCTTCCCGCCGAAATCCTCGATGTGCTGGCCAACCGCATTGCGTGACGACATCATCGAGCGCTGGATGCTCGGCGACCGGCGTGCGGTTCGCACCGGTCAGCTATGAAGGATTGTCCGCGGCCATCGCGCGCGCCATCCGCCTCCATGCCGATGCCGCAACCTGGCGGCGCATCCAGCGCGCCGGCATGGCGACCGACTATTCATGGGCGAACGGCGGGGCGGCCTGTGCCGCGCTCTATCGCCACCTCAAATCGCCGCCTCAAGGAGAGAAGATGAGCGTCCTGACCGTCCCCACAGCGCCGTTCGACGGGCAGAAGCCCGGCACATCCGGCCTGCGCAAGAAAGTGCGGGTGTTCCAGCAGCCCAATTATGCGGAGAATTTCATCCAGTCCGTGTTCGATGCGGTGGCGGGCAAGGCCGGCGCTTGCCTCGTGATCGGCGGGGACGGGCGCTTCCACAACCGCACCGTCATCCAGCAGGCGATCCGCATGGCGGCGGCCAATGGCTTCGGCAAGGCGATGGTGGGGCAGGGCGGCATTCTCTCGACGCCGGCCGCCAGCCACCTCATCCGCAAATATGGCGCGATCGGCGGGCTGGTGCTCTCCGCCAGCCACAATCCGGGCGGGCCGGACGAGGATTTCGGCATCAAATATAATATCGGCAATGGCGGCCCCGCGCCCGAGACCGTGACCGAAGCGATCCATGCGCGCACACAGACGATCGAGCGCTGGCTGACCGTCGACACCGGCGACATCGATCTCGATACCATCGGCACGGTGGATGTGGGCGGCATGACGGTGGAGATCGTCGATCCCGTCGCCGACTATGCGGCGTTGATGGAGAGCCTGTTCGATTTCGATGCGCTGCGGGCCATGGCGGCGGGAGGCTTCACCCTCGCGTTCGACGCGATGAGCGCCGTCACCGGGCCCTATGCGCACGAGATTTTCGAGAACCGGCTCGGCTTCGCGCCAGGCACGGTGCGCAACGGCACGCCGCTGGAGGATTTCGGCCATCATCACCCGGACCCCAATCTCGTCCATGCCAAGGCGCTCCACGACCTGATGATGGGTCCCGATGCGCCCGATTTCGGCGCGGCGTCGGATGGCGACGGGGACCGCAACCTCATCATCGGCAAGGGCCGGTTCGTCACGCCGTCGGATTCGCTCGCCATGCTTGCGGCCAATGCGCATCTGGCAAAGGGCTATGCCGGCGGCCTCAAGGGCATCGCCCGCTCCATGCCGACCAGCGCGGCGGCGGACCGGGTGGCGCAGGCGCTGGGCATCCCCTGCTTCGAGACGCCGACCGGCTGGAAATTCTTCGGCAATCTGCTGGACGCCGGCATGGCGACCATCTGCGGCGAGGAAAGCGCCGGCACCGGCAGCGACCATGTGCGCGAGAAGGACGGGCTGTGGGCCGTGCTGCTCTGGCTCAACATCCTCGCCATGCGCAAGATCCCGGTCGAAGCACTGGCGCGCGACCATTGGGCGCGGTTCGGGCGGAACTATTATGCGCGGCACGACTATGAAGCGATCGAGACGGACAAGGCCGATGCGCTGATGCGCGATCTGGAGGCGGCCCTGCCGGACCTGCCGGGCAAGTGCTTCGGCCCGCTCGCCGTGGCGGCGGCGGACAGCTTCTCCTATGCCGATCCGGTGGATGGCTCGATCAGCGCCAATCAGGGCCTGCGCATCCTGTTCGAGGGTGGCTCGCGCATGGTCTTCCGCCTCTCCGGCACCGGCACGCAGGGCGCGACGTTGCGCGTCTATCTGGAGCGCTACGAGCCGGCCGGTGGCGCGCTGGACGAGGCGACGCCCGCCATGCTGGCCGACCTCATCGCGGCGGCCGATGCGATCGCGGGAATCGCGCGCCATACCGGGCGAACGGCGCCTGACGTGGTGACGTGAGGATTATCGTGGACCCCCGCGCGTAGATGTCCGGGGCGCGGTTGACGCCGATACCTGGCGCCGACTCGACGCGCGGAGATGAGTATGGCCGACCGGGACTCCCCGGTGACGGAGGGTGTCGCCTATGCCGCTGAAAATATGCGCGGCGGGCAGTTTTGCCGCATGATCGGTCGCGCCGCGCGCCGGGTCGTTGTTGACATTGTCCAAAATTGAGTCGAAACCGCCAATCAAGATAGACATGGATGGAATGGTCGGGCCGTGACGGCCCTGCCAGGGGTGAGCAGGGGCCGAGTCGTTCGCGACGCAGCGCCCCGGCCCATGATATGGATGATGCGAAGCGCCCTGCGAAAAGGCCGCTCCCCATCAGCTCTGGATTGAGTCAGGAGAGACGGAAAATGAAGGACTTCAACGGCCAGTTGGCATTCATCACCGGCGGCGCGAGCGGCGCGGGCCTCGGGCAGGCCAAGGTTCTGGGCCGGGCCGGCGCCGAGATCGTGATCGCGGACGTGCGCGCGGACGCCGTCGAAAAAGCGCTCGCCGAGCTCAAGGCCGAGGGCATCAAGGCCCATGGCATCGTGCTCGATATCATGGATCGCGCGGCTTATGCCAAGGCGGCGGACGAGGTCGAGACGGTCTTCGGCCGGGCGCCGACCATCCTCTCGAACACCGCCGGCGTGAACAGCTTCGGCCCCATCGAGAAGACCACCTATGATGATTTCGACTGGATCATGGGCGTCAATCTGGATGGCGTGGTCAATGGCATGGTCACTTTCGTCCCGCGCATGATCGCGAGCGGCAAGCCGGGCCATATCGTCACCGTCTCCTCGCTCGGCGGGTTCATGGGCAGCGCGCTGGCCGGGCCCTATTCGGCGGCCAAGGCGGCGAGCATCAACCTGATGGAAGGCTATCGGCAGGGGCTGGAGCAATATGGCATCGGCGTCTCGGTCGTGGCGCCGGCCAACATCAAGTCCAACATCGCCGAAGCCTCCAGGCTGCGCCCCGCGCAGTTCGGCACGAGCGGCTATGTCGAGAATGCCGACTCCATCGCCTCGCTGCACAGCATCCACCAGCATGGCATGGAGCCCGAGCAACTGGCCAATGCGATCAAGCAGGGCATCGAGGAGAATGCGCTCTACATCATCCCCTATCCCGAGTGCCGGGAAGGGCTGAAGATGCGCTTCGACGCGATCGTCGATGCGGTGCCGCCAATCGAATCCGACCCGGAAGGCGTGCGCATCCGCACCGAGGCGCTGAAGAGCTGGGCGGCCGATCGCACCAGCGTGTTCGCCGAGGGCAACAAGGAACAAGCCTGAGATGAAGGAGGCCCGGCGGTGTATCCGACCGGGCCTCTCCAATGGATGAGGATTTTTGGGAGACTGCCATGACGCTCAAACTCTACAGCTTCGGCCCCGGCGCCAATTCGCTCAAGCCGCTCGCCACCCTTTACGAGAAGGGTCTGGACTTCGAGCAGGTGTTCATCGATCCGGGCAAGTTCGAGCAGCATTCCCCCTGGTTCAAGGCGATCAATCCGCGCGGCCAGGTGCCCGCGCTGGACCATGACGGCAAGATCGTCACCGAATCGACGGTGATCTGCGAATATCTGGAGGATGTGTTCCCGCAGGCCGGCAATTCGCTGCGCCCGGCAGACCCCTTCAAGCGCCACGAGATGCGCGTGTGGACCAAATGGGTCGACGAATATTTCTGCTGGTGCGTCTCCACCATCGGCTGGGCGTTCGGCATCAAGGCGATCGCGCAGAAGATGAGCGACGAGGAATTCGAGGAGCATATCAGGAACAATGTCCCGATCCCCGAGCAGCAGCTCAAGTGGCGCCGGGCGCGCAACGGCTTCCCGCAGGAGATGCTGGACGAGGAGTTCCGCAAGGTCGGCGTCTCGGTGCAGCGGCTGGAGGAGACGCTCTCGAAGCAGGATTATCTGGTCGACAGCGGCTACAGCCTCGCGGACATCTGTAACTTCGCCATCGCCAACGGCCTGCAGCGGCCCGGCGGCTTCTTCCAGGATTATGTGAACGAGCAGAAGACGCCCGGCGTCGTCGCGTGGCTCGACCGCATCAATGCGCGTCCCGCGATCCAGGAGATGTTCGCCAAGGCGAAGCGCGAGGATATGCTCAAGCGCCAGAATGAGGATGAGAAGGTCGCCGGCTGAGCAGGCCCGGCGCATTCCAGATTGAGAGGATGAGGCTTCCCATGGCCAAGGACAACAAGATCACGCTCTACGACCTGCAGCTTGAAAGCGGCTGCACGATCAGCCCCTATGTGTGGCGCACCAAATATGCGCTGGCGCACAAGGGGTTCGATATCGACATCGTGCCCGGCGGCTTCACCGGCATCGCCGAGCGGACCGGCGGGCGCTCCGAGCGGGTGCCGGTGATCGTCGACGATGGCGAGTGGATCCTGGATAGCTGGGTGATCGCGGAATATCTCGACGAGAAATATCCCGACCGGCCCATGCTGTTCGAGGGGCCGACCCAGAAGAACCTGATGAAGTTCCTGGACAACTGGCTGTGGCAGACCGCCATCGGCCCGTGGTTCCGCTGCTATATCCAGGATTATCACGATCTCTCGCTGCCGCAGGATCGGGAGTATGTGCGCTGGAGCCGCGAGCAGTGGTTCCTGGGCGGGCAGAAGCTGGAGGATGTGCAGGCCGGCCGCGAGGATCGCCTGCCGCTCGTCCCGCCCACGCTGGAGCCGTTCCGCAAGATCCTGGCCGAGACGAAGTGGCTGGGCGGCGATACGCCCAACTTCGCGGACTATTCGGCGCTGGCGGTGTTCCTGTGGACGGCCTCGGTCGCCACCACGCCGCCGCTGACCGAGGATGATCCGCTGCGCGACTGGCTGGACCGCGGCTTCGACCTGTTCGGTGGCCTTGGCCGCCATCCGGGCATGCACACGCTGTTCGGCCTCAAGCTGCGCGAGGGCGATCCCCAGCCGTTCGTCCCCAAGACAGGCCCGGCCGGCGCGGGCGGGCAGGCGCTCAACAAGGGGCCGCAGACCACGAAGATGCCGCCGCGCGTCGCGGAAAAGGCGGATTGAGCTGGAGGGGGAGGAGGCGCTAGTCTCCTCCCCTACGCACGAACGAACAGGATCGACGACATGGCCGACGCCCGGCAACTCACCATCTACCACATCCCCGGCTGCCCTTTCTCGGAGCGGATCGAGATCATGCTGGAGCTCAAGGGCCTGGCGATGCAGGATGTGGAGATCGACATCTCCAGGCCGCGCCCGGACTGGCTGCTCGCCAAGAGCGGCGGCACGACCGCGCTGCCGCTGCTCGATGTGGAGAATGGCGAGAGCCTCAAGGAAAGCATGGTCATCCTGCGCTATCTCGAACAGCGCTATCCCGATCCGGCGGTGCAGAATCCCGATCCGTTCAACCATGCCGTCGAGGGCATGCTGGCGGAACATTCCGGCCCGTTCTCCGGTGCGGGCTATCGCATGATCCTCAACCGCGATCCGGCGAAGCGGGACGAGATGAAGGCGGCGGTCGACGCCGAGTTCGGCAAGGTCGACACCTTCCTCAAGCGCTATGCCAAGGGCGGTCCGTTCCTGTTCGGCGATCGTTTCGGCTGGGCGGAAGTGGCCTTCACGCCCATGTTCAAGCGGCTGTGGTTCCTCGATTATTACGAGGATTATGAGGTGCCGGCCGAATATGACCGGGTGCTCGCCTGGCGCGAGGCCTGCGTCACCCATCCCGCCGCGCAGCACCGCAGCAAGGAGGAGCTGCTGAAGCTCTATTATGACTATAGCCAGGGCGGCGGGAATGGCCGCATCCCGGACGGCCGCGCAATCTCCAGCTTCGCGCCCGAGGTCGACTGGCGCAATCGCCCGATGCCGCCGCGCGACAAATGGAACCATGCCGCGACGGACGCCGAGCTGGGGCTGGTCGCCTAGATTCTGTCCCGCTTAAATTGAACGGGTGCTCCTGCGCAGGCAGGAGCCCAGAGCCCAGCCGCAATCCCCAGCCGCCCTGGGCTCCTGCCTGCGCAGGAGCACGTGCTTGTTCTATCTCAACGGGACGCGCCTTAAACGGGGCGCGGCCGGGTCGGAGCGCGGGCAATGCTGTGTCGCGCGCGGGCAACAATCGTACGAAACTTTTCGGCTGCCCGACGAGGTCACTTGCCACTGCCTTCGAGACCGGTCTAGCCAGTCGCACACGCGCCGCGTGGGAACGGCGCGTTGGCATGGGGAGCCGGGGGTTGAGGAGTAGTGCGCTCATTGTCGTCGCCCTTGTCGCGACGACGGCCTCGGTCCGGGGCGCCGGGCAGGAGACCGCGCAGGCGCCCAATGGCCGCCGCATCGTCTATGAGGCGGCCTTCTTCGCGGCCTTCTCGCCGGCCAATGCCCTCCAGATCGTCCAGCGCGTGCCGGGCTTCACGCTCGAGCAGGGCGATACGGAGCTGCGCGGCTTCGGTCAGGCGGCCGGCAATGTCGTCATCAACGGCCAGCGGCCCAGCCTCAAGAGCGATACGCTGGAGACGGTGCTGGCGCGCATCCCGGCATCGCGCGTGCTGCGGGTCGAGATCGCATCCGGCGACCAGTTCGGCGCCGATTATGTCGGCAAGCCGCAGGTGCTGAACGTGGTGCTTTCCGGCGAGGGGGGCCTTGCCGGCACGATGGAGGCCACGGTGCGGCGCGAGTTCACCGGCGCCCTCATCCCGGAAGGCAGCGTCGCGGCGCTGCTGCGGCGCGGCCCCTCGACCTTCAATCTCTCGGTCGATCTGGACAATGACGATTCGTCCGAGATCGGCTTCGATCGGCTGGATGCGCTGCCGGGCGGCGCGCAGGAGGAGCTGCGCCTCAAGCTCAACCGCATCAAGGAGCCGACCGCCAAGGTCTCGGCCGGCTGGGCGCTGGAGGAGGGCCAGTATCGCGGCGCCCACATCAATGCCAGCGTCACCGCCGGCACGTTCCGCCTCGGCCAGACCAATCACGTCATCCCGGCCATCGGCGACCTGCGCGACGATGTGCTGACCCAGCATTATTACGGCCGCACGGTGGAGCTGAGCGGCGACGTGACGCGGCCGTTCATGGGCGGCGGCCTCAAGCTGCTCGGCCTCGCCACGCGCCGCTACCGCGACCGGGACGACATCTCGCTGCTGATCGCCGATGCGGATCTGCTCGGCGGCGTCTCCCAGAACCAGAAGGACTGGCGCGACGAAAGCGTGCTGCGGCTGGTGTGGAACCACCAGAACATCGCCGGCTGGACGGTGGAGGCCGGCATCGAAGGCGCGCTCAACCGCCTGAACAGCAAGGTGGAGCTGTTCGAGTTCGACGCGGACGACGTGCCGGTGCGTGTCGACCTGCCGATCGACGATGCGCTGGTCACGGAATATCGCGGCGAGGCCTTCGTCAACGCCGGGCGCAGTCTCACGCCGCAGCTCCGGCTCGACCTCGGGCTCACCTATGAGGCCTCGCGCCTGACGGTGACGGGCGATGTGGCGGCGCGGCGGGTGCTGCGCTTCCTCAAGCCGCGCGCGACGCTCGACTGGCGCTCGGGCGCCTGGCACGCCCAGTTCAGCGCCAAGCGGACCGTCGCCCAGCTCAATTTCGACGATTTCATCAGCTTCGCCGAAGTGGCCAATGATCGGGTGAACGGCGGCAATGCGGAGCTGCTGCCGCAGCGTGCCTGGGAACTGCTCGCCAGCGCGGACACCACCATATTGGGCGACGGGCGCATCAAGCTCGACATCGGCTATGATTTCATCGAGCAGGTGCAGGATCGCGTGCCGACGCCCGAGGGCTTCGATGCGCCGGGCAATCTGGGCAGCGGATCGGAACTCAGCGCGGTCGGCAATATCGACCTGCCGCTGGGGCGCATGGGGCTGCGGGGCGGGCGGCTGAGCCTCTACGGCTCCTATGTGAAGACCTCCGTGCGCGATCCCTATACCTTCACCTACCGGCCTTTCTCCAATTACTCGCTGTTCTACTTCACCGCCGAGCTGCGCCAGGATCTCGGCAAATTCGCCTGGAGCCTGAGCGCGGAGGGCAGCACCCGCTCCACCGGCTATCGTCGCGACGAGCTGGACGAGCTGAGCGGCGTGCTGCCCCTCGTCAGCGCCTATGTGGAGTATCGGCCGACGACGAGCTGGACGCTCACGCTGGGCGCGCACAACCTGCTGAACCAGACGGCGCGGCGCGAGCGCTATTTCTTCACGCCCGACCGGACGACGCCGGCGCCCGATTTCTACGAGCTGCGGGTGCGCAATTCCCACATCATTCCCTATCTCACGCTCAAGCATAATTTCGGCTGACGCGCGGTGGCACGGCCGCGCATGATGGCAAGATTGCGTTCATCCACATCATGCCATTGCCCCGAGAGCGCCACATTCCTCGCCTAGCGGGGATGTGCCAAACAAGATACACAGGGCGCCGTGCGCGGCGCTCGTGACGCAGCCGCATTGCCGATCGGGATTGAATTTATGGATCAGGGCGGGGAAATGGCCGCACCCAGCAGCAACGCCCCGGCGGCTCCGTTCGACGTCGGTCGGGCGACGCACATCATCGACCCCAAGCCGCTGGTGGAGAAGAGCCGCAACTGGCCGAGCTATTTCGGTCCCGCCGTCTCGCTGATGATCCTCGGCGCGGCGCTCTGGCAGCTGCGCGATCTGGATTTCCGCGAGGTGGGCGGTCTCATCCCCACCTCGCCGCTGTTCTGGATGGTGTTCCTCATCGCCTATTTCCAGGCGCCCTTCTCGGAATGGATCATGTTCCGCCGGCTGTGGGGGCTGCCTTTCTCCAGCATGGGCGCGCTGTTGCGCAAGTTCGTCAGCAACGAGATCCTGCTCGGCTATCTGGGCGAGGTCTATTTCTACGCCTGGGCGCGCCGCCATGCCAAGGTCGCGGCGCCCTTCGGCGCGATCAAGGACGTGACCATCCTCTCGGCGCTCACCGGCAACATCGCCACGATGGTGATGGTGATCCTCGCCGCGCCGATGATCGGCCAGCTCAACCTGGGTATCAGCAGCAAGACCTTCGCCTGGTCGATCGCCTTCGTCATGGGCACGTCCGTCCTGTTCCTGCTGCTGCGCCGCACACTGTTCACGCTGCCGCGCGCGGACCTGTGGTTCATCGCCAACGTCCATTTCGTCCGCATCGTCACCTATGCGATGCTGAGCGGGCTGCTCTGGCACCTGATCCTGCCGGGCGTGGCCTTCACCTACTGGCTGCTGCTCGCCACCATGCGCCAGCTGCTCTCGCGCCTGCCGTTCATGCCGAACAAGGATGTGATCTTCGTCGGCCTCGCGACCTTCTTCGTGGGGCGTGACACCGATGTCGTGAACGCCATGGCGCTGCTTGCCAGCCTCACTGTCGCCGCCCATCTTCTGGTCGGCCTTACTGTCGGCCTGACCGGCCTCACTCGGGAGAAATCCAGCTGATGTCGATGAGCTTGTTGCTCGTGCTCGCCGCGGCTTCCACGACCGTGCGCGAGATTCCCTCCACGCCCGATCTCGGCACGGCCGAGGGCCGCTGCCGGCCCAATGAGAGCGGCCCGGCCTTCCTCATCACGCTCGCCGGCCTCAAGGACCGGCGCGGCCGCGTGAAGGTGGAGCTGTATCCGAACAATGACGAGGATTTCCTGCAGGACGACAACAAGCTCGTCGCCGCCGGCAAGACCTTCCGGCGCGTCGAGATGGACGTGCCGCAGAGCGGGCCGGTGGTGCTGTGCGTCCGCGCGCCCGGCCCCGGCACCTATACGCTGAGCCTGCTGCACGATCGCGATTCGAACCGTCGCTTCGGCCTCTCGACCGATGGCGTCGGCTTCCCGGGCGATCCGCGCCTGGGCTGGTCCAAGCCGCCGGCGGCCAATGCCCGCGCGACCGCGGGCAACGGCCCCACGCGCATCACCGTCACCATGCAATATCGCAAGGGCCTGTTCAGCTTCGGCCCGCTCGACCGCTAGGGCGGGGCTGGGGGCGCGCCGTGCGGATCGTCGATGTCTGCGCATTCTACACCCCCCATGGCGGCGGGGTTAAGACCTATGTCGAGCGCAAGCTCGCCGCGGCGCGTCCCGGCGCGCAGGAGATCGTCATCCTGGCGCCCGGCGATGAGGACGGTCTGGTCTTCGAGGGGCCGGGCGGCTCGATCCGCACGCTCAAGGCGCCCAAGCTGCCCGTCGACCGGCGCTACCATTATTTCCAGGACGAGCCCGCCCTGCACGCCGCGCTCGATGCGCTCAGGCCCGATCTGGTCGAGGTCTCCTCGCCCTGGGGCAGCCCGGCGATGGTGGCGCGCTGGCCGGCGGAGGTGCCCCGCTCGCTGGTGATGCATGCCGATCCCATGTCCGCTTATGCCTATCGCTGGCTGCGGCCGCTCTTGCCGCGCGAGACGATCGACCGGAACTTCGAGCCGTTCTGGCGCCATCTGCGCCGCCTCAACGAATCCTTCGATTTCGTCATCAGCGCCAGCCCCAGCCTCACCGCGCGGCTGACCGAGAACGGTCTCGACAAGGTGCATACCGTGCCGATGGGCGTGGAGGCCGGCCTGTTCGATCCCGCCCGGCGCGATCCGGATCTGCGCGCGCGGCTGCTGGAGCGCTGCGATTTCGGCCCTGATGCGGCGCTGCTGCTCGCGCTCGGCCGCCATGCGAGCGAGAAGCGCTGGCCGATGGTGTTCGATGCGGTGACGGCGGCCGGCTATCAGCGCCCGATCGGCCTCATCCTGTTCGGTGACGGGCGCGAGCGGGCGCGGGTGGTGCGCGCCGCCGCCCCGGTCTCGCACATCCACCTTGCGGCGCCGGTGGTCGACCGGCAGGATTTGGCGACCATCATCGCCAGCGGCGACGCGCTGGTCCATGGCTGCGAATCCGAGACCTTCTGCATGGTCGCGGCCGAGGCCAAGGCGAGCGGCCTGCCGATCATCGTGCCGGACGAGGGCGGCGCGAGCGACCAGTTCATCGAAGGGCAGGGCGCGCGCTACAAGGCCCGCAGCGCCGCCGCGCTCGCCGCCGCCATCGCCGATTTCCTGGCCGGAGACCCGGAGGGCGCGCGGGCGCGGGCCATCGCCGCCGCGCCGCATGTGCCCACCATGGAGCAGCATTTCGAGAAGCTGTTCGCCCTCTATGCCGGCGCGATCGAGGCTGTGCCCCATGTCGCCTGACGCGCGCCTGCTGCTCACCTCGATCCATGATGTCGGCCCGCGCTCGGAAGCGCAGGTGGAGCAATTGCGCGCGCATCTGGCCGCCCATGTGCCGCCGGACAGGATCGCCATGCTGGTGGTGCCCGATCATTGGGGCGAGGCGCCGCTGCGGCCGGGCACGCCCTTCGCCACCAAATTGCGCGGCTGGGCCGATGCCGGCGCGGACATGTTCGTCCATGGCTGGTTCCACCGCGACACCAGCACGCACGAAGGTTTCGCCGAGCGCTTCAAGGCCCGGCACATGACCGCCTCGGAAGGCGAGTTTCTGGGGCTGGACGAAGCGACCGCCTATCGCCGCATGGCCGAGGGGCGCGCGCTCATCGAGGATATTATCGGCCGTCCGGTCGCCGGTTTCATCGCGCCGGCCTGGCTCTACGGGCCGGGCGCCCATGCCGCGATGACGCGTGCCGGCTTCGCGCTGGCGGAGGATCATTGGCGGGTCTGGCGGCCCGGCGCGCAAGCCCGCCCGCTCGCGACCGGGCCGGTCATCACCTGGGCCAGCCGCAGCCGCGCGCGCATCGCCTCCTCGCTGCTGGCCGCCTGGGCGCTGCCGCCGGTGCTGCGGATGAAATCGGTCGCGCGCATCGCCGTCCACCCCGGCGACACGACCGTGCCGGCGCTGCTCGCGAGCATCGACCGCACGCTGGCGCGCATGACGCGCAGCCATCGGCCGGGGCGCTACGCGGATCTGTAGGGCCGGCGGGCCCGCCGGACCGCGCCCGCCCCTTGACCGGGCGGGCTTATCGACGCATCTGCAACGATGTCGGCTCGCATCTGTGCGGCCGCCATATGATGATGCCATGACCTGACGCCTCTGCGGCAGGCCGGCATGTCGGGGGAACGCGCGGACTCGCAAGCATGGCAGGCGCACAATCCGAGCATCGGTCCGGCGAGATCGGCTACCGCGCGTTCATCAGCTACAGCCATCGCGACGAAGTGACCGCGCGCAAGCTCCACCGCTGGCTGGAGGGCTATCGCATCCCGCGCCGGCTGGTGGGCGGCGAGACGGCCTTCGGGCCGATCACGCGGCGCCTGACGCCGATCTTCCGCGACCGGCTGGAACTGCCCGCCGCGAGCGACCTAGATGCCGAGGTGGAGCAGGCGCTCGACGTCTCGCGCGCGCTGCTGGTGCTCTGCTCGCCGGCGGCCAGGGCCTCGCGCTGGGTCGATGCGGAGATCCGGCTGTTCCGCGCGCGCCATCCCGATCGCCCGGTCATCGCCGCGCTGATCGCGGGCGAGCCGGACGAGAGCTTCCCCGCGGCGCTGCTGGAGCCCGACCCCGCCGGCCGCGTGACCGAGCCGATCGCCGCGGATTTCCGCAAGCGGCAGGACGGGCCCAAGCTCGCGCGGCTCAAGATCGTGGCCGGCCTCACCGGCATCGCGCTCGACCAGCTGATCCAGCGGGAGGCCCAGCGCCAGATGCGGCGCGTGATCGCCGTCACGCTCTTTGCCATCCTGCTTGCGCTATTGATGGGCCTCATGCTGGCCTCCGTGCTGCGCGCGCAGCGGGAGGCTGATCGCCAACGACATGAGGCGGAGGGTCTCATCGAATTCATGCTCACCGACCTGCGCGACAAGCTGAAAGGCGTCGGCCGGCTCGACGTGCTGCAGAGCGTCAACACGCGGGCGCTGGCCTATTATGGCGACCAGTCCGATCTCGACCAGCTGCCGGTCGAGTCGCTGGAGCGGCGCGCGCGCATCCTTCACGCGATGGGCGAGGACGATCACCGGCGCGGCGACTATCCCGGCGCGATCGCCAAGTTCCGCGAGGCGCACCGCGTCACCGGCGCGCTGCTCGCCTCCGCGCCGGACGACCCGCGCCGCATCTTCACCCATGCCCAGAGCGAATTCTGGATCGGCTATGTCGATTTCATCCTGCACGACTACAAGCAGGCGCTGCCCCGCTTCATCGCCTATCGCGATCTGGCGGAGCGGCTGACGCGGATCGCGCCGGGCGACATCGAGAACTGGCACGAACTGGCTTATGCGCAGGGCAATATCTGCTCCGTCGCGGTGCAGCGCAAGGGTCCGGACCGGGACCTTGCCGAGTGCCAGGCCGCGCTGACCACCATGGAGCGCATCGCGCGCGCCCAGCCGGCGGATGCGGGCGTGCGCGCCGATCTGGCCAACAGCCATGCCTGGCTCGCCGATGCCCTGCGCCTGCGCGGACGCGAGCAGGAAGCGCTCGATCATCGCGAGCAACAGTCAACGATTATTCAAGACCTTCTGCGGCAAGACCCGCGCAACATGAGCTTCATGCAGGACATGATGCTTGCGGAATATTCCAAGTCGCAGATCCTCTATGCACTCGGACGACATGACGATGCCGCCAGGCTGAGGGATGCCGCCCGGCAGACAATCGAAAGGCTGATCGAATCCGATCCCGAGAACAACGACTGGTTGAACTGGAGGATCAAGATCGAACGGCCGCTGGCCTCCTAGGAGATTCAGATGTACCCGACCTATGTTCAAAGGCAGCTCAACCCGCTGGCGCCGCCCGATCTGCAATCGGTCGGCTGTCCGACCATCCGTTTCGTCATCTCATTCGGTGTGAAACGCGGCCGGGTGTCGCTGGATTATGAACAGGTCGGCTGTGCGGGGCAGGATTATATCGCGATCGAGCAGGATTGCATGGTCGAGATCGAGCTGCGCGGCGACCAGCTCTTCTTCTCCAAAGATATGGATGCGATCACGACCAAGGAACCGCTGGCCTCATTCTATGGCGGCATGGTCTATGAGGATTATGATAAAGACCTTGATCGATACCGCGTCGTGCGCTTTTGTGCGCGTTACAACAAGGACGGCAAGTTGGGGACGGTTCATGCCTTCAATGTCAATGTCGATTTCCTGCAGAGCTATGTGAAGCGTCGCGCGAAATGGATCGCCCTGACGATCGATCCCGCCATCAAGAATCCGCCGCCGGACAAGGATTGACCCGGCCCCGCGCCGGAAAGGATAGACAGAGCCCTGTTCAGCCTCGCCCAGATCAGACAGGCAGCGCGCGCCGGCGACACCCAGCGCGCGTGGCGCATGATGGAGGCGGCCGGGTTGCTCGATTCCGGTCAGACCGACGCGCTGAGCCTGCAAGGGCGGCTGCTGAAGGATCGCGCGCTCAAGAGCGAGGGCGCGCGGCGCGGCCTGTTCTTCCAGCGCGCGGAAGAAGCCTATCTGCGCTCCGCCGAGGGCCGGCGCGCGACCTATCCGCTCATCAATGCCGCCACCATCGCCTTTCTCAACGGCCGGCGGGCGCAGGCCGAGCGGCTCGCGCGGTGGACGCTGGACCTGCTGGCCAGCGGCGACCATGAGCCGGAGACCGCCTATTGGCTGGGCGCGACCTGGGCCGAGGCGCTGCTGCTGCTCGGCGATGTCGCGCAGAGCCGCGCGCGGCTCGAACAGGCGGTGGCCGGCACCCCGGCGGCCTGGGAGGACCATGCCGCCACCATCCGGCAATTGCAGTTCATCCTGGAGCGGATCGGCGCGCCGCTCGACCTGTTCGACCATCTGCGACCGCCCGCGAGCCTCTATTATGCCGGCCTCATCGATCTTGCGGACAGCGAGGAGGAGGTGCGGGCGCTGATCCGCGCCGCGTTCGACGAGATCCGGCCCGGCTTCGTGGTCGGCGCGCTGGCCGCCGGCGCCGACATATTGATCGCCGAGACGGCGCTGGAGCGCAACGCCCAGCTCCATGTCGTGCTGCCCGCCGCCCCGCATGTGTTCCGGGCCGTCTCCGTCGCGCCGTTCGGCGATGACTGGGCGCGCCGGTTCGACAGGGTCATCGAGGCGGCCGACGCGGTCGATACGATGGAGGGCGTCGGCACGCTGTCCGCCGCCGCCGTGGGGCTGGGGGACGAGATCGCGATGGGCCTGGCCATTCGCCGCGGGCGGACGCTGGCGAGCCCCGCCATCGCCTTGCGGGTGCGGCGCGCCATGGACGATGCGACCGGGCCCGAGGCGCTGTGGCGCGAGCGGGGGCTCCCGGTCCACGAGTTGATTATCGACCGCCCGCTGCGGCGCGATTCCACGCCGCTGCCGGCCGGCACCCGGCAGGCGGTGCTCGCCTCGATCGATCCCTTTCCCGCCCATGTCCGGCAAGGGCAGGGCCGGGTCGCGCAGTTCACCGGCGGTGTCTGGCTGCTCGCGCTCGATGATCTGGAGGATGCGGTGGACGTCGCCGTCGCGCGGCTGCGCGCGCTGCCCGGCACCCGGCTGGGGCTGGTGTGCACGGTCGCCTGCGACGATGAGGCGGCGGCCGGCATCGCCAGCGTGCTGGCGCGCGGATCACCGCCCGGCACGATCAGCGCCGCCGGCCCCGGCTTCCACGCGCTGGACCTGCGCACGCCCGGCTATCCCTTCGAGGCGGCCGGGGAGATCGTCACCGAATATGGCGACATCCCGATCGGCTGCTACGCCCTGCCGCTGGTGGATTAGCCGCGGGCGCGCCCCTCAATCCGGCAGCAACAGGCTCGAATCCCCATAGCTGTAGAAGCGGTAGCCCTGCGCGATGGCGTGGGCATAGGCCGCCTGCATCCGCTCCGTCCCCATCAGCGCGCTGACCAGCATGAACAGGGTCGAGCGCGGCAGGTGGAAATTGGTCATCAGGCCGTCGATCGCGCGGAAGCGGTAGCCCGGCGTGATGAAGATGCGCGTCTCGTCCGCGAAGGGGCGGATGATGCCATCCTCGCCGCACGCGCTTTCCAGCAGGCGCAGGCTGGTGGTGCCCACCGCGATCAGCCGCCCGCCCCCCGCGCGCACCGCGTTGAGCCGATCGGCCGTGGCGGCATCGATCCGGCCCCATTCGGCGTGCATCCGGTGATCGGCGGTGTCGTCCACCTTGACCGGCAGGAAGGTGCCGGCGCCGACATGCAGGGTGAGCGTCGCATGGTCCACGCCCGCGCCATCGAGCGCCGCCAGCAGGCCGGGGGTGAAGTGCAGCGCGGCGGTGGGCGCGGCGACGGCGCCCGGATCGCGCGCGAACATGGTCTGATAATCCTCGCGGTCGCGCGCGTCGGTCGGCCGCTTGCTGGCGATATAGGGCGGCAGCGGCATCTGGCCGGCCCGCTCCAGCAGCAGCTCGACCGGCTCGTCGCCCAGGAAGCCGAGCGCCATGCCGCCATCCTCGTCACGCGCGCCGGCGATGGCCTGCACCCCGGCGGCGAAATCGATCACATCGCCGGCCCGCACCCGCCTGGCGTTGCGCACGAACACCTGCCAGTCGCGCGGGCCAAGCCGCTTGTGCAGCGTGACGCCGATCCGCGCGGCGCCGCGCCGCCCCTCGAGCTGCGCGGGGATCACGCGCGTATCGTTGAAGACGAGGCAGTCGCCGGCGCGCAGCAGGGCGGGGAGATCGCGCACATGGGCGTCGCGCATGGCGCCGCCGGCAAGCACGAGCATGCGGGCCGCGTCACGCGGCTCGGCCGGGCGCAGGGCGATCCGCTCGGGCGGCAACTCGAAATCGAACAGGTCGACACGCATGGCGCCGCCCTTATCCGCGTCGGCGGGGGCTGGCCAGCCCGATATCGGCTTGCTAGCAAAGGCCATGGCCATTTCATCCCGCCGCGCGACGATCGCGCTCGCCGCTTCCCTCTCCATTCTCGCCGCCGCAGCGCCCGCCCGGGCGGACAGTGTCGCGTGGGACATCACCGAGGGGCTGACGACCGAGATCGGTCCGCGCGCCGCAGGATCGGAGGCCGAGGCGCGCGCGCGCGACTGGGCGAGCGCGAAGCTGACCGCGCTCGGCTTCGCCAATGTCCGCATCGAGCCGTTCACGGTGCGCGGCTATGTGCGCGGCACGGATCGCGCGCGGCTCGTCGCGCCCTATCAGCAGCCGCTGGCGATCACCGCGCTCGGCTATAGCGGCGCCACGCCGGCGCAGGGCATAGAGGGCGAGCTGGTCTATTTCCCGACGCTGGATGCGCTCAAGGCGGCGCCGGCCGGATCGCTCGCCGGCAAGATCGCCTTCATCGATCATGCGATGCGGCCCACGCAGGACGGCTCAGGCTATGGCGTCTATGGCACGGCGCGCCGGCAGGGGCCGGCCATCGCCGCGCAGAAGGGCGCGATCGGCGTGGTCATCCGGTCGATCGGCACGGACAGCCATCGCACGCCGCACACCGGCACGACCAACTTCCCCGAGGGCGTCGCGCCGATCCCGGCCGGCGCGGTCTCGAACCCCGATGCCGATCTGATCGCGCGCATCGCGGCCCGTGGCGGCGCGCCGATGCGCCTCGCGCTCACGCTGACCGGCGAGACGCGCGAGGACATGCCCTCCGGCAATGTCATCGGCGAGCTGGTCGGCCGCGATCCGCGCCTGCCGCCCATCCTGGTGGCCTGCCATCTCGATAGCTGGGATCAGGGCACCGGCGCCATCGACGATGCCTCGGGCTGCGGCATCGTGACCGACGCGGCGCTGCGCGCGCAGGCCGGCGGAAAGGCGCTGCGGACGATCCGCGTGTTGTGGGCGGGCTCCGAGGAAATCGGCCTGTGGGGCGGGGCGGCCTATGGGCGGGCCCATGCCGCGGAGCCGCACGCGCTGGCGATGGAGAGCGATTTCGGCGCGGACCGGGTGTGGAGCGTGCGGTTCCGCTTCGGCACCGGCCATGCGCTGCTGCGCGAGCGGATCGCCGCCGCGCTGGCGCCGCTGGGCATCGTGGCGCAGGACGGCCGGGCCAGCGGCGGAGCGGATGTGGCGGCGATCATCGCCGCGCAGAAGCTGGCGGTGATCGATCTGGGCCAGGACGGCACGCATTATTTCGACCTGCACCACACGCCGGACGATACGCTCGACAAGGTCGATCCCGCCCAGCTCGAGCAGAATGTGGAAGCCTGGACGCGCGTGCTCGCGATCGTGGCCAATGAGGCCGGGCCGATCAGCGGGGAGTAAGGCGCGTGAGGGCGCTTGCGTAGCGCCGTTCTGCCCCTCCCCACGCCGCGCCAGCGCAAGCCGGGGCCTCATGCGGCGAGCGATCCCGGCATAGTGGCGCGGATGAACAGCCGCCTGTCCGTGCCGGCCGCCGTCCCCTCAATGATGTCGCGAATGTCAGCCCGCGGGCGGGGCCGGCGGCGCGGCGGGCGGGACGATGGCGGCCGCCTGCCGGTCGCTCTCGATATAGGCGTGCACGATCTTGGTCGGCGTGGCCGGCGGCTCGCCCTTGGCGATGCCGTCGACGCCGTCCATGCCGCTGATGACGCGGCCGAACACCGTATATTTATGGTCGAGCTGGAGGCGCGGCATCAGCATGATGAAGAACTGGCTGTTGGCGCTGTTCTCATCCTCGGCACGCGCCATGGCGACGGCGCCGCGCATATGGGGAAGCCAGCTGAATTCCTGCGTGAGATCGGGCATGGGCGAGCCGCCCGTGCCGTCGCCCTTGGGGTCGCCGCCCTGCGCCATGAACCCGTCGATCACGCGATGGAAGGCAAGGCCGTCATAGAAGCCCTGGCGGGTCAGCGTCTTGATGCGCTCGACATGGCCGGGCGCGACGTCGGGGCGCAGCAGCACGCGGACATGGCCGCCGTCCGACAGGTCGAGCACCCAGACATTGTCCGGCGTGATCTCGGTCATCGCGCGCAGGGGCTGGACGCCGCTGCGCTCGGCCTCGGCGCGCAGCGCGTCGGCATCGCGCTTGGCGCGCGCGGCAACCTCGGCTTCCTTCACGGCATCCTCGGCGCTGCGCGGCTGGGCCTGCGCGGCGGAAAGGCCCCCGATGAGCAGCGCGACGGCCAGGCTCTGGCCAATCAGTCGGAACAGTCCGGTCATTCTCGCAATCCTCATGTCATCGCGCATCTGGCTGCGCATGGCTGAACGGGAGATGACCCGTCAACCGCGTTTCCGCTCGATCCGTTCCAGCACATCCCGGCGAACGGCCGGCGAGACGAATTTCGATATGTCGCCATCCAGCCCGGCAATCTCCTTGACCAGCCGCGAGGCGATGGGCTGCAGGGCCACATCCGCCATCAGGAACACCGTCTCGATGCTGGAATCGAGATACTGGTTCATGCCGGCCATCTGATACTCATACTCGAAATCGGCCACGGCGCGCAAACCGCGCAGGATGACCGATGCGCCCAATGATCGCGCATAATGGATGAGCAGCGAATCGAATGCGCGCACGTCGATCACGGCGTCCTCTATGTCCGCGCACTCGCGCTCGACCATGGCGAGGCGCTCGTCGAGCGTGAACAGCGGCGATTTGCTGGGATTGGTGGTGACGCCGATGACCAGCCGGTCGACCAGCTTGGCGCCGCGCCGGATGATGTCCATGTGCCCCAGCGTGAAGGGGTCGAATGTGCCCGGATAGAGCCCGATGCGTTCCGCCATGTCGATCCTCAATGTCGCCGGTTGATCGCGAAATCGGCGAGGTCGCGCAGCAGGTCCGCCTCGCAGCCATAGCCGGCCAGATGCGCCTTGGCCTGCGCGACGAGCATCTCCGCGCGCGCGCGCGCCTGCTCGACGCCGAGCAACGAGACGAACGTGGCCTTGCCCGCCGCGGCATCCTTGCCCACCGCCTTGCCGGCCAGCGTGGGGTCGCCCTCCACATCGAGCAGATCGTCGGCGATCTGGAAGGCGAGGCCGAGATCGCGCGCATAGCCGCGCAGGCCGATGCGCCGATCCTCCGGCACGCGCGCCAATATCGCGCCGGCCTCGACGCAGAAGGCGATCAGCGCGCCGGTCTTGAGCTGCTGGAGCCGCGTGACGGTGAGCAGGTCGTAGCGCGCGGTCTCTGCCATCAGGTCCATCATCTGCCCGCCCGCCATGCCGGCCGGGCCGCTCGCCTGGGCCAGCAGCCGCACCAGCTCGCAGCGCGCGAACGGATCGGGGCAGGTCTCCTCGTCGACGAGGATGGAGAAGGCGAGATCGTGCAGGCAGTCGCCCGCGAGGATCGCCGTCGCTTCGTCGAAGGCGCGGTGCGCGGTGGGCTTGCCGCGCCGCATGTCGTCATCGTCCATGGCCGGCAGGTCATCGTGGATCAGCGAATAGACGTGGATGCATTCCACCGCGAGCCCGGTGCGCACCGCGCTTTCCGCGTCGATGTTGAACAGGTCGCAGCTCGCCTTGACGAGCAGGGGCCGCAGCCGCTTGCCGCCGCCCATCGCGCTGTGCCGCATCGCATCATAAAGGCGCGCGCGCTGGTCCTCCGGAATGGCCAGCAGCCGGTCGAACCGCCGGTCGATCGCCTCGGCCATCATCGCCATGGCCTGATCGAGGCGGGACAGTGCGGCGACCTCCATGCCGGTCAATCGGCCGGGAAGGGGGCGGTCCGGGCAGCGCCGCCGTCCGCATTGGTCATGATCTGCTCGATGCGGGCCTGCGCCATGTCCAGCCGACGCTGGCACTGGGCGCGGAGCCGGTCGCCCTCTTCGTAGAGCGTGATCGACTGATCGAGCGGGACGTCGCCGCGCTCGAGCTGCTGGACGATGGCTTCCAGGCGGCGGAGCGCCTCCTCGAAGCTGAGCGTATCGGTTTGGGCGGAGTCTGCCATTGCGATTGCATTGACCCGCCGCCGCGACAGGGTCAAGACCGCATGCGCATTGGCGGCGCGCGCGGTCGGCAAATGTGATGATTCGTCATCGAAATATGGTTGACCTGCGCCCGCCGGATCGCGATAGCGGGCCCGCTATGAAACTCCTTCGCACTGCACAATCGCTCGCGCTTGGCGCGGTTCTCCTCTCGGTCGCGGCCTGTGGCAACAAGCCGGAAACCATGAACACCGGCACCGGTGACCCGATGGCCGAGGAACTGGCGAACGCCGCGCCGGTCGCGCCCCCGCCGATGATCAAGGAAAGCCACACCTATCGGTGTAAGGATAACAGCCTGATCTTCATCGATTTCATGACCGACAACGTCACCGCCAACTTCAAGGCGGAGCGCAACGGCCCGGTGACGGTGCTCAAGGCGCCGACGGCCGGCGAGCCCTTCGTCTCGGCCGATGGCGCGCAGTCGCTGACCGGCTCGGGCACGGACGTGACGTTCAACGGCAAGGCCTGCAAGGCGGGCTGAGGCAACGACTCGCGCGGGCCCTCACCCGCATTTTCGGTTTTCATCAGGCCGGTCCCGCTGGGGCCGGCCTTTTCATTGCGCGGCGTGGCGGCCTCTCAGCGTGGCAGCGCCGCGGCCTTGCGGGCGAGCGCCTCGATCCGGGCCGGGTCGAGCGGTCCCCTGGGCACGATCCAGCTTCCGCCCACGCAGCCGACGAACGGCAATGCGAGCCATTCCGGCGCGGTCTGCGCGGTGATGCCGCCGGTCGGGCAGAAGCGCGCCATGTGGAACGGCCCGGCCAGCGCCTTGAGCGCGGGCAGGCCGCCGCTGGTGGCGGCCGGGAAGAATTTGAACCGCTCCAGTCCCAGATCGAGCCCGCGCATGATGTCGGCGGCGGTCGCGACGCCGGGCAGCAGCGTCGCGCCGGTCGCGATGGCGGCCTTGCCGAGCGGGTCGGTGAGGCCGGGCGAGACGATGAACCGGGCGCCGGCCGCCAGCGCGGCATCCAGCATGTGCGGGTCGAGCACCGTGCCCGCGCCGACCACGGCGCCGGGCACCTGCGCCATCTCGCGCATCACCTCCAGCGCGACGGGCGTGCGCATCGTCACTTCCAGCGCCGGCAAGCCGCCCGCGACCAGCGCCTGCGCGAGCGGCACGGCGTCCGCCACGCGCTCCACGACCAGCACCGGGATGACCGGGGCGAGCGCCATCACATCATCGACGGTCATGCTCAACGGCGTGTCTCCCGATAGGCGGCGGCGGCTCCATATAGCCCGATCTCCGGATGGACGGCGAGGCGGACGGGGATGGTCCGCATCAGCGACTGGTAGCGGCCCTTGGCGGTGAAGCGCTCGTGGAAGCCGCTCTGTTCCACGAGAAAGTGACGCATGCGCTGGGTGAGGCCGCCGGCCAGCACCACCTGATGCGGACCCTGGACGAGCGCGAGATCGCCCGCGATCGCGCCATAGGAAAGGCACAGCCGCTCCAGCGCGCTGCGCGCCAGGCTGTTGCCGCCGTCCAGCGCCGCCGCCCAGAGATCGGCATCGCTGGCCAGCTCCACCTTCTCCTGCGTGATGGTGGCCAGCGCCTTGTAGAGATTGTTGAGGCCGGGCCCGGACACGATCCGCTCGGTCGAGACGCGGACGAAATCATGGCGCAGATGATCGAGGATGCGTGCTTCCAGCGGATCGAGCGGCGCGAAATCGGTGTGGCCGCCCTCGGTCGCGATGACATGCGGCACGCCATCGTCAAAGGCGATCATCGCGACGCCCAGGCCGGTGCCGGGGCCGAGGATGGTCACGCCGCCATGGCGCGGAAACGGCGTATCGGGTCCGAACAGCAGCTCCAGATGCGCTTGCGGCAGGCGGGAGACGGCATGGGCGACCGCCTCGAAATCATTGACCAGGCGCACCTGCGCGACGCCCAGATCGGCGCACAGCCGGTCAGGGCGGATGACCCAGCTCGAATTGGTCAGCTTGATCGTCTCGCTCGCGATCGGCGCGGCGAAGGCGATGGAGAGCCGGTCCGGCAGAGTGCCGCCGTCCTCCGCCGCGAAGGCGCGCCAGCAGGCGGCGAGGCTCGGATGATCGGCGACCCGATATTTGCGGACAGTGCCCAGCGTGGGCGCGCCCCGCGCGTCCAGCGTCGCGCGGGCGAAGCGGGCATTGGTCCCGCCGATATCGGCCGCGACGATTTCCATCAAAGCTCGCTGTCCATCGCCGCCAAGACGGGCGAGGCACCGGCCTCCGCGCGATCGCTGTGGTGGCGGAACAGGGCGAACAGCTCGCGCCCGGTGTCGAACGGTGGCGGCGGCGCCTCGGCATCGGCGCGCGCGGCCCATATGGCCGGATCGACCAGCGCGTCCAGCCGCCCCTCGAGCGCGCAGACGCGCACGATGTCGCCATCGCGCAGCTTGCCGATGGGGCCACCGCCCAGCGCCTCGGGCGAGAGGTGGATAGCGGCGGGCACCATGCCGCTCGCACCGGACATGCGCCCGTCCGTCACCAGCGCCACCTTGTGGCCGCGATCCTGCAGCACGCCGAGCGGCGGGGTGAGCTTGTGCAGCTCCGGCATGCCATTGGCGCGCGGGCCCTGGAAGCGGACGACCACCACGACGTCGCGATCCAGCTCACCGGCCTTGAAGGCGGCCATGACCTGATCCTGATCCGAAAAGACGCGCGCCGGCGCCTGGGTCGTCCAGCGAGCGGGGTCGACGGCGCTGGTCTTCATCACGCAGCGGCCCAGATTGCCGGCGAGCAGCTTCATGCCGCCATCCGCGCTGAACGGGTTGGAGACCGGGCGCAGCATGGCCTCGTCGCCGGGCGCGGCGGGCGGCTCGTCCCAGACCAGCGCATCGTCGACCAGCATGGGCATGCGGCCATAATCGGTCAGGTCCGCGCGCGCGACGGTCAATATGTCGCGGTGGAGCAGGCCGTTGCGCAGCAGTTCCGTGATGATCCACGCCATGCCGCCGGCCGCGTGGAAGCCGTTCACATCATTGGCGCCATTGGGGTAGACGCGGGCCAGCAGCGGCACGACCGCGGAAAGCTCGGCCAGGTCCGTCCAGTCGATCCGGATGCCGGCGGCCCGCGCGATGGCGGGCAGGTGGATGGCGTGATTGGTCGAGCCGCCGGTCGCCAGCAGGCCGATGGCGGCGTTGACGATCGCCTTCTCGTCCACGCAATGGCCCAGCGGGCGATAATCCTCATTTGGCTGCCCGTCTCTGTCCCAGCCGATCGACGCGACGCGGTGCACGGCCGCGCGCGTCAACTCCTGCCGCAGCCGGGTGCCGGGATTGACGAAGGCGGCGCCCGGCATGTGCAGGCCCATCACTTCCATCATCATCTGGTTGGTGTTGGCGGTGCCGTAGAAGGTGCAGGTCCCGGCGCTGTGGTAGCTCGCGGATTCGCTCTCCAGCAGCTCCTCGCGGCCGACCTTGCCCTCCGCATAGAGCAGGCGGACGCGCTGCTTCTCCTTGTTCGATATGCCCGACGGCATGGGGCCGGAGGGCACGAAGATGACCGGCAGGTGGCCGAAGCGCAGCGCGCCCATCAGCAGGCCGGGCACGATCTTGTCGCAGATGCCGAGCATCAGCCCGCCGTCGAACATGGCATGGCTGAGCGCCACGGCGGTGGAGAGCGCGATGGTGTCGCGCGAGAAGAGCGAGAGGTCCATGCCTGCCTGGCCCTGCGTCACGCCGTCGCACATGGCCGGCACGCCGCCGGCGACCTGCGCGGTGGCGCCCACCTCGCGCGCCGCAATCTTGATCGCCTCGGGGTAGCGGCCATAGGGCTGATGGGCGGAGAGCATGTCGTTATAGGCAGTGACGATGCCGATGTTCATGGACCGGCCGGCGCGGATCACCGGCTTGTCCTCCCCGCTCGCCGCGAAGCCATGGGCGAGGTTGCCGCAGCTCAGCTGGTCGCGGTTGGTCCCCGCGTCGCGGCCGCGCTCGATCAGGTCCAGATAGCGTCGCCGGCCCTGCGCGCTGCGCGCGACGATCCGCGCCGTGACGGCCGCGATGACGGGGTGGAGATCAGTCATACCAGCTTGCTCCGTCCCGCTCGATCAGAGCGATGCCGGCGGAGGGCCCCCAGGTGCCGGCGGCATAATGCGTCGCCGGCTGGCCGGATATCCGCCAGCCATTGGCGATGGAATCGATCCATGCCCATTGCGCCTCCACCTCGTCCCGGCGGACGAACAGGGTGGTGTCGCCCTCCAGCAGATCGAGCAGCAGCCGCTCATAGGCGATGCGCCGCCGCTCGCCGGCGAAGGCGTGGGTGAGGCTCACGTCCAGCCCCACTTCCTGCAGCTTGATGCCCTCGCGGTCCAGCCCCGGCCGCTTGGCCATGATGTTGAGGCGGATATTCTCCTCCGGCTGCAGGCGGATGATGAGCGAGTTGGGCGCCAGCGCGCTGCCATAGCCATCGCGGCGGAAGATGCTGTGCGTGACCGGCTTGAACTGGATCAGGATCTCCGACTGGCGGCTGGGCATGCATTTGCCGGTGCGCAGGTAGAAGGGCACGCCGGTCCAGCGCCAATTGTCGATATGCGCCTTGAGCGCCACGAATGTCTCCGTGTCGGAGGCATGGCCCAGTTCCTCGGCATAGCCGGCGATGAGCTTGCCCTGCACGGCGCCGTCGCGATACTGGCCGCGCACGCTGTGGGTGCGCACGCTTTCCGGGTCCATCGGCCGCAGCGAGCGGAGCACCTTCACCTTCTCGTCGCGCACCGCCGTGGAATCCATGCGCGCGGGCGGCTCCATCGCGATGATGGAGAGGATCTGGAGCATATGGTTCTGCACCATGTCCTTGAGCGCGCCGACGCCGTCATAATAGGAGACGCGCCCCTCCAGCCCCACCGTCTCGGCGACGGTGATCTGCACATGGTCGATCGCCGCGCCGTTCCACAGCGGTTCGAGCAGCCGGTTGCCGAAGCGGAGCGCCATCAGATTCTGCACCGTCTCCTTGCCGAGATAATGATCGACGCGGAAGATATGGTCCTCGTCGAACAGGGCGCCGATCGCGTCGTTGACGTCCTTCGACGAGGCGAGATCGTGGCCGATCGGCTTTTCCATCGCGATGCGCGTGCCCGGCGTGACGAGGCCCGCGCCGGCCAGGCCCTGCGCGGTCGGCACGAAGAGCGAGGGCGGGGTGGAGAGATAGACGGCGATCGGACCCTCGCCGAGCGTTCTGGCCCGCTCCGCCAACTGCGCGAACTGCGCCGCATTGCCGGCCGAGACGGGGCAATAGCCGATCGCGCCGAGGAACCGCCCGGCCAGCCCGTCCTCCAGGCTCCCATGCGGCAAATGGGTCCGCAGCGCGTCCGCTATGGTCTCGCGGAACGCGGCATCGCTCATCTCGGTGCGGCCCGAGGCGAGGATGGTGAACGGCTCGGGCAGCAGGCCGTCGCGCAGCAGCAGATAGAGCGAGGGGAAGACCATGCGATGGGCAAGGTCGCCGGTCGCGCCGAACAGGATCAACGTGGTGGATTTTTCGACCAAGGATGCCTGCCTTTCGCGGTTGGTTGCCGGGGAACGGGCCCCTCAACTTACAATGGCCGGGCCATTGTGCAACGCCGCAATCCTTGCCGCCCGCGAAACCCCGCTACACTCTGGACGCGCCCGCTCCGCCAATCTATTGGGCAAGCGCCGCCCGGCCATGCGGGCGGCACGCGAGGGATGAGCGGATCGGCGGCCCGGACAGGGCGCAGGGCCAGACCATCCCCGGCGGCGATATGCGGGCGTGGCGAAATGGTAGACGCAGCGGATTCAAAATCCGCCGGAGCAATCCATGTCGGTTCGAGTCCGACCGCCCGCACCAGCCGTTCCGCAAGTGGCGCGCGTGTGGCCGGCCTGGGCGGCAGGCTCCGGGAATGGTGTGGTTTTAACCCCGCTATGTGGTCGATTGAGGTGCGGAGACGGATCGCCTGTTCGGCTGCCATCTTCGCCTGCCGACCCTCAGAATGGGTTGTTGAGCCGTGCCAGCGCGCCTTCGAGAAGCTTCGCATGCTCCTGCGGCGGGCCGTGTTCGAGTTGCAGGCGCCCCACGGCGATGCTGGTCTCGATGACGTCACGGCAGCGTCCGAAGCGCCGCTCCTGATAGGCGTCGAGCGCTTCCTCCACCGAATCTGCCCGGCTCAGCTCTTCCGATAATACGATCGCACTTTCCACGGCCATGCCCGCCCCGGATGCCAGATGCGGGGTGGTGGCGTGAACGGCATCGCCCAGCAGCACGATGCGGCCATTGAACCACGGCCTGGGCTGGAGCGCGGCGGCGAGCGGCCGGTAGTTGATCCAGTCGTCCCGCGTCATGTTGTCGCGGATCCAGCCGGCATTGCCCCCGAAGCCCTCGAGCAGCGCCTTGAGATTGGTGTAGAGTTCCTCGTCGGTGAAGTGATCCTTGCGTCGCACATGCGGGGTGAGCATCCACATATAGACCATGTCGGCGGCGCAGGCGGTGATCCCGGCGGGATTGGCGCCGCCAAGGAAGAATTCGCTCATTTCGAGGCCGGGCGGGCGGCGGATCGAGATGCGCCAGCAGCCCTGCCCGGTGGGGACGGCCGGCCCCATATGCGGGAAGGCGAGGTCGCGCACGCCGGAATATATGCTGTCCGCCCCCACGACCAGGCCGTAGCGGCCGGCGGTGCCGTCGGAGAAAGTGACGGTTACGCCATCACCCTCATTCCGCAGGGCGGAGACGGTGAGGCCGAGGCGCACCGCGATGGGCCGTTCCTTCACGCGGGCCTGCATGATGTGATGCAGGACCGGGCGCATGATCCCGCCCGTGGCGGGAAGCCCTTCCTCGATCACGGGTTCGTCCATGTCGCGCAGGTGCACGCCATCGAAGCGGAACAGGCGGGTCTTGTTGGTGATCGCGCCATGCGCCTTGATCGCATCCAGCAGGCCGAGGTGGCGATAGGCACGCAATGTCGGCCCGGTGATGGTGATGCCCGCGCCATAGACGCGCCAGGCGGGATCGATGTCGATCAGGTCCACGGCCACGCCGCGTTCCGCCAGGCTGATGGCCGCCGCCATGCCGCCAATGCCGCCGCCGACCACAAGTGCCGTGGCGATGCTCCCGATGGTCTCCCCAGTCATGCTGCGTCACTGGGCGAGCAAGGCGCAACAGGCAAATCCGAATGGTGGATAGGCATCCATCGATACAATCGGTGCGACGTATCACCCCGGTGAAGCTATCGGCAGACGCACCAGAATGCGCATCAATAACCAATAAGCGCACATGAGGAGAGAGACTGTACAATGCGCCAGGCACTTTTCCATTCCGCTGCGACTGGAGCCATGCTCGCCGCGTCCCTTCTCGCCACTGTTCCGGCTTTCGCCCAGGACGTCGCTGGTGCCGATGAGGACAATGGCGGCATCGGCGAGATCATCGTGACCGCCCAGCGCAAGTCGGAGAACATGCAGAAGGCCGGTATCGCGATCGACGCGGTCACTGGCGACGGCCTGGTAAGGGCCGGCATCCTGAAAGCGGAGGACATCACCAAGTCGGTGCCCGCGATCACCGTCACCAACGGCGGCGGTTCCAACACGTCGATCTTCCTGCGCGGCGTCGGCAACGTCACCAACAGCAGCTACAATGATCCCGCCGTCACGCCGAGCTATGACGGCGTCGTGATGGGCCGCGCGGCCGGCGCCTTCGGGGCGGCCTTCTACGATCTCGCCCGCGTCGAGGTGCTCAAGGGGCCGCAGGGCATCCTCTACGGGCGCAATGCCACGGGCGGCGCTGTGAACATCATTCCCGCCCGGCCTGAAATCGGCCGCACCGGCGGCGGCTTCAATGCGTCCTTCGGCAACTTCGGCGCGGCCAACCTCGACGGCTACCTCAACATGGCGACCGGCGCGAACAGCGCCCTGCGCCTCGCCGGCACGCGGCAGTGGCACAATGGCTACAACCGCGACGGCACCGACGATCTCGATCGCACGGCATTGCGCGGGCAGTTTCTGTTCGAGCCCAGCGATGACCTGTCCGTGCGCATCGGCGCGGACTGGACGAAGATCGGCGGCGTGGGGCCGGGCGGCAGCTATCTCGGCAGTTACCTGCCCGGGCCGTCGGGCTACACTTTTGCGCCCGCGCCCTTCGATGCGTCCGAAGGTTTCAACACGGACGCGGCCAATGCCTATCGCCAGACCCAGATCGGCGCGCCGGGCTTCGGCTTTCTCCAGGCGTCGAACGCGCAGCCGTCGGTCGATTATACCTATTGGGGCGTCAATGCGGAGGTGAGCTACAGGACCGGGATCGGCACCTTCACCCTCATTCCGGCCTATCGTGAATCGAAGGGCGACAGCTTCTTCAACGGCCCGGCGTTCAACACCGCCTACACCAACGAAACGGACAAGCAGTACAGCCTGGAAGCCCGTCTCGCCGGTGGCAGGGGCGTGATCGATTATGTGGTGGGGGCCTTCTATTTCAACGAGAAGATCAAGGCGCAGAACGAGTATAATCAGGAATTCGTGCTGCCGATCCAGAGCTATGAGCAAAAGTCTGAAAGCTGGGCCGTTTTCGGGCAATTGACGGCCCATGTGACCGATCGGTTCAGGCTGATCGGCGGCGCCCGCTACACGCATGATTCCAAGGATATGAATGGCATCATCAATAATTTCATCACCTTCTGCGGCGGTATTCCGCCCGTTGCCCCGCCGGACTCGTTCGCCGTGGGCGGGCCGGGCGGTTGCGCCGCGCCGGACGCGCTGCCGCGCTACCCCAACTTCCTGACCACGGGCGACACGATCAACTGGCTGAAGGCCAATGGCTGGATCGATCCCGGCTCGACCGATCAGGCCAATCCCCAAGTGTTTCCGGTGCTCAGCGGCCGCGGCGTGATCCTCAAGACCTATAATCCGGTCATCGACAGCGGCACGTATTCGCGCGTCACCTGGAAGGCGTCGGTCGAATTTGACGTCACGCCCCAGTCGCTGCTCTACGCCTCGGCGGAAAGCGGTTATCGCGCCGGCGGTTTCCAGCTTTCAGAAGGCAAATCGCGCTACGATCCGGAGTTCATCACCGCCTATTCGATCGGTTCCAAGAACCGCTTTCTGGACAATCGGGTGCAACTCAATCTGGAAGCCTTCTGGTGGAAGTATAAGGATCAGCAGATCACTTACTTCACGGTCGATACCAGCGGGACGCTGATCAATTCGAACGAGAATGCCGGTCGCGCGACGATCAGGGGGGTGGATGCCGATCTGATCGTCAAGCCGACCAGAAGCACGACGCTGAACGCCAAGGTGCAGTATCTCGACGCCAAATATGACGACCTGCATCTCTACACGGCGGCGCCGCGGGATAACATCAACTGCCCCTCCACCTTCACCGGCGCCATTGCCGGCGGCGCTCCCGTCAAGGATTTCAACTGCTCGGGCAATCCCCTGCTCTTTTCGCCCAAATGGACCATCAATCTCGGCGCGGAACAGGTCGTTCCGCTGGGCGCGTCCCTGGAACTGGTCGGCGCGGTCAACACGGCCTGGCGGGACAAGCAGGTCGGCGCCTTCGAATATCTCGATTTCGAGCGTATCCCCGCCTACTGGACGACCGATCTGAACCTGACCCTGCGCAGCGTCGATGCCGGATGGTCGGTGAGCGGCTTTGTCTATAATCTCGAAGATGAGCGGCGTGTCGCCGTGCCGCAAAGCTCGCCCATCGGCTTCGCCGTGGCACGCTATACCGCGCCGCGTACCTATGGACTGCGGCTCTCGGCCAGCTTCTGAGGATCGGGCGCATGAGCAGGGTGGATCGTCGTACCTTCATCCAGGGAATGGGTGCGACGAGCGCGGTCGCGGGGTTGGGGGGCGGGCGTGCCTGGGCACGGCCCGCCACGCCGCCCAACATCATATTCATCATGGCGGATGATCTTGGCTATGCGGACCTGTCCTGCACCGGCTCGCATCACATCCGCACCCCCGCGATCGACAGTATCGCGCGTGACGGACTGCAACTGCGGCAGGGCTATTCCAGCACGCCGATCTGTTCGCCGACCCGCACGGCCTTGCTGACCGGCTGCTATGCACAGCGCTTCGCCGTCGGGATCGAGGAGCCGCTCGGGCCCAATGCGCCGCCGGGCATCGGCGTGCCGCTCGATCGGCCGACGATCGCGTCCGTCCTCAAGGCGCTGGGCTACCGCACCAAATTGATCGGCAAGTGGCATCTGGGCGAGCCGCCCGCGCACGGACCGCTGCAGCATGGCTATGACGCGTTTCTCGGCATCGTCGAGGGCGCGGCCGATTATTTCCGCCATCACATGGTCATGGGCGGGAAGGATGTGGGGATCGGTCTTGCCCGCGACGACACGGGCATTTCCGCCGACGGTTATTTCACGGATATGTTTGGCGACGAGGCCGTGCGCACGATCGAGACAGCCGGAAGCCAGCCATTCTTCCTCAGCCTGCACTTCAACGCGCCGCACTGGCCATGGGAAGGGCGAGAGGACGCGGCCGTGGCCGACAGGCTGGGGGCCTCCTTCCATTATGACGGCGGCAATATCGCCAAATATCGCGAAATGGTCGAGGCGATGGACCAGAATGTCGCCAAGGTGCTGGCGGCCCTTGAGCGCACAGGCAAGGCGGACAACACGATCGTCATCTTCACCAGCGACAATGGTGGCGAGCGTTTTTCCGAGACCTGGCCCTTCACCGGGCAGAAGGGCGAAGTGCTCGAAGGCGGCATTCGCGTGCCGATCCTCGCGCGCTGGCCCGCCGGCATCGCGCGGGGCGGCAAATCGGAACAGGTCATGGCGTCGATGGATTTCCTGTCCACGCTGCTCGCCATGGCGGGCGGACAAGCCGCGCAGGCGGGGCGGTTCGACGGGATGGACCTGTCCGCCCAGCTTATGGGCAAGGCCGATCCGATCGAACGCACCCTGTTCTGGCGCTTCAAGGCGAACGAGCAGGCGGCCGTGCGGCAGGGCAATTGGAAATATGTCCGGCTGGGCGGCAAGGAGCATCTGTTCAACCTTGCCGAGGACGAGCGCGAACGCGCCGAACGTGGTCAGGCCGAGCCTGCAAAGCTCGCCGAACTCAGGCAAGTGTGGGATCGCTGGAATGGCGAGATGCTGCCCTATCGGGTCGATGGCTTCTCCGAGCAGGTGAAGAGCGCCTATCCGGATCGCTATTGATGGCTGTGCGGGGAAAGAGCATGCGGGCATGACCATCATCGTGACCGGAGCCGGCGGCTTCGTCGGGCGTCAGCTTGTCCGGCGCCTGCTGGCGCGGGGCGAAGATGTCGTGGCGATCGACACGGCCGCCCATGGAATCCCGACGGGCGCCCGAGTGGTGGCGGGAGATCTTGGCGACAGGTCGGTGCGGACCGAGGCGCTGGCGGGCGGCTGCGACGCTCTGGTTCACCTCGCCACCGTGCCGGGCGGCGCGGCCGAGGCGGATCCCGCTGCATCGCGGCGGATCAACATCGATGCCATGTATGATCTGCTGCTGGAGGCCAGCACGTCCCACGCCGGCCTGCGCGTCGTCTATGCCAGCTCGATCGCGGTCTTCGGCGACCCGTTGCCGCCGCTGGTCGATGACGCAACGCCGCTTTCGCCGAAAATGATCTATGGCGGGCACAAGGCGATGATGGAAGACGCCGTCGCGATGATGTCCAACCGGGGCATGATCGACGGCGTCACGCTTCGCCTGCCTGGCATCCTTGCACGGCCGAAGGGGCCTTCGGGCATGAAATCCGCCTTCATGAGCGATCTGTTCCACGCGCTGCGGGCGGGTGAGCCATTTGTCTGCCCGGTGTCCGCCGCCGCGACGATCTGGGCGCAGTCCGTCGCATCTTGCGCCGCCAATTTCGATCATGCGCTGACAATGGACAGTGGACTGTTGCCGCCGACGCGGTCCGTCACCTTGCCCGCGCAGCGCATCTCCATGGGCGATCTTGCCGGAGAGATTGCTCGCCAGTGCGGCGCTCGGGTCGATCTGGTCCGCTATGCCCCGGATGCCGCACTGGAAGCAGGCTTTGGCACGCAGCCGCCGCTGGCCACGCCGGCCGCCGAGCATGCCGGTTTTACGCATGACGGAGACCTTGCTACACTTGTTTCCAACGCCCTCAGGATCATAAGCGAGGGCTAGGGAGATGGCGATGCGCTTCCAGAGGCTCGACCTCAATCTGCTCGTCGCGCTTGATGCGTTGCTGACGGAACGAAGCGTCTCGCTGGCTGCCGACCGGCTGTGCCTTTCGCAGTCCGCGACCTCCAGCGCGCTGGGCCGTTTGCGCGAATATTTCGGCGACGAATTGCTGGTGGTGAAGGGGCGCAACATGATCCTCACCAGCCGGGCCGAGGAATTGATCGAGCCGGTGCGCGCCGTTCTGGAGCAGGTTCGCACGACCATCGCCGTCGCGCCGCCCTTCGATCCCGCAACGGCAGACCGGCAATTGCGGATCATGGCATCGGACTATTCGACCCAGGTGCTGCTGGCCGAAGCCCTGGTCGAGCTGGAGCGGGAAGCGCCGCACATGCGGTTCGAAATCCAGCCGATGCACGATACGCCGATCGAGGCGCTCGAGCGCGGTTTCATCGATCTGCTGCTGACCATCGACTATGCGATCTCGGCGGATCACCCGAGCCAGATCCTGTTCGAGGATGATTATGTCGTCGTTGGCGCCCGGGAAAATCCGGCGATGCAGCAGGTGATGACGCGCGAGCTGTATTTTTCGCTCGGCCATGTCACGGCGCGCTTCGGCAAGGCGCGCGTGCCGGCCTTTGAAGATTGGTTCGTGCGCCGCCAGAAGCAGCAGCGCCGGGTCGAGGTCGTGGCGCCGACCTTCCTTTCACTGCCCGGCCTGGTCGTGGGGACCGGCCGGATCGCGACCATGCATCGCCGGATGGCCGAGCAGGTCGTGCGCAACATGCCGCTGGTCATGCGCGAAGTGCCCTTCGACATTCCGCCGATCCGCGAGGCGCTCCAATGGCATATCAGCAACAATAACGATCGCGCCCTGCGCTGGGTGGCCGAGCGGCTGGCCGCCGTGGCCACATACAAGTCGCAGGATGTGACCAATGTCGTGCCGATCGAAAGCCGCGAGGATGGTTCGCGTGAGACGCTGGAAATCGAATATCGCATGAATCACCCGCAGCGGTAATTCAGGGCCAGCGGCTAATCCTCCATGGCATCGTAGGCGGCGCGGGCCATGCGGATCGTGTCGGCACGCTCGTTGACCCAGTCGATCAGGCGATGCACTTCGGACAGCAGCGCGTTGCCGAGCGGGGTCAGGCTGTAGCTGACGCGCGGCGGCACGTCCTGCGTCACATGGCGGCAGACGAAGCCGTCCCTTTCCAGCACGCGCAGCTTCAGCGTCATCACGCGCTGTGAGATCCGCTCCTCCGATCCCAGCCGCCCGAGCACCCGGCGCAATTCGGCATGGCGCCAGGTGCCCATTCCCAGCACCAATATGATCAATGTCGACCAGCGGTCGCCGAGCAGGCCAAAAGTCGATCGCACCGGTTCATCACGGCGAAGGCCATGTTCGCGCATCTGCACGGCCAGTGCATTCACCGCATCGTGATGCAGTCGATCGATCCCCGAAACATCGATTATGGGCACAAAAAAGTGCCTCCTTCCCAATATCGGGAGCCTGTCTACTGCATGGGTCCAGAGGTTCAAGCCGTCAGGCGAAGTCTGCGGGATTGTCCATCCGGGAGAGGGCGATGTTTCTTCGCAATTGCTGGTATCTTGCCGCCTGGAGCGATGAAATCGCCGCGGGCGATATGCTCGGGCGGCAGATCGCCGGCGCGTTCCTGCTGTTCGTGCGGGATGCCGATGGCGCGCTCGCGGCCTTGCCGGACCAATGCCCCCACCGGCTGGTTCCGCTCTCGATGGGAAAATGCGCCAGCGGCATCGTCGAATGCGCCTATCATGGCCTGCGCTTTGCTGCATCCGGACGCTGCGTCACCAATCCTCATGGTCCGGTTACGTCGGCGCTTCATCTGCGACCATGGCCCTGCGTAGAGCGGCACAGCGCCGTGTGGGTCTGGCTGGGAGAGGCTGATGCCGACGATGACGCGATCCCTGATCTGGGGTTCATCGACCGCGTGCCGGAAGAGGCGCGGGTCTACGGGCGGTTGCATTCCACCGCCGACTACCGGCTGATGACCGACAATATCATGGACCTCACCCATGCCGATTATCTGCACGCCTCCTCGCTTGGCGGCGGCATCAACACGCGCGCCAGGGCCGAGGCGGTTCAGCAGGGCGATGGCGTCACGATCACCTGGACCGCGTCCAACGACAGACTGGCGCCGCTCCATGCCGGGTTTCTCGATAGTGAAGACGGGCGCGGCGATTTCCTCAACATCGTCACCTGGATGGCGCCAGCCGTCATGCGGCAGCGCATCGCCTTTGCCCTGCCGGGCGCGCTTGAGAGCGCGCCGCTCGACAGTATGACCTGTCATGTGATGACCCCGGAGACGGCCGGAACGACCCATTATTTCTTCTGCCACACCAGCGATGGCGTCACCGCCGATCCGGCGATTGCGCCGCAGGTCCATGATGCCCTTGTCGCTGCCTTCGCGGGCGAGGACGCGCCGATGCTGGAGGCCCAGACCCGCCGGTTTGCCGGGCGCGACTTCTGGTCGCTGAAGCCCGCCCTGCTGCCATCGGACAAGGGCGCGGTGATGGTTCGGCGGCTGTTGGATCGGATGATGGCCGAAGAAAATAAAGGACTGGAACAATGACCGACGCAATCCGGCTGGACGGCAAGATTGCCGTCATCACCGGCGGCGCTGGCGGGATCGGCTTTGCGACCGCGCGGCTGATGACGGCACGCGGCGCCAAAGTCGTCCTGGCGGATCTTGCGCATGATCGCGCGAGTGCGCTGGCCGCGCAATTGCCCGGCGCGATCGCGCTCGACCTCGACCTTGCCGACGAGACGTCGATCGAGGCGATGATCGAAGCGACGGTCACTCACTTCGGACGGCTCGACATAGTGCACAACAATGCCGCGTTGCTCGATCCGGCGCTCGCGCCCCTCGATGGCGATATCGAGCATATGGCGACCGATGTGTGGGATCGCACGATGGCGGTCAATCTGCGCGGCACGATGCTCGCCTGCCGGGCCGCCCTGCCGCATCTGCGCGCCAGCCGGGGGTGCATCGTCAACACCGTCAGCAATCTCGCCTTGCAGGGGCACCTGATCCAGGCCGCCTATTCGGCCAGCAAGGCGGCCCTGATCCAGCTGACCCGCTCGATCGCCGCCAGCCATGGCCGCCTTGGCGTGCGCTGCAACGCCGTCGCGCCGGGCATGACGTTGACGCCCGCGCTGGAAGCCGCATTCCCGCCGCTGCTGCGCCAGGCGGTCGAGGATGAAACGCTGCGCGAACAGCTTGGGCGACCCGAGGATATCGCCGAGGCGGTCGCCTTCCTCGCCGCCGATGCCGCGCGCAACATCACCGGGCAGGTGCTCGTCGCCGATGGCGGCTGCGCCAGCCATGTGCCCGGCATCGCCAGCTTCCGCACATTCTTTGGGGATCATTCATGAGCAATTACGATGTCGTCGTCATGGGGGCGGGGCATAATGGCCTCGTGGCCGCTGCCTATATGGCCAAGGCCGGCAAGAAAGTGCTGGTGCTGGAGCGCAAGCCGCATTTCGGCGGCGGCGTGTCCACCCGTGAGCTGATTGCGCCGGGCTACTGGCATGACGAGCATTCCAACGTGCACATCATGATCCAGGGCAATCCCATGATTCGCGAGGACGAACTTGGCCTGATCGGCAGGTTCGGCCTTGAATATATCTATCCCGAACTGCCGCATGCGAGCATCTGGGACGATGGCACGGTGATGCGCACATGGAAGGACCTTGACCGCACCTGCCAGGAAATCGCGGCATATTCTCCGCGTGACGCCGAGGCTTACCGCAAGTTCGTCGGCATTTCGCAAGGCGTGCTGCCGATGTTCATGGGCGGGCTTTATGCGCCGCCGTTCCCCATGGGGGCTTTCGTCGCCATGATGGACCAGTCGGACGAAGGGCGCTTTCTGCTCGACGTAATGAGCCGGTCGGCGCTGGATGTCGTGAACCAGTATTTCGAAAGCGACCGGCTCAAGATCCATATCGTCCGTCTCGTCACCGAAAATCTCCAGATGCCGGACGAACTCGGCACCGGCATGGGCGCTTTGCTGATGCCCGGCATCATCCACAGCTTTGGCGTTTCCCAGCCGAAGGGCGGCTCGGGCGAACTGTCCAGATCCCTGGTCCGTGCCATCGAGCATTTCGGCGGGGAAGTGCGCTGCAACGCCGAGGTGAGGCGGGTCGTCGTTTCCTCGGGCAAGGCGGTCGGCCTTGAGCTGATCGACGGCGAAAGCTTCATGGCCAGGGATGGCGTCATCGGCGCGATCCACCCGCAGGTGCTGCGCAAGTTCGTTGCCGAAACGCCGGAACCGGTGCTGGAGCGGGCGGAGCGCGTCACGCCGTCCACCTTCTCGATCAACCTCCTGCATATGGCGCTGAAGGAGAAAGCGACACTGCGCTGGAGCGAGGGCGAGGGCGCCGTGATGACCGAGCTGCTCCAGACCCACAGCATGCGCGAGATGTTGCTGGACTACGATCATTTGCGCCGGGGCGTCGTGCCGCCGCGCCGGCTGATCGCGGGCGGCGACAATTGCGGCAACGACCCCAGCCGTGCCCCTGCGGGCGGCGGCATCTTCTATGGCGTCACGTTCGCGCCCTATGAGCTTCATGATGGCGGGGCCGCGGCCTGGGATCGCAGGAAGGACGAGATCGGGGAAGAAAGCCTGCGGCAATACCGCCTGTTCTTCTCGAACCTCGATGACGACAATATCATCGGCAAGCTGGTCCGTTCACCGCTCGATCATGAACGCGACAGCCCGGCGAGCTTCATCAAGGGCGACATCCACGGCTGCGCGCCGTTCATGTACCAATCGGTTGCGCATCGCCCGACGCCGGACCTGGGCTCGCTGCGCGTGCCGGGGGTGGAAGGGCTCTATCTCGTCGGGCCGTTCATGCATCCGGGCGGCGGCGTGTTCGGCGCAGGCCGTGCCACCGCGATCCAGATGATGGACGATCTCGGCATCGATTATGACAAGGTCTGCGGGGGAGCCGTATCATGAAGATCCTCGATGCACAGGACAAGGAGCTGATGACGGTCCGCAAGATCGAGCGCGAGGGCCAGTCGCTGGTCATTCGCGGCAAGATCTTCGGCGCGATGCCGATGGTTGCGAAAGTGACGCCGGAAGAGGCGCGCGCGGCCTTCAAGCTGCTCGATTTGCGCACCATCCTGTTCCTGCTCACCTTGCTGTTCCGCAAGAGCAAGGGCTGACTTCCACGCATGGGCCGGGTTGCGGTCGGCGCCGGCGAAATTGAATTCGTCGCTAGCTTCGATCCCGATCTTTGCATTTCCCGGCTCCGGGGAGCCCGGCCATAAGTCAGGCTCCCTCGACTGGAGTCTGTATGAGCATCCTTGGCATTGAGAGCGTTGTGTTCGGTGTCGCCGATCTTGCCGAACACACCCGTTTCTGGACCGACTTCGGCCTGCCGCTCGAACGGGCGACGCAGGATGAAACGGTGTTCCGCCTTGCATCGGGAAGCCGCGTGATCCTCTACCGCCATGGCGACCTCCGCTTGCCGTCACCCGATCCGTTTGACGGCGACGGCCTCAAGGAAACCGTCTGGGGCGTCGACACGGCCGAGACTCTGGATGCGATCGCCGCCGATCTCGCGCTGGATGTCGCTGTGACACGCGATGCCGACGGGACCGCGCATTGCGTCTGCCCCGATGGCCAGCCGATCGCCCTGCGCGTCTGGGCCAAGCGGCGCGTCGTCAGCGAAGCCAGCCCGGTGAACACGCCCGGCAGCCATCCGCGCTTCAACCAGCACCGCATCTGGAGGGAGAAGGCGATCCCCAAGACGATCAACCACGTCGTCTTCTTCTCGCCGGATTATGTGGCGAGCTTCGAATTCTACGAGGAGAAGCTCGGGTTCCGCTATTCGGACCATTCCAAGGGCACCGGCATCTTCGCCCGCGCCGACGGCACCTTCGAGCATCATTCGATCTTCTGGGTGAATTGCGACCTGCCGATCGCGCCCGACCACTTCAAGTTCATGCACATCGCGTTCGGGATGGACGATATCGACGAGGTGATGCTCGGCGCCAACATCATGGAGAAGAAGGGCTGGAAGAACCAGAGCATGAACAGCTCAGGGGGCATCTCCCGCCACCGTATCTCCAGCGCAATCTATTATTATTGCGATATTCCCGGAAAGGCGGGCGAGGCGGAATATCATGCCGATACCGACTATCTGGACGACAATTGGGTGCCCCGCGCCTGGGATTTCCGTTTCGGGTCGTTGCTGTGGTCCCACAATGCCCCGCCGATCTTCCGCGGCGACAATATCCCTTGGGACATGACGTTCGATGCCGATCAGAAGAGCTTCGAACCGTTCCGCAAGAACGGCAAGGGCAAGCTGGCCGTGGACGGCGATCTGGCCCGGCTGACCCAGGAGGACGAACACGCGATCTGAGCGTTGGAGGAACCGGCTTCATGCATGGCGGACCATCATGAATCCGGTTCCTCGACGAACTCGATGAGATTTCCAGCGCAGTCGCGCAGGAAACAGCCCTTGCCGAAGGCCTCGCGCACGACGAACGCGATGTCCGCGCCCTTCTGCTCCATCTCGGCAAGGAATGCCTCCAGATCGTCCACCTGGAATGCGACATGCTTGTTGCCATGGGTCTGGATGTCGCGTGGCGGATGGCGCCGGTCCTCGGGCAGCGGGGCCGCCCCTTCCGCCTCGAAGAGCTCGAAACGCAGCGGCCCCTTGCGGATCATCGCCGCCTTGGCCTTTGCCGGCGCGATATAGAACTGCTTTTCAATCTCGAAGCCAAGAACCCGACCATACCAGTCGATCGCGGCCGCGATGTCCGGGACGCTCACGCCGCCATGATGAAACCTGAATTCAGCCATGGTGGGGCTGCTCCTTCCTGATGAGGCTTTCCAGCAATCGCCGTGCGCGGGCGCCGCCCTGGTCTATGCCGAGCGAGACAGGCTTCTCCTTCCAGAAATCCTTGCCGCGCACATTGTCGTAGGCGGCCTCGATCATCGGCTTGTCCTCAAGATCGAATGCCTCGCCGAACAATTTGAGCAGGAAGGCGTCGACCTCGGGAGACGCGACGTCGCTGCTGCGGCTCGATGACCAGAAATAATGGGACTCATGTTCGTTCGCGGGGGTCAGGATATGCGCCTGCGGCACTTCGAACCCGGCTTCCCGCGGCTCCCCATGCGGGCAGACGCCGACGTTCAGACGCATCGAGGCCGGGGCGTTCCAGCGCATGTCGAGCCAGTGATCGACCACGGCATCCGGCGGCATATGGCCCGTCGCCATGGACGGGGGCGCGATGCCGGGCATCCACCAATTGCTGTGCAGCGTCTCGCCGTCCAGCGTCACCTTGTGCTGCCCGGCGAAGATCACGCCCTGCCCGGCGAAGGTGCCCTTGTGGACGAATTCGATATGGCTGAGGTCCAGGAGATTGTCCGTGCCATATTCGTAATTCGCCTTCATCAGCGTGTAGCCCCGGACCGTGCGCCAGTCCGGGCGATCGGGGATGAAGGGGAAGGCCGGGATAAGAGCCGGGTCGGCGGCGTCCGGCGCCCCGCCCCACAGCCACAGGATGCCATCGCGCTCTTCGACGGTGGAGACCGGGATGGTCGAACCGGCCGGTATCCGCTCGGCGAAGGGATTGTGGACGCAGCGGCCATCGGGCCCGAACCGGAGGCCGTGATAGCCGCAGACCAGTATGTCGCCGTCGCGGGTGCCGCGGGAGAGCGGTGCGAAACGGTGCGGGCAACGATCGGCAATGGCCGTCACTGCACCGCTGGCGAGGCGATAGAGGTAGATCGGCTTGCCCAGTATCTGCCGGGTCAGCCCGGTCTCGCCGACCTCCTCTGACCAGCCCGCCATATACCAGCAATTGCGCAGATAGGTCTCCATGACCGGTCACTCCATCTCCGCGAACGTCTCTGCGCACCAGTCGGCGATATAGTCGCGCATGCCGGTGCCGTTGTCGGCGCCGCAATGCTCCACCTCGAAGTCCGCGCCGGTGAAGATGCGCAAGTGGCGCTTGGGCGAGTTGAGGGCCTGATCGTAGCTCATCTGCGCATTGAACGCCGGGATTTGCCGGTCGTTCGCGCCATGGGTGATGAGGAACGGCACGCGGATTTTCTCCACCTGTCCGTCGAGCGTGATCTGATCGGCATAGTCGAGAAATGCGTCGCGATCGTCGAAGCCGAACACCCACATCACATGGTCCCAGTAATGCGGCACGGGATTCTCCCCTTCATTGGAGACCCGTTCGCGCTGCCGCCGGCCCCAGACATGGTTGGCGCCCATCACCGCGCACAGCGCGTAGCGCGGGTCGTTGGCCGCGATGCGCGGCGCATGGTAGCCGCCGAAGGACAGGCCGAAGATGCCGATCTTGTCATGGATCACATCCGATCGGGTCAGCAGATAATCCAGGGCAGGGGAGCCCCAGCGCTCGGCGTCGTAGACGGCGGGCAGGTTGCGCTTGCGGATCGCCTCGCCGGTGCCGGGCTGGTCGACGAGCAGCGTGTTCATGCCGCGCTCGAGATTGGCGGCGCCATGACCGGCCATGTTGACCTGTTCCTTCATGGAATCGAGGCCGTTGACCGAGACCAGCGTCGGACGCGGCGTACCCGACCCGTCATGGACGAAGATCGCGCTATAGCTGCTGCCCTCATAGGGAATCTCGACATGGTCGACATGCAGGCCACGCAGCGCCGAGCCCTTGCGATAAAGGTCCAGCCCCTTGTCATACGCCACCCAGCGGGGCGCATAGTCGCGGCTCTGCATGCGTTCGGCAGCCAGATAATAGCCCGAGGCGCGCAGATATTTGCTGCCGGCCGAGAGGCGGTAGCCCGCCGCCTCGTCCGCTGCGCCATTGGCGGCCACCTGGTCGGCAACCCGGATCCAGCTGTCGAACATGAGGGCGGAACCGGCGTCGGCCCCGGCCTTGGCGGCCTCCATCAGCGGCCGGTTGGCCTCGTCGATCTCGCCATGATTGCCGCCGGCGATCAGCGCGAGATTGGTGGCAAGGTTCCAGACATAATTGCCGGGGAAGGGTTCGAACATGGCTGGGCCTCTATGCGTTACATGGGGATGAGTTCGACCGGCAGCGCGCTGACGGCGTGGAGTGTGTTGTTGAGCCGCCTTTGGGCGGGGCCGGCAGGCCTGATTTCGGCAACGCGCGGCACGATTGCCTTGAGGACGACCTCGGCCTCCAGGCGCGCAACCATCTGGCCAAGGCACTGGTGGATGCCAAAGCCGAAACCGACATGGCCACTGGTCGACCGGGTGATGTCGAACTGATCGGCGCGTTCCCAGCGGCGCGGATCGCGATTGGCCGCAGCCAGGAACAGGAGAAGCTTGGCGCCTTCCGGAATCATGATGCCATCCATGGTCACGTCACGGCTGGTGGTGCGGAAGAAGGTCTGGACCGTGCCGTCCCAGCGCAGGCTTTCCTCGAAGGCGCGCTTGGCCAGCGAGGGATCGTCGCGAAGCCGCTGCCACTCGCCGGGATGCTGAGCGAAGGCGAGGATCATGTTGCCGATGCCGTTGACCGTCGTGTCGACGCCGGCGGTCAGAAAGGAACGGACAAGTCGTTCAGCTTCCGCAGGCGAGCATTCGCCGCGATCGGCCGCCTCATAGACCCGGATACCCCAACCGCCGGGCTTGAGCTGATGGCGCTTGCAGCTTTCCGCGACCCAGGCAGTGGCTTCCGTAGCGGCGGCCAGAGACCGCTGGAGCAACGCATTGCGTGGACCGAAGGCATTGAATGCCGTCGTGCCATAGGGGATCAGATGCTCGCGACCGTCGTCCCGCAAGCCGATCAGGTCTGGAAAGATCGAGAGCGGGAAAACCTCGCCAAGATCCTTCACCGCATCGATGTGGCGCTTTTCCACAAGCTGATCGACGAGGGCATCAGCCTTCGCCTGCCAGGTCGGCATGAGGGCACGCAACGAGGCGAGCGACGCAATCCTGTTCATCAATCCGCGCGTGCGATCGTGCAGTGGGGGATCTGCCTCCAGAAGCAGGGACGGCGGACGCCAGGGTGTTTCCGCGGCGAAGTCGGACAGCCCGACGCCTCGGCCGGAAATGAACGTCTGATGATCTTTCAGAGCCATCTGCACCTCGGCAAAGCGCGCCATGCCATAGCAGCCGATGAGTTCGAGCCAGCTAACCGGGCCAGCGTCGCGCAGCGCGTCGTGGTGCGCATAGGGATCAGCGAGGAACGCCTCGTCGAATGGATCGATATCCAGCGTCCGGAGAGCAGCCATTTGCGTGCGGTTGTCCATGGGCCGGCTCAGCCCGCTTCGTCGATAATGGCGACGGCGCGGGTCCAGCCCGCCGAGGCGCCTTTGATCTTGTGGGGAAAGCAGCTGACGGTGAAGCCGCGCGATGGCAGCGCTTCCAGATTGTGCAGCTTTTCGAGATGGCAGTAGCCGATGTCGCGCCCGGCCTTGTGCCCTTCCCAGATCAGGGAGGTATCGCCGGTCTCGACCACTTTCTTCGCGGTATGGACGAAGGGCGCGTCCCAGCTCCAGGCGTCCGTGCCCGTGACGCGCACGCCACGCGAGGTGAGGTACATGGTTGCCTCATAGCCCATGCCGCAGCCGATGCTGACATAGTCGGGGTTGCCGACCGCCATCCCGGCAGCGGTGTTGACGAGCACGATGTCGAGCGGACGCAGTTCGTGGCCGATGCGCCCCAGTTCCGCCTCGACGTCGGCGGCGCTGGCGACATAACCGTCCGCGAAGTGCCGGAAGTCCAGTTTCACGCCGGGCTGGAAACACCATTCCAGAGGCACTTCGTCGATCGTCATGGCGGGCCTGCCGCCATCCTGTGTCGGGTGGAAATGCCATGGCGCGTCGAGATGCGTGCCATTGTGGGTGGTCAGGGTGATGGTCTCCACCGCTGCGAAGCCCTCGCCACCGGGCATCTGTTCCGCCGAGACGCCGGGGAAGAAATGGTTGGCTTCGCCCATCGTGTCGTGATGGCGGACATAGTCGATCCTGGGCCGCATGAAGGGCGGATCGGTGACGACCTCGTTTTCGAGCAGGATCGACAGATCGATGAAACGCCGTGCCATGTCCGAAGCTCCTAGTCGGCCGTCCAGCCGCCATCGACGACGAGGCTGGTGCCCGTGACGAGCGACGCGGCATCCGAGGCGAGGAAAAGCACGGCGCCCATCAGGTCCTCCACCTTGCCGATGCGGCCCAGCTTGATCTTGGCGAGCACGGTCTGCCGAAAGGCGGGGTCCTCGAAAAAAGGCCTGGTCATCGGCGTTTCGATGAAGGTCGGGGCGATCGTGTTCGAGCGGATATTATAGGGCGCCAGGTCCAGTGCGAAGCTCTTGCTCATCCCTTCCAGCGCCCATTTGCTTGCGCAATAGAGCGATCGGTTCGCCGCGCCGACATGCCCCATTTGCGATCCCATATGGATCAGGCTGCCGGCCACGCCCTCATCGATCATCCGCGCGGAGCAGCCCTGCGCCATGAAGAATGCCGACTTGAGGTTGAGGCCGAGGACGGCGTCATAATCCTCCTCGCTCACCGCCCACATCGCCTTGGGGCGGTTGGTTCCGGCATTGTTGACGAGGATGTTGAAGGCCGGGCGGGCGGCGAAGAAGACCTTCACCGCCGCGAGATCCGAAACATCGAGCGTGACCGCTTGCGCGCCCTTGCCGATCCTGGCGGCGGCGTCGCCGATTTCGCCACTGCTCCGCGCGACCAGTGTCACCTGCGCCCCGGCATCGGCCAGCGCCGCAGCGGCCGCAAGGCCGATCCCGCGCCCTGCGCCGGTGACGATGGCGCGCTGGCCATCCAGACGAAAGCTTGGCGTGCGAGGCAGCGGTTCGGCCATGCAGGCGACCTCAGGCAGCGGTCAACGGGCCGGGCGCGGCCTGACCGGCATAGGGCACGTTGCGGCCGCCATAACGACGCAGGCGGATATTGGCCTGTTCGCCGTGCCCGGCAAAACCCTCAAGCGCGCACAGTCGGCTGCAATAGTCGCCGATCAGGGTGGAGGCCTCATCGGTCAGCACCTTCTGGTAGGTGCAGGTCTTGAGGAACTTGCCGACCCACAACCCGCCGGTAAAGCGCGCGGCCTTCCTGGTCGGCAGCGTATGGTTGGTGCCGATCACCTTGTCGCCATAAGAGACATTGGTGCGCGGCCCCAGGAACAGCGCGCCGTAATTGGTCATGTTCCGGAGGAAATAATCGGGGTCGCGGGTCATCACCTGCACATGTTCGCTGGCGATCCGGTCGGCGATCTGGACCATTTCCTCATAGCTTTCGGCAACGATGACCTCGCCGAAGCTGTTCCATGCCTGGCGGGCATAGTCGGCTGTGGGAAGGATCTGCAGCAGCCGCTCGATCTCGGCCATCGTCTCGCGGGCGAGTTTTTCCGAGTTGGTCAGCAGCACGCCGGGACTGTCCGGTCCGTGCTCGACCTGTCCGAGGATATCCGTGGCACAGAGTTCCGCATCCACACTGTCGTCGGCGATAATCAGCGTCTCGGTCGGCCCGGCGAACAGGTCGATGCCGACCCGTCCGAACAACTGGCGCTTGGCTTCGGCAACAAAGGCATTGCCGGGCCCCACGAGAATATCGACCGGATCGATGCTCTGGGTGCCCAGCGCCATGGCGCCGACCGCCTGGATGCCGCCCAGCGCGTAGATCGCATCGGCTCCGGCCATCGCCTGTGCCGCGACGATGGCGCGCGCGGGCTTGCCCTGGAACGGCGGGGCGCATGTGATGACACGCGGCACACCGGCGACCTTGGCGGTGATGACGCTCATATGCGCCGAGGCGAGCAGCGGATATTTGCCGCCGGGAACGTAGCAACCAGCGGAATTCAATGGGATATTCTTGTGGCCCAGGATGACGCCCGGCAGCGTTTCCACTTCCACGTCCTGCATCGAAGCGCGCTGGATCTGCGCAAAATTGCGCACCTGCGCCTGCGCGAACTCGATGTCCTTGCGCTCCTGCGCGGAGAGGCTGTCGACGCAGGCGTCGATTTCCGCCTGGCTGAGGCGGTAGTCATCGCGGTCCCAGCCGTCGAACCTGTTGGAAAGTTCGCGAACGGCGGCATCGCCGCGCTTTTCAATATCGGCCAGCGTCGCCTCGACAATGTCGCGGACCTGACGATCGGCGTCCGCCTTCGCTTCAGCGGTCGCACCGCGCTTCAACCAGATGGCCATGATGTTTCCCAAGCTATAGCTGTTTCATGGTCTCTTGCCATGTCCGCTTTGGCCCGGACCATCGCATTATATCGATGGGTCTCTATCGATCGAATGCCTTTGTTGCGCGCTGCCCCTGCGGTTAGCTGCCCTGTCTGAAAAATGTTGCGGAGGGTTTGCATATGCGTTTGGCGACGCTGAAGGACGGCACGGCCGACGGGCGGCTGGTGATGGTTTCCCCGGACGGCAAGGCCTGCGCGCCCGCCATGGTCCAGACGCTGCAGCAGGCCATGGAGCAGTGGGAGGACATCGCCCCCCGACTGGCCGCCATGTCCAGCTTTCCCGATGCGCTGGATGCAAAACAGCTCGCCGCGCCGTTGCCGCGCGCCTGGCAGTGGCTTGATGGCTCCGCCTTCGCCAGCCATGGGGCGCTGATGGACAAGGTGATCGGCATCGAGCCGATCAAGACGGACCGGCCGCTCATGTATCAGGGCACATCCGATAAATTCTACGGTCCGCACGATGATGTCCGCATGATCGATCCGGCGCTGGGTATCGACTTTGAGGGCGAGTTCGGCGTGATCGTGGATGCCGTGCCGATGGGCACGTCGCCCGAAGCGGCGATGAAGCACATCCGGCTGCTGGTCCAGATCAACGACTGGTCGCTGCGCGCGCTGGCGGGCGCGGAGATGAAGACCGGCTTCGGCTGGGTGCAGGCCAAGCCGCCATGCAGCATGGCGCCCTTCGCGGTCACACCGGACGAACTGGGCGGTGAGTGGCGCAACGGCCGCATTTGCCTGACGCTGCTGGTCGACTGGAACGGCAAGCGCTTCGGCGCGGCCAATGGCGAGCCGATGGGTTTCAGCTTTGCCGAACTGGTCTCCCATGCGGCCCGCACGCGCGATCTGGTGGCGGGCACGGTGATTGGATCGGGCACGGTCTCCAACGAAAATTACCGCGATATCGGCAGCTCCTGCATCGCCGAGCGGCGTGGGATCGAGATCGTCGACACCGGCGCGCCCGTCACCGAATTCATGCAATATGGCGATACGATACGGATGGAGGGCAAAATGGCGGACGGCCGCGCACCATTTGGCGTGATCGAACAGAAGGTGGTCCGGCCATGAGCGACTTGTCCGATTCCGGTCTCCCGCCCGTCCAGCGTGTCGTCACCGGCCATGATGCGGACGGCCGGGCCGTCTTCAAATCGGAGGACTTCACGCCCACCCGGCTGGTGCCAAGTGGCGATGCCTCCTTCCTCCTCATCTGGACGACGAAGACGGTCCCGGCCGACAATAATGACGAGACCGACGGGCGGCTGCGCGATGCGGGCCTGACGCTCAACGAGGGGTCGGTCATTCGCGTGGTCGACATGCTGCCGGGCAAGGAAAGCCCGATGCATCGCACCAACAGTATCGACTATGGGATTATCCTCAGCGGCGAGATCGAGCTTGAGCTGGAGGACGGTCGCAAGAAGACGGTGCGCGAAGGCGGGATCATCATCCAGCGCGGCACCAATCATCTGTGGCGCAACACCAGCGACAAGCCTTGCCGGATCGCCTTCATCCTGATCGAGGCGCCCGCCTATATCCATAATGGCGAGCCGCTGGAGGAGCATAAGCCCTGAGCCTGTTCGACCTCACCGGCAAGGCCGCCCTTGTCACCGGCTCGACCCGGGGCATCGGCCGTGCCATTGCCGAGGCGCTGATCGATGCGGGCGCGCGGGTGGTGATCTCCAGTGAAGATGCAGCCGATACGGCGCGCGTGGCTGCGGACCTGGGCATGACGGGCATCCCCTGCGACGTGACGGACGACGCTGCCCTGGCGGCGCTGATCGATGGCGCGCGGGCGGCGTTGGGCGGGCTGGACATCCTTGTCTGCAACGCCGGGATCACGGGACGGGCAGGGCCTTTCGCAGACATCGACATGGCCGATTATGCCGATGTGATGGCGCTCAACCTGCGCAGCCAGGTGGTCCTGTGCAATCTGGCCCTGCCGCATATCGCGGCGCGAGGAGGCGGGGCGGTCGTTTTGCTGGCCAGTCTTTCGGGGCTTCGCGGCAATGGGCGGATCAATGCCTATGCGCTCAGCAAGGCCCGGTGTCGCCCAACTGGCGCGCAACCTTGCCGTGGAGTGGGGGCCGAGGAACGTGCGGGTCAACGCCGTGTCCCCCGGCTTCATCGCCACGGAACTGTCCGCGCCTCTCCTTGCCGATGAGGCCTTCATGGCGCGTCGGATGGCGATGACGCCGCTGCGGCGACCGGGAACACCGGCAGAGGTTGCGGGCGCGGCCCTGTTCCTCGCCTCTGCGGCAGGGGCCTTCGTCACCGGACATAATCTGGTGGTCGATGGCGGCACGCTGGTTACGGACGGATCGTGAAACCGCAGGCGGTCACCAGGCGGTGGCGCCGGCATCCACGGCGATATCCGCGCCGGTGACATAGCGCGCCTCGTCGCTGGCGAGCCATAGGGCGCACCAGGCAATGTCATCGGGTTCACCCAGCCGCTGGAGCATGTTCTTGGCGAGAACCTGCCGCTGGAAGGTCTCGTCGGCCGCCAGATGGCGTTCCGTCGCCGCGGTGCGAATGAAGCCGGGGGCGATCGTGTTGGCCCGGATATTATGGGGCGCGCCTTCCATCGCCAATTGGCGCGTCATGGCCAGGACGCCGCCCTTGCCCGCGCAGTGCGCCAGGGCCGGGGACCCTTCCAGCGCGTGACGTGCATTGGCCGATGCGAAGTTGATCACGCTCGCCCGGCCGCTCTCCTTCAGCCAAGGCCAGGCGGCGCGCGTGGCGAGAAAGACGATGTCGAGTTCGCCCTGAAGCGTCTTGCGCCAGTCGGCGTAGCTCAATGCCTCGATCCAGCCGAACACGGCATGGGCGGCCGCGCAGACCAGCGCGTCGATGCGGCCATGCTCAGCGCCGATCTGTGCAAAAAGCCGGGAAACGGATGCTTCGTCGAGAAGGTCGCAGTCGCGGTCGGCGCCCGACAGGTCGACACCGATGACAGTCGCGCCCTCGCGCCGGAACATGTCGGCGCAACCCTTGCCGATCCCGTTCGCCGCGCCGGTGACGACCGCGATCTTGCCCGCCAGTCTGTCAGCCATGGGCGGGCACCGGGGCTTTGCACAGGTGGATCGCAAGGGCGATGAGCGCGCCGGCCAGCGCGCTCACGGACAGCACGCCAAAGGCGGAAAGCAGGCTGCCGGTCTGCTTGCTGACAAGCGTGACCGCGACGGGGCTGAGAAACTGGCCGATCGAGAAGGCGCCGGTCCACAGGCCGGCACCACGGCTGCGCACGTCGAAGGTGAGTTGGCTCATTGCCCAGACGAGCAGCGTCGGCAGCAATATTCCCGCCCCAAGCTGATTTATGAAGCAGCCGACCAGGAAGGCGGTGGTCGTTTCCGCCTTCGCCATGACCATGAAGCCCGCGGCCAACATGCCGAATTCGATCAGAAGCAGCAGTGCCACGGGCCACCGCCCGATACGCGAATAGATATAGGTGCCCAGAGGCACGCCGATGCTCGCGATCGAGGTCAGGAAGCCGATCCGCGCGGGGTCTGACAGGCCCAGCGCGACCAATCCGCCGGAAGCCTGGATCTGCACCGTGTAGAAGAAGATGGAGCCATAAATGGTGATGGCGATGATCCCCAGCATCTTCGTCCAGGGGAAACCTTCCCAGCTTGCGTGGCGCGGGGCGGCGACAGCCTCTTGTGTCGCGTCTCTTTCGGCGGGCTCCCAGGTGAACAGCGCGACCAGAACCAGCATCAGCAGCGCGGAGGAATAGACCCAGAACGGCATCCTCCAGCCAAATGCGCCAAGCTGGCCGCCAATGTTGAAGAAGAGCAGCGCGGACATCGAGGCGAAGGCGGTCTGGCCGGCCAGCCATTTGTCGCGTGACTGGCCCTCGTAATAATCGCCGATCATCGTGGTGGAGAGCACCATGATCAGAGCCTCCGCAACGCCGACCCCGATACGGGATATGAGAATTGCGGCCAGGCTTTCCAGGAAGATCGGTGCAAGGCCCACCAGTGCATAGAGGACGAACGACCACATCAGCAGCCGCCGTCGCCCGAACCAGTCCCCCGCCATGCCGGCGATGGGCGAGAGCAGGGCCACGCACAGCGCCGGGATCGTCAGGATCATCGGCACCCAATATTCGTACCGGGGCACATGGCTGAACTCTTCGAGCATGTGGGGGAGGATCGGCGCGAGCAGCACGATCGCCATGGTCGAAAGCGTGATGGGCAGCAGCAATGAAAAGCCGGTCATGAAGCCCGGTGCGGTGTGCGTCTTCATCCAACTCCCCAAAGCGCACGAGTCCCGGCGAATGCGGTCCTTCGCGCCATCGACGATGTTTAGCGGGCGAAGACTCGGTCAACAAAGCGATAGCATGTGATCGATGCTATCGATTTCGCGAATTTCGATGGCGAATATGGTCCCTGGAATGGATGGTTGGCGGCCGGATCGCGAAGCGCCGCCACTCTAGCGCTTACCGTAATCTTTCGGCGAGGAAGTCGACGAACACGCGCACGCGCGCCGGGGTGCTGGCGCCGCCGACGAATACGGCGTGGATGCTCTCGACATCGCCCGGGTTATAGTCTTCGAGGATCGGCACCAGCCGCCCCTGCGCGATCTCGCGGGCGACGCTGAAGGCGCCGACGCGGGTTATGCCGGCGCCGCTGGCCGCGAGTTGGCCCAGTGTCTCGCCATTGTTCGCCTCGATATTGCCTTGCACGCTCAGCGTGAAGTCGCGGCCATCGCGCCGGAACGGCCAGACCGGTTCGGCGCGGCGGAAGTTGAAGCCGAGGCATTGGTGGGCGTGCAGGTCTTCGGGCAGGAGCGGGGTGCCGTGGCGCTCCAGATAATCGGGCGAGGCGACGACGACGCGGCGCGTTTCGCCCAGCTTCCGGGCGGTGAGATTGCTGTCCGCCAACGGGCCGAAGCGCACCGCCACGTCCGCCTCGCCGGCCGCGACGTCCACCAGCGCATCGGTCAGCGCGATGTCGATCAGGATATGCGGATAGAGCGCCGCGAATTCGCCGAGCAGCGGCACCACGCACAGCCGGCCATGCGATAGCGCCGCGCTGATCCGCAGGCGCCCGCGCGGCGCGCCCTGATCGGCGATCTGTTGCTCCGCCTCGTCGAGGTCGGCGAGGATGCGGCGCGCGGCCTGGAGGTAGGCGAGCCCCTCGGCTGTGGGCGCGAGCGCGCGCGTGGAGCGCAGGAGCAGGCGCACGCCCAGCCGCGCCTCGATCCGGTCGACCGCGCGGCTGACCGCCGATGGGCTGAGATCCAGCATGCGCCCGGCAGCCGAAAAGCTCCCCTGATCCACCACCGTGGCGAACAGCGCCAGCGCGCGTGCCCGGTCTGCTCCGATCAGCTTTGCGTCCATCGCAAAAATCCTCCGCGTTCGACGGGGCTACCTCATGGGAACATCTTCCACCATCTGTGCGCAGCATTGGCAAGAGCCGCCACTGGCCGGCCTCAAGGATTCTATCATGATGAAGCTCAATCCCGGACTTTTCGCGCTGTCGATCGGCGCCTTCGGCATCGGCGTGACCGAGTTTGCGCCGATGGGCCTGCTGCCGGTCATTGCGGGCGATCTCGGCGTGTCGATCCCGAGCGCCGGCCTGCTCATCAGCGCCTATGCGCTGGGCGTCATGATCGGCGCGCCGCTCATGACGTTGACGACCGGGCGCGTGCCACGGCGGACATTGCTGATCGGCCTCGCCGCCATCTTCACGCTCGGCAATCTGCTCGCGGCCGTGTCGGGCAGCTACGGCATGCTGCTGGCCGCGCGCGTGCTCACCTCGTTCAACCACGGCGCCTTTTTCGGTGTGGGGTCGATCGTCGCGGCGAGCCTGGTGCCGCCGCAGCGGCAGGCGGGCGCGGTGGCCGCGATGTTCATGGGGCTCACCATCGCCAATGTCGTCGGCGTGCCGCTGGCGACCTGGGCAGGCGAGCATCTGGGCTGGCGCGCATCCTTCTGGGGCATCGCGGGCCTGGGCATCGTGACCATGGCCGCGCTGCGCCTGACCCTGCCCGTGCTGCCGGCGCCCGGGGGCGGCAACGCGGTGGCTGAGTTGCGCGTGCTGACGCGCCCTGTCGTGCTTGGCGCGCTGGCGCTCACGGTCATCGGATCGAGCGCGATGTTCACGGTCTTCACCTATATCGCGCCGATCCTGCGCGAGGCGACCCATGCCTCGCTCGGTTTCGTGACGGCGATGCTGGTCACTTATGGCGTCGGCCTCACGGTGGGCAACTGGCTCGGCGGCCGGTTCGCGGATCGCTCGGTGGACCTGACGCTCGCGGTCACGCTGGCCATGCTGTCCATCATCCTGATTGCCTTCGCCATGCTGATGAGCCATGCGGCGCCGAGCGCCGTGCTGATCTTCCTGTGGGGCGTGGCGAGCTTTGCGCTGGTGCCGCCGTTGCAGGTGCGGGTGATGACCGCCGCGGCCGATGCGCCCAACCTGGCCTCCGCGGTCAACATCGGCGCGTTCAACCTGGGCAATGCCTTCGGCGCGGCGCTGGGCGGCGGCGTGATCGCCGGCGGTTTCGGCTTTCCGGCGGTGGCGGTCGCGGGTGCCGCAACCTCGGCAATCGGGCTTGCCGCCGTCCTGTTCATGATGCGGCGCACACAGCGGCCGCGCGACCGCCTCGCGCCCGCGTGCGGCGAGGTCTGACCATCGGTGGTCGGGCGTGCGGTCGTGGGCAGGCGAATGGCCCGGCCGGCCGTCTGATCTGAAGGCGCAGGCCCTCAGCGTTGCTTGCGGGCCGTGGTCGCGGTGAAATCCGGGTCCTTGTTCGCCACCCAATCGACAAATTTGCGTATGGCGGGGTGAGCGAGCAGGGCCTCCACATCCATGCCATGGCGCTGCAGTTCGGAATTGGTGAAATTGGCGATCAGCGTCTGCTGGCAAATGGGGTGCATGGGCACGACATCGCGCCCGCCCCGGCTCTTGGGGACGGGATGATGCCAGACGATGGTGCTGCCGGTCGGCCGGCCGCAGAGCCAGCAGGGCACGGCCGGCGCCGGAGCGTCCGCATCGTCCTCGTGCTGCGCGTCTTCATAGGGGCCATGTCTGGAATGTTTGCGGGCCATGCGTCTGCCTGAATTGCCTGAACGTGCGCCGCCGCAATAGCCGGTGGGACAGGCATTGCCAAACCGCCATATCGAGCCACGACGTCCGGTATTGTAAGCGCCTGTCCCGGCGCGGCGCATCAATAGTCGAAGCGGAGCGTCACCACTGCGCTGCGCGGCGCGCCGTAGAAGGCCTGACCCCATTTCAGGCTGTTGAGATAGGTGACGCCCGTGACGTTGCGCACGTTGAGGCTGGCGCGCAGGTGGGGGGCGACCCGCATGCCCGCCATCAGATCGAGGATCGCATAGCCCTTCTGCTTCAGGATCACGTCGCCCTCGACAAGTTCATAGTCGGCCACGTCGGTGAGCACGGCGTCGGTGCCGTTCTGCCAGCGCAGTTGCGCGCCGAGCTTCAGGTCGTTGAGGTCGGGCACCGTGTAGGTCGTCGCCAGTTTGAGCGATCGGGTCGGAATCCAGGTGCGCGTATCCTCGTCGTTCACGTCCTTCACGGCGAGCAGGGTGAAGCCGCCGCTGAGCGTCCAGTTCTCGGTGACGTTGCCGGCGAGTTCCACCTCGAAACCCGTCGAGGTCGTGTCCATGCCGACATAATAGCTGTCGCCGGCCTTGCCCGGCCCATCCTCGTCGAACACGCCGGCGAACTCGGCAAGGCCCTTCTGCCTGGCCTTGAACACCGCCGCCGTCGCATAGAGCCGGCCGTCGAACCAGCTGCTCTTGATGCCCGCCTCGATGCTGGTGCCCTTGGCGGGATCGAGCCGCCGGTTGGCGACATCGACTTCGGCCTGAGGATTGAAGATGTCGGTATAGCTCGCATAGAGCGAGACATTGGGCGTGAGGTCGTAGACCGCGCCGACATAGGGGCTGACCCGGTTGTCCTTGCGCGCCTGGCTGGTGTCGTAGGAGAAGCCGGTGGACTTGATCCACATCGCGCTCGCGCCGACCACGCCCTTGAGCCTGTCGCTGATGTCGAGATGCAGCGCGCCGTAGACGCGCGTCAGGCGGTCCGTATAGTCGGCGGCGAGATAGGCGCCCGGATAATCCGGCTCGGCCACCTGCGCCGTGCCCCAGTCGAACACGGACGGATAGACGAGCGCTGTATCCTCGGCGAAATCCTCCAGCTCGATGGCGTCCGACCTGGAGACGGAGACGCCCAGCGCCAGCTTGTGCTGCCGCCCGAACAGCGTGAACGGCCCGGAGAGATACATGTCGCCGAGATATTGCTTGTAGTCGGAGGGGTAGATGCCGCTCATGCCATAGACGCCCTCGCCGGTCTCGCGGTCGGGATAGCCATAGGCGTAGAGCAGCTTCGCATTCTCCTGGAACCGGCGATACGTGAAGATGCCGGTGAGCGACCAGTCATTGGCGAAACTGTAGACGAGTTCGCCGAACGCGCTCTGGTCCTTGGTGTTCCAGTAGGTCCAGTCGGCCGAGGTCGATGCCGAGCGGGCAGGTCGATCCGCGTGCCGTCCGTGAAGACCAGCGGCACCGCGCCCCACAGCACGCCGTCAGCATCATTTTCCTGCCGTGTGTAGCCGATCGTGGCGCGCAGGTCCGGCGTCACCTGCCAGCGCAGGATCGCGCCATAGACGTCGCGGTTGACATGGTTGTGGTCGAGATACCCGTCGTGGTCTTCATGGGCATAGATGAAGCGCGCCGCGAGCGTCTCGCTGATCGGCACGTTGAGGTTGCCGTCGAACCGCCAATAGTCGCGCGAGCCGCCCTGGCCGGAGACGTTCGCCGCCAGCGCGTCGGTCGGGCGCTTGCGCACATAGTTCACCGTGGCGGACGGATTGCCGATGCCGGTCATGATCGCATTGGCGCCACGCACGATCTCGACATTCTCGAACAGCGCGGTGTCGAGGTCGCCGAACTGGATGCCCCAGGCCAGCGGCAGGCCGATGCCGTCCACCTGGAAGTTCGACACGTCGAAGCCGCGCGAGCTGAAATAGGTGCGGTCCGTCTCGACGCGCTCGACATTGACGCCCACGGCCTGCTCCAGCAGGTCGTTGACATTGGTGATGGCGAAATCCTCGATGCGCTGGCGATCGATGATGGTGACCGACTGCGGGGTCTCCTTCACCGGCAGGGACAGGGCGGTGGCCGAGCTCGACGGCTGCAGCGCGGCGGTGACGATGATGCTGTCGCCCGCGTCGGCCGGACCGTCGCCTTCGTCGGCCCGGGCCGCTGTGACGAGACAGGGCGCGCCGAGCAGCGTGCTGACGACAATGATATGCCGGATAGGCAGCCGCATCGGATTTCCTCACATGTTGCAGAATGTTGCCGGGCCGATAAGCAGTGCGATATTGAGAGTCAATATCACTCTCTGTCGATCGGGTGGCCCGGCGGCGACCGGCCTGCATCCATGCCCTGCTTTGACGGCAAGAGACGGGAAGCGCTCTCGCGCGGCCCGCGCTAACAGGGGGCAAGCGAAGGAGAATGACGATGGCATTGGCATCCAGGATCATGGCCTCGCCGGTCGGCGCATTGACGCTGGTGGCGGGCGAGGCGGGATTGATCGCGATCCTGTGGGAGAATGACGATCCCGACCGCGTCCGGCTCGGGCCGATGAAGGCGGATGCGGGCCATCCGGTGCTGGCGGCGGCGGAGCGGCAACTCGCCGGCTATTTCACCGGCGAGCGCCGGACCTTCGACCTGCCGCTCGATTTTCGCGGCACGGATTTCCAGAAGCAGGTCTGGGCCGCGCTGCTCGCCATCCCCTTCGGCGAGACGCGCAGCTATGCCCGGATCGCCGCGGAGATCGGCCGGCCGCGCGCGGTCCGCGCCGTGGGCGCCGCCAATGCGCGCAACCCCATCTCGATCGTCGCGCCCTGCCACCGGGTGATCGGCGCGAACGGCGCCCTGACCGGCTTTGCCGGCGGCCTGCCCGCCAAGCGCTTCCTGCTGCGGCTGGAAGGGGTGGCGGTGGATGCGTGAAGCGGCGTGGGGATGGTGAGCCCTGCTGGGTTCGAACCAGCGACCTACTGATTAAAAGTCAGTTGCTCTACCGACTGAGCTAAGGGCCCCTGTCTTTTGGGTGGGCGACCCCTAGTGCGATGGAGCCGCGCGGTCAACGGGCGGGTTGCGTGCGGGCGAGGCGGACGGCGAGTTGTTTCATGGTGCGTCCGGTGCGGGGATCGCGCCAGTCCGGGGCGATGTCACGCAGCGGCAGCAGCACGAAATCGCGCTCGGCCATCGCGGCATGGGGAATGGTGAGGCGGCGATGATCGACCTTGCCGCCGGACCAGAGCAGCAGGTCGAGATCGAGCGTGCGCGCGCCCCAGCGGCGATGGCGGCGGCGGCCGAAGCGGCGCTCTATCGCCTGCAGATGATCCAGCATGGCGAGCGGGGGCAGCATGCTCTCGACCAGCGCGGCGGCATTGGCATAGCTGCGCCGGGATGGGCCGATGGGCCGCGAGGTGAGGATGCGCGAGCGGGCGATCAGGCGGAGCGGCGCTTCGTCCAGCGCGGCGAAGGCGGCGCGGACGATGGCGATCGGCCCGGCGCCGCGCGCAAGCGGCCGGTTGGAGCCGAGCGCGACGGCATAGAGATGCGTGCCGGGTGGCGCGGGCGGCCCGCTCGTGCTGGTCATGACGCGCCGCCTATCGCGATCGCATGGCGGTGACCAGCCCTTTGGGCGGGGTGCGCGATCGTCGGCCAGGATGATGCGTGGCGCGCGCGAGGGGATCGCGTCGCCTCGCGAGACCTAGGCCGCGTTGACAAAAGAGGGATTCCCAAACAGGTCGAGTTCTGATTCAAGGCTGCTCTTTGGAGAGCAGTTATGGGCCGTGGGGACTTGTCAGATGCGGAATGGGAACTGATCGGACCGCTTT
>Ga0180219_1000181_pt1 | contig 68598 bp, 70 predicted proteins | sample eDN3rd30CBELigMG_FD_151338 | JGI IMG/M metagenome (GOLD analysis project Ga0180219, IMG submission 151338) | Enriched Miracle-Growth compost microbial communities from Emeryville, California, USA - eDNA 3rd pass 30_C BE-Lig MG (version 2)... ...
CGCTGGTTCACGAATTCGGCTTCGAAGCCGATGGGCGCGGCATTGGCGATGATCTGGAGATAATGGTCCGTCAGGCGCGACAGCAACGAGCGGGCCGGCACATCGTCGACATGACTGATCGGCCCGCCGATCTCACATTCCCGACGCAGGGCTGTGCCCATATAGATAACCCCTGGGTTATCGACACCGGCGCTGAAGTCCAGCAAGACGCTGTAGGGGCCGAAATCCTCAAGCTGTTCGGGCTGAAGATCCTCGATCGACGGCAAGGCGCGGTCGCCCAGCAGCGACGCCCAATAATTATAGGCGCGGACCTGCATCCGCCGTTCATTGGTGATAACAGCATGCGGGCTTTCGATCGCGGCATCGTCGGCGTAATCGAAATCATCCTGATCGCCGTCGATATCATGTCCCCGCAGAGTGTCCATCCGATCGATCCTTGAACCAAAGCAAATCTTTGGGCCCCACAGTGGCAGCAGATGGTAAATGCCCGGTAAAGAACGCCGCGTAAGACGAGAAAGCGCGAGAATGTGGGGAAGAAGCGAAAATGTCCGCTTGTCCTTCGCCCAAACCGCTGTTATTTGCCCGCCCCGATGCCGCTTTAGCTCAGTTGGTAGAGCATCGCATTCGTAATGCGAGGGTCACGTGTTCGAGTCACGTAAGCGGCACCATTTCGGTCCAAAAGCCCGAGTCCCTAGCACCGCCGCCTCTACGCCAGAGGCGGCGGTGAGGGTGCGCAGCAATTCGGTGCGCGTGCCGAGGATTCGCACGTCCGTCTTGCTATGGACCTCGACCCGCTGCGCCACGGCCCGCACATGATTGCGGGCATAGGAACCGTCGTCATGGCGCAGCTTATGCTTGGCGGCCAGCGCGAACGCATGAAGGCTCTCGACCGTGATCTCCGGGCTGATCCGCTCAATATGCGCAACCGCGCGCTCGGCATCCCCTCTGGCCTGGTCGCGGACGGCGGTCAGCTCCGCAATGCGCCCCTTGAGCGATGCATCGCCCATATCGACCAGTCCATTCTCGATCGCCTCATAAAGTCGGGAGAGCTTGGTATCCGCCTCAGTCGCCCGCCGCTCCATCTCGGCGACGTGCTGGCGGCGCTCGGTCACCCATTCTTCGCGCCGGGCGATGAGCTGGTCCATCAACACTTCAAGCCGCGCGGGATCGAGCAGGCGCTTTTCGAGATGCTCGATCACCGCCTCGTTGAGCCGGTCCATCGGGAGAGAAACGCCGGGGCACCCCGTCTTTCCCTTCGTGGCCTTGGTCGCGCAAGTATAATAGCGATATTCCTGACCGCTCCGGCTGGTGCCAGTACGCAGCGTCATCGCGGCGCCGCAACAGGCGCAGAAGCAGATACCCGTCAAGAGCGTCGATCCGCCCACCGCGCGCGGCGGCATCATCTTCGGGCTGCGCGCCTTCAATGATCGCTGCACGGCCTCGAACTCGGCCACCGTGACGATCGGCGGCACTTCCATGATGGCGTGCTCAGCCTCGGGCTTCCGGCGCCCTTTCTTGACATCGTAGGTGTTGAAGCGGTGCTGGCCGATGTAGGTCGTCCGCGTGAGCACCTGATGCACCATGCCCTTGCCCCAGCGCCCGCCGTAGCGCGTGCGGATATTGTTCTCGTTGAGCCAGCACGCGATCGCCATGACTCCGATCGGCCCGCGTCCATCCGCGCCTTCCAGCGCCAGCCGGAAAATCCGGCGCACCGTCTCGGCATGGATCGGGTCGATCTCCAGCTTCTTCTTGATCTTCATGCCCCGCCTCTCGGCCTCGACCACACGGTAGCCGATCGGCGGGCGGGCGCCGTTCCAGAAGCCCTGACGCGCGTTCTCGTTCATCGCGCGCAGCGTATGCTTGGCGGTCTCCTTCGACTGGTATTCATCGAACAGCGTCATGATCCTGCGCATCATTTCGCTCGCCGGATCATCGCCAAGCACCTGCGTGATCGAGACGAGCTGCACACCGTTCTTCGCCAGCTTGCGGACGTAGAACTCGAACTGAAACTGATCGCGGAAGAAACGGGAGAAGCTGTGGACGACGATCACGTCGAACGCGGGAGGCTTCTCCATCGCCGCGTCGATCATCGCCTGGAACGATGGGCGGCGGTCGTCGGTAGCCGTGTTGCCCGGCTCGACGAACTCGGCCGCGACCTCCCAGCCGTTCGAGAGGCAGTAGCCCTCAAGCTGGCGGCGCTGATCGGGGATCGACAGATCATGTTCCGCCTGGCGCGGTGTGGAAACGCGCAGATAGAGCGCGGCGCGAGCCGTCGCCACGACCGGCGGCGACTCGGGTTCGGCGGGGGCGACAGTCGCCATGACAACATCCTTTCATCAACCTGCGGCCCGCACGGCGACCGCGACTACATCTTCTCCAGCCCCCGCCCAGCCGACGACGCCAGCAGGAACAGCCGGTTCGGCCGCCGCGGGAACGGCGCAAAGCCAAGTCCCTCGTAGAAAGCCGCCGCGCGCTCATCCTTGGCGTCGACAATGATGGCCAGCACCGCCAGCGTTTCCGCGGCGCCGAGAATGCGGCGTATCGCATCCACCGCCAGCACTTCACCGAAGCCCTTGCCGCGCATCCGAACGTCCCGCGCAAGGCGTTCGATCAGCGCCGCTGGATAACCGCTCTCGTAGCGCGGCAACTTGCGCGCGATTTCCTCCGGCAACTCGCCCAGTTCCAGCTTGAAGGCGCTCAGGCTGTAAAAGCCGACGACGCCCAGCTCCGAATCCTCGGCGACGAAAACGCGCGCGACATCGCGGCGGTCGTCCTGACCGGCGCGTCGCCGGAACCAGCCATCCAGATCGGCCTGCCCGCAAGAGAAGCGTGACCGATCATGATGCTTGCCGAGGGCTTCAAAGACGATCGCCAATCGTCAGCCCACGAGATCACGGTGACGGCGCATGGCCGCAATCAGCCGCTCGGACGGCTCCGGCGGGTTCATCAGCGCCTCGAAGAAGGCATCCCGATCCGCGCCGGTCAGGACCAGGCGTTGATGCTCGTCCAGCACGCGCCGCGCGCCTTCATAGGCCAGATCGCCGGCCGTCAGGCCAGTGACCGCTGTCGCCTGTTGAATCAAATCCTTGGCCGAGGCGCTCACGCGCAGCTCGATCCGCTCGCGCTTGATCTCGCGCTCCGGTTTTCGGCGTTTCTGAACGGCTGACATGCCCGATCTCCTTTGACCATTAATGTACGGCATAATACCGTGCCAGTCAACGGCGCCGAAGCGCGCCGGCCGCATCATCCGATCGCAGAAACACAGGGCAGCAGGGTCGGTTTTCATCATGGAAGCGACCCGAACAGGGCGTCCAGTTCCTCGCGAAAGGCGCCTTCGATGACGCGCAGCTCGGCATCGCCGATGGGAACCTGATCGGGCCAGTCGTCGGTGACGACGATGGGCGCGCTGGCAGCGCTCCTGCGGGACGATGCGCGCGTCGGCTGCGGCTGCATGTAATCGTGCAGGTCTTCCAGCCCTTCCGACCAGCCGCGGGGTGCGCGGCGGCGACGTTTGCGAGAGAGTGCCATATGCTCAAGCTGCCGCGCATCTCTCGGGAATCCAGCAAAATCGCCCTCGGGCGCATACATGCCAGACCCGTAGCGACGGCGGCGGGATTCGGCGCACGGCGGCGCAAGGCGGAAATAGCGAAGCGTAGCGTAGCAGAGATAAGTGCTCACGGCGGGGTCGCGGATGCCGTGCGCCGCCCGGTTTGCTATCCTCCCGCACATGGACTCGCGGACGGACATCGACACCGACCGAATCGACGGGGCGGTGCTTGCGCTGCTGTGGCTCAACCTCAGCGCCACCGGCACGGCCTGGAAGGGCTTTGACTGGAGCGCGATGGATCGACTGCACGAACGCGGGCTGATCTCCGATCCGGCGCGCAAGGCGAAGTCGGTGCATCTGACCGACGACGGCATGGCCGAAGCCGAGCGCCTGTTCACCGCGCTGTTCGCTCGCCCCTGAATCCTGCCATGCTGATGCGAAAGCCATAACCCGGCGATCGCTGCTGGCTCCGCTGAAATGCCGGGCGCATCATTGTCTCCCGTCCTGCCTGCCCGACCGACCCTCGCGGCCTCCTTCGTGGCTTGATCTGATCGTGTCCACTTGGCGGCGCAACGGCGCCGGGCAGCTTTTTTCCGCCGCTTTCGGCTTTGCAGCGCGAAGCAAAAAAGCCGCCCTTCGGCCGTCCCTGGGCCGCAAGCCCACCCCGCCGCGCAAGCGCGACGGGAACCCCGGGCAGCGGTGCACAGCCGAACGTCCCCGATCTTCGACATGCCACGAGGCCGCGAAGGGCGCGGTCCCGAGTCAAGAAAGGACAGACGACATGATCTGCGGAAACTTCAAGGCAACCGATCGCGGCTTCCACGGCGAAATCGGGTTTTTCGGCCTCAGCGAGAAGGTGGAAGTCCTTCGGATCGGCGACAAGGCAAGCGACAAGTCGCCCGACTATCGCATCGTCGCCGCCGACGATAAGCGCATCGAATTCGGTGTGGGCTGGCTCAAGGCCACGAAAGACCAGAAGCCTTACGCTTCGCTCAAGCTCAATCCGGTCCTGGCGCCGGACGTTCATCTTCGGCTTGTCTCGACCGAGACAACGGGCAAGTTCGAGCTGAAGGTCGACTGACCGCGAGAGCGTCCCGCCAGCAATAGCGGGACGCTCCCTTTTCGGTCCCGGATGGATCTTCACTGCATACGCCAGCGCCGATCACCCTTGGCGGCCCGCCGCACAATGATCGCAATCTCAGGCTGGGGCTGACCGGGCAGGAATCGGCCCGATGGCCGAGCTGGTTTCCCGGCTGTCATTTGCATGAGTGGAAAAGAGGGCGGGACAGGCCCGCGGAGTGAGCCCGCCCAAGCGGGCAGGTTTTCCCGTGCGCCGCCAGGGCGGCGCGATCGTTGCTAAGGACGTAGTCCTCGCGCCGGTCAAGGTAAGTGGAACCGTCCGGGGCGGTATCCCCACCTTCCGCGGCTACGCCTTGTGCAGGCGGGTGATTCCCCTCCGCCCCGGCCGCCCTTGCCCCGTTGCTACCCTTGGCTCGCCGCCGGGCAGAAGTTCAGGCGCGGCATTCCGCTTCGCTGAACTTCAGACCCAAAGGATTTGAGACATGACCAGCAAGGCACAGGCTCCCCGCAATGTGATCTTCAACGGTGATTGCTTTGAAGTGATGCAGGCTTTCGATAGCGGCACGGTGGATTTCATCCTGACCGATCCGCCCTATGTGACCCGCTACCGGGACCGCCAGGGCCGCAAGGTGGCGAATGACGATAACGGCCGGTGGCTGCGTCCGGCGTTTCGCGAGATGCACCGCGTCCTGAAGGATGGCGGTTTCGCGGTTTCTTTCTACGGCTGGAACAAGGTGGATTTGTTCATGGACGCATGGAAGGCGGCGGGTTTCCGCGTCGTCGGCCATCTTGTGTTTCGCAAGCGTTATGCGTCGTCGGCCCGCTTCCTTCGCTACGAGCACGAACAGGCTTACTTGCTGGCGAAGGGCAATCCCATCCGGCCCGCGCGTCCTATCCCCGATGTTCTGGATTTCCCCTATTCGGGCAACCGTCTGCATCCCACGCAAAAGCCGGTTGAGGCGCTGACTCCGCTGATCGAGGCTTTCACGCAGCCGGGCGAGCTTGTCCTGGACCCGTTCAGCGGCAGCGGTTCGACACTGGCGGCAGCCCAGCAGCTCGGCCGCGACTGGACCGGCATCGAACTGGACAACGGCCACTATCACACCGCCAGCAAGCGGCTTGCCGCGCAGGCTTACCACCAGGCGGCGGCATAGGCCGCCCCCAAAACCTTCCGTCATAGATGGAGAGCGATATGTCTTTGACTTTCCCGACATTGGCAGAACAGGCAATCACCACCTACAACGCGGCGGGCCGCAGGGGATCATTCAACAAGGTGGCTCTGAAAATGGGCGCCTTTCGTGACGATGATCCGATCGGAAACGAAGGATGGCCCATGATTGTCTGGGTTTTTCCCGACGACACCACCGTTGAAGTGCATGGGCGAGGTAAAAGCTATCGGCTGGTAGCCGAAACCCCCTGATGCAGCCCCCGGCGCGGCCCTCGGTCGCGCCGGATCGGCGGTGGCCGCGCGTCCCACAGGTCCGCGCGGCCGTCATGGCGCGCTCGCCGGGCGCCGCCCGGCTCGCAAGAGACAGTAGCCAGAACGGCATCCCCGTCCTAAGAAGGACGTGGGCCGCTACGCGGCGGCCTGGGGTTGGTAGCCCCACGTTCAACGGTTTGGCGCCGGCCGTGACGGCGCCGCCATCCTTGACCACATGGTCGGGGAGCCTGTGACGTATACAACAGGCTTCCGGGCTAAAGGTCACAGGGCCGATTGAACGCGGTTTACCACTCCCCGATCAGGGTCAGGAGCAAGTTTGCGGGGGCGCACCGCAGACAAACCGCTGCTCACCTGGAACCCGACCGTTGCGGACGACGCGCGGAGCGATGCCCGCCGCGCGTATAGAATCGTCTCCGTTTCGGTCTAGAAGGTTAACGGGACTGGAGGAACGGGGGCGTTATGACCGGCAAACCTTTCAAGGATCGCGCGCCTGACGCGCCGCGGCTCACCGCCTATGACGAGGATCACCTCGCCGACTATATCCGCCTGCTCGATACAGACGACGAGGGCGCCGACTGGCGCGAGGCGGCGGCGCATCTTCGGGCTCGATCCCGGCGCCGAACCCGAACGCGCCCGCGCGATGCTTGAAAGCCATCTCGCCCGCGCGCGCTGGATGACCGAAGTGGGCTACGCATATCTGCTCGGCCCGCGCGCCACGGAATAGGTTAACATTCAGACCGGAATGGATTTTTCCGGCCCTGGATTCCGATGCGCGGGCGGCATCGCCCGGCGCGGCCTTCGCGCTGTCGGGATGCAGCGCTTCTCCCGATCCTCGGCGGTCCAGACTCCGCACAATGAGCGGCTGGAGAGGATGATCCCATGCCAACGACGCCCAGACGGCGCGCGCGGCGTGCCGGCAATGCGCCGGACACGCCGGGCCGGGCCGAATTCGCCGCCGCGTTCCTGCAACGCAACCGCCAGTATCGCGCAGAACGGGCGCGGCTGAACCGCAAAGCCACGGCGGATGAGCGAACGGCGCTCGCCCGCCGCTGGGGGTTGTCCTTTCGCCTATCTGCCTGACGAACTGTCGAACACGGTGATCTGGCGGCCGGAACTCACTGCCGTCACCGTGATCCTCGACGCCGCGCCGGAAGGATATACCGGCGCAGCGGCAATCGACCCGCTGGCGCTCGGCGCGCTGCTCGCCGACCGGGCCGGGATCGATGGCCGCCATATCGTCGTGGCGGACGCGGCCGGCGAACACCGGCTGTGGCTGCGCAACCCGACGCCAGGCCGGCCGCTCGCCGCGATCGTCCCGCTCGACAAGGATTTCATCAAGCGCATCCTCAGCCTGCTGCGTTTCCATCGGCTCATGTCGGGCAAGCGAACCGGCCCGTTGCCGCGCGGATGGCCGCTCACCGCAATGCGCGCGGCCCGGCTCGAGCTGATGCTTCGCGCGCTCGACCTGCGCCTCGCCGGGGCGACATACCGGCAAATCGCGGTCGCGCTCGGCAAGGAAGAAGCCGCGCATCTCTCGGCATCCGATTTCAAGAACTCGGACGCCCGGTCCTTCGCCTATCGCCTGGTGCGAGACGCCACCGCCATGATGAAGGGTGACTACCGCAAGCTGCTCCGCTTCCGCTGATAGCGCCCCGGGGTGGTCACATGGGCGCAGCTGCGAATCTTCGTTCCCCACCCTGCCGTGAGCACTTCGCCATGATCGCCTCCTGCCACCCCGCTTCGCAGGAGACGCCCCTTGTCCAGACCTCCCGTGACCCTTCCGCCCCGCTACCTGCGGACGCCCGAGGCGGCCCGCTTCCTTGGCCTTTCCGGCCGCACGCTTGAGAAGCACCGCTATTTCGGGAGCGGCCCGGCCTATCGCCGGATCGGCGGACGGGTGGTCTATTCGGTGGACGACCTGCGCGCCTGGGCCGACCTCGGCACAAAATATTCCACGTCCGACCCCGGCCAGAACGATCTCATGCCGCAGCGGGATGCGGCGATCACGCAGAGCCGCCGATGAAGCCGCGCGCCGCCTCCCGTTCCGGCGAGCGCGCCCAGCTCGCGCTGTTCCCCTCGCTCGGGCGCGATATCGCGCCGCGCGACGCCCAGGACCTCATGGCCTGGCCGTTTTTCAGCCTCGCCAAGCGCAGGCGGGTGACGCCGATCGATTTCCGCATGGGCGCGACCTGGATATCGGTCGAGGCCGTGCCCGAGCACGGCATGGCGACCATATGGGACGCCGACGTGCTGATATGGGCGGCGAGCCAGATCGTCGCCGCGCGCGACGCGGGGCTGCCGACCTCGCGCCTGATGGCGACGACGCCGCACGAAATCCTCACCTTCACCGGACGCGGCACCGGCAAGGATCATTATGACCGGCTGAAGGCCGCGCTCGACCGGCTGCAATCGACCACGGTCGCCACCTCGATCCGCCAGCAGCACCAGCGCCGCCGCCATCGGTTCTCGTGGATCAACGAGTGGCAGGAGCGGCTCGACGGCGACGGCCGTCCGCTCGGGCTGGAGCTGATCCTGCCCGACTGGTTCTATGCCGGCGTGGTCGACCGCACGTTCGTGCTCACCATCGACCGGGCCTATTTTGACCTGACGGGCGGGCTCGAACGCTGGCTCTACCGGATCGTGCGCAAGCATGGCGGCCAGCAGGAAGGCGGCTGGAGCTTCGACCTCGCGCACCTTTACCTGAAATCCGGCGCGCTCTCGCCATTGAAGCAGTTCGCGTTCGAGCTGCGCGGCATCGTCCGGCGCCAGTCGCTGCCGGGCTATGCGCTCGCGATCGAGCGCGCGTTCGGCCGCGAGCGGCTGACCTTCGCGCCCGTGCCCGCCGATCCGTTCGAAGCGGCGGCGCGGCGCATGGGGCTGGCTGTGGATAACCGGCCATGAGACTCGGCCTATTGAAAACCGCCAGACTCGGCCGATTAAAAACCGCTGACTCGGCCTATAAAAAACCGGACCTCCGCGCAAACCTCTGGAATCGCTCGCGGAATCGGCTCCCTTCTAACTATGCTAACAGTAAAGAATACTTCGTATTCTTTCTAACGCGCTTTCGCGCTGTGGATAATTCGCGAGACGACGCGAAGTATCAGGCAGTAAATCCGCCGTCTCCCCTACGCTATACTACTACGCCTTTTGCGTGCGGCGATCAATCCCGGCGCCGTGTTGCGCGGCGCGGGCCGGAACCCCGGCCATGATCGCCGCCCAGCACTTCGGCAGCATCTCGGGCGGCAAGGACAGCCAGGCCGTCCTTTGCCGGATGGTCGAGCGGATCGAGCGCAAGGGGCTTGCCGCGTTCGGCAACCGCGCGCCGCGCTTCCTCTCGGCCGACAACGGCCACGAGAACCCGATCACGCTCGATCACATCGCCTACCTCGACGACTGGCTGCGGCAGCGCACCGGCCTGTGCATCGAGATCGTATCGGCGAACGACGTGCCGGGGCTCACAGACGCGGCGGCCTTCGCCCGCAAGCGCGCGATGCTGCGCGAGGAATGGTCGAAGGAGAAGCGGCGGACCCGCCATAAGGGCGCGTGCAACCAGCGCCGGGCCGCGTGGCAGGCAGGCCGGCTCACGAAAGGCCAATGGCTCGCCGCGTGCGAATGTCCCGTCCTGGTCTCGCCCCCGGTTCCCGATCATCTGGTCGACCGCGCGCTCGAGCTGCTGCATCCCACCGGCATCCCGTTCCTCGACATGGCGATGCTGCACGGCCGGTTTCCCGGCACCAAAACGCGCTTCTGCACCGACGAGACCAAACTGATCCCGATGATGCATCGCAAGCGTCCGCTGCTCGATGCGGGGATCTCGGTCATCGACTGGATCGGCGAGCGCGCCGACGAAAGCCCGGCGCGGGCGAAGAAGCCGCCGATCCAGTCGGTGCGGCATCCCTCCGGCGCCCGCCAGGTGCTCTACCGGCCCATCTTTCGCTGGTCGGCGGCCGACGCCTTCGCCATCTCCGAGCGCCACGGACTCCGGCATAACCCGCTCTACACGATGGGGAGGAGCCGGGTCGGCTGCTCGACCTGCATCATGGTCAGGAAGCGCGAACTGCGCGCCTGGGCCATGCGGTTTCCCGCGGAAGTCGATCGCGTGCGGGAGTGGGAACGGCTGGTCAGCCTCGTTTCGCGGCGCACCGCGATATCGGGAGCGCCGGCATCCCTGCTGCCCGCGCCGACCGTGCCCGGCGATCCCGCCGATCATGGACGTGCGACGATCGACAGGGCGATCGCGTGGTCGCGCACCAGCCGGGGCGGCCGCAACTACGACCTGTTCCTCGCGCAGGAGCAGCGCGACGCCGACGAGCAAGGCCTGCTCTGCGACACCGAATACGGGTTGTGCGAATGATGCGCGCGCTCGACCTCTTCAGCGCGGCGGCGGGCGGCTGGTCGCTCGGTCTGCACCGCGCCGGCTTCGTCACCGTGGCGGCCTGCGAGATCGTCGAGTGGCGCCGCACCCTCTACGCGGAGAACAACCCCCATGTCAGACTCTACGATGACGTCCGCGGCGTCACGGCAGCTCGACTTGTTTCCGACCTTGGATTCCTCCCCGACATCATCGTCGGCTCGCCGCCGTGCCAGGACATCTCCAGCGCCAACACCAAAGGCAGGGGAATCGAGGGCGAGCGGTCGGGCCTCTACCTCGAAGCCGTCCGGCTGGTCGGAGAGTGCCGCCCTCGCTGGTTCGCTTTTGAGAACAGCGCTAATCTCAGAACTCGCGGCGCTGACCGGCTGCTCCTTCTCCTGGAAACGCTCGGCTACGCCTGCGAACCGTGCGTGGTGGCTGCTGAAAATGTCGGCGCCAACCATGTCCGCAAGCGGTCATGGCTTATCGGCTACGACCCAGAGCAGCTTGCCGACGCCGGTATCCAACTCGGGAATGAGGCTGGAAGGCGGCTCGGGCGCGCGCCGGAAGATGGAGGCGTCGGGCCTCTACACCTTCTTTCGCGATCCGAAACTGCCAACCCCGGTATCGCAATCCCAGCAGGGCGGCATCCGTCTGGAGGGTGGATCGGGAGCGCGGACGGCGCTCAAGGAATCGGGCTTGTTCGACCTGTTCCGCGAGAAAAAGCTACCGACCCCGATGGCGACGGACGGGATGACGGACGGCGCGGGTGGCGGGGCGGGATCGACATATCCGCTGCGGATGATCCTGGCGACGCCGCGCAAATCGGATGCGGACAGGGGCGGGCGGGGCGACCTGCTCAGCCAGTTGCAGGGCCATGCCAGCCGCCACGCGGGCATGATGCCGACGCCGGTGAAGCCGAACGGCGGGCGGAGATTGAGCGCGCAGGAGATCGAGACGGGACGCCGGGCGAACGGCGCGAAGGCGCAGATCGACACGCCGAACCTGCTCCGTCACGCTGCGGAAATCCTCCCCACCCCGACGAAGCGGGACAGTCGTATGGACGGCTGGAGCCCGGCCTACGACCGCAGGAAATCGCCGACGATGGACGCGGTGATGGACGGAGCGATGACCGACCGGGCGCCGGACAAATGGGCGGGAGCGCGGGCGCTGGCGGCGATGCTGCGGAGCCATGGGCTGACTGGAACGGCGGCCTTGCCCATCACCTACGGCTGGATGATGGGCTTTCCGCCTGGGTGGCTGGCACGCGCGTTGCGATCGGCGCTGGAAAACGGACGGCTGCGGCCAGCCTGATCGTCGAGGCGTTCGGCGACGCCGTCCTTCCGCAAATCCCCGAAGCCATCGGCCGCGCCATCCTGCGCGTCGAAGCCGCGCTCGATCTCGCGCTCGGGCGCGCATCCCCCGATATAACCGGAGACGAACGATGAGCGATCCCGCGCGCCCGCAGCGCATCGACTTCAGCCGGTTTGAGGCGGCGCTGCGCCGCCGTGCGGCGGAGCAGGCACAGGCCGCCCGCACGCCGATAGTGCCAACGGCGCTGGCATCGCAATCGCGGCTGACCGAGGTCGAACTGACCTGGATCGAGAAGAAGCTGGAGCACTGGATACGCTTCGGCCGCGTCGCGCAGGAACGCATCCTCACGCGCCGCACGCGCGTGGTGAGCTTCCGGCCCGGCGCCATCTTCGCCTTCGTCCGCTGGACCGCCAACGACTATGGCACGATCTCTTCGCGCATCGACGTCGCGCGCGCGGTCGCGCCGGGCGAGCCATACACCACGCTGCCCTTCGTGCGGCCGGGCGGCGACATTCTGCTGCACATCGAGAGCTGGCCGAAGGTTAGCCAGGTGCTTGCCGCGATCAACGCAGTGGAGGCGGCCGGCGTCGATCCCTGCGACGCCGCGCCAGATCACTGGCGCCACGTCCATAACCGCATCGCTGGGGGACATCAGCCGCGCCCTTACACGATGGAGCGCCATCGCGCCTGGCTCAAACGCCGGGAGATCGAGGGATGACGCGCCGCCGCTATGTCATGGCGACGGCCATCGCCGCATCGACCTTCGCCGCGGCGTTCGTCGCCATCGCCGTCGCCGATCCGTTCCCGCGCGTCATCTGGAACGCCAGCGCCAGCGCGCCGATCGGGCTCTATCGCATCCATGCCGATAGCGATCCGGCCATCGGGACGCTGGTCGCCGTCACGCCGCCCGAACGCCTCGCGCGCTGGCTTTCAACGCGCGGCTACCTGCCCGAAGGCGTGCCGCTGTTGAAGCATGTCGCGGCGAAAACCGGGCAGCGGATTTGCCGCAAGGGCGACGTCGTGAGTGTTGAAGGCCATCCCGTCGCCAGCGCCCGCGCGCGTGACGGCCGGGGCCGTCCGCTGCCCGTCTGGCGGGGCTGCCGGAGGCTCGAACCCGGCCAGATATTCCTGCTCAACCCGTCCGTCCCGGACAGCCTCGACGGCCGTTATTTCGGCCCGCTTCCGGCTTCCGCCGTCATCGGCCGCGCAACGCCGCTGCATCTGCGCGAGCCGTCGCAATCGCCTTCAACCCCCGAAGCCAAGGAGATCAACCATGCCGACGAATATCTTTGAACCCACCGCCAATGGCTATGCCGGACGCGCCCGGTATTTCGGCATCGACGAGCAGATCGTGCTGGTCGCGATCGATCCCGGCGACGCCGAGAACGCGCCCGATTACCGCGTCCACCTCGACGACGAGGACGGCCCGGAAGTCGGCGGCGCGTGGAAACGGGTCGGCGAACGCGCCGGCGATTACATCGCGCTGGAGATCGACAGCCCGCTCTTTGGGGCGCCGTTCCGGCCGGTGCTATTCCGCGCCGACGACGATGGCCGGACGTTCCGGTTGTCGTGGAAGCGCCCCCGGCCGCGCGAAGATCGGAGCTGATCGGTGCCATCCCCGATCATCCCGTTGTTCGCGGAAAAGCCGTCTCATCCCTCCGTCCCGCTCGGTCGCAGGACGGCCGGCGCGCGCAGCGAAGGTCAAGGGCGGCCCACGGCCGGCGCATCGCGCGCACCCTTTACCGCAGCGAGCACGCTGGCAGGCTGGCGTAAGAGCGGGGGCGGATTGGTCGCCACGCTCGCGGTCCTGCTGCTCGCACCGGTCGCGATGACCGTTCCCGTGCTGGCTCATGACGCGTCGGCCGACCGCTCGGCAACCAGCCATCCCTATGCCGTCCACGTCGCCGATGCCGCCCGGCGCTTTGGCATCCCGGAAGACTGGATATGGTCCGTCATGCGCGTCGAGAGCAACGGCGATGTCCGCGCCGTTTCGTCAGCGGGCGCGATGGGCCTGATGCAGATCATGCCCGGCACCTGGGCGGTCCTGCGCGCTCGCCACGGGCTGGGGAACGATCCCTATGATGTCCGCGACAACATTATCGCGGGCGCGGCCTACCTGCGCGCGATGCACGACCGCTACGGCAACGCGACCGCCATGCTGGCGGCCTATAATGCGGGGCCGGGCCGCTACGACGAATATCTGTCGCGCGGCCGTCCGCTTCCCGCCGAGACGCGCGCCTATCTCGCAAAGCTGGCGTCGATCACCGGCAGCGCGGACGACAGCCGGCTCGCCGCCGCGCCGCCATCCGATCCCTTTGCATGGCGTCGGGCCGCATTGTTCGCGGTGCGGCCGAACGACGATCCGGCCGCACCGGAAACGTCATCCGGCCAACGCGCGGCCGACATTCGGAGCGCGGTCGAACCGGCCGCGAACAGCCTGTTCGTCGCACTGTCGGGGCGGAGGCAGCCGTGAAGATCGCCTATGCCGATCCACCCTATATCGGCTGCGCGCATCTCTATCGCGGCCATCCCGACTATGCCGGCGAGGTCGATCATGCCGCGCTGATCGAGCGGCTCGAACAGGGCTATGACGGTTGGATATTGCACGCCGCCGCGACGCCGGAATCGGTCGCCCTGCTCGCGCCGCTCGTGCGCGAAACCGGCGCGCGGTGGATGGCGTGGGTCAAGGGTTTCGCCGCGTTCAAGCGCAATGTTCCCGTCGCTTATGCCTGGGAGCCGGTCATCGTGAAGCCCGCGCGCAAGCCGGTGGTGAGCAAGCGGCTGGTCCTGCGCGACTGGATCGAATGCCCGATCACGCTGCGCCGCGGTCTCACCGGAGCGAAGCCCGAAGCGGTTTGCCATTGGGCGTTCGAGACGGTCGCCGCGCGTCCCGATGATACGCTCGACGACCTGTTCCCCGGCACCGGCGCCGTCGCCGAAGCATGGCGAACCTGGCGCCTCAAGTTCGCGCTGCCGGAGGATTCCGTTGCAGCGCCGCCGCGGCCGAATTGCACGGCTGCTGCACGTCGGGAGGGGGCCGGCACGCCATGACCGCCCGCGTTTTCAGATTGGCGCAAGTCAGGGGTCAAGTGCGTGGAAGGGCAGGAAAAAGCCGAAGGAAGGGACGGCAAGATAGAAGCCGCACCCCAAATTCGCTGAAAGCCTTTGTCTTTCAACGATTTGGCGCGGGTGCGTCGGTCGGCGAGCGTGCCGCTCGGAAGAAAAAAGCAAGTAATTTCAAAGCGCGCAATGGCACCATGCGCCATTTTTGGCGGAAAGCCGCCCGCCCGTGAGCGAGGACGAGGATTTCCGCGTCCGGCCGGGCAAGGTCAGGAACAGGGGAGCCAGCCAGGGCCGCAAGGCGCAAGGACTTGTCGTCCAGGTGCTCCGCGTCGCCGCGCGCAGCGGCGGTGGCCGGCGAACGGCCGGCTGGGGCGGATCGCGCCAGCGCGGGCAATCAAACTTCGGCCGGGGCCGCACATCCTTCGCGCGCAGCCGGCTGTTCGGATCGGGCCGGCGCGTGCTGGTCAAGATCGTGCCCGTCACCCGTTTCCACCGGAACGGGCGACCCAGGGCACCGCTCTCCGCGCACATCGCCTATCTCAAGCGCGAGGGCGTCACCCGCGACGGATCGTCCGCGCGGATGTTCGACGCCAATGGCGATGGCGCCGACGATCGCGCCTTCGCCGATCGGTGCAAGGACGACCGGCATCATTTCAGGATCATCGTATCGCCCGAGGATGCGGCGGACCTCACGGACCTTCGCGAATATACGCGCGATCTCGTCCGCCAGATGGAAGCCGATCTCGGCACACGCCTCGAATGGATCGCGGTCGATCACTGGAACACCGATAACCCGCATGTCCATCTGCTGGTGCGCGGCGTCGATGACCGGGGCGCCGACCTCGTCATCAACCGGGAGTATATCAGCCACAATCTGCGCTCGCGCGCCGAAGACCTGGCCTATGCCGAGCTTGGTCCCAAGCCCGAACATGAAATCCAGCGCGCGCTCGATCGGGAGGTGACGGCCGAACGCTGGACGAGGCTGGACGCCGAGATCGCGCGCTCGGCCGACGAGCTGGGCGTCGTCGACCTGCGCCCCGAGCATCCCGGCCCGGACGATCCCTGTGTGCGCCGCCTGATGATCGGCCGCTTGCAGCATCTGGAGACGATGGGGCTCGCCGCCCAGGCCGAACCCGGCCAATGGGTGATGGCGGAGGGCGCGCAGGCGAAGCTGCGCGATCTGGGCACGCGCGGCGACATCATCCGCACGATCGGCAAGGCGCTGAACGATCGCGGCCTGCAACGTCCGCTCGACAGCTACGAGATCGTCAGCGCAGCGCCGCAAAAGCCCATCGTCGGCCGGTTGATCGACAAGGGGCTGCACGACGAGCTGCATGGCTCGGCCTATGCCGTGATCGACGGCATCGACGGGCGCACCCATCATGTCCGGCTTCCGGGCATTGAGGCGCTGGAGCATAGCCCGGACATCGGCGGCATCGTCGAGCTGCGCGCCATCGGCAAGCCGGGCGAGCGCAAGCCGACGCTGCTCCTCGCCACCCGTTCCGATCTCGACCTCGCCGCACAGGTGAAGGCGCCGGGCGCGACCTGGCTCGATCATCGGCTGATCGAGCGCGGCGCTGGCGTCGTGGACGGCGGCTTCGGAGCGGAGGTGCGCCGGGCGATGGACGAGCGCACCGACCATCTCGTGCGCGAAGGACTGGCGCGGCGCCACGGCGAGCGCGTCGTTTTCCAGCGGGGTCTTCTCGACACCCTGCGCCGCCGCGAACTGGACGCAGCGGGCGCCGAGATCGCGGGCCGGACGGGACTCGCCTACCGGCCCACCAGCCCCGGCGACAAGGTGGCCGGCACATGCCGCCAGCGCCTCACGCTCGCCTCGGGCCGCTTCGCGATGATCGAGAGTCTGGGTGGAGATGGGGGCCTGGGCTTCCGGCTCGTGCCCTGGTCGAACGACCTCGAGCGCCAGCTCGGCCGCCAGATCGCGGGCGTCGCCCGCGAGGGCGGCGGCATCGGCTGGTCATTGGGCCGCAAGCGCGGCCTCGGCATTTGAACAAGGAGACAAGCCATGTCCGCGACCAAAATCCTCTGGGGCCAGATCATCGTCGTCTTCCTGATCGTGCTCACCGCGATCTGGAGCGCCACGCAATGGACTGCGGCGGCGCTGGCGTATCAGCCCGAGCTTGGCGAACCGTGGTTCATGGTGCTCGGCTGGCCGGTCTATCCGCCTTACGCCTTTTTCTGGTGGTGGTTCAGCTACGACGCCTATGCGCCGGACATATTCCAGACCGGCGCCTATATCGCCGTCTCCGGCGGCTTCGTGTCGATCGCCGTCGCCATCACCATGTCGGTGTGGCGCGCGCGCGAGGCGAAGAACGCGGAAACCTATGGTTCGGCGCGCTGGGCGACCGAGGACGAGGTGCGCGCGGCCGGGCTGCTCGGCGACGACGGTGTGGTGCTCGGCAAGCTCGGCCGCGCCTATCTGCGCCACGACGGCCCCGAGCATGTGCTGTGCTATGCGCCGACCCGCAGCGGCAAAGGCGTCGGCCTCGTGATCCCCTCGCTTCTGACCTGGCCGGCATCGGCGATCGTCCATGACATCAAGGGCGAGAACTGGACGCTGACCGCCGGTTTCCGCGCGCAGCATGGCCGCGTGCTGCTGTTCGACCCGACCAATGCGGCGTCGGACGCCTACAACCCGCTGCTGGAGGTGCGGCGCGGCCAGTGGGAAGTGCGCGACGTGCAGAACGTGGCCGACGTGCTGGTCGATCCCGAAGGCAGCCTCGAAAAGCGCAACCACTGGGAGAAAACCAGCCATGCGCTGCTGGTCGGCGCGATCCTGCATGTTCTCTACGCCGAGCCCGACAAGACCCTGGCGGGCGTCGCCGCCTTCCTGTCCGACCCGGCGCGGACGATCGAGCAGACGCTGGCGGCGATGATGGCGACGCCCCATCTGGGTGAAGCCGGCGTCCATCCGGTGGTGGCCTCGGCCGCGCGCGAACTGCTCAACAAGAGCGACAACGAACGCTCGGGCGTGCTCTCGACCGCCATGTCGTTCCTTGGGCTTTACCGCGATCCGGTCGTCGCACAGGTCACGCGCGCGTGCCACTGGCGCGTCATGGATCTCGTATCGGGCGAGCAGCCGGCGACGCTCTACCTCGTCATCCCGCCCAGCGACATCTCGCGGACCAAGCCGCTCATCCGCCTGATGCTCAACCAGATCGGGCGGCGGCTGACGGAGGAACTGCCGGGCGGCGCCAGGCGCCATCGCCTGCTGCTGATGCTCGACGAGTTTCCCGCGCTCGGGCGCCTGGACTTTTTCGAGTCCGCGTTGGCGTTCATGGCCGGCTATGGCCTGAAATCCTTCCTCATCGCGCAGTCGCTCAATCAGATCGAGAAAGCCTACGGGCAGGACAACGCGATCCTCGACAACTGCCATGTCCGGGTGAGCTTTGCGACCAACAACGAAAAGACCGGCGATCGCGTGTCGAAGGCGCTCGGCACCAAGACCGAGATGCGCGCGATGAAGAATTATGCCGGGCACCGCTTGTCCCCCTGGCTGGGGCATCTGATGGTGTCGCGCTCCGAGACCGCCCGCCAGTTGCTCACCCAGGGCGAGGTCATGCAGCTTCCGCCCGACGAGGAAATCGTGATGGTGTCGGGCGTCCAGCCGATCCGCGCGAAGAAGGCGGCCTATTATGCCGATCCCCGTCTCGCCGTGCGGATCATGCCGCTCCCCGATCCGGTCGCATCGCGGCCTCGGGAAGTCCGTCCCGACGACTGGACGGGGCTCGCCGCCGCGGCCGATCCCGCCGAGATCGCGGCGATCATCCGGCGCCAGGAGGATGCCGCCAACAGCGGGTTGCGCCGCGAGCCTGAGCTTCCCGATCATGTCGCCATCGTGAAGGAGACGGTGCCCCAGCCGCCCGCGCAGGAATTTTCCATCGTCGAGGACGAGCCCGAGGACGCCGCGCGCCAGGCGGCGGCGCGGCGGCGGATGCAGGGCATCGCGCGGCAGGCGTCGCTCGATCCCGACGACGGCATCGAATTGTAGGAGGTTCCCATGCGCGTGCGTCTCAACGTCTATTTTCCGCCTGATCTCGCCCGCCAGGTGAGCGAGCTTGCAATCCGCCGCCGCATCTCGCGCTCGGCGATCGTGGAAGCGGCCGTGACCTCCTGGATGTCGCCGGACGGCGCCGGCCGGATGGAGGCGGCGTTCGCGCGGCGGCTCGACCGGCTTTCGCGCCAGATCCAGCGGCTCGAACGCAACACCGGCCTCACGACGGAGGCGCTGGCGCTGTTCGTCCACTTCTGGCTGGCGGTCACGCCGCCGCTGCCCGACGAGGATCAGGCGGCGGCTCAGGTCAAGGGGCGCAAGCGCTATGAGGGCTTTGTCGAGACGCTCGGCCGCCGCTACGCCAGTGGCAGGAGCCTGCTCGACGAAATACCGGAGGACATCGCACGTCGTGACGGCGGGTCCGCCGACACATGATAGTGCAGCGAACCAGCCGGGGCCGGCCATGCGCGACTCGGCCAGCTATAGTCGCGAGAATGACGCGGACGGAGAGCAGCGCTGAAAGCGTCAGACCGCAACGCGCACTTATCTGCCGCCGCCTCTACTACGCCCTGACTTAACTGTTGCCTCGCACGATTTCCTGTCCCTCTTGATGTGCCCCTGACGCCGGGCGGCGGTTCGCCTGGCCCGTTGCAGGGGCTTTTTCTTGACCGTCCACCCACTCCGATCCGAACGCTTCACGCGCGGCGCGCGCATGCTCCGCACGGCGCTGGGGCCATCGATCACGGCCTGGCTCGACGATACCGCCGTGATCGAGGTGATGCTGAACCCGGACGGCCGGCTCTGGGTCGATCGGCTCGGCGAAGGTATCAGCGACACCGGCATGACGCTGGCCGCTGCGGACGGCGAGCGCATCGTTCGCCTGGTCGCGCACCATGTCGGCGTCGAGGTTCATGCCCGATCCCCACGCGTCTCGGCCGAACTGCCCGAAGGAGGCGAACGCTTTGAAGGGCTGCTGCCGCCCGTCGTCGCCGCGCCCGCCTTCGCGATCCGCAAGCCCGCCGTCGCGGTGTTCACGCTCGACGATTATGTGGCGGCCAGGATCATGTCGGCCGCCGAGGCGGACACGCTCCGCCAGGGCGTCGCGACCCGCGCCAATATCCTCGTCGCGGGCGGGACCGGCAGCGGCAAGACCACGCTGGTCAATGCGTTGCTGGCCGAGGTCGCCAAGACCACCGACCGCATCGTCCTGATCGAGGACACGCGCGAACTTCAGTGCGCCGCCCCGAACCTGGTCGCCATGCGGACCAAGGATGGCGTCGTCTCGCTGTCCGATCTGGTCCGCTCCTCGCTGCGCCTGCGCCCCGACCGCATCCCCATCGGCGAGGTGCGCGGCGCGGAAGCCCTCGACCTCCTCAAAGCCTGGGGCACCGGGCACCCCGGCGGCATCGGCACGATCCACGCCGGGACCGCGCTCGGGGCGCTGCGCCGCATGGAGCAGCTTATCCAGGAAGCCGTCGTCACGGTCCCTCGCGCGCTGCTCGCCGAGACCATCGACCTCGTGGCGGTGCTGGTCCGCGACGGACACGGCCGCCGCCTCGCCGAACTGGCCCGCGTCGAGGGACTGGCCCCCGCGAGCGGCGATTACCGTCTGATCTCCCTCACGCCCCCTCATTCCGCCCCTCAATCTGGAGACGCATCATGAAAGGAAAGAAAGCCCGGCTGCTCGCCGGCACCGCACTCGACCGCATCGGCATTCTCGGCGTGACCGCCGCCGGACTGCTTTTCACAACGCCCGCCTATGCGGGCGGATCGTCGATGCCGTGGGAAGCCCCGCTTCAGTCCATCCTCGAATCGATCGAAGGGCCGGTCGCCAAGATCATCGCGGTGATGATCATCATCGTGACGGGCCTGACCCTGGCCTTCGGCGACACGTCGGGCGGCGCGCGGCGCATGATCCAGATCGTGTTCGGCCTGTCGATCGCGTTCGCGGCCAGTTCCTTCTTTCTCAGCTTCTTCTCGTTCGGCGGCGGGGCGCTGGTCTGATGGCCGACCAGGACGCCATCCCCGACTTCTATGCGCCGGTTCATCGGGCGCTGACCGAGCCGATATTGCTCGGCGGCGCCCCGCGCTCACTCGCCATCGTCAACGGGACACTCGCGGGCGCGATCGGCCTCGGGTTGCGCCTTTGGCTCGCCGGTCTCGCCATCTGGGCGATCAGCCACGCGCTGTCGGTATGGGCCGCGCGCCGCGATCCGCAGTTCGTCGACGTAGCCCGGCGGCACATGCGCTTTCCGACGTGGATGCAGCCATGATGTCCTTACGCGAATATCGCGGCAAGGCCGCGCATCTGGCCGACTTCCTCCCCTGGGCGGCGCTGGTCGGCGAAGGGGTGGTGCTCAACAAGGATGGCTCGTTCCAGCGCACGGCGCGTTTCCGAGGGCCGGACCTTGATTCTGCGACTCCAGCAGAATTGGTCGCCACGACAGCGCGGTTGAATAACGCGCTGCGCCGTCTGGGGTCGGGCTGGGCGATCTTCGTCGAGGCGCAGCGGACGCCCGCGCTCGACTATCCCGAATCCGACTTTCCCGATCCCGTCTCGGCGCTGGTCGATCTGGAGCGCCGCGAACAGTTCCGCGAGGAAGGGGCGCATTTCGAGAGCGGCTATTATCTGACGCTGCTGTGGATGCCGCCGGCCGAGGACGCCGCCCGCGCCGAAACCTGGCTTTATGAAGGCCGTTCCGGCGCGGGCGTCGATCCGTGGGAATTACTCAAGGGCTTCACCGATCGCAGCGACCGTGTGCTGAACCTGGTCGATGGCTTCGTGCCCGAAGTCCGCTGGCTCGATGACGGCGAGACGCTGACCTATCTGCACTCGACGATCTCGACCCGGCGCCAGCGTGTGCGCGTGCCGGAAACCCCGATGCACCTGGACGCGCTGCTGGCCGACGAGCCGCTGACGGGCGGGCTGGAACCGAAGCTGGGCGACCATCACGTCCGCTCCCTGACGATCACGGGATTCCCCAGCGTCACGTTCCCCGGCCTGCTTGACGAGTTGAACCGGCTCGCCTTAGAGTATCGCTGGTCCACCCGCGCGATCATGCTCGACAAGACCGACGCGACCAAACTGCTGACGCGCATCCGCCGCCAATGGTTCGCCAAGCGCAAATCGGTCGCCGCGATCCTCAAGGAAGTGATGACCAACGAGGCATCGACGCTGCTCGACAGCGACGCCTCGAACAAGGCGGCCGACGCCGACACCGCGCTGCAAGAGCTTGGCGCCGACTACGCCGGCATGGCCTATGTCACCGCGACGGTGACGGTGTGGGATCGCGACCCGGCCATCGCCGCCGAGAAGCTGCGGCTGGTGGAGAAGGTCATCCAGGGGCGCGACTTCACCGTGATCCCGGAGGGGATGAACGCCATTGAAGCGTGGCTCGGCTCACTTCCCGGCCACACCTACGCCAATGTTCGGCAGCCCCCGCTTTCCACTTTCAATCTCGCCCACCTGATCCCCCTGTCAGCGGTATGGGCGGGGCCGGAACGGGACGAGCATTTCGGCGCTCCCCCCTTGCTCTACGGCAAGACCGAAGGCTCGACCCCGTTCCGGTTTTCCCTTCATGTCGGCGACGTCGGCCATATGTCGATCGTCGGGCCGACCGGCTCCGGCAAGAGCGTCCTGCTCGCGTTGATGGCGATGCAGTTCCGCCGCTACGGGAACGCCCAGGTCTTCGCCTTCGATTTCGGCGGCTCGATCCGGGCCGCCGCGCTCGGCATGGGCGGCGACTGGCAGGATCTCGGCGGAATGCTTGCCGACGAGGCCGGCGACGGCGTGCAGCTCCAGCCGCTCGCGCGGATCGACGATCCCGCCGAGCGCGCCTGGGCGGCCGAATGGCTCGCCGCCATCCTCACCGGCGAGAATGTCACCGTCGATCCGCAGGCGAAGGACCATCTCTGGTCGGCGCTTACCTCGCTCGCGACCGCTCCGGTCGCCGAGCGCACCCTGACCGGGCTCGCCGTCCTCCTCCAGAGCCAGCAGCTCAAGCAGGCGCTCGCGCCCTGGTGCGTCGGCGGCGCGTGGGGCCGGCTGCTCGATGCCGAGACCGAACGGCTGGGCGAAGCGGCGATCCAGGTGTTCGAGACCGAGGGACTGATGGAGAGCGGCGCGGCCCCGGCCGTTCTCTCCTATCTGTTCCACCGGATCGCGGGGCGGCTCGACGGCAGCCCGACCCTTATCATCATAGACGAGGGCTGGCTGGCGCTGGGATCGCCCGCGTTCGCCAAACAGCTTTCGGAATGGCTGGTGACGCTGCGCAAGAAGAACGCCAGCGTCATCTTCGCCACCCAGTCTCTCGCCCAGATCGAGGGCAGTCCGATCGCGCCAGCCATCGTCGAGAGCTGCCCGACGCGCATTTTTCTGCCCAACGAACGCGCCGCCGAACCGCAGATCGCGGCGGTCTATGAGCGGTTCGGGCTCAACGACCGGCAGATCGAAATCCTCAGCCGGGCGACCCCGAAACGGGATTATTATTGCCAGAGCCGCCGCGGCAACCGGCTGTTCGAGCTGGGGCTGGGCGAGGTCGCGCTGGCCTTCGCCGCCGCGTCGTCGAAGACCGACCAGCTTGCCATCGCCGACATCATCGCCGCCCACGGCCAGGCCGCGTTCGCCGCCGAATGGCTGCGGCACCGCGGCCTTGCCTGGGCCGTCGAGCTTCTTCCCGAGCCCCAATCCGACCCGCTGGCCGGACACCGGGAAGATACCGGCCAGCTCCCCCTTGCCTTGAAGGACATGATCCCATGAAAGCCTCTCTCCTGCGCCGCGCCATGCTGGCCGGCGCGATCGCCACGTCGGGCATGATCGGCATCACCGCCGCGACGCCCGCGCACGCCCAGTTCGGCGGGATCGTCTATGACCCGACCAACTATGCGCAAAACGTGCTGACGGCCGCCCGGTCACTCCAGCAGATCAACAACCAGATTCAGCAAATCCAGCAGCAGGCGACTAGCCTCATCAACGAGGCGCGCAATCTCGCCAGCCTGCCGCTCTCGACGGTCGACACGCTCCAGCAGCAGGTCCGGCAGACGCAGCAGCTGCTCGGCGAGGCCCAGCGCATCGCCTACGATGTCCAGGACATCCAGAGCGCCTTCACCGACCGCTACAAGGGGACGGCGCTCACCGGCACCAACGCGCAGATGATCGCCAACGCCAACGCGCGCTGGGAGGACAGCGTTGGCGCGTTCCAGGACGCCTTGCAGGTGCAGGCCGGCGTGGTCGGCAATATCGACGGCGCGCGCACCACGATGAACAGTCTGGTCTCGGCCAGCCAGTCGGCGACCGGCGCGCTCCAGGCCGCGCAAGCGGGCAACCAGCTTCTCGCGCTGCAATCGCAGCAGCTCGCCGACCTCACCGCCGCCTTCGCGGCGCAGGGCCGGGCGCAGTCGCTCGACGCCGCGCGCCGGGCCGCGATCGAGGCGGAGGGGCGCGAACGCTTCCGCCGCTTCTTCGGCCGCGACTGACGGGAGCCTGTCGATGTCGCACGCTCCATCCCGCACGGCGAAGATCGCCGGTGTCGCCGCGCTCGCCGGCATCATGCTGGCCGTGGCGGTCGTGGCCTCACGCGAACCGCGCGAACCGCCAGTTGAAGCGGTTCTGCCCGCCTTTGAGCAGGGAGAGCAGCAGAAGCGGCTGACGCGCGAACTGGAGCGCTGCGCCACGCTCACTATGCCGGACTCCGGGTGCGAGCAGGCATGGGCGGCGAACCGTCGCCGCTTCTTCGGCAAGGATACCCCGGCCGAACCGGGCAAGAATCCTTCGCTTCCCGCCGCCTATGACAGCGCGGGCAACGACGGCGACCGGGCGAACGAGGCGATCCGGCCCGAGCTGCCCGGCAAGTTTGTCCCCGCCGATCAGGCCGGGAGTGCCGCGCCGTGAGCGACACCGGCATCGTCGATACCTTCCTCGACACCTTCACCAGCTACATCGACAGCGGCTTCGGCCTGCTCGGCGGCGAGGTCGGCTTCCTGTCCTCGATCCTGATCGCGATCGACGTGACCATCGCCGGGCTGTTCTGGGCCTGGGGCGCCGACGAGGATGTGATCCAGCGGCTGGTGAAGAAAACGCTCTATATCGGCGCCTTCGCCTTCATCATCGGCAATTTCCAGACGCTGGCGACGATCCTGTTCGACAGCTTCGCGGGGCTGGGGCTCAAGGCGAGTGGAGACTCCTTAAGCCTCGCGGAGTTCATGAAGCCCGGCACCATTGCCGGCAAGGGACTCGACGCCGCCCAGCCGCTGGTCGATGCGACCGAGGCGTTCAACAGCCTGTGGGCGGTGTTCGCCAATCTCGCGATCATCGCGGTGCTCTTGCTCGCCTATCTGATCGTCGTCCTCGCTTTCTTCATCATCGCCATCCAGGTCTTCATCACGTTGATCGAGTTCAAGCTGGTGACGCTGGCCGGATTCGTATTGCTGCCGTTCGCCTTCTGGAACCGCACCGCGTTCATGGCCGAGAAGGTGCTCGGACATATCGTCTCCAGCGGGATCAAGGTGCTGGTGCTCGCGGTCATCACCGGCATCGGCACCACGCTGTTCAGCACCTTCACCATCACGATCGGTCCCGAACCCGACGCGCGGCAGATTCTGGCGATCGCGCTCGGCGCGCTGTCGCTGCTCGGCCTGTCGATCTTCGGTCCCGGCATCGTCAACGGCATCGTCTCGGGCGGACCGCAGCTCGGCGCGGGCGCGGCGGCCGGAACCGCGCTGGCGGCGGGCGGCGCGCTGGTCGGTGGCGCCGCCGCCGCGAAGCTGGGCGCAGGTGCGGCCGCCTCGACCATCGGCGCGACCGGCCGGATGGGTGCGGCAGCCGCGCGTGGCGGCGCGCGCATGGCAGGCGGCGCGGCGGGCGCTTACAGCGTCGGCTCGTTCGGCAGAAGCGGCGCGGGCGCGGTGGCGGGCGGCATGGCCGCTGTCGGACAGACCTCGGCGAGCGGCGCCGTCAATGCCGCGCTCTCACCGCTGCGCCGGATGGCCGGCAAGGCGAGCGCATCCATGAAGGATAACTTCCGCACGGGCGCCCGCGCCGGACTCGGCGCTGGTCCCGCATCGGGAAGCGGCACGCCGGCGGCATCGCCGGCAGCCCCCGCATCCGCTCCGCCCGCATGGGCCTCGGCCATGAAGCAGCGCCAGTCCGCGACCCACGGTGCGACCGTCCTCGCCCACACCATGAAGGCCGGCGATAGCCACGGCGGCGGAACCGGTCCCGACGTCAAGGAAAGGGAATGATCCGAAATGTTCCGACGACCCTCCATCCGCTACGGCCAGACGGCCGAACCGACGACACCCTATCAGCGCGCGGCCCAGGTCTGGGACGATCGCATCGGCTCCGCGCGCGTGCAGGCGAAGAACTGGCGCCTCGCCTTCTTCGGCGCGCTGGCCTTGTCGGGTGGACTCACCGCCGGCCTCGTCTGGCAATCCGCCCGCGGCCATATCGTGCCCTGGGTTGTCCAGGTCGACCGGCTCGGCGAAGTGCAGGCGGTCGCGCCGGCCGAGGCGGGCTACCGTCCTACCGATCCGCAGATCGCGTTCCATCTCGCCCGCTTCATCGAGCAGGTCAGGGCGATCCCGGCCGATCCGGTGATCGTGCGCCAGAACTGGCTGCGCGCCTACGACTTCACGACCGACAAGGGCGCGATGGCGCTCAACGACTATGCGCGCGCCAACGACCCCTTCGCTCAGGTCGGCAAGGTCCAGGTCGCGGTGGACGTCTCCAGCGTGATCCGTGCCTCCGGCGACAGCTTCCGCGTCGCCTGGACCGAGCGTCGCTATCAGGACGGCAGTCTCGCCGAGACGACCCGCTGGTCGGCCATCTTCACCGTTGTCGTCCAGACCCCGCGCACTCCCGACGCGCTGCGCAAGAACCCACTCGGCGTGTTCGTCAACGCCCTCAACTGGAGCAAGGAGCTGTCGCAATGACACGCATGTCCGCCCGCCATGCCGCCAGCGCGGCAGTGCTGCTTTCCGCAACCGCTCTCGCCGGCTGCGCCACCTCATCGGCGAAGCCGCCTGCGATTCACTACGACGATCCGCCGCGCGAGATCGCCGCGACGCCAGCCGCACAGCCGCCGCGCGCGGTGGAGGTGGTGACGATTCCCGAGCCCCTGCCGTTCCCCGGCCAGTTGAAGCCGGTCCCGGCAGGGGCGGCGACTTCCGAGCCCGCCGATCCGCGCCGCAGCGTCGGGGCCGCCAACGCGGCGGCCCGCGTGCAGCCGGTGCGCGACGGATTCCTCAACGCCATCCAGCAATATCCGTGGACCGATGGGGCGCTCTATCAGGTGTATGCCGCACCCGGCCAGGTGACGGATATCGCGCTTCAGGAGGGCGAGCAGCTCGTCGGGCCGGGGCCGGTCGCGGCCGGCGACACCGTGCGCTGGATCATAGGTGATACGATCAGCGGCAGCGGACCTACCGCGCGCGTGCATATCCTGGCGAAGCCCACGCGGCCCGACATCGCCACGAACCTCGTCATCAACACCGACCGGCGCACCTATCACATCGAACTGCGCGCGACCGCATCCACTTACATGGCTTCGGTATCGTGGACCTACCCGCAGGACCAGCTCATCGCCCTGCGTAGCGCCAACGCCGCCGCTGCCGCCTCCGCCCCCGTCGCCGCCGGTATCGACCTCGCCGCGCTCAACTTCCGCTACCGGATCGAGGGCGACCGCGTGCCGTGGAAGCCGGTGCGCGCCTTCGACGATTCCGCCCAGGTGTTCATCGAGTTCCCGGCCAGGATCTCGCAGGGCGAGATGCCGCCGCTGTTCGTGACCGGCGCGGCCGGAAACGCCGAGCTGGTCAATTACCGCGTGCAGGGCCGCTACATGGTGGTCGACCGGCTGTTCGCCGCCGCCGAGCTGCGCCTGGGCGACCGCCGCAGCGAACAGCGCGTGCGGATCGTGCGCGACGGCGCGGAATCGCGCCGCAGGGGGCGGTGATGGCCGATCCCGCCGACGCGCCCGCTCCGCAGGCATCTCCACAACCCGCATCTGCGAACCCCGCCGCCTTCCAGCTTCGCGGGCCGGCGCCGCGCGTCATGCGCCTGTCGAGGAAGGCGCTGGCCACGCTCGGCGTCGTCGCGGGGCTCGGCATCGGCGGCTCGCTTTACTATGCGCTCGCGCCCAAAGGGGAGAAGGCGGCAAAGGAACTCTACAATACCGACAGCCGCGCCGCATCCGAGACCATCACCTCGGGACCGAAGGATTACGGCCAGGTGCCGAAGCTCGGCCCGAAGCTCCCCGGCGATCTCGGCGGCCCGATCGTCTCGGCGCAGCAGCGCGGGGAGAACGTGCCCGTGCCGCCGGTCGGTGTGCGGCCCGACCCGCGCGTCCAGGCCGCCGAAGCCGCGCGCCAGCGCATCGCCCAGGAACGCGATGCCGCCCGCACCAGCACGGTGTTCCTCGGCGGAAGCAGCGCCGGGGCCGGCGCGATGCCATCCTTACCCGGACTGGCGATAGCAACGCCGGACGCCGCCGCGCCGCAGTCCCAAGGGCAACCGGATGGCTCGGCTGCGCAGGGCGACCAGGCCGGAAAGCGGGCGTTCATGGCGCAGGCGTCCAATGCGCGCACTGTCAGCGCCGAGCGGCTGACCGCGCCGGCATCGCCTAACATCGTGCAGGCCGGGAGCATCATCCCGGCCGCGCTCATAACCGGCATCCGTTCGGACCTGCCCGGCCAGATTACGGCGCAAGTGACCGCCAACGTCTATGACAGCATCACCGGCCGCATCCTGCTCATTCCACAGGGCGCGCGGCTGATCGGCGAATATGACAGCGAGGTTGCCGCGGGACAGACCCGCGTGCTTCTAGCATGGGATCGCCTGATATTGCCGGACGGCCGCTCGATCGTTCTCGAGCGCCAGCCCGGCGCCGATGCGGCCGGCTATGCCGGCTTGCAGGACCGCGTGAACCAGCATTGGGGCAATCTGCTGAAAGCCGCCGCCGTCTCGACGCTGCTCGGGGTCGGGACCGAGCTGGGCGCGGACAGCGAGGACGACCTGACCCGCGCTCTGCGCCGCGGCTCGCAGGACACCATCAACCAGACCGGCCAGCAGATCGTGCGGCGGCAATTGAATGTGCAGCCGACGCTCACCATCCGGCCGGGGCATCCGCTCCGCGTAGTTATCACGCGGGACTTATTGTTGGAGCCGATCGGAGCGACGCGATGACGAAACTGAAGCTGGGGCCGATCCCCGAGGACAAGCCCGTCAAGCTGACAGTGGAGGTGCCCGCCGCCGTGCATCGCGATTTGATCGCCTACGCTGCAGCGCACGCCGCCGAAACCGGAGAAGCGCCAGTTCCGCCCGAAAAGCTGGTGGCGCCAATGGTCGCCCGGTTCATGGCCACCGATCGCGCCTTTCGCCGGCATCGCGTGCAGGCGGATTGAAGGCGGCGCAATTCGCGCCTCAGTTGCCGAAGAACCGCTTGTGCCGCGCCCTGCCGTCCGCCTCTGTGACGGCCATCTCGGCATTGAAGCATTCTTCGCCGCGAACCGAGCCTTCCGCACATCCAGTCAGAACCTGGCGGGCTTCATCGAGATGCGCCGCGAAATATGGCTTGCCGCGCGGCTCCGCGGGCGCGGCGGCGACGGGCGGCGGACTGGCTACCGCTGTCTGCTCGACCGGCGCGATCACCGGGCGCAGGACGAAGCCCGCGCCGAACCCGATGATCAGCGTGACCAGCACGATGATGAGTGTCTTGCCTTGCGTCATGACGCACTCCTTTCTCCGGTTGCAAATCAGGCCCGCCGTTGGTTGCGATCCGGCTTGTTAACGTCGCATGTCACTTCCTCGCGCGGTCACAGGATGTCGAAGGACAGCGCATAGCGGTCGCGCACGAAGGCGAGGAACCGCCTCAGCGCAGGATTGGCGTTGTCCTTTCGCCAGTAGCCCGAATAGTTGATGAAGGCCGGTCCCTGCTCGCCCTGGACGGGGCGATAGATGACGTCGGGATAGCGTGCGCCCGTCGCGCCCTCGCAGACGATCGACACGCCCAGGCCGCCGCCCAGCACGCTCAGAATCGCCTCGCGGCTGGCCTGATGCATCCTGATATCGGGAGGCTCGCCCGCCACCATCAGGCGGCCGAGCAGCAGGTCGCGGATTTCCGGGCCGGGATCGGCGGCGGGGAGCAGGAAGCGCCCGCGTCGCAGATCGGTCCAGTGGACGGCCTCGGTTTCGGCCAAGGGATGGCTGGCCGGAAGGGCAATCATCACGCGCTCGTTCCACAATGACTCGCGCCGTAGATCGGCGTGGCTCGCTTCACCCACCAGGATCGCGATATCGATTTCGCCTGTGTGGAGGCTGGCGAGCAGCGCCCCCCGGTCGGCTTCCACGCCGTCTAGGTCCACGCCCGGATTGGCCGCCTGCCAGCCCAGCATCGTCGCGCGCAGATGACCGGCAGAGATCGCGCTGTTGTGTCCGATCATCAGCCCGCCGGCACGGCCCTGTCCCGCCGCCCGCATGGTCGCGACCATTTTGTCCGCGTTCGCCACCATGGGCCGCGCCGCGCGGATGAACTGCGCTCCGGCAAGGGTCATGCTGACGCCGCCTTGTGAGCGATTGAAAATCCGCCCGCCGATCACGCGCTCCAGTTTGAGGATGGCCCGGCTCAACGTCGATTGCTCCACATCCAGCGCCCGCGCGGCTCGATAAAAGCTTCCATGATCGGCGGCTGCTATGGCATAGCGGAGTTGCCGGATCTCAAACGGCACGCAGATGTCCCTAATCGTTATTCTTGCCGTCTTTCAGCGAAAGCGGGCACAACCGGCATCGGTGACGGCCCATGCCAAAATAAGATAATGGAAATACCCATGTAAGAATTTACAATAACCTATTGAATCATTCCTAAATTCTTATGAGATACAATCTCGCGGCGCGAGCTACTTTGCGCTTAACGTCATCAAAATCGGGTGCGGTGCATAATATCAGCGTTTTACCGTCAGGCCCTCCTAAGGCGCAGGAATAGAGGCCCAAACCGTCCGGCGCCTTGATCTGCTGCCTTATCTCTCCGCCCTCAACCACACGCGCGACACGGCCATTAAGAGCATCCGCCACCCAAACACAGCCCTCTTCATCGATCGCACAACCATCGGGAGCGAAATCCGTGTCCAGCAGGCTGTGGGTCGTTTCCCATGATGGTTCGCGTCCGATCTGCGCCCAACAGCGCTGACCGGATAGAGATCCGTCATCCTCGATGGTGAAGGCGGTCAATCGCCCACCAAATGTCTCTGCCACGATCAATGTCTTGCCATCAGGTGAAATGACCAGACCATTGGGAAACTGCAAACCATCGGCGACGATTGCACTGTGCCCATCGGGATCGACCCTGACCAGCGTCGTCGTCGCAGGTGGCGCTCCGGTGAAGAGATCGAAGCCGAGATTGCTCACAAAGGCCCGTCCATGACTGTCGACGATCATATCGTTGGTGAAGCCGCCGGTAAGCGCCGTGATATCGGCATGAAGCCTTGGCGGTTCCCCGGCGGGACATTTCCAGACGCTGCGGCTCTTCATCCCCACGACCAGCAGTGTGCCGTCAGGCAACCATCCCAACCCGGAGGGCTGATCATCAAGTTCGACGACTACCTGCACATGGCCGTCGGGTGTTATTTTCAGAACCTGACCGGCATAGAGGTCAGAAACCCAGAAATGGCCATCATGCCATCGCGCACCTTCGTAAAAATGGCCGCCGCTCAAAAGCAGATCCATATTCGTCGCTCCTGTTCGATAGATCGATAGGTCGTGTATCTGTTACCGAGATTTGGCTTCACGCGGCTTCGCGACGCTGACCGTCTGCAACTCGGCATAGCTGTCAAATCCGACATTCCCGTTGGCGCGCCCCAAACCGCTCAGCTTCATGCCGCCGAATGGGACATCGGGCAGGACCAGGCCGTGTCGGTTGACCCAGACCGATCCGCTCTGGATTCGGCGGGCGACGGCGCTTCCGGTGTCGACGTCAGACGTCCATACAGACCCGCCGAGCCCGAATCGCGTGTCATTCGCCCGCGCTACGGCCTCATCGACGCTGTCATAGGAAATGATCGGAAGGGCGGGGCCGAACTGCTCCTCCTGGACCAGCGGATTGGTTTCATCGACGTCGGTGATCAGGGTCGGCCGGAAGAAATTGCCGGGCCTGTTCAGCGGCGAACCGCCCGTCACCACTGATCCTCCCTGCCTGACCGCCGCATCGACAAGCCCTTTGACGATCTCGAACTGTTGCCGATTGGATAGCGGTCCAAGCGTCACGGCCGGATCGAATGGGTCGCCAAGCACCGCCGCTTCCGCGACATTTCTGAGCGCTTCGGTCAAGGAGGCGGCGATATCCCGATGAACATAGAGCCGCTTGATCGCGGCGCAGACCTGTCCCGAGCGATAAAACGCGCCCATGAACAATCTGGGGGCGACACTTGCGACATCGGCATCGGGCAGGACGATCGCGGCATCGTTGCCGCCCAGTTCGAGGGACAACCGTTTCAGTCCCGGCGCGGCTTTGGCCATGATCGCCTGACCCGCGCGGATGCTGCCTGTAAAGGATATCATGCCGACCTGAGGATGTGCTACGAGAGCGGTTCCCAGTTCCGCTCCGCCCGGCAAGATGCTTAGAACGCCGGGCGGAACGACATCGCTGATCAGCTCTCCTAACTGGAGTAGCGTGAGCGGCGCCAGAGGGGACGGCTTCATGACCACCGTATTGCCGACGGCGAACGCGGTCGCGATCTTCTCGCAGGCGATCAACATTGGCGCGTTCCAGGGTATGATCGCGCCTACAACGCCGATGGGCTTCCGCACCACTTCGACCCGCTGCCTGGCATCGTCATGCAGAACGTCAAGCGGCGTTTCCGCATCGGCACGATAGAGAAGGAATGCAGCCGAAGAGGAGATTTCATCCTGAGCGGCTTTGAAGGGAAGGCCGATTTCAAGACTGAGCGTGCGCGCGAGAGTGTCCCGGTTGGCGTTCACCATTTCCGACATTGTACGCAGCGCGGCGCGTCGAAGCACCTCATCCGCCGCCCAGCCGGATGCCTGCATTGCCGCCGCGATCGCGTTATCGAGTTGGGCGTGCGAAGCCTGCGGCGCCCTGGCGATGAGCGCATTTGTCGAGGGATTTTCAACGTCGACGGTGTCCGCCCCCTCCGTCAGTTTGCCCGCGAGCAGGAATCGCAAGCCATCGATCTGCTTGTCGGAAGCGTCCATCATCCATCTCCAATTGTTCTAGTCGGGGTGTCACTTGCAGGGTAAAGCCTTCCTCTGGGGAAGACGGACTGCCAAGGCGTCCTTGCTTCCGCTTGCCGACGCAGCAATCGGTAGCATTTTGCCAGCACGACTCTCGGTCCGGAGAGACATTTCTGCCCTTCAGGTTCTGTCACAATCTTTGCGGTCAGCTGGATTGCGAGATTGCTGATCAGCACGCAGATACCGGAGTGAAGTGTCTGCATCTCGGAAAGCAGTTTGCCCGGCCTGTCGAATTCAAGAGAGAATTCCTTAAGCGATTGCAAGTCCTCCTGATCGATGCCGTTCCAACCCAGTGCGGCCATCGCGGCGTTGCACAGGTGGAGCATCTCCGGGATTTCCAGTTCCAGTAATTCGGGAAGGCGATCTATTTCGTTCGCCATATCCTCGAGCATTTTGAGGGTGGCGCGAAGGTCGCTTCGCTTGTCGTCGGCGACGCTTGGCAGAATCTCATTGCCGAGGAATTGCCGGATGCCGGCCAGTCTCTCAAAGACGCTCGCGGTCATATCGCAACACTCCCTTCGAGTTCCCGTAGCAGGAGGTCGGCGATGGCCTGTTCGATGCAAGGGACAGCCTGTCCCAGCATCAGTAACGTTGGACGGGGCGCAACGCCGCTGGGTTGCTTTTCGAGCCCTTTGAGGAAAATCGCTGCCAGTTTGACGAGGGAGAATATCTTCCAGAAGAGCAGCCGGCGCCGGTTAACCGACGTGCCGGTCTGCTGTTCATATTCGGCCAGGAATTCATCTGGCTCCATCATACCTTCGACGAGATCATCCGGGCTTGTCCAGAGCATTGTCCATGCGAGATCCTCTACAGGATCGCCGATATGGGCCAACTCCCAGTCAATGATGACCGGCTCCGTGTCGGCTTTCAGGAGGATATTATTGGCCTTGTAATCGCCATGAACGATCACCGGACGCTCGACCGTGAACGAATTGGTTTTAAGCCATTGGATCGCTATCCGTAGTGTGGCGCTCCGATAGCCAGAGTCGGTAATGGCCATCCTCCATTTCGCGAGCTCGCGCGCCGGGGCGTCGCGCCCATCACCCGGAATGAGGTCAGCTATGAGAGTAGCTTGCTGTGCATGAAGCCGGGTGAGCGCGGCGACGAGAGATTTTCCGATCTTGCGGCGATCGGCCTCGCCGCCGGCCGCCATCACCTTGCGTGTGTCAAGCCCGGCAATGCGTTCGATGATCATGAAAGGCGAACCGAGCGCCGTGTCGCGGCCCGCTTGGAACAGAGGTCTGGGGACAGGAAGGCCACTTGTGTGAAGTCGGCTGAGTAACTCAAACTCTGTTCCTAGGCTCATGTCGAACAGCGCGTGATCGAATTCGCGACGGAGAATGAGGGGCACAGGATCGTGATGGTCGAGGTCATGGACCCGGGCGTCGAACGCCCAGGTCTCATGAGATGAACCGCCGGTCAGGCGCCGCAATATACGGACGTCCTCCAGCTCCGGCACCGCCGTCTGCAGGCGGGCGGCAAGGCCGTCCCCCGCACTCTCACTAGGCGCATCCGGACGAGCGACAGACATCAGGTGTCGAATCCGTAGCGCGGATAGGCGCCGTAGACCTGGGTTTCGAAGGTGCCATAGCCGACCCGGCCATCGTCCATGTCCATGCGGCACAGGACGTGCGTGGGACCGATCTGGGCTGTAAGTTGTTCGTCGGTAAGATCGTAGCTTATCGAATCGACCCAATTCTCCCCCATATATTTGCCATGGCGCCACGTATCGGGACCGCCATAGCCAGTGCCCGCACGCAGATAAGCGCGGCGAAGGGGGGTCAGGCGAACATGGCGCCGCGTGCCATCCGGCTCGAGGAAGCTGATGGACGAATCTTCGAGCAATTCGCGCGTGGCGGAATCGAACCGCAGATCATGTTCCGCGCCGTCGAGATATTCCTCTTCACCCGCGGACGAGCCGTCGGCGGGGAAAGCAGCCATGCGGCGCACCGTCTCGATCTCGCGCTTGCCGTTGGCATATTCGGCAATGCTGAAATGGATGGTCTGGTCCGCAAACTGCATCGGCGACCATATCCACAGCGAGGTTCGTGCTTTGCCGGCACCCTTGGCCTGCTGGATACCCTTGGGTTCCCGCTCCAGTCCGATGGACCGCACACCCCAACTGCGGTCGCGCGCGCCCCAGCTCGTATCCGGATCGAGGTCGACGCGCTGCCCCTCGCATACGATATAGCCGGACCAGGTGCCGGTCTGGATCAGGCGCGTGGCCTGTTCCATCACCCGGCCCATCACGCGCTGAAGGATCGGAGGCTCTTCGAAGGCGGGGACCGACGCATTCCATTCAAGGTCGAAATGCACGGCTTGGCCGGGCTGCTCCTCGCACCGGATCCGCAGGCGTTTGAGACCCTCTATCACTTCGACGTGGAAGGGTCCGATGGCTGACATATCCATCCTGTCAGTGCCCAGTTCGCGTGAGCCCCGGGTGGTGTACTGCTTCGATCCCAGCGCAACGGACCCGAAGGCGTCGATCACGCCCAGATTGGGATAGGCCCCGACGCCGATCATGAAGAACAGGTCGGGCGAGCATTGATGGCCGGTAAAGAAATAGCGGTCATAGAAGCGCCTGTCGCTGGTAGCGGCGAATCGCACCGGCTCGTGTGTTTGATGAATCAGAAAATCGTCCGCCGGACCAATCACGGCTCTCTCCTTAGGAAAAAGAATAAAGCCGGAGGCGGCCATGAATAACCGGCTCCGGGTTACTTCAAATGTTACCAGCTGCGAAGTTCGGGAATGACTTTCGATCCGATCAGGCGCATACTGTTTTCGACTTCGTCGTAGGGAAGGCCGGCAAAGCTCGTAATCGAGTTCCATTCGAAATCGCCGATGATCGCCTTGCGCGCTTCCAGCTTGTCGAGAATCTGCTGAGGCGTGCCCCAGGCCTGGTGTTTGATATAATCCTGCACCGCATCCTCGAGTCCGAGATCGTTCAGGAACCTGGCGGACTCGCCATAGGCTTCGTAGCCCTTCAGTTCCTTGTGATAGTCCGCCATGAACTCGTAATGCTTGAGCAGAGACACGTAGTTGGCCGCCATGTGCTTCTGCATCATCTTTTCGGCGTGGCCGGCGTCCTCGTGGCAATAGGAAAAGTCGACCAGCAACGTCGGACCGGGTTCCTTGCCGTGATTCTTGCGATATTCAGTGCGGAATATCTCGATGTTGCCGAGATGCTTTTCCATCGCGAACTGGACGAAGGTCATCATCCGGGTGTCGTAAATGGCAATCTGCTTTGCCGAATCCGGGGACATCGCCACGGAATAGAGCCGGTTCTTGAGAGCGACGGACGGACGGGGCCTGATTTCCGTGGCCGGTGTCGGGAAGAAAGGACCATCACCTTCGATGATCCCGGTCTCAAGTCCCTTGACCAGCATCGCCGCCATCTCGTCGAAGCGGCCGCGCGATTCATCCATCGGAATGCCGAAGACCTCGAATTCCTTGCGTGCCAGGCCGCGTGCGAACCCGATCACGTAGCGGCCGTTGGTCATGGCATCCATCGTGGTGATCCGACCGAGCACACGCGCGGGCTGTGTCCACCAGGGGAGCACAATGCAGGCGCTACCCAGCTTGATCTTCTCGGTCCGTGCCGCGAGATAGCTCAATATCTGGTGGCTATCGACCGCCATGGAATAATCTTCGAAATGGTGCTCCGGGCAGTAGATCGTGTCGTATCCGAGGCCTTCGGCCAATTCAGCGACACGCAGTTCATTACGGATCATCACATCGTCCGGCATGTTGTCATGCAGGTTCGACAGGAACATCATATAACCAACTTCCATGGAACTCTCCTTGTGCAAATTATGAAAGGATTCAGCTGCCGGCGACGCGCCGATCGCTGCCTTGCCAATAGGGATCGCGCAGTTTCTTCCGGTTCACTTTGCCCACCGCGCTACGCAGCAAGGGTTCGGTCTGGAAAATGACCTTTGACGGCTTCATGTAGCTGCCCAGTTCCCCTGCCACCTGCCGGATCAATTCCGCCTCGGTGACCCGATGCCCGTGGCGCACTACGCAAACCGCAAGCGGTGTTTCTCCCCATTTGGGATGGGGCACGCCAAAGACGGCGACTTCAACGATTTCGGGATGGCTTGCGATGACGCGCTCAAGATCGAGAGGCCAGATATTATATCCGCCTGAAATGATCATGTCGGTGGCGCGATCGACGAGATAGACATAGCCGTTGCGATCGATCCGGCCGATGTCGCCCGTTTTGATCCAGCCATCGACGATCCGTTCGGCGGTCGCTTCCGGATTGTTCCAGAAAGCCGTCATCTGGCCATCCGATTTGGCGACGATCTCGCCGATCTCGCCTGCCGGCACGGGTTTGTTGCTCTCGTCCCAGATATCGACCAGCGAAAAAGGCATGACGGTGCCACAGGCACGCAGCGGTTCCGATCCCGGCACGTCGGCGAACCACTGATCGGGACCCATAAAGGCGATGGGCAGCACTTCGGTCTGGCCATAGCCCTGATAGAGAACATTGCCGAGAAGCGCGCGCGCCGCCAGGGCAGTCGTCTCGTGAATCGGCGCGGTTCCGACCAGGACGCATTTCAAGCTCGAATAGTCGCGATCGGCCGAGCCGGGGAAATCGAGGATCGCACGCAACATCGTCGCGGCCACCTGACAGAAGGCGATGCGCTCGCGTTCGATCAGATCCAGCGCTCGGGCTACATCGAAATGGTCCATGAGAACATTGCAGCCGCCCGCCAGCCATACCGGCAGATATTGGTATCCCGAGCCATGGGAGATCGGCCCGACGTGGAGACAACGGTCGTCCGCCAGGACCTGCGGGAAGATGTAGAACCAGTCGCGACAGGCTGCCAGCCAACTCCGATGGGAATAGGCCACGGCCTTTGGCTGCCCCGTGGTGCCGCCGGTATGACGAATGACGACATAGTCATCCGGCTTTATGTCGACAGCGGGCTCGATAACGCTCTGCGATGCAAGCCAGCCCTCATAGGAATCGTCGCGGACTAGGATATGCTCGACGCCCGGCAGATTGTTCCGGATCGCCGCGATCTCATGGGCGTAATGACTGCTGACCACCACCGCCCGGCATCCGGTGTTCGCTATCATATGCTGATGCGCTTCCGGCGCATTGCGAGCATATAAGGGTACACGGACGAGATTGGCGATGGCGCAGGCCTGAATAAGATCGGCGGCCTCGATGCAATTGTCTTCAAGGGATGCCACGCGGTCCCCTGGCTCCAGACCGAGTCCAAGCAGGGCATTGGCCAGACGAACCCCGCGCTCCCAGGCCTCGCCAAACGTCAGCCGGCGCTGGCCATGGATGATGGCCACCCGATCGCGATGGCAGCGCACCGCTTGAGCCATGAGGGCTCTCACATCCATTAGGCATCCTCCATTCTTTTGCCCTTGCCGGTCACGAGTCTGCGTCCGCGACGCGTGGAATCCGTTTGACTGAGGCTTGATCTCGATCTATCATTAGATCACGATACAATGAAAATCAACAGCCAAAATACCATGTGAGACGAAGCGGCTCCGCTGCGTTTCCAAAGGTTTCAACAAGGAGATGGAGTCTATGACTGTTCAGGCGCCAACCGCTTCCGAGTTCGACATTGTCGGGGCCGAGGCGATTCGAGACCCCCATGGCTATTTCGGAAGGATGCGGGAAATCGCGCCGGTGCTCTGGGATACGCGTTCGCGATCCTGGATCGTCACCGGCTATCAGGAGATCACCGCGGCGCTGCGTGACGACAAGCATTTTTCATCGGATCGAATTCGGCCGTTTATCGCGAAGAAGCTGAGCGGCCCGGATACCGATCCCAAGGTCAAACAAGCGTTTGAGGTGCTCGCCAACTGGCTCGTCTTTAATGACAAACCCAAGCATTTGCGGCTGCGTATGCTGATCAATCAGGCCTTCATGAGCAAGGCTATGACAAGGTTGACCGAGAAGTTCGAAGCACTCTTCAACGATGTTATAACGGCGGCGCCCGCAGCAGGCCGGATCGACATCGTGGCAGACGTATCGGTGCCGTTTTCGGCGTCGGTCATTTCCGAAATGCTTGGCGTACCTAGAGAGGATTGGGGATTGTTCGCCAAATGGCATCGCCTTTTTGGCCCCGTGGTCGGCGCGAGCCTGGACGATGCGAATAAATATGACAGCCTCGCCGAAGGCGTGAGTGAGTTGTCGAATTATGTGCGCACCCTGATCGAGCGCTATCGTAAAGATCCTGAAGACAATCTGCTCAGCGAACTCATCAAGGCGCAGGGCGATAAGGACGCGCTGTCCGAAGACGAAATCATCGCGACCTGCACGCTGGTTCTGTTCGCCGGTTCCGAAACCACCGCGAACCTGATCGCAAATGCCATTCTGGCGCTGTTGCGAAACCCTGAACAAATGTCGCTGATCCGTTCGGGTGGTGTGAAGATCACCGATGCGGTGGAGGAGTTTCTCCGCTTCGATGGCTCGGGCAAGGCCGTGACGCGCGTGGTGCGCGAAGATACGGACGCGCTGGGCGTATCCATGAAGGCCGGACAGCGGGTTTTCCTGATTCTGGCGGCCGCTAATCACGATCCGTCCGTATTCGAGGATCCCGATAAGCTCGTGCTCAACCGGTCGTGGGAGCGAAAGCATATTGCTTTCGGCTACGGCCTGCATAGCTGCATGGGACTTCAACTCGCCCGACTGGAAGCGGCGATCGCGATTCCGGGAATACTCGGGAAATGGAGCCATATCGAACTGGACGGGGAACTGGAATGGCATCCGCAACTGCTGTCGCGTGGCCTGAAAGCGCTGCCGGTCAAAGTAAGCGCCTGAACGCGCGACAGGTGGCTTGAGTGGCTGATAGACCATTACCCGCCCCGGCGCCCCACGAAGCCGCATTCTGGCTTGGCGGCGCGATTGGTGAATTGAGGATAGGCTGGTGCGCGCCCTGTGCGGCATGGCGTCACCCGTCCCTTGCAATCTGCCCGGATTGCCTGACGGCAATAAATGAGTATCGCGTTGCGTCCGGCAAAGCGACGGTTCTCGCCATCACGGTCAACCATCAGCGGTGGGTCGATGGTTTCGAGCTGCCCTATGCGATCGCCATCGTCGGCCTGAAGGAAGATTCTTCGATCAGGCTCACGACCAATATCACCAATATGGCGCCCGAGGCGGTCCGGGTTGGCATGTCCGTTCGCGTGACATTCCTTCAACAGCAGGACATCTGGTTGCCCTTGTTCGAACCCGACCCCGATGAAGGGCCGGAAGACCAGCCGATACGCCTCGATCTTCCGGCGCCCGTCGTTCGGCCGGGCAATCGGGTGAGACGGTTCGAGGAGAAGGTCGCCTTCACCGGCATTGGAACGTCCACTATCGGTAGAAAGCTTGCCGTCTCGAATTTGCCGCTGACCATTGACGCTTGCATGGCGGCAATTGCCGATGCCGGTCTCGATCGGCGGGACATCGACGGGATTTGCGCCTATCCGGGCAGCGCGGGTCTGCCAGGAGTTTCTTCTGGCGGGATACGCGCGGTCGAACAGATATTGCGGATCAATCCGGTATGGCATTGCGGTGCGCATGAAACGCCGGGTCAGGCGGGCACGGTGATCGATGCGATGCTGGCCGTCGCCTCCGGCCTGTGCCGCCATGTGCTTTGTTTTACGAGCTTTGCCGAGGCGGTGCGCCCCGCGATACGCGAAGCGCATGGTCGTATCGAAGGGGAACTGGCATGGCGCGTGCCATTCGGCGCGGCTTCTCCCGCAAACTGGATCGCGCTCTATGCTTCCCAGTATTTCGCGCGTTTCGGCGCTGACCGGGAAATGCTGGGTTGGATAGCGATCAACGCCCGGCGTAATGCCGCCCTCAATCCGGAGGCGCTCTACACCCGGCCTATTGACCTCGACGATTATTTCAGTGTGCGGCTGATCTCGTCGCCTTTCGGGTTATTCGACTGCGACGTCCCTTGCGATGGGGCGATTGCATTCGTGGTTTCCGCCATCGATGCGGCGCAGGACCAGCCTCACCGCCCCATCCTGGTCGAAGCCGTGGGAACGCAGATCGCCGAGCCGCAATCCTGGGATCAGGGAACGCTGACGCATCAGGCGAACATCTTTGGTCCTGCGGCGCACCTTTGGACGCGCACGGAGCTCACGCCTGGCGAGGTCGACGTGGCGCTCCTTTATGACGGCTTCACCTTCAATGTCGTCTCCTGGCTCGAGGCTCTGGGATTTTGCGGTTTCGGGGAAGCTGCGGCCTTTCTTGACGGCGGCCGGACGATCGCGCGCGATGGCGCGCTGCCTCTCAACCCGCACGGCGGCCATCTCTGCGCCGGCCGGACCAATGGCTATGGCCATCTCCGGGAAGCGATCATCCAGTTGAGAGGGCACGCCGGGGAGCGCCAGATCATCAACAGCAATGTCGCTCTGGTGTCTAACGGCGGGGGAATACCCGCCAGTTGCATGCTGCTGCGGCGGCAATGACGGGAGGAATGAATGGCAGGAAGGCTGGAAACAAAGGTCGCGGTTATAACCGGCGGCGCATCCGGTATCGGTAAAATCATGGCTCAATCCTTTATCGAAGAAGGAGCAAGAGTCATTATCGCGGACATCAGCGGTCGCGAGGAAGAAGCCGCAGCCCAGTTGGGATCAAGCGCCCGGAGCTTTTCCGCAGACGTGTCGCGCTCGGACGATGTCAAAGCGATGCTGGACTATGCGGTGGCTAGTTTCGGAAAGCTCGACATCCTGTGCAACAACGCCGGGCTTGACGGCGCGCAGGCGCCTTTGGCCGACTATGACGAAGAGGAATTCGACCGTGTCATCGCAGTCAATCTGCGCGGCGTCTTTCTTGGTATGCGTCATGCCATTCCGCTTATGCGCGCCAACGGCGGGGCCATCGTCAATACCGCCTCGATCGCCGGTTCGGTCGTCATGCCGCAGATGCCCGCCTATTGCGCGGCGAAGGCCGGCGTCATGCAGATCACGAAGGTCGCCGCTGTGGAATGTGCGCCGTTCGGTATTCAGGTCAACACTATCTGCCCGGGTGTCATCCAGACGCCCATGGTGGCGGAACTGCCACGCGCATTCATAGCGGATCTCGAAAAGGCGACCCCTGCCGGCAGGATCGCACAACCGCAGGAGATCGCGAACCTCGCCCTGTTCCTGTCAAGCGGAGAGGCCCCCTTCCTCACGGGTTGTTCGATCAACATAGATGGCGGATATACTTTGCTCTAGATTCCAAGTCCCGCCGACGACCTTGAATCGGGCGGGACGCGGGATTGCATGAATCGGGAAGGAGGACGATTTTGGGCCAGGAAACGACATCCATACGCACGAAGGATGGGGATTGCCCCGCCTTCGTCTTCACGCCTGAAGGCGTGGGGCCGTGGCCCGCCGTCATCTTCTTCATGGACGGCATCGCGATCCGTCCCACCCTGTTCGCGATGAGCGCAAGGCTGGCGGCGGAGGGCTATGTCGTGCTGCTGCCGGACCTCTACTATCGCCTGGGTCCTTATGAGCCGCTCGACGCCACGACCATATTCTCCTCTCCGGAGGCGCTCGCGAAGCTCGGACCTATGATGGCCTCCACCGATAACCGCCGGGCCGCCGAAGACACCGCGGCCTATCTTGCCTATCTCGACGCTCGCGCGGACGTGGCCGGCACGAAGGTCGGCACTACCGGATATTGCATGGGCGGCGGCATCTCGCTGACCGTGGCCGGCACCTATCCGGACCGGATCGCTGCCGCCGCGAGCTTCCACGGCGGCAATCTGGCAACCGATTCCGCACTCAGTCCGTACCTGCTGGCCCCGAAGATGAAGGGGCGCATCCATGTTGCCGGCGCCGATGCGGACGCCTTCTATCCCCTGGACATGCATCGGCGCCTTAAAAACGCGCTGACGGACGCGGGGGTCGATCATGTGTGCGAAATCTATCCGGGTGCATTGCACGGATGGACGATGATCGACACCCCCGCCTATAATGAGGAAGCCGCCGAAAGGCACTGGCGCGAACTGTTCGCCCTTTTCGCGGCGACCCTGCACTGAGCAACCGACATTGCGGCAGATGCCGACGGAGTGTGCGGTCGCGTTTGGCTTACGGTCTTACAGTCTGAATGCCCGCACTGGCGCAGCCATAACGGCGACCGTTAGTCTTTCCCTTATGTCGCCTGGCGCGGTCGCAGCACGGCGGGCGTGCCATCGGCCCACCGTAACGGATCGAAGATTGGATGCAGAGATGACGCGCTGAACTTCCCATCGCGTATCGCCTCCGTAAATCCTGATCTGATAGTGATAATCGAAAAGTGCGATCGATCAGCCCGCTTCGCGTGGCTGAATAAACAGCGCGTCGCAGGATGCCGTGCACTGGCCGCCGGCCCACAACTCGCCTTTCAGCAGCCGTTTGCGTCCCTCAACCTCTGCTGAACGCAGCACCAATGTCAGGAGCTGATCTGTCGGTGTCGGGCGGATATATCGCACCGACAGAGTGCCCGTCAGCCCTGGGGGACCGGGCAGATCATCTTGCGACAAACCGAGAAATTCATCGAACAACGCGGCGATGAGGCCACCGTGAAGGCATCCGGGCGGTCCTTCATGACTATTGTCGGGGCGCACTTCGGCACAAACCTTTCCATCCTGGCTTTTAAGGAAACGCATCGGAAGGCTCGCCGCGTTCGATCGTCCGATGACGCCGCTCATCTCCAGGGCCAGCCGATTGCGCGGGCCGGTCAAACCCAGGGACGCCATATATTCCATCCGATCGCCGATCTCCGGCGCGCCCGCGAATGTCCGAACCTGTCGCGCGAGCTTGCGTTCCAGCCGTGACAAGGCGCCCTCATCGATATCGGCGCGCAAGGCCAGCCTTTTCAAGATACGCAGAAGCTCGGCTATGCGTCGCCGTTGCCGCCATCGTCCGTCATGGCTGAGCAGATCCTCGTCCTGTGGATCATAGATCCATGGGCGGCTCGGTCCCTCGCTCACCCGATCGCTGTCCAATGGGACACTCTCGATTCCCAGGCCTGTGATTCAATATGTCCAAGAGTCATCTTTGGATCAGTTATCAGGCGCGATTGTCGCGCGCAGGCCAATGACCGTTCGCAGCTTGACCTGACAGGACAGGCGTGAAAGCGCCGTTCGACGATCGATGGCATGTTCGGTCCCGCCCCGATCCGTTACGAATAGCCGGATCATGATGTGGCCTTGTCCACCGAAACGCCCGCAGCAGGTTTCGCCCGCGATGCGCGGCTCGCCAGGAAGGCCGCGATGTGCTCAGCGGCTTCGGGCGAGCGCGCGGTGTTGAAAAAATAGCGGCTCTCGATCCGCAAACCGGCATCGATCGGCACTTGGAGACCCTCGTAGAGGCATTTGAGAATATTGCCCGTCCACGGCGTTTGCCCGCCTGCCAGGCGGGCGGCAATCGCCGGACCGAATTGGGCGTAGCCTGCCAAGGAGTGAGGACCGTTTCCGGGTACCTTGAAGCCCTTTTCATCCCAAGGCGCAACCGCGCTTCCACCCCCCAATATCCATCCGCGTGCCGCTTCAAGCAATTGCTCGGCCGGCAAGGCGGCGTGAAACACGCCCGCCGCAACCGCATCTGCGAGTGCGATGGGCTTGCAGTCCAGCAGATAGGGAACCGAAGCGGCGAGGCCCGCGAGGCGGGGAAGGCGCTGTGTGCCGCCTGCTCCTGGAAGAAGGCCGATACCTGCCTCTGGAAAGGCGATATGGAGATCGGCCTTGTCGGCAGCGATCCGATAGTGGCAGCCAAGCACCAGTTCGAGTCCGCCACCCAGAGCGAGGCCATCGACCACTGCCGCCACGGGCTTGCCGCAAGTTTCCAGCGCCCTGATGCGGCGACTGAGGCCCGCCGCATCGGCGACGCCATCGCGCAGTTCCTCCTGCGTCCTTGCCGCGCGCCAGCGCTCGATATCGTCCAGCATCTCGTTGAGGTCCGCGCCCGCGCAGAACCCGCTCGCCTTTCCTGAGCGCAACACGGCGCCCCGGATTGCGGGATCGCCGGAAAGGCGAATGACAAGCTCGTCGAGATCGCGTTGCACCGATGAGGTGATTATATTCATCGACCGGCCCGGAACGTCGAATGTCACCAGGGCGATGCCGTCGCCATCTATCTCTATCGTGAAATTGTCCATGCCGCTCCTCACACCCGTTCGATTATAGCCGCTGTGCCCATGCCGGCACCAACGCACAGGTTGACGAGTGCCGTCCCTTTGCCGGTGCGCTCCAGTTCATCGAGTACGGTCCCAAGAATCATCGCGCCCGTTGCGCCAAGCGGGTGGCCCATGGCGATCGCGCCGCCATTGACGTTCAACTTCTCCGGATCGATGCCCAGGACATGCTGATATCGAAGCACCACGGCAGCGAACGCTTCGTTCAATTCAAAGAGATCGATGTCGGAAAGCGCCATACCGACGCGTTGAAGCGCTTTGCGGGTGACGAACTCCGGCCCGGTCAGCATGATCGTCGGTTCGCTGCCGATCGAGACGCCACACCGAAAGCGCGCGCGCGGCTTGAGGCCAGCGGCCTCGCCAGCTTCCTTCGATCCGATTAGGACGGCCGACGCCCCATCGACGATCCCCGATGAATTGCCGCCATGATGCACATGGTTGATTGGCCCCAGATCGGGGTATCGCGCACGCGCCGCGGCATCATAGCCGGCATCGCCCATCTTGGCGAAGGCAGGTTTGAGGGCGCCCAGCGACTGCACATCGGTTCCCGGCCGCATATGCTCGTCATGCGCCAGCCGGACGACCCCGGCCTGATCGAGAACAGGGATGACCGATTTCGAGAAGCGGCCCTCCTCCCAGGCCTTCGCCGCGCGCCTCTGGCTTTGCACGGCATAGCCATCGACGTCTTCGCGGGTGAAGCCGTCCATGGTCGCAATCATGTCCGCGCCGATACCCTGCGGAGCATAATAGTGATCGTAGGCGAAGCTCGGGTCGACCAGCATCGCTCCGCCATCGGCTGCAAGCGGGACGCGTGACATCGATTCCACACCGCCGCCGATGGTAAAGCGCGCCTCGCCCGCAATCACCTTTGCGGCGGCGATATTGCAGGCTTCAAGGCCCGATGCGCAGAAGCGATTGATTTGAAGGCCTGGCACATCCTGGCTGTATCCTGCCACCAATGCCGCTATGCGGGCTATGTCGCTGCCCTGCTCCCCTACGGGCATCACGCAGCCCAGTATCACGTCGTCGACCTGGGCCGTGTCCAGGCTATTGCGATCCCTCAACGCCTGAAGCGTCTGGACCGCGAGTGAAAGAGCCGTAATTTCGTGAAGCGCGCCGTCAGGGCGGCCTCGCCCCCGCGGGGTGCGAACCGCGTCATAGATATAAGCTTCAGCCATGTTCCGATCACCATTCAATAGGAGGTTAGCGCGGCGCCATGCGGATCGCCCCGTCCAGTCGAACCGCTTCCGCGTTCACATAGCCGTTCGTGACCATGTAGAAGACCAGTTCGGCAAACTCGTCTGGATGGCCGAGCCGTTTCGGGAAAGGAACCGAAGCGGCGAGGGAGAGCCGCGCCTTTTCGGGCAGCGAGGCCATCATCGGCGTTTCGAACAGGCCGGGAAGGATCGTGTTGACACGGATGCCATCGGCCATGAGATCGCGGGCGACCGGCAACGCCATGCCCAGGACGCCCGCCTTCGACGCCGCATAGGCAACCTGTCCCATCTGGCCGTCCTGGGCCGCAACGCTCGATGTGTTGACGATGACGCCGCGTTCTCCGTCAGCGAGCGGCGGCAGTTCCAGCATTCCCGCAGCGGCATGGGCAATGCACCGGAATGTACCGACAAGGTTGATTGCGATCACGCGCTCAAGCTCGGCCACGGGATAGAGTTCCGCGCGCCTTGTTTCCTTGCTGCGGCCGACGGTTTTTCTGACGGTCGCGATGCCCGCGCAGTTCACGAGGATTCGTTCCTGGCCATGTGCCGTGCGGGCCTGCGCGAACGCTGCGGCGACAGAGTCTTCGGACGTCACGTCGGTGTGGCAGTAGATGCCTCCAATGTCCGCCGCCACGGCCTGTCCACGTTGTTTGTCGAGATCGAAGATCGCGACCTTGACTCCCGCATGAGCGAGCCGCCGCGCCGTCGCTTCACCCAGTCCCGAAGCCGCCCCGGTTACTACAGCCGAAAATCCGTTTTCCAGCTCCATTATTGTCTCCTATTAATCGATTTATTCAATAACCTTGCCGGTCATTGAAAGGAATGTAGTCGTCCGAAAGAAAGTCCCGGCTGATTATGGTCTTCATGATTTCCGATGTTCCCGCGTAGATACGGGCACCGCGCGCATCGCAATACATCCGGGAAATAGGATATTCGTCCATATAGCCGGCGCCGCCATGGAGCTGCACACCCACATCGACGACGCGGCCAAGCAGTTCGCTTGTCGCAAGTTTGGATTTCGCGGCATCGACGGGCGCAAGCTGGCCGGCGTTCAGCGCCGCCACCTGTTGATCGACATAGACCTGCTGGATGTCGAGCGCGGTGCGAAGCCCTGCCAGTTTGAACTGAGTATTCTGCATCTCGCTCAGCTTTCGCCCGAACACCACGCGCTCGCGCACGAACTCAAGTGTAAGGTCGAATGCCTTCTGTGCAGCCGCGAGAAAACCCACGGACCCGATCAGTCGTTCTTCCGCAAGACCCTGCATCAGATAATGAAAGCCCTTCTTAGGGTCTCCGAGGACGTTCTCGCGCGGAATCACGACATTCTCGAAGAACAGTTCCGCCGTGTCCTGGGCCTTGTTTCCCATTTTTTCGAGCATGCGGCCGCGCTCGAAGCCGGGCATTCCGCGTTCGACCACAAACAGCCCGATCTGTCTTGGATTTTCCTTGGGATCGGTCTTTGCGGCGACAATGATGAGGTCGGCGTTGATACCGTTCGAGATATATGTCTTGCTGCCGTTGAGCACGAAATGATCGCCATCTTCCAAGGCCGTCGTTCGAATGGCGGCAATGTCGCTCCCGGCGGACGGCTCTGTCATCGCGATCGCGAGGATGGCCTCTCCGGCTGCGCATTTCGGTATGAACCGCAGCTGTTGTTCGCGGCTGCCAAATCGCGTCAGATAAGGGCCAACCAACCGGCTGTGGAGCGGTGCGAACCAGTCGGCGGCGAGCGCATAATGCTGCTCCTCGATGATGATCTGCTCGAAGCGGAAGTCGCTGTCTCCCAGCCCGCCAAGCTCCTCGTCGGGCCAGATCATCAGGAAGCCCTTGGCGCCTGCCTTGCGGAAAGCCTCGCGGTCCACAATTCCCTTATGCCGCCACGCCTCCATATGCGGGCAGATCTCTTCGTGCAGGAAACGGCGGTAAGCGAGCCGGAATTGCTCTTGTTCCTCGGTAAATTGGCGCTCAAGCACGACCTGTTCCCGTTATCAACAGCTCCCCACTCGGCGTTTCGGCACCGAGTGGGAAAGCTTTGGACATCAGCGGCCCGCACCAGCACCGACTGGGTTGGCGCGGGCCCTTTCATTAAAAATTGACCGAAAGCTCGAAGCCATAGGTTCGTGGTGTGCCCGTCAACGTGCCGTTGACGCCGATCACCGCACCCACGCCCAATCCGCCAGCATAGTAATGCTTGTCCGTGATATTGCGGATATAGGCGGCGGCGGAGACATCAGAACCCAGGATCCTGTTCCATTCAAGACGTCCGTTCAGGATTCCATAGCCCGGCAATTTCGTGTCGGGAGTAAGCGTGTCGGCAAGATTGGTGTAGTAAGTCGACGATTGGGCATAGAGGTCACCGCGAAGCGCGACTTCGCCGGCATCGTTAGCCAGATCGGCCTTTGCCCGGAAGAAGGCCGATCCGGAATATTTGGGCGAATCGGCGTAGGGGCCGAACGGAAGGCTGACACCGGCGACAACCGCCTGCGGATCGGTATATCGTGCGTGGGTATAAGTGAATGCACCGCCAACCTGCAGCCAGGGCGTAAGGTCGAATGATCCATCGATCTCGGCGCCCGTCACGCGGGCCTTGTTCACGTTGCCGCTGACAGCCGTGATATCGATATAGACGGTGCGCTGAACGTTTTTAACATATTGATCGTAGAGCGCGATATTGAGGCGCGCCGGTATCGGCCCCAGATTTCCCGCCAGCTTCGCACCGATCTCGAAATCGTAAGTTGTCTCCGGCTTGAACTGGTTGGGGACGAGAACGCCACCGACCAGATCGGTGCTGGTCCCGTTGAAACCGCCCGTGCGCCAACTACCGCGATGATTGAAATAGAGGAGGAGATCGTCCGTGACCTTGTAATCCAGCCCGACGGTCCAGCTCGGCTTCGAGAATTTCGAGGAGCGTGGCCCGACGCCCAGCGAACCATAGAGATCTCCGGGACGCTGGTGGATGCTGATCTTTTCCCATGTGTAGCGGCCGCCTGCCGTGAAGTTGAGGCGGTCCGTCAGGGCATATGTCGCCTGCAGGAATACGGCCTTCGAGGTATCTTTGGTTTCGAAATTATAAAGGAACAGCCCCGGCGGTGAAGCGGTGCCGCCCGGATAGTCTCCGCCGACATTGTAGCGGGCAATCTGCCCATTGGTCTCGCGGGAGACAAACAGTCCGAAGATATAGGTCAGGCGGTTGTCGAGCAGCTTGCCATTGACCTGGAACTCGTTTGAGAACTGTTCTGTCTGATAGGTATAGTTCCACGGAGTGGGATCGTTGACGCCTGCCGTCACCATCTGGAAGGGTGAGCCGTCCGCATCCGACTTGTCGCGGGAAACGACATTGTTATAGCCAATGATATTCTTGAAATTTACCGCATCGCTGACTTCATAGGTCGTGGTGTTGGTGACAATATATTGCCGCGCCCGATGGCGGCCATCGGCATCATTGTAGAAGTCGTAGAAGCCGATATTTTTCTGTTTGCTTATATAATCGGCGATTCCATCGAAGCCGAGCTGGCGCACGCGCGGGTCGGTCGTGAGATTGATGAAACCCGGTCCATAAAGCGCTGCTGCCGTGGCATTGAGCGCATAGCCGTTGTTGGTCTGACCGACCGCATAGGCGTTCTGGACTTTCACGCCGCCCGAGTTTCCGCCATATTTGCCATATTGGAAGACGGTCGTGTTCTCGAAGCCTGATCCATCCGGACTGATGAGCAGACTGCCGCGTATATTACGCGAATCTATGCTGTTGAGGCGATCGCCATTATAAAGATTGTGCTGGAAGCCATCGCGTTTCTGCATCTTTCCCGAAACACGGAGCGCCCCAAAGGAACCCAGCGGGACGTTGATCGCGCCTTCCACTTCGCGGTTGTCATAGTTGCCGTAGCCAGCCCTGAGATAACCTTCAAAGTCCTTGCTTGGCGATCGCGTCTTGTAGAGGACGGCGCCGCCGGTTGCGTTGCGGCCGAACAATGTCCCTTGCGGTCCTTTGAGAACCTGAATCGATTCGAGATCGAAGAACGCGGTCGAAGTCACGCCGCCAGCCTGGGTTTCGTTGAAATAGGCAAGAACCGCAGGGGCGGAATAGGAAAAGGCGTCGACCGCCTGACCGCGGATGGAAAGGCCGAGCTGATTGGACGACGTGTTCTGGCGAACGGTAAGGCCAGGCGTAACGCTCTGGAGATCGCTTTCGGTGGAGATGCGCCGTTCAACCAGATCGCGGTTGCCGAAAGCTGTCACGGCCACCGGCACGTCCTGCAGACGTTCGGAGGTCCGGCGAGCCGTCACGATGATATCCTGATCGGCAACCGCCGGTGCCTGCGCTTCTTGCTCACCAGGTGATCCGCTGCCTCCCGACTGAGCAAGCACGGGGCCGGACAGGGTGGCAAGCGCTGTGGCCAGCAAAAGAGAAGCCCGTCGACAGCGGTGCCCCCGATTGAGTGAAATCCCAATATAGTCCCTCATACATCCTCCCATAACTGGGGAGCGGGCTTGCTCCCTTCTCGAAGTTCACTGATCTGGGGCACGAAGCCGAATGCGGCTGCGCTCCTGAACCAATGCCGGACGAGCGAGAGAGAGGACGCGATAGAGCCTCCTGAGATATGCATCCGGCATCCTCTCTCCTTTGCGCCCTGTCCAGGAACATGACGTTTGTGCGGTTGTTCGAGGCACCCAAAGGCGCGGCCGACCCGCATTTGATATACCGTGATCTAACATTATTGCATGGACTACGCAAGGGCCTTCGACGCCGATTCAAATCCAGCAGCCATGGTAGCTTGGGGGGCGAGTTACGCAGTGCTCAGGAAGCGGCAGAAGGGAATCGCCATGCGTAAATCAATTACGCAATATTGCGGACGGAACGCCTCCGAAGGGATGAAGGTGTAAAAGCGCGGGCATCTTCCAGCCCGGTACGGTCGAACGACCGCAGTTTGTTCTAGCAACCGAATCTCTCAACGGGAGCAGTTTAAACACGTTTCCTTTCTGCCTCAGTGGGCCATTCATTCGCCGTTATGGAGCCCGATTCTAAGGCTCTTCCTTCTTAACGGATCTGTGCACGCTCGCCATGAAGGCCTTGATCCGGAGAAGCCCGAAAAAATCCAGCATGAGTGGAAGCGCCGTTTCAAGCATCCTGGCTGCATCCTCTTCACCTATGGCGCCGTCCGACCCGCGGAAAAAGATGGAGGTTTCATGTTGGGCGACCAATTCGGCGGCCTCTCGGTAGAAGCTGATATTCTCGGGCGGAAAACCCTGTTCCTCGACGAATCCAGCTTCACGAATCTTGCCCCAGATTTCCACGAGGCGGGCATCGGTAAGGCTGAGGCTATACCCATGTTCGTTGCGGATAAGTGTCAGCATGCCCATCGATTCGAACGTATGAGCATCATGCTCCGCTCTGGGATAGCGTTCGCACAAGCTTTGCAGGGACACTGTTGCTGGTTGTTCGAGTCCGAAGGAGCGGGAGAGTAACGTCTCCAGGTGACTATAGATCGAAGCCGGGCCGGGACGCTCCAGTGATTGACCCGACAACGCCGCCTTGATCTCCTTCAGCGTCAAACGCGAGGTCTGTTGGAGGTGCCTGATCGTCGCAATTCCGCTTACATGACTCTCATCATATTCAGCAGCGTTACGCGCCGGCCGAATCGGTTCGGGAAGCAGGCCCTCCCGTATCATGATCCTTATGACTTCGCGGTCCACGCCGGTCCGATCTTCAAGTTCTCGCATTTTCATGGGGATAATTAAGCGCAGGGGAAGGCTCGGTGCAAATGTTTCAGATCAACGCAAGCGTTGAAAGTTCTTGCGCGGGAAAATTCATGCGTGTAAAAAACACGCACGGTCCGGGAACGGCTGGGCGGTATGATCAGGAGAGAGATTTTGGCTACGATGCCCGAACATGTCCCAGAAAAGGTCGCGCGCGCGCGCGCGCCGCGCCCTGACCATATTCCCGAGAGATATGTGCATGAAATCGACATGTATGCGCTTGAGGGCATCGAGCAGGGTTATCATGAAGCCTGGAAGAATATTCCCAAGTCGGATATGCCAGATCTGATCTGGACGCCTTTCACCGGCGGTCACTGGATCGCCACGAATGGCGATACGGTCCGGGAGGTCTATAGCGACCCGGCCCGTTTTTCGAGCGAAGTCATCTTCCTCCCAAAGGAAGCCGGCGAAAAATATGAAATGGTCCCGACGCGGATGGATCCGCCCGAGCACACGCCATACCGCAAGGCGCTCGACAAGGGGCTGAGTCTTGCCCAGATTCGGAAAGTGGAATCCAAGGTTCGAGCGATCGCGATCGATCTCATCGAGAGCTTCCTCAGCCGCGGCGAATGCGATTTTTCGGCCGAATATGCCAATGTCTTTCCGGTGCGGGTTTTCATGGCCCTTGCCGATTTGCCTGAAAGTGACGTGCCGACCCTCAGTCGCTATGCGAAGATGATGACGCGCCCGGAAGGCAACACGCCTGAAGAGATGGCTGTGCATCTGGCGGAAGGCAATAGAGGCTTCTTCGCCTATGTTGAGCCGATCATCCAGGCGCGTCGCGGCAAGGAAAGCGATGATCTCATCACCGTGATGGTGAATGCCGAGATCAACGGTGAGCGGATCAGTCATGATAAGGCGCTCGGCCTCATTTCACTGCTGTTGCTGGGTGGCCTTGACACTGTCGTCAATTTCCTCAGCTTCATGATGATCCACCTTGCACAGAACCCCGGTGTCGTCGAAGAATTGCGTGCAGACCCGCTGAAGCTGAAGCGGAGCGCGGAAGAAATGTTCCGCCGCTTTCCCGTGGTGTCCGAAGCGCGCATGGTCGCCAGGGATCAGGAATTTCATGGCATCGAACTGAAGCGAGGCGACATGATCCTGCTTCCGACCGTGCTGCACGGGTTGGATGAGCAGCAGAACGAGGATCCCTGGCGCATCAATCTGGAACGGCGCGGGATTTCGCATAGCACATTCGGCGGTGGACCTCACCGCTGTGCTGGCCTTCACCTTGCGCGCATGGAGGTCATCATCACGCTTGAGGAATGGCTCAAGCGCATTCCGAATTTCACGATGAAGCCGGGGGCCAGGCCCATTTATCATTCCGGTATCGTCGCGGCCGTCGACAATGTTCCGCTGATCTGGTCGGGGCGCTGAACTTATGCCGAGCATCAATGTCATGACGCGAATGGGTGAGTCGCGCATTATCGAAGCGGCCGAAGGCATCAGCGTGATGGAAGCGGTCAGGGATGCCGGAATCGACGAGTTGCTGGCGCTATGTGGAGGATGCTGTTCCTGCGCGACCTGCCATGTCTATGTGATGGAGGCGTTTGAAGACAGGCTGCCGGCGCTCTCGGACGACGAGAATGACCTGCTGGACAGTTCCGATCACCGGAACGCGCGCTCGCGGCTTGCCTGTCAACTCATGGTGAACGCGGACATGAATGGCCTGGCGCTGACGATCGCGCCCGAAGACTGACTTCAACGCATTCGATCGAAAAAACTACGGAGCGTGTCTCGCTGGACGCGCTCCGTACGTCGTTTCAACAGCTGTAGTCGGCTCCCGTCCGCCCGCACGCGCAGCGAAAATGCCAGCGAACGGGCATTCCCGATGGCAATGCCCGTTAGGCCTGCGACTGGACCAGACGCATAGCCGGTTCGACGAGCGGTCGTTTTGCCACCACCTTCAAGCCAAAGCCCTCAAGAGCGGCCATCTTCGTCCTGCTCGCGGTGAGAAGAATCATTTCGCTCACGCCAAGATCAAGCAGGATCTGCGCGCCGATGCCGTAATCACGATAGCCATGTGCATCGGAATAGGCCTTGCGGTTGCCCTTGATGCGTTCGGAGATCGACGATGGGCTGGGATCGGAAACGAACACGGCCACGGCGGGACCATTATATTCCGAAAGAGCGTTCAATGCCGTGGGGACATAATTGCGATGCGCTTCTCGCCAGCCCAGAACATCGGCCGTCAGATCCAGTTGATGCACGCGGACGAGCGTTGGACTGTTCTTCATCGGCGAACCGCGCACAAGCGCGACATGCTCGGCGCCGTCGATCTTGTTACGATAGGCGACGACCTTGAAGTCGCCATGCCAGCTATCGAAAGGCGCTTCGGCAACCCGTTCAACCAATGTCTCGAAGCGCCGCCGATAGGCGATGAGATCGGAGATCGTCCCTACTTTCATCTTGTGCATGCCTGCGAAGCGCAGGAGATCGGGCAGTCGGCTCATCGTCCCGTCATCATTCATGACCTCGCAGATGACGCCGGCGGGGGTCAAGCCAGCGAGGCGCGAGATATCGACCGCTGCTTCGGTGTGACCGGCGCGAACGAGAACGCCACCATCGCGGGCGGTGAGGGGGAACACATGCCCGGGCGAGACGATGTCGTTCGCCTGTTTGGACGGGTCGACGGCTACCGCGATCGTATGGGCTCTGTCATGAGCCGAAATGCCGGTGGAAACACCGTCGCGCGCTTCGATCGATACAGTGAAAGCCGTCCCATGTCCGCTTTCATTGCGGGGCGACATCGGATGCAGATCGAGTTGTTTTGCCCGTTCGTTGGTGATGGCAAGACAAATCAGGCCACGGGCATGGGTTGCCATGAAGGTGATGATCCGTGGGGTCGCGAACTGCGCCGGGACGATGATGTCGCCTTCATTCTCGCGGTCGGGCGCATCGACGAGGATGTAGGGCAAGCCGTTGCGCGCATCTTCGATGATCTCTTCGATCGGCGCGATTTCACCATATTCAGTCATCAGAAAAGGCCTTTGGAATGTTCGTCACAGGGGAAGGCGCTTGAGCCATATCGACGCCGCCGGTGACTTGCCTCTGCGACCGATATCCGCCCTTGGGCATGGCGTATGAGCAGCCGCATGGAATGATGCGTGTCATAGAGAGTGACAGCACTTTTCCAGGTACGCGGAACGTGCGGACCAGCCGTCGATAACAGCCGCTCCCATGGTTCAGGTTTATCGGGAAATGGCGCAGAGTCACTTATTCCTCTCCGGATTTTCCATCCTATATATGAAAATCGAACTTCGTCAACGTTTGCGTTGACGTTGATCAAGCCGACTTGCCTCCCGGGTGCATTGAGTGCAAGTTTGGACGCATGAACGACAAGAGCAGCAACATTTCCAAGCGTCGCCGAACCGCGCGTGCCAAGGATAATGCCGATTATGTGGCGAAAAGGGCGGAGGTGCTGCGTGCGGCCGCCGCTCTGTTCAAACAGCAGGGCTTCCACTCCACGCGCTTGGTCGACGTCGCCCGAGAGGCCGGGCTCGACCGTGCGACGATCTATTATTATGCGGGCAGCAAGGAAGAACTGCTCCAGGACATCGTTGGCGGTGTCCTCGACACCGCGATCGCTGCGGCCGAAGAGCTTCGTGCCAACGCTGCGCTAACAGGAATGCAGCGGCTGCATCATATCTTCGTCACGCTGATGGCGAGTTATGAGGAAAATTATCCGGCAACCTTCGTCTACATTCAGGAACAGATGCACCAGGTAGGCGTGCAGGAAACCGAGTGGGCGCAAGCGATGATGAAGCGCACGCGTCTCTTCGACCGGATGCTCATCGATTTCATTCAGGAGGGCATCGACGAGGGTGATTTGCGGTCCGACATCCCCCCTCGACTTCACGAAAATGCGTTATTTGGAATGCTGAACTGGACCCATCGCTGGTTCGTCCCCGGCGGCGGACTGACGGGATACCAGGTCGCGGAGTCATTCTGGTCGATATACACAGGCGGAGCATTGACTGATGCGGGGCGTGCCAGGATGCGCACGCCGTTAGTGTTGAGCGCGGTTACCGGCTAAGATCGCCCGGCACGCTATCTGATCGGATATCTCGAACTTATCTTGCGTGTCGGAATATCCCTCGGCACGCCGAACGCGTTCGCTTTCCAGACCGAAATGACACCCGTTGATATAGGCCGGGTCGCAGTGGAGGAGCGCGCGTGATCGTGCCTCCGCTGCGACATGGCGGTTCTCGCTGATCATGCGTTTCCGTGGCCGTCATGATGCGGGTCCTTGAGTCGCTCCTTCAATGCACGCTTATCGATCTTCGTGGCCGACATCGGCCAGTCTGATGCTGAGAGGAAGAAGATCGCACGCGGCACCTTATAGCTTGCAATTCTCCCCCTACAGTGCGCGATCAGCATCTCTTCGCTTATGTCGCGCCCCGGATGGACCTCAACAAAGGCGACGGGTACTTCGTCCAGTCGCGAGTCCGGACGCCCTACGACCTCCGCAGTCTTCACTGCCGGATGCGTGCTTAAAAAGGCTTCAATCTCAATGGCGGCGACATTTTCGCCGCCGACTTTCAGCATATCCTTGTATCGCCCGCCGAATACCAGGCTGCCGCACGGCAGGCGCGTGTACAGATCGCCGGTCTTCAGCCAGCCGTCGGGCGTTAGGGCGTCCGCAGTCTTTTCCGGCGCGGCCCAGTAGCCGTCCATCACATTGTAGCCGCGGACCCAGATCTCACCGAGGGTTCCATCCGGAAGATCGATGCCCGCCTCTGGATCGACGATGCGCACCTCTACGCCGGGGCTCGCCTTTCCGTTCGTAGTTGACCGCGACAGGCGATCCTCGTCCGGGTCGCAAAGTGCGAAAACGCCTGCGGTCTCGGTCATGCCGCAAGCCTGGATCACTTCGCAGTTTGGAAACAGGGTCTGAACGGCATCGACTTGCGCCGGCGGTCCGATGATGAAGAGATGCCGCATGGCCGCAAGCTTTGCCGGATCGAAACTCGGATGTCCCATGAGGCCTTGCATGATTGCCGGGAACCAGGGCCAGGTCAGAGTGACTCCCTCGTCGTACATGAGTTGAAGAGCCCGCCCCGGTTCGAAATAACCATCGGTCAGAAACGTGCCCGCGACGCCGAGCGATCCGACGAAAGGTGCGAAGGTTCCGATGTGAAACAGCGGACCCGCCCCCCAGACGACGTCGCGACCGGGAGATTTAAGTCGATAGCGTGCCCGCTCGACGGGACCGCGCGTGACAGCTTCGTGACTGAGCACGCAGCCCTTGGGATTCGCCGTTGTCCCCGATGTGTAGATGATGAGGGCCACGTCGCGAACCCGCACCTGCCTGCGACTCGCTTCGATGACAGACAATTCGATACGATCGGCAAGCGCATGGAAGGCTGGAACTTCCATGACGCCTTGCCCACCGGCTCCCCGAACAAGAATGATATGCTTGAGATGAGGGGCCGGTTCTCCTTGGAGACCGCTGGCGAGGACTGCCGGGAAGTCCACCGGGTCGTCGGAATGCCGACTCGTCAGGATAGCGACAAGATGAGCGTCGCGTATAATGTAGCCCAACTCGGCGGCCTTGTGCCGCGCGTTCAACGGTACGGCGACGCAACCGAGCAAGGCTATGCCGAGCATAGTTTCGGCAAACTCCACGCAATTGGGTATCAGTAGCCCGACATGTTCTCCCCGCCGGATACCGAGAGCGGCTAGTGATCTGGCAACGCGGACCGCGCCTTCTTGCAGCGCCGCATAGGTCGTGCGCTGGGTAGGAAGCACCAGCGCGTCACGGCCGGGATGTTCCGCCGCCGCACGTATGAGCAGGTCGCCCAAGGTTGAAACTTCGGTCGTGATTGGACGATCCATGGCTTTCCTCTCCGCTCCTGTACGTGCTGCTTCGCGCAGCATCATTGAGCCCGATCACGCTTATGCGAAAAAAAATCGGCATTCGTCAACACGAGAGTTGACAAGTCTTCCGAAAGGGGATTGGATTAAGGCGTCGACACAGGATCAACCCGATGAGCGGAGGAGTCTTGAAGCTCCTTTGGGGACGGAGAGGTATGAAATTTCATCTTATGCAGACCGGCGTCGTCGGTCGTCGTCATGAAATCGAACAGGGCATGGCCGGGCAGCGGCCGGAACTGTATCAGCGCTTTCTCGAAGAGGTCGTGAATTATGTGAAGCTGGCCGACGAACTGGGCTTTTACGGCTATTGTCAGCCCGAGCACCACCTCCAGATCGAGGGTTTTGAAGCGAATAATCATCCTGGCATGTTCAGCCTTTTCGTGGGCCAGCATTGCAAACGGATGCACGCCGGCATCATGGGCTACACCATGACCACCCACAATCCTGTCCGCGTCGCGGAGGAGATCGCGACACTGGATCACATGTTGCAGGGCCGTCTCTATTGCGGATTCACGCGCGGCTATCATGCGCGCTGGGTCGATGCTTACGGTATCAAGGAAGGAGTCAGCGCGACCACTCCGGACAATGTCAAGGCGCGCGACGAGCAGGATGCGCGCAACCGCTCGCTGTTCGAAGAAGGTGTGCGCGTCGTCAAGAAGGCTTGGGCCAACGACGTATTCAGCCACAAGGGCGAAAACTGGCAATTCCCACCCGAAGGCGGTTCCACTGGTCATCCCGCTTATGCCAAATATGGCAAGGGTCAGGACGAAAATGGCATCGTCCGCGAAATCGGCATCGCGCCTCTGCCCTATCAACGTCCCCATCCCCCGATCTATGGCGGCTTTGCCGCGTCGGGCCGGACAATCGACTTCTGGGCCGAAGAGGGCGGCAAGCTGATCGTGCTGTCGGATAATCTCGACTTCTGCGAGTCGCTGAACAACCGCTATATCGCTACCGCTTCCAAAAACGGCCGCGAAGTCACCAATACCGATGCTTCGGCATGGGGAGGCTTCCTAATGCTCACGGATGACAAGGATCGCGCCGCCAAGCTCATGGAAGAGCATATGTGGTTTTGGGACGAGTGGTTCATCCCGATGGGCCAGCGCCCACCCAATGTGCTGATCGGCACTGCCGATGAAATCGCCGACAAAATCGGTGAGGCACATGATCGCCTCGGGTTTGACGAGCTGTTCCTGATGTTCGGTCAAGGTCATCTGGAACCCGAAGCCAATCAGGAGGAACTGGAGCAATTCATCAGCAAGGTGGCGCCGCGCTTCTCGACGAAGAATGCCGAAGGCACGTTCGTCTAAAATCAACGCTCGAGAAAAATATTGGAGAGAAAAATGGCAATGCAGTGCGGCATCTTCATGACCCCCTACAATCCGCCGAGCCGGACACCGCGACAGGTGTTCGATTGGGCCCTCGATATAGCGCGAATTGCCGACGAGGCGGGCTATGTCGATTTCATGATCGGCGAGCATTACACGCTAGGCTGGGAAAATATCCCGATGCCCGAAGCGATCATCGCGGCTTGTGCCCGGACCACCAAGCAGATCCGCTTTGCACCCATGGCACATCTGCTCCCCTATCACGATCCCGCCACGCTGGCGATTCGCATCGGCTGGCTCAGTCAGGTCATGGAAGGGCGCTATTTCCTGGGCGTCGCGCCGGGCGGCCATCATACCGACGCCATCCTTCATGGCTTCGATAATCTGAGCGAACTCCCGCCCATGCAATTGGAAGCACTCCATTTGATGGAGCGAATCTGGGAAGGCAAACCGTTCCTTGAGAAAGGCAAATATTTCAAGGCGGGCTTTCCGGGGCCGGACACCATGCCGGAATATAATGTCATCATCGCCAAGAACGGTCCGTATGGCGGTCGCGACAAGCTGGAAATTGCAGTCACTGGGCTGTCGCAGAGCTCCTCGTCGATGCGATTCGCCGGCGAACGCGACTATTCTCCGATTTCCTTCTTCGGGGGAACGCCGCAAATGAAGGCGCACTGGGATACCTGGGCGGACGCCATGGAATCGAAAGGGCGTAAGCCGGACCGTAAACGCTATCGCGTCTGCCGCGATATCTTCATCGCCGACACCGATGCCGAGGCCAAGCGCCTCTTCCTCAAGAGCGGCCTCGCCGAAACTTGGAAGCATTATCTCAAGGAGATCTACATCAAGTTCGGTCTGTTCAACGGCATCATCCAGGATTCCGGGAAGAACCTGACGCCAGCCGATATCGATGAGGACTTCCTGGCCGAGCATGTCGTCCTATGCGGATCGCCGGAAACCGCAATCGAGAAACTCGAGACGCTTGCCGACAAGGTCGGCGGCTGGGGGCAGCTCGTCTACAATCAGCATGACAGCATCGACGATCCCAAGCCCTGGGAGGAATCGTTGCGCCGGTTCGCGTCGGAAGTCTGCCCGAAAGTGCGGATGCCCGGTATCGACTGAAGCTGAGGAGAGAGAAGATGGCAACAGGTCGCGCCACTGTTCTGGTGGAACCCAATCGACTGGAAACCTGGGATGTTCCCATCATTGAGCCGGAGCATGGCGGCGCCCTCGTGCGCATTGTCCTTGGGGGAGTGTGCGGCAGCGATGTCCACATCACCACCGGGGAAGCCGGCGTTATGCCTTTCCCCATCATATTGGGACATGAAGGCATAGGAAGGATCGAGAAGCTGGGTGGTTTTGATACGGACTATGCCGGCGTGCCGGTGAAGCCTGGCGATCTGGTATACTGGTCACCAATCGCCGCCTGCCATCGGTGCCATAGCTGCACCATTCTCGACGAAACACCTTGCGAGAATGCGCGCTTCTTCGAAGATGCGAGCAAACCCAACTGGGGCAGCTATGCCGATTTTGCATGGCTGCCAAATGGTCTTGCTTTCTTCAAACTCCCTGACGGCGCAGACCCGCTTGCCGTGGCGGCATTGGGGTGCGCGCTTCCCACGGTATTGCGCGGTTTCGATCGATGCGGGCCCGTGCGCCTGGGTGAGACCGTCGTGGTGCAGGGCGCGGGCCCGGTTGGCCTGTCGGCCGTTCTTGTCGCCAGGCAGGCAGGCGCCAGGGAGGTCATCGTCATCGACGGCGTCGAGGGCAAACTGGAGGTCGCACGTAGCCTGGGCGCCACCGCGATAGTCTCGCTTGCGCTTCCACCGGAGGAACGACGCCGGCAGATATACGATCTGACGGGCCCTTCGGGACCGTCTCTGGTAGTCGAGGCGGCAGGCGTCCTGCCCGCTTTCCCGGAAGGGGTCGATCTTACCGGCGTTCACGGCCGCTACCTCATTCTGGGGCTTTGGGGCGCTATCGGAACGCAGCCGATTTCACCACGTGACATGACGACCAAGAACATCACGATAGCCGGTGCGACCTTCCCCAAACCCAAACATTATCATGGCGCAATGCACCTTGCCGCGCGGCTTCAGGACAGCGTTCCGCTCGCTGCGCTCGTGACGCATCGCTATGCGATCGAGGATGCCGGCAAGGCTCTGGACGCCGTACATCACGGCGCGGTGATCAAGGCAGTCATCGATCCCGAACTTTCACCCGCGCTTCGGATGACGCCAGCTTCATCACCGGCGCGGCCTATGTGATCGATGGTGGGGCATTGGCCTGGCGCGGCATCAACGCCTGACTTCAACGGGCGGGATCGCATCTGTGTCCTGGAGGTCTGAATGCCGATCTCGGTCTATGCCACGCCGACATGCGGTGGCGCTTCGCTGGCAAGGTCCAGGCATTCCTTGAGTGAGCGACGGCCTGTGCCCAGTTTGATGGCGTTTGTCAGATGAAGCCGGAACCCTGGCATGAACCGATGCGTCGGCATTGCGTCGCTTGCCATGGCCAGGAGTTCCTTTGTCCGTGCGGACACCGTCCGTGTCTTCCACGGCACGGCGCAGAAATCGAAGAATGCGTCGAACTGAGTTGGGGATAGTTTGAGCATCGAACGCAGGAATCCCGGCAATTCCTTATCCATTCGATCCCAGAAGGGATCATCCCCAACCCGGATGTCCCACCGCTCCTGCTCTTCGGGCGTCAGGAACACGTCATCGGTGTCTGCCATGCCGGCTGCCCCGGCAACCAGGCTGGCGGTCAGCATGAGGGAATGAACGCCCAATCCCGCCACGATGGAGATGACCTCTTGTACTTGTTGCGCCGACGCGCCGAGCTTGAACGCCTCGACAATGGCGATCTGACTGGCATCCCTGTTCAGGGATGGCAGCGCGCACGCCAGACCAAGCTGAATAAGCGCCCGCTCAATCGCCGGCAGGGGCTCGCCTTCTTCCACATCGGCAGCCGCAACCAGTGCCCGAAAGTCGTCAATCTCCACTCCCGATGTCTGTGCCATGACTTAATCTCCCCTTTTTCAACTCTTATGTTGACGATCGGACATGCTTGTGTCAACTCTAGTGTTGACGATGGCGGGGCCAACTGAGTCCCCCACGTGAGTTGGCCCTAACACGGCCTTGGGAGAGGGAGGATAGCTTGACCCAAGCACTTACCAAGCGATTGCGCCAAATGAGCCTGCTAATGTCCACGGCGCTGGCCGCCACAGCCCTGCCTGTCGGTTTTGCCAGCGCGCAGGAGGCCGATCAGGCTGACAGCGCAACGCCGCGCGGGGCGGCTGACATCGTGGTTACGGCCCAGAAACGGGAACAGCGTCTGAACGATGTCGGCCTGGCGGTGACGGCGATTGGTGGCGAAGCTCTGCAAAATCGTCAGATATCGAGCTTGGCGGATATCGCGCAGGCTGTTCCGGGGCTGGTGTTCTCCAACAGCGCGTCCAACACGCCCGTCTATACCCTGCGTGGCGTTGGCTTCAATGATACGACCCTCGGCTCTTATCCTGACGTCAGCGTCTATTTGGATGAAGCGCCCCTCCCGTTCCCGGTGATGACCAAGCTCGTCGGCTTCGATCTCGAGCGCCTCGAGGTGCTCAAGGGCCCGCAGGGCACGCTCTTCGGTAACAATGCGACCGGCGGCGCGATCAACTACATCGCTGCCAAACCCACCAAGACATTCGAAGCGGGCGGCACCATTAGTTATGGCCGCTTCAACGCCATCGACGGCGAAGCCTATGTGAGCGGACCGATTTCCGATACGCTGGGTGTTCGTATCGCCGGCAAAGCGACGCACTCCGACGACTGGCAGCGCAGCTACACCACCGATGCGAAAACCGGCGGCAGCGAAAATTATGCTGGCCGCATCATCCTCGCCTGGGAACCGACGGACAGGCTGCGGTTGAACCTTAACGTCAATGGGTGGCTCGAAAAGGGCAAGCCGCCGGCACTGCAACTGATCGGCGTCCTGAACCCCGGCCCGGGCAATCCCGTGACGGGCTATCCGCTGGCGCCGCAAAAAGCGCGCGCGGCCGATTTTTCGACGAATATCGACCCGTATCTCGACAATAGCATGTGGCAGGCGATCGGTCGCATCGACTTCGACATCACCGACGATCTGACGGTGACGTCGCTGACGTCCTACGTAGACTACAAGCAGAATATGGCGTTCGATGGTGATGGCACCGCCCTCAACAACGCGGACTTCCGCTTCTTTGGCGGCGGCATCAAGAGCTTCTCGCAGGAACTGCGCATCGCCAATGGCGGCGGCGGTCCCTTCCGCTACATAGTCGGCCTGAATTATTCGGACGATAGAGCCCGGGACCGCTCGGAACTCGATTATCGCGATTCCACCATCAATACCGGGACCGCAGCCTTCGGTGGCATCTTCCGGTCGGGCTTCCGCGCGAACCAGAACATGAAGAATTACGCGGCCTTCGCGAATGCGGAGTATGACATCGGCGATCTGACTGTGAAGGGCGGTGTGCGCTACACCAAATCGAAGCGGGACGCGAACAGCTGCTTCTTCGGCATCCCTGCCGAAGACTCGAACCTGCCATTCGCGCCGCTCTATACCTACTTCGCCAACCTGCTCCGTTCGCAGAACGGCCTGTCACCGATCACCGTTACCCCCGAGCAGACGCTGGGCTGTCTGACGATCGACAATACTGGTTTGCTCGGCGAAGATCCGACCTTTCTGCCTGGGCAGTTCGTGGGCAAGCTGAACGAAGACAATGTGTCATGGCGTGCAGGCATTGACTATAAGCCGCGTCCCGGCATCCTGCTCTATGCCAACGTCGCCAAGGGCTACAAGGCGGGCAGCTTTCCATCGGTCGCGGCCTCGACGACGCAGCAGAGCCAGCCGGTACGTCAGGAATCGCTGCAATCCTATGAAGCTGGCTTCAAGCTTTCGCTAATAGATCGCACGCTACAGGCCAACGGCGCGGTCTTCTATTATGACTATCGTAATCGTCAGATCCGCTCGAAGCTGCTTGATCCCAACTTCGGTCCGCTCGATGTTTTGGTCAACGTACCCAAGTCGGACGTGAAAGGTTTCGAACTCGAACTGACCTCTAATCCGGCCGACTGGTTCACGGCCTATGCCAACTTCACCTATCTCGACGCGAAGGTGAAGCGGTACAAGGGACTCAATCCCGAGACGCTTGCAACCGGGCAGGATTTCTCCGGCGCCAAGCTTCCGTACACGCCGAAATATCAGATATCGACCGGGTTCAGCGTCGATTTCCCGATCAACGACAGCGTCAATGGATTCGGCGGCGCCGATCTGACCTATCGCAGTCAGACCAACGCATTCATCGGTGCGTCGAACCTGTTCGAGATCAAGGACTATGGCACGCTCGATTTGCGCGCGGGCATCAAGGCGCAAGACGACAGATGGTCGTTCCAGATTTGGGGCAAGAACGTGACCAACAGCTATTATTGGGACAATGTCGCCTTCTTCTTCGACACCGTAACCCGCTGGCCGGCACGACCTGCCACTTACGGCGCCACTTTGAGCGTAAAGTTCCGCTGACCGTTACCTCCCACTCGTCAGATCGGCCAGCGGGAGCCCCCTGCCTCCAAAGGACCTCCAAAGGAGAAGTAAGAACAATGACAGACCCGCAGATATGGCGGCTTGTTGAGCAACAGGCGATCGAACGTATGATGTTCGAATATTCCTACTATCTTGACATGAACGATCCTCAGAATATGGCTGCGCTCTTTGTCGATGACTGCGAAGTCAGCTACGCGCCCAATTTCGGCGCTGTCGGTATCGAGGCTTACAGGCAGACGCTCGACGGGATCGGCACCTTCTTCAAAGGGACCAGCCACCACAACTCCAATATAGTCGTGGACTTCGTTAGCGAGACCGAAGCCGATGTCCGTTCCATCGTGCTAGCCGTACATCGTTACACAAAGGAGCGCCCTGACGGCATTCTTTATGGCCAGTATTTCGACCGTGTCGTGAAGGTCGAGGGAAAGTGGAAATTCAAGCGTCGCGAGCTGCGCACGACCATGACCACTGATTATCATGTCAAGGCATCCAACCCCATCGGCAGGCTGGAGTAATTTCATGGCCCTCTATGAAGCCATCCGGATCGAGCATGAAGAGGCGCTGAGCTGGATCATCCTCAATCGACCGGACGCCGCCAACGCCCTTTCACCGCAACTGCTCGAAGAGTTTGGGCAGGCGCTCGAGGTCCTCAAGCACGAAGGTGGCCCCGTGATCGCTATCCGTGGCGAAGGGCGCGGCTTCTGCGCGGGCATGGATTTGGGGGGCTATGGCGGCGGCGATAAGGGGCCGGCCGATCCGATGGCCGACCGCGCCCGACTTGAGGCCAATGTCGCGCGCTGGCTGCAAATGTGGGATCATCCCAAGCCGGTCATCGCGGCGGTCCATGGCTATTGCATGGCCGCCGCCGCGCAGATGTGCGTCTTTTCCGACATCACCGTGGTTGCCGACAATGTGAAAATCGGTGAGCCAACCATTCCCATCGGTGGCGGTTTCATCGCGCCGGCTTGGGTATCGCTTGTCGGCTACAAGCGTGCCAAGGAATTCGCCTTCGTTCCAGGCAACTGGATCGATGGGCCCACCGCCGTGGAATGGGGCTGGGCCAATCATTGCGTTCCGGCCGATGACCTTATCGCGTCCGTTCGCTCCCTTGCCGAGCGCATCGCGCTCACGCCACCCGAAGTGCTCAGGCTCAAGAAGCTCTCGATCAACCGTGCCGCGGAGGCCCAGGGCTTCCGTCAGGCGCTGTCCGGCATAGCCGAGATCGACGCTCTTCTGCACCTTGCCCCCGCCGTCCTCGAGATACGGGCCCGCATGAAGGACAAGGGCCTCAAGGCCATGATCCAGGAATATAAAGTTGCGCCGACGAGTCCGCTTGTCGCGCCAAAGGAGTCATGAATGTCAGATATCGAGTTCAAAAAAGACGGACACACCGCTCATGTGAAGCTGAACCGCCCCCAGGGCCTCAATGCGATTACGCAGGAGATGGACGACCTGCTTCTGAAGGCCTGGACCGAAATCAACGGCGATCCCGATATCTGGACGGTCGTTCTCTCGGCGGAGGGTGAGAAGGCGTTCTGCATCGGGGCCGACGTTTCCGGTGGTGCCGAGCGCAAATCGAGGATGGCGCTGGCCGGTGGCCTGACCGGCATTGGCGGTCCGCTCGTCAAACTGAAGAAACCGCTTATCGCGGCCGTTCAGGGATTCTGCGTGGGCGGCGGGTTCGAACTCGCCATGTGTGCGGACATCATCGTGGCGGCCGACACCGCTCAATTCGGCCTGCCTGAAACCAAGGTTGGCATCATCGGAGAATGCGGCGTTGTCCACCGGGCCATGCGACAGCTTCCGCACCATATCGCGATGGCGATGATCCTGACCGGCGATCGCATCAAGGCGGAGGCTGCGGAGCGTTATGGCCTTGTGAACGAGGTGGTTCCTTATGCCGAACTCGCCACAACGGCGCAGAAATGGGCCGACAAGGTCAATGGCGCTTCGCCGCTCGCCAACCAGGCGGCTAAGGTCGCGGCCCTTGACCGGCTTGGCTATCCGCTTGAGGTCGCCCTTATGACGAAGTTCGAGGAAATCGAGCAATATGCTGCCAGCGCCGATAAGCGCGAGGGCGAAGTGGCGGCCGGCGAGCGCCGCAAACCGGTTTGGACTGGACGCTGACATCCAAAGAGGAGGAGCCGAAAATGAGTGATCATGTTTATCGGGTAATCGAGATCGTCGGCTCCTCCACGCAGGGCGTCGATGACGCGATCAAGGCCGCGATCGCCCGCGCCAGCGAGACGTTGCATGGCTTGCGATGGTTCGAACTGGTCCAGACGCGGGGACATATCGAAGATGGCAGTGTTCAGCATTTTCAGGTCACGCTGAAGGTTGGATTTGCCGTCGATCCGGCCACGGGCTCTGACTGAATGCCAGCTTATACGAGGCGCACGTGCTATCCTCTCCCCAAGTCCACCCCATAGACCCGCAACGATATCGCCAGATCCTCGGCCAATATCCAACCGGCGTCTGCGTGATTACCGCGACGGCAGGTGACGGCACGCCCGTTGCAATGGTCGTGGGTTCCTTCACGTCTGTTTCGCTCGACCCGGCGCTGGTCGCCTTCTTCCCCGATCGGGGATCGAGCAGTTGGGCCCGGTTACGCGACTGCGACTATTTCTGCGTCAACATTCTGGGCGCGGATCAGGAACCGGTTTGCCGCAAGCTGGCATCCAAGGAACCTGACAAATTCTCGGGCGTACCGCACCGCGTTTCGGAACGCGGCTGCCCGGTGTTGGAGGACATCGTTGCGTGGATCGAGTGCCGCCGATATTCGATCACCGACGCGGGAGATCATGAAATGGTCACGGGCGAGATCGTGGCTCTGGACATTGCGGGTGGGGGACTGCCCCTGCTTTTCTTTCAGGGCGGCTATGGTCAGTTTGCGCCCGGCGCCCTCGTATCGGCAGAGGCGCCGGGCCTCACGCTCGCCCAGCTTCGCCAGGTCGATCGGGCAAGGTCGGAGATGGAGCGGCTCGCGGTCGAGACCGGCGGCCGGTGCATCGCGAGCGTTCAGGCAGGCCAGGAACTGATTGTCGCGGCGAGCGCGGGTCAGGGAAATGAGAGCGCCTCCGCGACCCTTGTGGGCCAGAGATTGCCCTTCCGAATGCCGACAGGATCGGTCTTCGCGGCCTGGATGCCAGAGAGGGAGGTCGACCACTGGCTTGGCCGCCAAGATATCAAGACTCGTGAGGCGGCCGTCAATGTCTTGGCCACGGTCAGGAAGCGAGGCTTTTCCGTCGGTCTCATCAATGATGCACAGCGTGCCTTTTCGGCACAGCTAGCCGCCGCCTATGAAGGAATCGCGGTCGAGACGCTGGAAGAGTTGATATCCGATCTGGCCTATGACCCTGCCGAGTGGAACGAGGCGGTCAAGGGAGATGCACGCGTCGTGTCGGTGCCTGTGTTCGACATCGACGGCGACATCGCCATGGCCTTGACGCTCTATGGTTTCCCAAAGCCGCCCGAAGGGGGCGTCGATGCCTACATCGCGCACATCGTTGAAGCAGCCGCACGCGTGAGCGCGAGTCTGGGCGCTCAAGTTGGCTAGGCCAATTCCCATCGGGGCTTGATGGATGCAAGGCCATGGAGAAGCCGATGCCGATGAGATGGCGCGGCGATCGTCGGGGGGTGGCGCTCCCGTCTGGACGGGGCAAGTGCCTCCATCCATGCTG
>Ga0180219_1000182_pt1 | contig 68099 bp, 63 predicted proteins | sample eDN3rd30CBELigMG_FD_151338 | JGI IMG/M metagenome (GOLD analysis project Ga0180219, IMG submission 151338) | Enriched Miracle-Growth compost microbial communities from Emeryville, California, USA - eDNA 3rd pass 30_C BE-Lig MG (version 2)... ...
GTACGCCCCCCGGGACTTGAACCCGGAACCCAGTGATTAAGAGTCACTTGCTCTGCCAATTGAGCTAGAGGCGCGCGGTCGGACCGAACCGGCCGAGGAGCAAGACTACCATGTCGGGGAGCGGGGCGCGCGAGCCCCTGGACCGCCTGAGGAGACCTGTGACCGACCCCGCTGCCCTCCCGAAGCGTCTCGCGCCCGGCGACCTCGCCCCCGCGTTCTCCCTCCCCGATCAGGACGGCGCACCTGTGCGACTGGCCGACTACCGCGGGCAGCGGGTCGTCCTGTACTTCTACCCGGCCGCGCTGACGCCGGGCTGCTCGACGCAGGCGTGCGACTTCCGCGACAGCATCCAGGCGCTCGCCGCCTCGGGGCTCGCGGTGCTCGGCGTCTCGCCCGACGAGCCCGAGCGGCTCGCGCGTTTCCGGGAGCGGGACGCGCTCAACTTCCCGCTGCTGTCCGACGCCGACCACAAGGTCATGCGGCACTACGGGACGTGGGGTCCGAAGCTGCTGTACGGGCGGACGTTCGACGGCGTCATCCGCTCGACGTTCGTCGTCGATGCGAAGGGCCGGATCGAGCACGCCCTCTACAACGTCAAGGCGACGGGACACGTCGCCCGGCTGCGCAAACTCCTCGGGATCTGAGCCCCTCGGCGGGCGCTCAGGCGCGCGACTCGGCGTCCTTCGCGGCGAAGAGCGCGGTGACCGGCTTCGTGAAGAGCAGCCAGATCGCGACGCCGGCAGGGACGAGCAGCAGCCAGCCGATCCAGGTCGGTCCGAGCAGCCCCTGGAACGCGCCGATCGCGCACGCGATCTGCAGGATCTGCCACAGCACGACGCCGCCGCGGATCCTCGCCCAGCGCCGGACGAGCCCGATCGCGAGGACGAGGACGCCGAGCGCGAAGAGCGCCGTCGTCACGGTGAGGGCTCCGGCGGCGAGCGCATCCTGTGCGTCGGGAGTGAACATCTCGAAGGTGAGATAGATGGTCGCGACGGCGAGAAGCACCGCTTCTGCGAAGACGATGCAGATGAGTGCCACGAGTTGCGGCGGGGACTGTTCGCCCTCAGCTGACACGCGCGCACTCCTTATGAATGAGAAAAATGATTGATATTCGTCACTCGCTGTGGGATTCTAGATGACGTTGATTTCCGGCTCCCGATGGTGCGAGCGGTTCACGTGAAGTCTCCCGGGCCTGCAGGCCAAGCGTCTGCGGCATGCCGTCGAACGGCGCGCGACCGGGACCGCAGCACTGAATGGAGTACCACCCGATGGATTGGCGCGACAAGGCCGCCTGCCTGACCGCAGACCCCGAGCTCTTCTTCCCGATCGGCAACACCGGCCCCGCCGTGGAGCAGATCGAGAAGGCCAAGGTCGTCTGCGCGACGTGCCCGGTGACCGAGCAGTGCCTCCAGTACGCGCTCGACACCTCTCAGGACTCCGGCGTGTGGGGCGGCCTCTCCGAGGACGAGCGCCGCGCGCTCAAGCGCCGCGCCGCCCGCGCGCGTCGCGCTTCCTGAACTTCGACTGAAGATCGAGGCCTGCATCGCAGGGTTCGATCGCAAGTCGAAGATCGAGTAGGCCCGAAGGGCCGTATCGAGATCTCCCCTCGCCCAAGGCGCGGTATCGAGTTCCCGCGCCTTAGTAGCGACGCCGCAGCCAGGTCAGCGGCACCTCGATCGTGACCTCGGTGCCGCTGCCCGTGAGCGTGTGCCAGTCGATCGAGCCCGACAGCTCGCCCTGGATGAGCGTGCGCACGATCTGCGTGCCGAGCCCTGAGCCGACCTTGCCCTCGGGGAGTCCCGCGCCGTTGTCGCGCACCTGCACCGTCAGGTGGTCCTCGGTGCGCGTCGCGGTGATGACGACCGAGCCGTCGGTGCGGTTCGCGAGACCGTGCTCGACCGAGTTCGTGACGAGCTCCGTGAGCGCGAGCGCGAGCGGGGTCGCGTACTCGCTCGGCAGCTCCCCGAAGGAGCCGCTGAGGACCGGCTGCACCCGAGTCGTGTGGCTCGAGGCGACCTCGGCGACGAGCATGAGGACCCGCTCGAAGACGACGTCGAAGTCGACGCTCTGGCTCAGTCCCTCCGAGAGCGTGTCGTGCACGACCGCGATCGCCGAGACGCGGCGCATCGCCTGATGCAGCGCGTCGCGCGCCTCCTCGCTGTGCGTCCGGCGCGCCTGAATGCGCAGCAGCGACGCGACCGTCTGCAGGTTGTTCTTGACCCGGTGGTGGATCTCCCGGATCGTCGCGTCCTTCGTCAGCAGCTCCCGCTCCTGCCGGCGCACCTCGGTGACGTCGCGCACGAGCAGGATGGCGCCGGCCCGCTCGCCGTCGCGCCGGATCGGGATGGCGCGCAGCGCCACGACCCCGCCGCCCGCCTCGACGTCGGCCCGCCAGGGTGCGCGACCGGTCAGTACGAGCGGGAGCGACTCGTCGACGACGGCGCGTCCGCCGATGAGCTCCGTCGTCACCTCCGGAAGCGGCTCGCCCTCGAGCTCCCCGTCGAAGCCGAGCCGGTTGAACGCCGACAGCGCGTTCGGGCTCGCGAAGGTCACGATCCCCTCCGAGTCGATCCGGATGAGGCCGTCGGAGGCGCGCGGCGCGAACCGCCGCGGCACGCTCGGCGCATCCATGTCGGGGAACGAGCCGGCGGCGATCATCTCGAAGAGGTCGTTCGCCGACTGGTTGAACGTGAGCTCCTGGCGGCTCGGCGTGCGCGCGTCGGAGAGGTTCGAGTGCCTCGTCAGCACCGCGATCGGACCGACGGAGTCGGGAGTGCCGCCGCGCCGGATCGGCACGGCGCGGATGTGCGTCGCGGCCTCGTCCGACCAGCCGCTCGAGTCGGAGTCGACGATCCGCCGCTCCGCGTAGGCCTCGCGCACCTGCGCGCGGAGGTTCGGGGTGATCCGCTGGCCGACGATGTCGCGGAAGAAGAGCGTCGCGGCGCCACCCGGCCGGGTGAGGGTCGTCGCGATGAAGTCGTCGTCGGTCGTCGGGGCCCAGATGACGATGTCGGCGAATGAGAGGTCCGCGAGCAGCTGGGTGTCGGCGAGCAGCAGGTGCAGCCACTCGATGTCGGCCGGCGTGGCATGGCCGTGGGCCTCGATCAGATCGCTCAGGGTCGACACGGCTCCAGGCTATCGCCAGGGGCGAGGCGACGAGTTATCCGGTGGTGTGCGGGGTGACAAACCCATTGGTTAGACGCTTGCGTTAGACGGCAATGTGGAACTAACTTGCTTGGCAAGCCACTAGTAGCTCAGCGGATAGAGCGCCACTCTCACGAAGTTGGAGGTCGCGGGTTCGAATCCCGCCTAGTCTTACCGGCTCCCGACGTCTGCGTCGGGAGCCGGACCCATTTCTGAGGCGCTAACTCGCGCACGCCTCGCAAGTGACTTCATCGCGGTTGTCAGTGGTGAGTAGATGAGGATTCCTCACTCCGGCGATGATCATGCCGCAGCGCGTCACCGCAGAGCCCGGAGACTTGGCGGCGTGAACTGGGCGCTCCGAGTCTGGCTTCGCCTTCACGTCCGCGACCTCCCGGACCTCAGCGGCATCATCGGAGCTGACCGCGAGGAGAGCCCGGAGGAAGTCCTCCGGTGTCGGATCGTCGGATGGTGCCTGAGTCACGCTCATACTGACACCTTACGGAATTACCCCCCCGAGTTGGGGCGGGACACGGACGAACCGAAGCACGGAACCGGAACACCCGGAACCGGTTTAGTGATCTATAATCGGAACGTGACGAACATCTCCGTTGACCAGCTCGAGTCTCGACGCGATTTCCTCCGCACGCGCGCGACAGAGCTTCGTACCGACATCGCACGACTCACTGACGAGCTTCGAGAGGTCGACGCCCAGCTCAAGAACGCCGATGTCGCCCTGGACTTCATTCGCGAAGTCGTCGCTCCCTCGCCCGTCACCATCACGCCCGACCGCGACACGGCCAGTGACGCTGCGGCGATGAGCCAAGACGATCCCGTGCTCACCATCGTCGCGATCCGTACCCCGACCGGCCGGGTCAAGACGACCGACCTCATCGCGGCGATCGTGCGTAAGGCTGATGGCCCGGTACCTCGTGCGGAGCTTCACCGCTATGCGCGTGCCATCGTCGGCGAACCGATCCCGTGGGAGAACCCGTCGACGGCGATCAACAACGCCATCGCGCGCGCGGTCGAGAACAAGCTGATTCACCTGGTTGGCGGTGACCGCTTCGCGGTCGGAGCTCCGAGCCAGGTCGAGTGAAAGCGAGCATAGAGAAGGTGATGATCGTGAGGAAATAGGTAGCCCCCGCCGCGTGACTGGAATCAGAACGGCGGGGGCGAGGGCTCAGCCCACGGGTGCCGGATCAGTGTTCAGCGGGTCCGGCACCCCTAATCCCCCTGTGGCGAAAAGGCAAACGCACCGGATTTGGAATCCGGCTCCCTACCCAGGATTGCGGGTTCGACTCCCGCCAGGGGGACCTCTATATGAAGTTGTCCTTCAAGTGGTCCTTCAAATTGTAGCCTCGCTCCGACCAGAATAACCAGAGCCTCGCGGGATCAACCAGCCAGTGGCTTGTACGTGAGCCGTCGTCCCAGCACTCGACCCAGTAGAAGTCGCATGCGCTCGGAGTCGGTCATCTTGTTGTTCGTCCACATGAAGTCGGCCTGCGCAAGATAGCGGTGCAGGTGCTCAATACTGACGTGCATGTGGGTACCGCGGATCGCGCGCTTGAGCATCGAGAAAAATGCCTCTGCGAGGTTCGTGGACGCGCCGCCCGTCCCGACGTATTCGCCTGCGGCGTGGTCGACGTACTGGTGGTCTGCGACAGCCTTGCTGATCTTGCCGCGGTAGCTCGTCGACGCATCAGTTTGGAGCCACACGCGTTCGGGGACCGTGTGTGCCTCGAAGTGCTCCCACAGGGTCTCGGCGCGAACATCGTTCACGACGAACGAGCGGACTTCGCGTGTCTCGTAGTGGACCAGGGAGAACACCGGCTGCTTGTCTGACGTGTTGGACTTGCGTGGCCGCTCTCGCGGGTCGTTGCGGTGACGGTTCGCGGGGTTGCCGCCGATCCATGTCTCATCGGCCTGTATCGCGCCCGACATGAGCCCGGCGACTGGCTCGCGCTTCATCGCCTCACGAATGCGGTGGAGCATGTGCCAGGCCGACTCGTTCGTGATCTCGTACTTGCGGCTGATCTCCCATGCGGAGACCGAGTTCTTCGACGCGACGAACTCGAAGATCACCAGGAGCCACGTCCGCACGCTGATCTTCGTGCCGTGGAAGATGGTGTCGGTCAGGACTGAGAACTGCTTGCGGCACGAGCCGCACTTCCACACGCGACGCTCGGACACCGAGCCGGTGCGAGTCTTACGCGACGTGCCGTTCGCCGGGTTCAGGAAGTAGAACTTGCCGCCCTCAGTGCCGCACTTGGGGCACACCGTGGGGTCGCCGCCCCAACGCAGTTCTTCGAGCTTCCGGTAAGCGTCGGCCTCGGACGTGATCGAGGATGCGAGCTTCGGGATCGAGAACTCCTGCTTGGCCATATCTAATGGTCTCGCAGAATCGTGGGTTTGTCAACCCGCACACCGCCAGTTATCCACAGATTGGTCGACTTTCTGCCGTTCGACGATCGGTCGTGCTTGCATACTCCCCGGGACCGGCCCGGGGAGGAAAGACCATGGCCAGGCAGTCCGTCGTGCGTGCAGAACGCGAGGAAGGAGCGGGTGCAGAGCAATCAAGGACCGAGCGGTCGAAGACGAGGCGTCCGCGCGAGGCCGCCCGGAGGCGGCGCTCCGACGCGATCATCGAGGAGATGTTCGAACGGCAGCGCACACCGGCCTCGGCGCTGCCCGATCCGAGCCCGCTCGTGCTCAATCTCGCGCGCTGCGTCGTCGAGATCATCGCGGGTGTGCGGGATCCCGAGCAGATCGCCCGCTGGGTCGAGCCGGGGGTCTACACGCAGCTGCTGACACGGGTGGTCATCGCCGCGCGCGCCCGGCACGCGAAGGGCCGGCGCGCGGTGATGCCGACGATCTCGATGGGCTCGTGCCGGATCGACCAGCCGAGCGACGACGCGATCGAGGCGGTCGCGGTCGTCCACACGCCGGTGCGGGTGCGCGCGGTGGTCATGCGGCTCGCCGGGATCGACGGGCGCTGGCGAGCGACCGAGCTCTCGGTGCTGTGACGGGACCGCGGCGCGCGGCTACTTGCCGCGGCGCTCGGCCGCACGGCGCTGCGCGCGGTTCTGCGGCGCGGCGTCACCGGTGCGCTGCCCGAAGGCGCCGCGGCCGCCCTGCGCCGCGGGCGCCGGCTCGGCCTCCGGCACGCCGGACTGCGCGGCGGCACGCTGTGTCGCACGAGCCGACGCGGCCTGGTCGATCCGACCGCGCTCGTCCCGGACCTCGACGTCGGCGCCGCCGACCTCCTCGCCCGGCGCGGTGTACTGGAGCCCCGCCGTCGGGGCGGTCCCGGACTCGAGCCCCTGCGCCTCGACCTTGGTGCCGCCCGTGACCTCGACCTCGAGGTTGAAGAGGAAGCCGACCGACTCCTCGCGGATCTGTCCCATCATCGACTGGAACATCGCAAAGCCCTCGCGCTGGTACTCGACGAGCGGGTCGCGCTGCGCCATCGCCCGCAGGCCGATGCCGTCCTTGAGGTAGTCCATCTCGTACAGGTGGTCGCGCCAGCGGCGGTCGATGACCGAGAGCACGACGCGGCGCTCGAGCTCGCGCATCGCCTCGGCGCCGAGCTTGTCCTCGCGCGCCTGATACGCGACCTTGGCGTCCGAGACGAGCTCGCGCTGGAGCATCGCGACCGAGAGCTTCCCGCGCGACTCCTCGAGGACCTCCTCGCTCGTGATCGAGACGGGGTAGAGCGTCCTCAGCTCGGTCCACAGCGCGTCGAGGTCCCAGCTGTCGGCGGAGCCCTCGCCGGCGTGGGAGGCGACGACATCGCCGACGACCTGCTCGAGGAAGCCCTGGGTGCGCTCGTAGAGGTTGTCGCCCTCGAGGATCCGGCGCCGGTCGCCATAGATCGCCTCGCGCTGGCGATTGAGCACGTCGTCGTACTTGAGCACGTTCTTGCGGATCTCGGCGTTGCGCGCCTCGACCTGCGACTGGGCGCTGCGGATCGCGCGCGAGACCATCTTCGACTCGATCGCGACATCGTCGGGAGCGCCCCGCATGAGGACCTCGGCCGCGCCCGCGTTGAACAGCCGCATGAGGTCGTCCTCGAGCGACAGGTAGAAGCGGCTCTCGCCGGGGTCGCCCTGGCGGCCGGAGCGGCCGCGCAGCTGGTTGTCGATCCGGCGCGACTCGTGGCGCTCGGTGCCGACGACGTAGAGGCCGCCCGCCTCACGGACCTTCTCGGCCTCGACCTCGACCTCGGCCTTGACGGCGTCGAAGACCCCGTCCCACTCGCGTTCGTACTCCTCGGGAGTCTCCGCGGGGTTGAGGCCCTTCTCGTGCATGCGGGCGACGGCCATGAACTCCGCGTTGCCGCCGAGCATGATGTCGGTGCCGCGGCCCGCCATGTTCGTCGCGACCGTGACCGCGCCCAGACGGCCGGCCTGCGCGACGATCGCCGCCTCGCGAGCGTGGTTCTTCGCGTTGAGCACCTCGTGCTTGATGCCGCGCTTTGCGAGCAGGCGCGACAGCAGCTCGGACTTCTCCACCGAGGTCGTGCCGGCGAGGACCGGCTGCCCCTTCTCGTGCCGCCGCGCGATGTCCTCCACGACCTGCACGAACTTGGACTGCTCGTTCTTGTAGATGAGGTCGGACTGGTCGACGCGCAGCATGGGCCGGTTCGTCGGGATCGGGACCACGCCGAGCTTGTAGGTCGACATGAACTCCGCCGCCTCGGTCTCGGCGGTGCCGGTCATGCCCGAGAGCTTCTCGTAGAGGCGGAAGTAGTTCTGCAGCGTGACGGTCGCGAGCGTCTGGTTCTCCGCCTTGACCTCGACGCTCTCCTTCGCCTCGATCGCCTGGTGGATGCCCTCGTTGTAGCGGCGTCCCGACAGGATGCGGCCGGTGTGCTCGTCGACGATGAGGACCTCGCCGTTCATGACGACGTAGTCCTTGTCACGCTTGAACAGGGCTCGGGCCTTGATCGCGTTGTTGAGGAAGGAGATCAGCGGGGTGTTCGCCGACTCGTACAGGTTGTCGATGCCGAGATGGTCCTCGACCTTCTCGATGCCGGGCTCGAGCACGCCGACGGTGCGCTTCTTCTCGTCGACCTCGTAGTCGGTGCCCTCGACGAGGCGGTTCGCGATCTTCGCGAACTCGCCGAACCAGCGGTTCGCCTCGCCCGACGACGGCCCGGAGATGATGAGCGGGGTCCTCGCCTCGTCGATGAGGATCGAGTCGACCTCGTCCACGATCGCGAAGGCGTGGCCGCGCTGCACCATGTCGGACGCCTGCCACGCCATGTTGTCGCGGAGGTAGTCGAAGCCGAACTCGTTGTTCGTGCCATAGGTGATGTCGGCGGCGTACTGCTCCCGGCGCTGCTGCGGGGTCTGCCCCGACAGGATGCACCCGGTCGACATGCCGAGCGCGCGGTAGACGCGGCCCATGAGCTCGGACTGGTAGCTCGCGAGGTAGTCGTTGACGGTGATGATGTGGACGCCATCGCCCGGGATCGCGTTGAGGTATGCGGCGAGGGTCGCGACGAGGGTCTTGCCCTCGCCCGTCTTCATCTCGGCGATGTTCCCGTGGTGGAGCGCGCCGCCGCCCATGAGCTGCACGTCGAAGTGGCGCATGCCGAGGGTGCGCTTGGCCGCCTCGCGGACCGCGGCGAACGCCTCCGGCAGGAGGTCGTCGAGACTCTCGCCCGCGGCGTACCGCTCGCGGAAGTCGGTCGTCTCCTCGCGGAGCTCGTCGTCGGTGAGCTCCTCGAAATGCGCTTCGAGCGCGTTCACCTGCCCCGCGTACTTCTCCAGCCTGCGAAGGGTTCGGCCCTCGCCGACGCGCAGGACGCGTTCGAGCACGTTCGCCACGGATCAACTCCTTTACGAGGCGCTCCTGCGCCGATTCGGGAGTCTAGCGGCTCGCCCTCCTGCGTCCCTGTGCAGGCTCGACCACGGCGGTCTCGGCGTCGAGCGCGATGACGCCGTACGCCCACCCCTTGCGCCGGTACACGACGCTCGGCCGGTCCGTCTCCGCGTCGACGAAGAGGAAGAAGTCGTGGCCGACGAGCTCCATGTGGTCGACGGCGTCCTCGGCGGTCATCGTCGCCGCGGGGAAGAGCTTGCGGCGGATGACGACTGGCGACCAGTCGGGCTCGTCCTCGGCCTCCGCGACGGCGGTCCCGTTCGCGACCGCGTGGAGCACGTCGGGACTCGCGGCGGTGACCCCGACGACGCTGAAGCCGCCGGTCGTCGCCTCGTGCAGCGAGACGGGGCGGTGGCGTCCGCGGTGCACCTTGCGGCGATCCTTGCCCTGGCGGATGCGCTCGAGCAACCGTCCGATCGCGAGGTCGAACGCCGCGTACTTGTCGGAGGCGCTCGCCTCGGCGCGCACGAGCGGTCCGGGACCGACGAGCGTCAGCTCGACCCGATCGTCACCCGGCGACCCCTTCCCCGGCGCATGTCGCGTCACCTTGAGCTCGAGGGCGATGGCCTTCGTGGCGAGCGCGGCGACCTTCTCGGACTTCTCCGCCGCGTAGGCGCGGAAGCGATCCGTGATGTCGAGGCCCCGGGCGGTGATCGCGAGTTCCATGGCTGACCTCCTCGAGCGCTTCGCCGGGGGATCCAGCGTCTCGCGCTGTTCGGGCCACGGTAGACCCTCGAACTGCAAATGTCACGAGTCGATCACGACGATCTGCGCAGCCGCCTTCTGACGCCGAGCGTCGTGACCTTCACCATCGCCTCGAGGATGATGCCGAACGTCATCTTGGACGCTCCCGCCTCGCGTTCTGCGAAGACGATGGGCACCTCGGCGACGGCGCCGCCCGCGTCGGCGATGCGCACCGTCATCTCGACCTGGAAGTAGTAGCCGTGGGAGCGGACCGATGCGAGGTCGAGGCGGCGCAGCGCCTCGGCGCGATAGACGCGGTAGCCGGCGGTCAGGTCGGCGACCGGCAGCCGCAGGATCCGCCGCGCATAGCCGTTCGCCGCCCGGCTGAGCCGCTCGCGCCCCGCCGACCAGTCGACCGTGCGTCCGCCGGGGACCCACCGGGATCCGATGACGAGGTCGGGCCGGGGCTCAGCACGCGCGACCGCGAGCATCTCGGGCAGCGTCTCCGGCGGGTGGGAGCCATCGGCATCGATCTGGACGACGTACCGGTAGTCGCGCTCGAGCGCGACCGCGTAGCCGGCACGGTAGGCCCGGCCGAGCCCGTCCTTGCCGGCGCGGCGCAGCACCGAGATCCGCGGGTCGTCGGCGGCGAGGCGGTCGGCGATGTCGGCGGTGCCGTCGGGGCTCGCGTCGTCGATGACGAGCACGTCGGCGTCGGGGACGGCGACGGCGAGGCGTGCGAGGAGCCTCGGGAGGCTCGCGGCCTCGTTGTAGGTCGGCACGAGCACGACGACGTCGGCGCTCGGGCGTCGGTCGGCTGGCACCAGGCGATGCTACCGATCGGCGCCATGCCGCGACTCACAGCGTCCCCCGGATCGCCCGTCGGTCGAGATCGGGTGCGCAGACGGCGATCGCCGCGACGACCTCGCCGCCGGCCGCGCGGATCGCCTCGGCGCATGCCGCGAGGGTCGACCCGGTCGTCACGACGTCGTCGACGAGCACGAAGCGCCGGCCGTCCAGACGCCTCCGGGCGCGGAACCGCTCGCCGGCCGCGAGCCGCTCGGCGCGGCCGAGTGTCTTCTGCGAGCGCGTCCGCCATCGCGCGGCGAGCACGCGAGAGGCGGGCAGCCGTGCCGCGCCGACGATCTCCCGGACCGGGTCGAATCCGCGTCTGCGCAGCGCCGCCGGGCGGCTCGGCGTCCACGCGATCTCGACGCCCGGCGGCTCGGCGGCGAGGGCCGTCGTGATCGCGGCGGGCAGGAGCCGGGCGAGCATCCGCGCCGCGTCGGTGCGGCCCGCGTCCTTGAGGGCGAGGAGCGCCGAGCGTGCGACGCCTTCGTAGTCCGCGGCGGCGACGACTGGCACGCCGGGGTCGACGTCGCAGCGCACTCGCGTCGGTCCAGGATCCGAGAACGCGATCGTGCAGGTCGCGCAGATCGCGCGGTCCGGAGCGCCGCAGCCGAGGCAGTCGACGGGCTGAATGAGGGCCCAGGCGTCGAGGACGGCGTCGCGCATGAGCGCGAAGGGAGATGCGCGAGCGGGTGGGGCGGGACTCATGCCGCCGAGCCTGCACCCGACCACGGACGTCGGGCCCGGATCGCCGACGCAGATGTGAATCGTGTGCCGCGCCCGACTGCTGTGAGGGACCTACTGCTGCACGCCGAGGTAGTCGGCCGTGAACCCCGCCTCGCTCCAGCCGTCGTTGCCGCCCGGTGCGAGCACGATTCCGTCGGCGATCGCGCGCACGCCCGACACGCCGCCGCGACCGCCGACCGCGACCGCCCCGGCGGGGAGCACCCCGATCGACTCCCCCGGACCGCCGATCCCTACGACCCTGGCGCTTCGCACGCCGCCCGAGTCGGCGACGACGACGAGGCTGCGGTCGTTGACCCAGGCGACCGACGCGATCGCGCCGGGAGCGGGCAGCTCGAGCGACGGATCGAGTCCCGTGGGGGCGCCGTCCGAGCGGATGATGCCGAACACGAGGAGTCGCGGACCCGCAGGGCTCGACAGGCCCACCGCGAGACGGGTCGAGTCGCGCGACACCGCGAGGGACACGACCGTCGCGTCCGGGGGCAGGGCGGTCGGGCTGATCCCCGCTGCGACGCCGTCGAGATCGAAGGCATCCAGCGGGCTGCCCGCTCCGGCCGACCAGGTCCAGCCGTACTCGTCGAGGCTCGGCGCGACGAGCCCTGGGCGCGCGTCGACGACGGTGGCCGCGTCCCCCGACACGCGTCGAACCGTCCCGTCGCCCGCGAGATACGAGGCTGCGGTCTGCCCCGGGTTGAGCGAGACCGCCCGAGCCCCGTCGGCGACCACGGTGGACGAGATGCCCGGGATCGAGATGATGCCGTCCGTCCCGGCGTGCCCGAACGCGGTCGCGGTGCCGAGCAGCAGCGAGCCGCTCGGCTGCGGGTCGATGACCGCCGCCTGGCCGCTCGAGTCGATCGCGAGCGGCACCCCGTCGGCGGTGATCGTCGCGTCCGCGACGTCGAGCGTCGCGACGAGCTGCTGCCGCATCCGACTCAGCTGCGCCGCCGAGGCCGACGCGACCTCGGCGCCGAGGTCGACGGACGCCCGGCCGCCGGTGACCGTGACGGAACGCGAGCCGAGCGTGGTGCCCGTGGGGAAGTCCGTCACGACCGCATGCTTGAGCCAGTCGTCGGGGCCCGCGAGCAGCGCCGAGACGACGAGCCCCGGCGTGCTCTGCTTGGCGGGGAACCAGCGCAGGTCCGGCACGAGATAGCGTCCGCTCGGGTCGAAGAAGTAGAGCGCGTAGGAGGCGAAGACCTGCACGAACGCGGTGTCGACGAGGACGATCCCGTTCGGCGCCTCGCTGATGCGCCACTGGCCGTCCACCTTCGCGAAGACGAACTCGATCGTGCGGTTCGCCGCCATCGCGCTCGCCCGGTAGCGGCCCGCCGTGTCGACGGTCGCGGGCGTCGTGAACGAGTACTCGATGATCGGCCGCTCGTCCGACGCGGAATCCGAGGACGACAGGACGGCGGCGCCCGAGCGGATGACGACCCCGGCGTTCGGATCCCAGCTCAGCGCGAGGTCCGGCGTCAGGAACTGGCGGGCGACCGCATAGTCGGACTGCGGTGACCGGACGGCCTGCATGAAGCCGGTGAGGATGCCGAGCGGGTCCGCGTCGGCCGCGGGGCCGTTCGGCGTGACGATGTACTCCGGGTCGACCTCGTCGAGCGCGGGTCCCGCCACGACGGGCCCGCTCGTCGGGATCCCGCCGCAGCCCGCGAGCGCGAGCGCCGCGGCGAGCACGACGACGAGCCCTCTCGTCCTGCGCAGCAGTCCCCTCATCGCGGCTCCCCCGATCCGGTCGTCACGGTGGACCCGACCTGCTCGATCGGCGTCTCGGGCGGCAGCGGCAGCGGCGACCCCGCGAGCCGCATGCCGCGTCGCCTCGGCACGGTGAGCCGGAAGCAGGACCCCTGCCCCGGCGCACTCCACGCCTCGAGCCAGCCGCCGTGCAGCGCCGCGTCCTCGAGCGAGATCGCGAGCCCGAGCCCAGATCCGCCCGTCGTGCGCTGCCGGGACGGGTCGGCGCGCCAGAACCGCGCGAAGACCCGATGGAGATCCTCCGGCGCGATGCCGACCCCGAAGTCCCGCACCGCGATCGCGGCCGCCCCCGCGTCGGAGTCGACCCAGACCTCGATCGGCCTGCCCTCGCCGTGGTCGATCGCGTTCCCGATCAGATTCGTGAGGATGCGGCGGATCCGCCTCGCATCGATCTCCGCCTCGAAGTGACCGCCCTCCGCGATGACGACGAGCTCCGAGCCGCGCTGCTCCGCGAGCGTCGTCATGCCCGAGACGGTGTCCTCCGCCAGCCGGGCCACGTTGACCCGGTCGTACTCCATCTCGACCGCGCCCGCGTCGAAGCGCGACATCTCCAGGAGGTCGGCGAGCAGCTCCTCGAATCGCATGATCTGGGTGTGCAGAAGCTCGACGGTCCTCGCCGTCTCGGGGTCGAAGCGGTCCGTGCGATCCCGCAGCACGTCGCCCGCGAGCCGGATGGTCGTCAGCGGCGTGCGCAGCTCGTGGGAGACGTCGGAGACGAAGCGCTGCTGGACGCTCGAGAGCTCGGCGAGCCGGGTGATCTGCCCGCGCAGGCTCTCCGCCATGCCGTTGAACGACGTCGCGAGCGTCGCGAGCACATCATCGCCGCGGACGGGCAGGCGCACGTCGAGATCGCCCGCCGCGAGCCGCCGGCTCGTCGCCGCCGCGACCTCGACGGGACCGACCACGAGCCGCACCACGAGGAACGCGACGATGCCGATGAGGACGATGAGGACGAGCCCGGCGCCGGCGAGCGCGAACTGGATCGTGGACAGCGTCTGCTGCGTGTCGCTGATGTCGTAGACGAGATAGAGCTCGTAGCGCACCCCGCGGATCTCGACCGTCGAACCGGTGACGATCGCCGGCGTCAGCGTGCCGTCCGCGCGTGGGATGCCGGTCGACTGGGAGTAGATCCTGCCCTCCTCGTCCGCCGCGACCGCCGCGCGGAGCTCCTCGGAGACGACCGTGTCGAGCACGAACTGCAGAGCCGGGGAGACGGCGTTCGCGAACTCGCTCGGCACGTTCTGATCCGGGGCGGGCAGCAGCGCGTACGACGTCCCCTCCGACGTCGTCGCCGCCGCGTTCACGATCGCCCGGAGTCCCTCGCTGAGCACCGCGTCGATATCGGGATCGGCCTGTCCCGCGGACACCTCGAAGTATCCCTGACCCGAGATGGTCGCGTTCTGGCTCAGCGTGACGAGTTGCGTGCGCCTCGCATCGAGGAGGCTCTGCCGCACGCTCAGATCGATCGCGATGCCGACGCCGACGGCGGCGATCGTCGACAGCACGACCGTCATCGAGATCATCCGGAGGGCGAGCGAGGAGCGCCAGACCCGTCGGATGCGCCGCGCCCAGGCTCGCGGATTGAGCCACCGGGGCATCAGCCTGGCTCAGCTCCCCGCGCGGTAGCCGACGCCGCGCACGGTCGTCACGAGCGTCGGGTTGTCCGGGTCCTCTTCGATCTTCGCGCGCAGGCGCTGGACGTGGACGTTCACGAGCCTCGTGTCGGCCTTGTACTGGTAGCCCCAGACCTGCTCGAGCAGCATCTCCCGGGTGAAGACCTGCTCGGGCTTGAGGGCGAGGGCGAGGAGCAGCTCGAACTCGAGCGGGGTGAGGTTGATCCGCTCGGCGCCGCGCCGGACCTCGTGCCCGATGACGTCGAGCTCGAGGTCGCCGATGCGTACGACGTCGCTCGACGGCCGGGTGACCGGACGCAGCCGGGTGCGGATGCGGGCGACGAGCTCCTTCGTGTTGAAGGGTTTCGCGACGTAGTCGTCGGCACCCGCCTCGAGCCCGGCGACGACGTCGATCGTGTCGGTCTTCGCCGTGAGCATGATGATCGGGATCCCCGACTCGCCGCGGATGCGCGAGCACACCTCGACGCCGTCGAGCCCCGGCAGCATGACGTCGAGGAGGATGAGATCCGGACGCTCGGTGTGGAACGAGTCGAGCGCTTTCGCGCCGTCCGCGCAGAACGCGACGTCGTAGTCTTCCGCGCGGAGGACGATCCCGATCATCTCCGCGAGTGCCGGGTCGTCGTCGACCACCAGGATGCGTGCGTTCACCATGCCTCGCCGGACTCGTCCCTCAGGTTCGCACCAGCGTAGCCGAGTCAGCATGATGGGAGATGGAAGGGAGCCGCATGAGCGATGAGAAGCCCCGGTACGGCGAATACGCACCGCCCGGGTGGACACCGCCCGAGCCGCCGCAGCCCTGGCCGGCGCCCGCCTCGGACGCGGCCCCGGGGCTCATCCCCCTGCGCCCGCTCCTGCTCGCCGACGTCATCGTCGCCGCGTTCCGTCTCATGCGCCGCAATCCGCGGCCCACGCTCTGGCTCGCGCTCGCCGCCGGCCTTGTGACGAGCCTGGTGTCGACCGCCCTCATCGGACTCGTGCTGTGGAGCACGCTCCCGACGCTCGCGCCGGCCACCGTCCCCGATCCCGCGACCGTGCGCGGAATCGTCGTGCCGATCCTGCTCATCGCCGTCGCGGCGGCGCTCGTCCAGATCGCCGTCGTCGTGATCCCGCAGTCGGTCGTCACGCTCGAGGTCGCGCGGGCCTCGCTCGGCGAACGGCTCACCCTGCGCGAGCTCTGGTCCCGCGCCCGGGGACGCGTCGGAGCCCTCCTCGGCTGGATGCTCGTCCTCGGCGGCGGCACTGCCATCGTGTCGATCGCGATCGTGCTCGCCCTCGTCGAGCTCGCGCTGACAGGCAGCGTCGGCGGCTTGCTCGCCGCGGTCGGCCTCGGGCTGCTCGCCCTCTGCGGGATCGTCGTGATCGCGTTCTGGCTCGGCACGAAGCTCGCATTCGTCCCCGCCCTCATCGTCGTCGAGCGCCTGCCCATCGGAGCGGCGCTGCGCCGCTCCTGGACGATGACGCGCGGCGGCTTCTGGCGCATCCTCGGCATCATCCTGCTCGTGAACCTCATCGTCCAGGCGGGGGCGCAGATCGTCATGATGCCGGTGACGCTCCTGAGCGGACTCATCGACCCCACCCAGTCCGCCGGCGGGCTCGACCCGCGGACCGTCGTCGTCCTCGTCGTCTCCCTCCTCGTGCAGGTCGTCGTCATGGCGGTCTCGATCGTCGTCCAGGCGGCGGTGCCGGCGATCCTCTACCTCGACGCACGGATGCGCCGCGAGGGCTTCGACACCGTGCTGCGGGCCTATGCGAGCGAGGCATCGGCCGGCAGAACGCCATCGTCCGACCCGTTCGGGTGAGGCGATTCCGCGCGATCGCGGTCGCGCAACTGGCCGAAACAGTCCCCCGAATCGCTCCCAGCCTCCGCTAAGGTTCCAGTCGGTTCCATCCCCCTTAGGAAAGGCAGCATCATGTCTGAACCAGTCCTCGCCGACTCCGACGTCGCGCTCGATCCGTCCCCGTCGCTCTGGAAGCGCCTCGCCGCTGAGGTCGCCGGGACGGCGCTCCTCGTCGGCGGCGTGCTCGGCGGCGCGCTGTTCTTCGGTGGCGGCCTCTACGTCGTGCTCGGCGTCGCCTTCGCGGTGCTCGCAGGCGCCTACGCCTTCGGCCACATCTCGGGCGGCCACTTCAACCCGGCGGTGACCGTCGGCGCCGCCGTCGCGGGCCGCTTCGCCTGGAAGGACGTCCTGCCCTACATCGTCGCGCAGATCGTCGGCGGCGTCATCGCGTCGAGCATCTTCTTCGGTCTGCTCGCGGACGGTCCCTCCGGTGCGCTCGAGAGCGTGACGGGCAGCGGCTTCGCGTCCAACGGCTTCGGTGACCACTCGCCGAACGGCTTCGGTCTGTGGGCGGTGCTCGGCGTCGAGCTCGTCGCGACGTTCCTCTTCCTCATCGTGATCCTCGGGGTGACGGATCGACGCGCGCCCACCGGGTTCGCGCCGCTCACGATCGGCCTCGCGCTGGGTGTCCTCCACATCATCGCGATCCCGGTGTCGAACGCTTCGCTCAACCCGGCGCGCTCGATCGCGACTGCGGTCTACGGCGGCGCCTGGCCGTGGGAGCAGATCTGGGTCTTCATCGTCGCCCCGCTCGTCGGTGCGATCCTCGCCGGCGTGCTCTACAAGCCGCTCTTCGGCGAGCGCATCGCCCGTGCGGCGGCCATCGCGGAGGCCTGATTCAGCACTCCAACGGCGACGCCCCCGGGACCTCGGTCCCGGGGGCGTCGCCGTTGGCCGGTTTCAGTACCGGTAGTGGTCGAGCTTGTACGGGCCCTCGACGGGGACGCCGATGTAGTCGGCCTGCTCCTGCGTGAGGACCGTCAGATCCGCGCCGAGCGCCGGCAGGTGCAGGCGCGCGACCTTCTCGTCGAGGTGCTTGGGGAGCACGAACACCTGGTTCGGGTGCTCGCCCTGCTTCGTGTAGAGCTCGAGCTGGGCCAGCACCTGGTTCGTGAACGAGTTCGACATGACGAACGACGGGTGGCCGGTCGCGTTCCCCAGGTTCATGAGCCGGCCCTCGGACAGCACGAGGATCGAGCGGCCGTTCGGCAGGCGCCACTCGTCGACCTGCGGCTTGATGGTGACCTTCGTCGCGCCCTCGAGCGTCTCGAGGCCCGCCATGTCGATCTCGTTGTCGAAGTGGCCGACATTGGCGATGACCGCCAGGTGCTTCATCGCGAGCATGTGGTCGACCGTGACGACGCCGAAGTTCCCGGTCGAGGTGACGACGAAGTCGACCTCGCCGATGACGTCGTCGAGACGCGCCACCTGAAAGCCGTCCATCGCCGCCTGGAGCGCGTTGATGGGGTCGATCTCGGAGACGATGACGCGTGCGCCCTGGCCACGCAGCGCCTCGGCCGAGCCCTTGCCGACGTCGCCGTAGCCGCAGACGAACGCGACCTTGCCGCCCATCAGGATGTCGGTCGCGCGGTTGATGCCGTCGGGCAGCGAGTGGCGGATGCCGTACTTGTTGTCGAACTTCGACTTCGTGACGGAGTCGTTGACGTTGATCGCGGGGAAACGCAGCTCGCCCTTCTTCGCGAACTCGTAGAGGCGGTGGACGCCCGTCGTCGTCTCCTCGGTGACGCCCTTGATCTCGGCGGCGATGCGGGTCCAGCGATCGGGCGAGACCGCGAGGGAGGCGCGCAGGGTGTCGAGGATGACGGACCATTCGTGCGAGTCGGACGGCTGCGCCTGCGGGACCTCGCCGACCGCCTCGAAGTCGGCGCCGCGATGGACGAGGAGGGTCGCGTCACCGCCGTCGTCAAGGATCATGTTCGGCCCGATCCAGTCGGCTCCCTCTGCAGCCGCCTCCGCGCTCCAGTCGAAGATCTGCTCGGTGCACCACCAGTACTCCTCGAGCGTCTCCCCCTTCCAGGCGAAGACAGGGGTGCCGCTCGGAGCCTCGACGGTGCCGCTCGGTCCGACGACGACCGCGGCGGCGGCCTCGTCCTGGGTCGAGAAGATGTTGCAGCTGGCCCAGCGCACCTTCGCACCGAGCGCGACGAGCGTCTCGATGAGGACGGCCGTCTGGACGGTCATGTGGAGCGACCCCGCGATCCGGGCGCCGGCGAGCGGCTGCGTCGCGCCGAACTCCTCGCGGAGCGACATGAGGCCGGGCATCTCGTGCTCGGCGAGGCGGATCTGGTGGCGTCCCGCCTCGGCGAGGGCGAGGTCGGCGACGCGGTGGGAGACGGCGGTGGAGGCTGAGGTCACGCCTGCAATTGTCGCATGCCGACTCTCGTCATCAGCCAACCCTGCGGGGGCGCCGTGCGCTCGGCGTGGCGGGCGCACAGATCGTACGAGTGCGGCTCGGCCACCGTCGCGAGCGGACCGAGCACGGCCATCTGGTCGGCATAGACGTAGGTGAGCGTCGCGACCGCCTCATGGCCGCACCCCACCCTGCTGCACGTTCTCGCGTCCATCGCGTTGAACGTACACTCGAGAGCGTGGCCAGGCCTGCACGACGCTCCGTCCGGCGCGGGCGTCCCGTCAGCCGGCACGGCCGGGTGATGCGCAATGTCGTCACCGGACCGTACCTGCCGCCCCTGACGACGAGGATCATCCTCTTCGAGTCGACGGTCGCCTCGATGGCCGAGTACCTCACCGACCTGTGGCCGCAGGAGCTCGCCGACGTGCGCTTCGAGGTCGCCGGCATCCCCGTCGGTCGGGTGTCGGACGAGGGCGTCGACCGCTGGCAGGTCGACCGGGCGAATCGCCGCGTCGTCCTCTACCGGGTGCCGATCGAGCGGCTCACCCGCTTCCACGTGCGCGACGAGTACCACCTCGTGCTCGTGATCGAGTCCTGCGTCGTGCGCGCGGTCGCCGAGCTGCTCGGCAAGGACCCCTGGGACCTCGCGCCGGAGCGCTTCCGGCACTTCTGACCAGGCGTCAGGGCCGGCCCATCCCGCGGTAGGTCCAGCCGGCAGAACGCCAGGCGCGCGGGTCGAGCACGTTGCGTCCGTCGATCACGGTCGGATTCGCCGCGGCGAGCGCGAGCATCGCTGCGGGGTCGAGCTCGCGGTACTCGGGCCACTCGGTGACGAGGACGACGACCTCGGCATCCCGGATCGCGTCGAGGGCGTCCGCCGCGTAATTCAGCTGCGGGTGCAGGGCACGTGCCGGGCCGATCGCTTCGGGGTCGGTCCCGACGACTCGTACGCCGAGGCCGTTGAGCCGTACCGCGACGTCGAGCGCCGGCGAGTCCCGCACGTCGTCCGAGTGCGGTTTGAACGCGAGGCCGAGTACGGCGACCCGCGACGCGTAGCGGCGCTCGCCAAGCGCGTCGAGCACGAGCTCGACGATCCGGTCCCGGCGACGGAGATTGATCGCGTCGACCTCTTTGAGGAACGCGACGGACGTCCCGACTCCGAGCTCCTCGGCCCGCGCGGTGAAGGCCCGGATGTCCTTCGGCAGGCAGCCGCCGCCGAAGCCGACGCCGGCGTTGAGGAAGCGCCGGCCGATGCGAGCGTCCATGCCGATCGCATCGGCGAGCGTCGTGACGTCGGCACCGGTCGCCTCGGCGATCTCGGCCATCGCGTTGATGAAGGAGATCTTGGTCGCGAGGAATGCGTTCGCCGCGACCTTGACGAGCTCCGCGGTCGCCCAGTCGGCGGTGATGCGCGGGGTGCCGCGCTCGATGATCGGCGCGTAGGCCGCATCGAGGACGGCGACCTCGGGACGCGCCTCGTGCCGCTCGCCGGGCGCCACCCCGTAGACGAGGCGATCCGGTTCGAGCGTGTCCTTGACAGCGAATCCCTCGCGGAGGAACTCCGGGTTCCAGACGAGGGCGGCGCCACGTGCCTCGACTCCCGGTGCGAGTCGCGCCGCCGTGCCGACGGGGACGGTCGACTTCCCGGCGACGACCGACCCCGGTCGGAGTACCCCGTCGAGCGCCGCGAAGGCGGCATCCACGTAGGTGAGGTCCGCGGCACGCCCGTCCGGGCTCTGCGGCGTGCCGACCGCGACGAAGTGCACGTCCGAGTCGGCAGCCGCTGCGAAGTCGGTCGTGAAGCTCAGCCGCCCTGAGGCGAGCTGCTCGCGGAGCAGCTCCTCGAAACCGGGCTCATGGAAGGGCGGCTCGCCGCGTCCAAGGCGCGCGACTTTCGCGGAGTCGACGTCGATGCCGACGACCTCATGTCCGATCGATGCCATCGATGCCGCATGCACCGCTCCCAGGTAGCCGCACCCTATGACGCTGATCCTCACGCCGGGAGCCTAGCCGAGCGGTCAGACGTGGACCCGGACCGGCTTGGCCAGCGGCGCAGCCGGCAGCACCGGCGACTGCGCGATGAGCCCGTCGAGGCCGCTGCGCACCGCAGCCCTGAGCCCGGCCATCCCGCTGAGCGCGTACTGCGAGCGCGCCTCGACCTCCGTCGAGACAGCAGTCCCCGCGGGGATCTCGATGGTGTCATCGTCGTCCGGCCCCGTGATCGTCACCGTCCGATCGGCGTCCGTCGCGTTCGCGATCGTCAGCACGACCGCATCGGCATCGGGGGTGACGACGACCGCGTTATCGCCGAGCTCCGCGACCGGGGTGTACCAGGCGAAGTCGATCCCCTGCTTGCCGGTCACGCTCGCCCGGACCGCCCCGACGAGCGGCTCGTCGGCGGTCACGACGATCGTGTACTCGCCGGCTGCGACGGCCGTGATCGGGACCTCCGAGACCGTCCCGGAGGTGAGGGCGACTCGGAATGAGGTCGCCTCGGGCTCGTCGGGCGTGTGGTCGTGGGCATCCGTCCCGGACTCGGTGCTCTCGTCCCGCGGATTCGCGAGCGCGTCGTCGAGCGTCGAACCCGTCGGGACGATCGCGACCGTCGCGTCGACCGTGTCGGCCCCGGGGGCGAAGAGCCGCAACGTCGGCATCGTGTCGTCCTCGTCGACCGGGGTCGTGTTGATCGCGGTGAGCGCCTCCTCGCCCGCGACCTCGATGCCGGTCATGACGAGCGTCGAGGACGGGGTCTGCTGGCCCATGAGGTCGACACCGCCAGGGACGAGCGTCCGAATGATCGACTGCTGGAGGAATGCGGTGACATTGCCTCCCGTGCTCGTGATGCCGATGATCGGCGCGCGCTGCTCCAGCGAGAACCCGCTGACCGGGATGACGCGCTGCGAGCCGGCGGGGACGACGATCCCGCTCAGGCCCGCCGCGGCGATCGGGCCCCGCTCGCCGTACAGGCTCAGGTCGACCGTCGCCTCGACGCTCGACGGGTTGATGATCGTGAGGATCGAGGTGCGGCCGAGCTGCGTCGAGCCGCCGATGACCCACGAGCGCAGCGTCGGCTGCGCGCACGACGCCGTCGCGTAGCCGACGACGTTGCCCGTCTCGGCCCGCACTCGGCTGCTCTGGATACCGGCGACGACGGGCTCCGCCCCGTCGACCGGCGTGACGATCGCGACCTGGGGGGCGAGCCGGGTGCCCCCCGTCCCGGCGTCGGACTGCGCGATCGACGAGGTCGAGATCTCGCCCGAGAGCGAGCCGAACGTCGTGTAGGGGCGATCGCCGATGGGGGTCGCCTCGCTCGCGTTCTGTCCCGAGTCGTCCGCGAGCCGCAGCAGCGGCCCCGGACACACGAGGACCTGCGACGCGGGCTCCGGCACGACGACGACGACCGGCGGCTCGACCGAGAGGACCGGCGGGTTCACGAGGACCGCGGCGCCCGCGACGACGACTGCGACGCCGAGCCCGATGACCCCGCCGGAGGCTCGCGCGCCCCAGAGCACGACCGACTTCGCCGAGACGCGTGCGCGCACCTCGTCGGGTTCGGACTCGAGCGGCTCGTCGATGGAATGCGGGTCGGTCATCGCGTGCTCCTCTCCGCTCCGGTCGCCGCGCGCACGCGACGACGGCGAGTCGTCGGGATCGCGAGCAGCAGTGCGAAGGCGAACACGATGATCTGCACGGTCGCCGCGATCGCCCCGAACGCGGTGCCCCAGGGGCCCGGTCCTGCCTCCGGTGCGATCGGCTGGGCGTCCGGCGTGCGCTGCCAGAGCATGCCGAGCGAGGTCGGCCCGACGGCGACGAACTCGGCGCGCGCGGAGATCGCGTCGATCGCCCGCAGATACGAGGGCGAGTCGAGCCCACTCGTGTCGAGCAGCAGATACTCGATCCCGAGCTCGTCGAGGGAGCTCGCGAGATCCATCCCGCTCGTGGAGACGAGGTTGCCCGCGAGGATCGCGATCTGCTCCTGCTGCGGGCCGACGCCCGTGCGGGTCGTCTCGAGCGTCAGCACCCGCTCGGCGAGCGGCCCGGGGCCGCGCCGCAGCACGGCGGTGACCGTGTCCTCCCCCTCGGCGGACAGCTGCAGCGTGCCGATCCCCGGTGACTCCGAGGCTGCTGCCGCGACGATGGCAGGGAGCACGCGGCCGTTGCTCGGCGCGAGGTCCATCCTCCCGTTCGCGGCGTTCGTCGCGAACGGGACCGCGGCGAGGACGACGCCGAGCGCGACGACGAGTCCTGGGATCGCCGCGAACCGTCCGAGGCCGTCGAGACCGACCGTCATCGCGGCGAGCAGGCCGAGCCAGTAGAGGCTGAGGCCGCTGCCGGCCCAGATGGCCGCGGTCTGGCTGCCGACGATCGTGACCGCGACGTGTGCCGCGCCGACGGCCGTGACGAGTCCGACGGCCGCGATCACAAGGCCCGGGATGGCGCGCTCTCCACCCTTGAGGAAGAGGGCCAGCAGCGCGACGACGGCGATCGGCGCGACCGAGACCGCGAGGAGGAGCGATCCGGGGATCGCATCGAGCCACGTCACGCCGTTCGTCCCGGCGAAGTCAGACCAGCCCGCATAGCCGGTCGTCGGCGAGCCGAGCAGGAGCTCGATGGTGCGGGGCGTCTCCCGGACGACCGGATCGCCCGGGTCGGCGAGCAGGGCGAACGGCGCGCCGCGCGCGAACTGCTGGATGACGAGCGGCGCGAAGAGCGCCGCAGCGGGGATGACGATCGTCACCAGGCGGTGGATGCGATGAGGCTGCACGACGATGAAGAGCACGAGCAGCAGCACGAGTGCGGGCACGAGCACCGGCGCCGACGCGCTGACGGCTGCGAACAGCAGGCTCGCGACCGCTGCCATCGACCACGATCGGCGGGCGTCGAGCACCGCGAGGACGAGCCACGGCAGCAGCACGTGGGCGACCACGGCGCCGAGCTGTCCGCCCGAGATGCCCGCGAGCAGCGGTGGCGCGGCCGCCCAGCCGATCGCCGCGACCGTCGGCCCCCAGCCGGTGCGCGCGATCCTCGCCGCCGCGAACCAGGCGCCGAGGGCCGAGAGCGGCATCGCGGCGACGACGAGGAGCACGACGGCGAACGACGGCGACCACCAGGTCGTCGAGCCGATGATCGCGAGCACGGCGTGGAAGGGATCGGACGATCCGAGGAAGCCGCCGTCCTCGAGCCGCCAGCGCACGCCGAGCGCACCCCAGACGTCGTTCAGCTCGCCGAGCGGCGCGAGCGCACCGCCCGCGAGCGCCTGCGCGCCGAACAGCCGGCCGAACGCCGCAGCCGCCGCGATCGCGGCGAGCAGGACCGCCCAGCCGCCGCCCGCGACGAAGAACGACGGGCGCTCGCGGACCTCGACCGGCTGATCCGCGGTCCTCGCCTCGATCGCGTGCTCGCGTTCTCGCAGATCCCGTGCATCCCTGCCGGTGACGCGGAACGGAGCGACCGCGCTCCATCCGGCCGACCGCGAGCGCGCGATCCGCGATCGGGCGCCGATGAGGGAGCCGTCGAACATCGCCGCGACACCGGCGCCGAGCTCGCCCGGGGCCATCCCGGGGCGCTTCGCGAGCACCTGCCAGAGGGCATAGCCGATCGACAGCGGCAGCATGGCGAGCCAGAAGAGGGGGACCGCCGCCGCGGGCGCGTAGGCGAGCCGCCGGTGGTACTGCGCGCGACGCCGCATGGCGTTGCGCGCGCCGCTGGAGAGGGAACGTCGACCGAACAGCTCGACGGGACCGGCAGCCGCGACCCGCGCCTCGGGGACGCGCTCGACGCGGTATCCCGCGAGCCGGGTGCGGACGCCGAAGTCGAGTCCCGCGTCGACCGTCGGCAGCCCGTCATCGAATCCCCCGAGGCGGTCCCACACCGCGGCGCTCACGAGCATGCCGGGGACGGCGACGCCGAGCACGTCCGTCGCGCGGTCGTGCTGCGACTGGTCGAGTTCCTCGTTGACGAGTTGGATCGATGCGCCGCTGCCGGTGATCGCCTCCCCGAAGCCCAGCACGACCTCCGGCGCGTCCCAGCGGACGAGCTTGGGCCCGGCGACGACGACGGAGGGCGAGACCTCGACGGCGGCGAGGAGCGACTCGAGTGCCCGCGGATGCGCCGCGTTGTCGTGCCCGAGGAACCAGTACCAGTCGGTGGGCTCCGGTCCTGCAGCCCGACCGAGCGTGAGGTCGATGACCTGCGCGAGCGAGCCGCGCTTGGCGGTCGCGACGAGCGCTCCGGACAGGCGCTGCTGCAGGATCGCGAGCGAGGCGTCGTTCGAGGCGGCGTCGATCGCGATGATCCGGTCGGGCGGTCGCGTCTGGGCCTGCAGCGCATCGATGGTCGCTGGCAGGTACTGCGCGCCGTTCCGGGCGACGAGGATCGCGGTCACGGAGGTCATACGCCTCCGACCCTAGGCGCGTGCGCCGCGCCTCCCGCTATGCCACTCCGCCGCGCGGAGAACTGTCAGGCTCGGCGGCGGAGCTTGCGGCGCTCGCGCTCGGAGAGCCCGCCCCAGATGCCGAAGCGCTCGTCGTTCTGCAGTGCGTACTCGAGGCACTGCGCCTTGACCTCGCACGAGGTGCAGATGCGCTTCGCATCGCGGGTCGAGCCGCCCTTCTCGGGGAAGAACGCCTCGGGGTCGGTCTGCGCGCAGAGCGCGTCGACCTGCCAGGCGAGCGGGCTGTCGTCGTCGACCTCCGAGGGCCGGCGCACCCCGGGGACGCCGAGTCGCACGGGGTCGACGAACCAGTCGCCGGGCACCTGGCCCCGGATGCTGCTCGTCATGTCGGCTCCTTCGTCGTTTCCCCGCGTTGAGAACTCGGTTGCCGATAATTACACCGCTGTAGTTCTCCGCCGTCAAGTCGTCGGCGTATACCCGTCTCATGTGCTGCTTGCGAGTTCCGACACGCCGTCCCCGGCGAACCAGGCGCTGATCAGCGGGCGAGGTACAGCGAGCCCGAGCCCTCGATCCGCAGCAGCTCCTCGTCGGGGGTGGCGAGGACGGCGTCGCCACGGGCGATCTCGATCGACGAGACCGCGCCCTGGATCGTGAACGTCCCGCCCGTGCACAGGGCTATCGCGGGACCGGCGAGCGGGAGCGCCGCGTGCTCGGTGACGAACGCGAGGGAGAACGCGACCTGGGGATCATCGGGCGCATAGAGGAGCCCTCCCCCGTCCAGCCGGATCGGGTGGAGGCGCGGCACCGGGCCCGCGCCGCGGTCGAGGATCCGGGCGAGCTCGGGCACATCCACGTGCTTGGAGGTGAGGCCGCCGCGCAGCACGTTGTCGGACGGAGCCATGAGCTCGATGCCGATGCCGTCGAGGTAGGCGTGCACGTTCCCCGCAGGCAGGTACAGCGCCTCGCCGGCGGACAGGACAACATGGTGGAGCAGGAGGGCGCCGACGACGCCCGGGTCGCCCGGATGCTGCGCGGCGATCCGGGTCGCGTACGGCAGCTCGTCGGGGAGCTCGCGCAACGCCGCCTCGACCACCTCGATCGCCCCGACCGCCTCCACGCCTGCCTGAAGCAGCCAGACGAGCGCATCGCCGACGCGCTCGTCCTCAGCGAGCCGACTGCCCAGCGGCGCGACGAGCTCGCCGCCGCCGACACGCTCCGCGAGACGCTCGATGTCGGCTCGCGCCTCGGCGGCGGGCCGGAAGCCGCTCAGCGCCTCGAAGCGCTCCGAAACGGCGACGATGAGCTCCGGTTTGGGATGCGGGTCGCGATAGCTGCGATGCGGCGCGTCGAGCGGGACGCCGCTGGCGCTCTCCCGCTCGAAGCCCTCCCGCGCCTGCATCGGGTCCGGATGCGCCTGCAGGGACAGGGGCGATCCAGCGGCGAGGACCTTCAGCAGGAACGGCAGCTCGGGCACGAGGTCCGCGAGATCGAGATCCTCGCCCACGATCCGGGCCGGCGAGCCGTGATGAGCGCCGAGCCAGAGCTCCGCCTCGACGGCGTCGGTCTCCGGCCACCCGAGCAGGTCGCTGATCACGCCGCGCCGGCCCCATGCGTAGGGCAGGGGGACGTTCGTGACGAGATGGAGCATGCGGCCCTCCGCCTGCGACTGCGGGAGGTCCGCATCGGCATCGTTGCTAGCCTGACACAGTGCTCCTCGACGTGGTGCTGCCGTTCTACGGGAGCTTCGAACACCTCCGCGTCGCGGTGGAGAGCGTGCTCTCGCAGGACGATCCCGACTGGCGTCTGATCGTCATCGACGACGCCTACCCGGACATCGAGCCGTACCGGTGGGCGGCGGCCATCGCGGACCCGAGAGTGCAGGTCGTCCGGAACGACGAGAACCTCGGAATAACCCGCAACTTCAATTTCGGCCTGTCGATGTCGCAGGCCGAGCATCTCGTCATCATGGGGGCCGACGACGTCATGCATCCCGGATACGTGAGGCGAGTGCGGGAGCTGATCGAGCGCTTCCCGCAGGCGGACCTCATCCAGCCGGGGGTCGAGGTGATCGACTCCGAGGGCCGGGTCTCCCGCCCGCTCGGCGACCGGGTGAAGTCGTGGCTGCGGATCAAGGGCGCGACGCCGCTCCTCGCGGCCGGAGAGCCCCTCGCGGTGAGCCTCCTGCGAGGCGACTGGCTCTACTTCCCGTCGCTGGTCTGGCACAGGGAGGCGCTCGGCGCCGGATTCCGTACCGACGTGCAGATCGTCGAGGACATCTCGAAGATCATGGACGTGGTCATGGCCGGCGGAGCGCTCGCGCTCGACGACGAGATCGTCTTCTCCTACCGCCGCCACCGCGAGAGCCTCTCCATGGCGACCGCGACCGACGGGCGGCGCTTCGCGGAGGAGCAGATGTTCTTCGCCGAGTCAGCGGCACGGGCCGAGGAGCTCGGCTGGACTCGGGCGGCGCGGACGGCGCGGCGCCACATCGCCTCGCGCCTGCACGCGCTCACGGAGGTGCCGCGAGCGCTCGTCGCACGGGACCCAGCCGGGCTGCGCGCCCTCCTGCGCCACGCGTTCGCGCCGACCCCGAGTCGGTAGGATCGGGCCGTGCCTGCCGCGCTCGACAACGTCCTGATCGTCGTGCCGGCGTTCAACGAGGAGGCGAGCGTCGGCGACGTGGTCACCGAGATCCGCCTGGCGCTGCCGGGCGCCGCCGTGCTCGTGATCGACGACGGCTCGGCGGACGCCACGGCCGAGCAGGCGCGAGCCGCCGGCGCGCTCGTGGCCAGGCTGCCGTTCAACCTCGGCGTCGGGGGCGCGATGCGCACCGGATTCCGGTATGGCCTCGAGCACGGCTTCCGGGCAGTGGTCCAAGTCGACGCCGACGGGCAGCACGATCCGATCGCGGTTCCGGAGCTGCTCGCGGGGCTTCGCGACGCCGACATCGTCCTCGGTGCGCGGTTCGCGGGGAAGGGCGACTACGAGGTGCGAGGCCCCCGGGCCTGGGCCATGAAGCTGTTCGCCAGGATCCTGAGCCGGACGGCGAGGGCGGCCCTGACCGACACGACATCGGGCTTCCGCGCATGGGGACCGCTCGGCATCGCGTTGTGCGCGGAGCACTATCCCGCGGAGTATCTCGGCGACACGATCGAGATCCTCGTGATCGCGAGCCGAGCTGGGCTTCGGATCAAGCAGGTCCCGGTCGCGATGCGGCGGCGGACGGCCGGGGTCCCCTCGCACAACGCCGTCAAGTCGGCGATCTACCTGGGCCGGGCCGCGATGGCGCTGATGATCGCCTACCTGCGGCCGCGATCGGAGTTCATCGTCAGGGAGACCGCATGAACGTCGTGAGCTATATCGTCGGCATCGTCGCGGCGCTGCTGGTGCTGGTCGTCGCGATCGATCAGCTGCGACGAGGACGCCTGCGCGAGCGCCATGCCATCTGGTGGATCCTCGCCGGTGTCCTCGCCCTGATCGCAGCCGTCTTCCCCCAGACGCTCGCCTGGGCGTCGCAGCTGCTGGGGATCGAGCTCCCGATCAACCTCGTCTTCTTCGTCAGCATCGCGATCCTGTTCCTCGTGACGCTGCAGGCGAGCACCGAGCTCACGCGCCTCGAGGCGAGGACGCGGACCCTCGCGGAGCGCGTCGCGCTTCTCGAGCTGCAGCTCGGATCACGAGGGGACGCGGCGGGGACGCGCCAGACCGATCGCGAAGACGCCGAGCCCGACGACGGGCCCGGCGACGAGGGCCACGAGCGTCCGCTCTGACAGCGGCCACCACTCGCCCATCGCCAGCGCTCCCGCCGTGACCACCGCGGCGACGATCCAGCCCGCGCTCTGCCAGCCGTGCCGACCGCGCGCGATGAGCGCGGCGGCGACGGCGAACATCGCACCGACGAGCCCGCCCGATGCGACGACGACGCCGATCGTGACGCCGTCCACCGCGAACCCGGGATGCAGGAGGACCTCGATGAGCCATGGACCGATGAGGCCCGCCACCACGGCGATCACGAGCACCGCGCCGACCCCGGCGGCGATGACGGCCGCGAGGCGCCGGAGCCCGTGCTCCCCGTCGCGCATCCGCACGATGAGATATCCCTGGAGGCTCGTCGCGACCATGACGACGGGCGCGCGTCCGAGGGTGATCGCGAGGAACAGCGGTGCGACCGCGAGTGCGTCCGTACCGCCCGCGGCACGGATCAGGACCGGGAGGCCGGTCACGAGCAGCGCGGCCGCCGCCGCTCCCGGCAGCGTGATGAGGATGTTCCGGGCGAGCCCGCGATAGTCCACGTCGAACGCGATGACGCCGCCGATGCGCCGCCGCGCGAGGAGCCAGATCCCGATCGGCACCAGCGAGAACGGGATGACGACGAGCCAGGCGATGACGACGGCAGGCGCGCCGAGCGCCATGGCCGGCACGACCCCGATGAGCCGCAGCACCGCGTCGCCTGCCCCGATCGCAGCGCCCCAGGCCCAGCGCCGCACCCCGAAGAGCATCCCCATGACGACGGCGAGGACGACGTAGCCGCCGGCTCCCACGAGGATCGGCGCGACGAACAAAGACCATTCCGAGCCGAACAGCGTCGGTCCCAGCGCGATCGCGACGCCGGCCCCGAGGAGCGCGACGAGGGCGCCGGCGATCACTGTGAACCGCAGGACGCTGCGGCGCGAGCCGGCCTGTCCCGCGAGGCGCTCCCGCGCCGCCCGACTCACCTCGTTCTGGATGGCGAGCAGGCTCGCGGTGATCAGGTAGACCGTCGACCAGTAGACCGTGAAGTCGGCATAGTCGCCGACGGCCATCACGGCCGGCGCGACGAGCATGACCACGTATCCCGCGACCCCCGCGACGGCCGTCGATGCGAGGATCACCGCCGGGCCGTTCCACCTCGAGAGGTCGAGTTTCGAGGCCATAGGCCGCCTTCCGTCCGCCCGAACATTATGACCGGGCCGCTTAGGATCTCAGCATGGAAGCGACGCGGCGCCCGTCCCGCGCGCGGCGCGCCGTCCTCGTCGTGTCCGCGCTCGTCGCGGCCGCGCTCGCGCTGGGCGCTTGGGCGTATTCGTCGCCGGTCGGTTCCTCGCCCGACGACGACTTCCATCTCGCGAGCATCTGGTGCGCGGCCGGGGAGAGCGACCAGTGCGAGGCCGTCGCCCGGGCCGACGAGCGCGCGGTGTCGATGGGGCTCATCGGGACGCCGGGATGCTTCGCCTTCAACCCCGAGGCGAGCGGCGCGTGCACGCTCGAGTGGACGCAGCGCGGCGATCTGTCGGTGACCGATCGCGGCAACTTCGCCGGGACGTATCCCCCGCTCTTCTACGCGGCGATGAGCGTCTTCGCGGGCGAGGACATCCAGCTCTCCGTCATCGTCATGCGGCTCGTCTCCGCGGGCGTGTTCCTCGCCCTGCTGGCCGCGGCGTTCGCGCTCCTGCCCGTGCGACGCAGACCGATGCTCCTGTGGGGGGCCGCCGCGACGATCGTGCCCCTCGGGATGTTCGTCATCCCGTCGACGAACCCGAGCTCGTGGGCGCTCGCGTCGGCAGCGGTCACCTGGATCGCGCTGCTCGGCTGGTTCGAGACGAGGGGGCGTCGGCGCTTCGGGCTCGGCGCGCTCGCCATCCTGGCGGTGCTCATCGGAGCGGGGGCGCGGGCCGACGCCGGCCTCTTCGCCGCGATCGGGGTCGGCGTCGTCGTCATCCTCAAGGCGGAGCGCTCTCGGGCGTTCTGGCGGGCATCGCTCCTGCCGCTCGCGATGATCGTCATCGCCGGCGCGTTCTGGTTCACCTCGGGGCAGTCCGAGGCGGCTTCCGGCGGGCTCGGCTCCGGCGACGGGCTCTCGCTCGCGGATTCCATCGTGCTCGCGCTGTCCAACACGGCGCTCGTCCCCGGGCTCTGGGCCGGCGCGATCTGGGGTCCTCTCGGCTGGCTCGACACGGCGATGCCCGTCGCGGTCGTCTTCCTGACCGTGCTCGTGCTCGGGGGGCTCGTGTTCGCCGGCGTCGCGAAGCGCGATCTGCGCAAGCGACTCGCCGTGCTGCTCGTCGTGCTTGCGCTATGGTTCATCCCCGTCTATCTGCTCGTGCGCTCGGAGGCGTACGTCGGGGCGCAGGTGCAGCCGCGCTACATCCTCCCGCTCCTCATGATGCTCGCCGCTCTGCTCCTCCTCGACCGGGACGGTCACCTCGCGATCGGGCGACTGCCGCTCTGGGTCGCCGCGATCGCGTTGTCGGCCGCGAACGCCGTCGCGCTGCACACGAACATGCGGCGCTACACGACGGGCACCGACGGGACGTCGATCGATCTCGGCAAGGACCTCGAGTGGTGGTGGCAGGGGATGCCGGGACCCATGGCGATCTGGGCGATAGGCTCGCTCGCGTTCCTCGTCGCGCTCGCGCTCACGACGCTGCCGGCGATCTACCGGTCCTCAGGAGCCTCGAGCACGGTCCTGGACACCGCGGAGCACGATTCCAGCGCCGAGACGACGTCCGGGTCGGACGTCAGCACCGTCACGTCTCCGCCCCAGGCATCGGCCGCCTCGCAGACCTGAGCCGGGTCCGTCGAATCGAGCCGGTACGCGATCAGGCGTGCCGGATCGGCCGATCCCGTGGGATCCTCCGAGAGCATCCAGAAGTTCACGAAGCCGTCGGGCGCGGGCGCGTCGTAGCGCGAGACGAGAGTCCGCTCGCCGGAGAGCCGGAACGCGAGCACGGGCGCGCGATCCGCGCCGAGGAGTCCCCGAGCGCTCAGCACGGAGATGGCGGGAGGATCCGGTTCGCGCGTCGACGGCTGATAGGCGACGCCCGCGAGGGCGAGGGAGGCGGCGACGACGGTCCCGACGACGCCGAGCCAGCGCCGTCGCGATCGGGAGAACAGGGACGGGATGGCAGCGAGCGTCATCACCGCGAGGAGTCCGAGGAGCAGCCAGGCCAGCTTGATCGGATAGTAGCCCCACCAGTCGAGGCCGCCCGCCTGGCGCTGTAGCGCGAGCAGCACGATCGCGACGAGGCCGGCGCTCACCACGAGGGCCGTCCCGAGGAGCCGGCTCCGGTTCCCGGCGAGGACCGCCACGAGGAGCGCGACCATGAGACCGAGGACTGCGATCGAGGGTGGGAGAGCGAAGATGCCGCCGTCGTTCGCGAGGCCCTCGCCGCTGCGCAGCAGGTCCGGGACCACGACGACTCCGACGTAGAGGACCAGGACGCCGAGCGCGACGAGGACCGACGGCGAGGGCAGGCGGCCTCTGCCCTCGCGTCGCGTGCTCAGGAGCAGCCAGGCGCCGAGGGCGATCGGCACCACGGCGAGCGGTGCCCACGTCGCGAGGAGGCCGATCGCGAGACCGCTGAGGGCGACCATCGCGGTGTCGGGAGAGCGCGGCGCCGCGAGCCAGGCGAGCCAGGCGCCCAGGAGCAGCGCGAACGCGATCGGCGCGTTCACGAATCCGAACTCCATCGCGTGCCCGGCGAGCAGCCAGCTCCACGGGACGAGCCCCACCGCTCCCGCGACGAGCGTCCGCTGCCAGGGCGCGAGACCTTGGAGTCCCACCCAGGCGATCGCCGCGGCGAGGAGCGACGCGGCGAGCAGGGCGAGGCTCCACACGTCGGCCATGCCGACGAGGTCGTGATGCAGCAGCCGGGTCGCGCCGCCCCTGCCCGGCTCGATGAGCGCGGCGATCCAGCCGGCCGTCCCCGGCGCCGGATTCGGCGCGAGCCCCGGCACCACCCCTCCGTCGCGCAAGATGTAGCGGGCGCTGACGAGCGTCCAGGCCGCGTCGTTGCGCATCGCCCAGGCGAGACGGGCGCCGTCGGCGAGTCGGGACACGATGACGAGGGCGAGCGAGAGGGCGATCGGGAGGACGCCCGCGACGAGGGCACGCGGGTCGAAGCCGGACGGCGGCGGTCCTCGACGAGCTCGGCGGAGCACCAGCAGCGTCGCGAGGAGGCCGGTGGCGAGGGCGAGCGTGCCGAGCCAGCCTCCCAGAGACCAGCCGAGGTATGGGGTGATGCGGATCGCGATGGCGAGTCCCGCCGCGCACCAGCCGAGCGATGCCGCGGCCCCCAGGGAGAGGCCTCTCGTCCGGCCGACCGCGACGGCGACCGCGACCGCGGCGGTCGCGTATGCGGGCAGCGCCGAGACGCCTGCGGCCAGGAGCGCCGCGCTCACGACCAGCGCGAGACCGAGCGGCAGACCCGGCGCGAGCCACGAGCGCCTACTCGAGGTCATCTCCGCCCCCCTTCGAGAAGAGGTCGCGGAGGATGTCGCGCCGGCCCTGACTGGAGTAGCGACGGTACCTGCCGGTCCGCGCCTCCCGGATGACCGCCGGGACCCGCGCGATCCGCGAGGCGGGCAGTGCTGCACGGGCCGCCTGGTGATCCAGCTTCGCCTCCGCCGCGGCGATCAGCTCGGGAGCCGCGCCGAGCAGCACGAGACGCTCGACGAGGACCCGGGCCATGCGCTCGAGATTGCGGTAGCGCGCTCCCCGCGGCGCGAGGATCCGTCGGAGCTTGTAGCGCAGTGTCGGCTTGCGCACGCCGATCTGGTTCGAGTCGTGCTGGCGGTAGTCCACGAGCCGTCCCTCCGCGATCGCGAGCGGCGCGAAGGCGGCGGTGACGACGGCGAGCCACTCGTCGTGCACCCAGGCGTCGGGGAAGGGCAGGGCGCGCTCGAGCGCTCCCCGAGTGACGCTCGCCGTCGCGCCGGTGGCGAGATTGCGGCGCAGCAGGGTCGCGAAGGCGTCGCCGCCCCGCACCGCCTCGATCTCCCGGCGTCCGATCTCGAGAGCCTCGAAGAGTGACCAGGGCAGCGGCGATCCGGAAGCGCCGACGAGGCGCGCGTCGCTGAAGACGAACTCGGCGCCCGCCTCGATCTCCGCCAGGGCCCCGGCCACTCGCTCGGGCTGCCAGACGTCGTCCTGATCGCTCAGGACGACGACGTCGCCGGTCGTCGCGGCCATGGTGCGCGCGAAGTTCGCGGTCACCCCGAGCCCGGCGCCGGACGAGAGCACCACGACCTCCGGACGCGCGTCCCGCAGGACGTCGCGGACGAGATCGAGCGTCGCGTCGCTCGACCCGTCGTCGCCGATCACGATCTCGTCGACGGGGCGCGTCTGCGCGATGATGCTCTCGAGCTGCTCCCGGATGTAGGCCGCCCCGTTGTACGTGCACAACGCGACCGATACGCGCGTCATCGCCGCGTCAGTCTCCGCCACGCCTTCCGCGCGACCGCGGCGGGACCCTGCGTGCGGAGGTACAGCCAGGCGAGTCGCAGGTCGTGGCCGAGCCCCGACCTGCGGCGCAGCGCGGCCCTCCTCGCTCGCTCGACCGCTGCGGGGTCTCGACGATCGGCCGCAGGTCGCGGGTCGCGGACGAAATCGACGAGCGGCCTCAGGACCGCTTCCCAGGTGTACTGCTCGCGCATGCGGGCGATGCTCGCGGCGGCCTCGGCCCGTGCGTCGTCGTCGAACAGCAGCGCCTCGAGCGCGTCGGCGAGCGCACCGACGTCGCCGGCGGGAACCGCGCGGCCGAGGCCCTCGCGTTCCACCAGCTCCGCGAAGTGGTCGCCCTGCGTGACGACCATCGGGAGTCCGGCCCAGAGGTAGTCGAGGATCCGGGTGCGGAAGGAGAAGGTCGTCTCGACATGGTCGTGGTGGGTGCTGACCCCGATGTCGGCCTCGAGGAGATAGTTCTGCCGGTCGGCGAACTCGACCCAGGAGTCGTTGAAGAAGACGCTCGTCCCGAGCACTCCGAGCTCCTCCGCGAGGCGGCGCGACTCGGCGACGATCGCCATCTCCGGGACGTGCGGGTTGGGGTTCCTCGTGCCCTGGAAGAAGAGCCGGACACCGCCGCGACGGGCGTCGAGCTCCGCGACCGCGCGAATGAGGGTCTGCGGGTCGAACCAGTTGTAGAGGCCGCCGCTCCACAGCAGCACCTTGTCGTCCTCCCCGATGCCAGGCACGACGCCCTTGAGCACCGGTCGCTCGTGCCGGGGAGGGGCCGCGGACAGGCCGAAGGGGACGGTCGCGATGAGCTGCGTCAGATGAGGATCGTCCTCGTAGGTGCTCGGGTTGACGCGCCCGAGCGCCGCGAGCTGTCCGAGCCAGAAGTGCCGCTGGCGCTCGGATGCGGCGAGCAGCAGGTCGGCGCGTCCCAGCTGCTCGTTGAGCACGGCGGTCGCGTCGGCGACGTGCCGCTCCCATTCCGCGCGGGGCAGCTCCCTGCCCTGCTCGAGCTGCTCGATGTGCATCGGGTCGTAGACGTCCGCGACGAGGATCTTGTCCGAGCGGCGCAGCGAGTCGAAGACGGCGAGGGCGTGCCCCTGGAAGACGATCACGTCCGCCCAGCGCTCCAGGCGGCTGAATGTCCGATCGTCGCCCGGTGCGACCCGGACGAGCTCGAACGGCGCGTCGATGCCGCCCTCGACCCCGGTGAGCGACACCAGGGCGACCGACGCGACGGCGCTGAGGGCTTCCGCGATGTGCCAGGCCCGGATGCCAGGTCCGGAGAGCCTCCGGCCGATCGGGTCTCCGGTGACGACGACGACCTTGGTCTCGCCCGGGACGTCGATGAGGTCGAACGACGCGACGAGGTTCTCATAGCCGCGCAGGTACGGCCTGTCCTGGATCACGGGCGCATCGACCCGGCCGAAGAGCGCCCTGATGCGGCTCTCGGGTGCGACCCGCTCCGCCTGGATGCGCTCGCGGTCGCGCTTCAGCCCCGGGAGCTCCTCGACGAACTGATCGATCGCGAAGACGGCGGCGACCGCTCCCTTGTCGATCTCCATCGATTCCGCGTCGTCGGCGCCGCGACGCAGGTCGAACGAGCTCGAGTCGAGTCCGGCGCGCACCACCGCCCTGCGGATCGCGAGCGCGATCGCCGCGGGGAGGGCGTCGGCGAGGTATCGATCGCCCATGTTCTTGTAGAGCGTGTAGAGGGCGTTTCGCTCGAGGAGATAGGTCTCCTTGAACGGCCCGAAGGCGCTCATCGACGCGTGGTGCTTGTGGAACGCGATGGAGCGCGGCTCGTAGAGGTAGCGCCAGCCGGCGAGATTGAGGCGCCAGCCGAGGTCGACGTCCTCGTAGAACATGAAGTACCGCTCGTCGAGGCCGCCGAGCGCGTCCCAGACCGACCGCCGGACGAACATCGCCGAGCCGGTCCCGAAGAGCACGTCCGCGCGCGCCTCGGGGGTCCTGGGCGGGCGCTCCGCCGTGTAGGGCTTGTACCCGGCGCCGTACCAGGTCATTGCCGCGCCGATGTAGTCGACGAGCTCGCCGTCCCAGTCGAGCACCTTGCTGGCGACCGCGCCGATGCGCCCGTCCTCCGCGAAGGCATCGACGGCCGCGCGCACCCACTGGGGATCGGGCTTCGCATCGTTGTTGAGCAGCGCGACGAACTCGCCGCTCGACTCGCGCACGCCGAGGTTGCAGCCGCCGGCGAAGCCGAGGTTCGCGTCCGAGACCACGAGCCTGACGTCGGTCCCCGCCGCCCCGAGGCGCTCAGCCGAGTCGTCGCCCGAGCCGTTCTCGACGACGACGATCTCCAGCCGCTCCGGCGGCCAGTCGATCTCCCGGAGCCTCGCGATCGCCTCGAGCGTGTCGTCGGCGCCGCGGAAGTTGACGAGGACGACGGAGACGACGCCCGGACGGATCGCGCTAGCCGCCATCGACGAGCGCCCCAGCCGGGAGTCGGCGCAGTCCGGCGGCGACCCGCTCGACCTGCGCGTCGGTCATCCACGCTCCGATCGGCAGGCTCACGACCTGCTCGCCGAGCCGCATGGCGTGCGGCGCACCCGACGGTGGACGGCGCAGGGACGTCTGCACCGGGGTGACGGTCGAGATGTCGTAGGGGTAGTGCACGTCGGTCGTGACGCCCTGCTCGAGCAGCGCGTCGCGCAGCGCCCCGCGATCGGCTGCGCGCAGCACGAAGTGATGCCAGACGCTGCCGGCGGGATCGCTCGGCCCGACGAACCCTGCGCCGACCGCCTCGATGTAGGCGGCCGCGATTTCGCGGCGCCGCGCGATCCAGCTGTCGAGCTTCGAGAGGTGCACGGAGAGGAACGCCGCCTGGATCGGATCCAGCCGAGAGTTCCAGCCCGTGTCGACGTGGTCGTACTTGTCGGCGCCCTGGCCGTAGGAGCGACGCGAGCGGATCCGGGCCGCGACCGCGGCATCGTCGGTCGTGACGCCGCCGGCGTCGCCGAGGGCTCCGAGGTTCTTCGTCGGATAGAACGACCATGCCGCGGCGTCTCCGATCGATCCGACGCCGGGCAGCCCGTGCGCCTGCGCCGCGTCCTCGACGAGCAGGATGCCGGCTTCGTCCGCGATCCGCCGCAGCGCCCCGACGTCGGCCGGGATGCCGTAGAGATGGACGACGAGGATCGCCTTCGTCGCCGGCGAGATCGCCTCGGCGATGCGCTCCGCGTCGATCGCGGCGGTGGACGGCTGGACATCGACCGGAACGAGGGTCGCACCCGTCTGCAGCACGGCGAGCCAGGTCGCGTAATAAGTGAATGCGGGCACGATGACCTCGTCGCCGGGTCCGATCCCGTACGACTCGAGGATGAGCCGGATCGCGTCGAGGCCGTTGCCCACCCCGACCGCCTCCGCGGTGCCGACACGATCGGCCCAGTCGCGCTCGAAGCGCTCGACCGCTGCCCCTCCGACGAAGTAGCCGCTGTCGAGCACCTCGTCGAACGCCGTGCGCAGCTCGTCGGCGTACCCGACCACCTGCGCGCGCAGATCGTAGAAGGGCACTGGCGCCTCAGCCACGACGCGTCCATTCGACGAACTCGTCGTAGTCGCGGATGTAGTCCGCGGGGTCATACTCCTCGGACGCGAGCACGAGAGCCGCCGACCCCGATGAGAAGTCGTGGAGCGTTCGCCAGTAGCCGGGTGGCACCACGAGGCCGAGGCTCGGCCGGTTGAGGCGGAAGTCCCGCCGCGCCGCGCCGTCGTCGAGCGTGACGCTGAAGCTGCCGGAGACCGCGATGATGAGCTGGTTCAGGGCCTTGTGCGCGTGCGATCCCCTCACCGCGTCCGACGGGACGTCGTAGAGGAAGTAGACCCGTTTGACGGGGAACGGGAACGGATCGGCCCTCTCCACGACCCCGAGTGCGCCGAGCGCATCGCGATGCGTAGGTACGTCGATCAGCCCCGGCTCGGTCCAGTTCGGCACCGCTCGACTCTACCAAGGGAGGCTTCGCGGACGATGCAGCCTCCGCGGGCCGGCATGGTGGGATCCCCTCCGACTCGGTGCCGTAGCCTGATGCTGTCCGGCTCGAAAGTTGATGGCCAATCTTGTTCTCCAGACCCCCCTCGAACCATGTCTGTCTGACGGCGCAGGCGAACTCGACGGTCGAGCACCTCGCCGTCCTGGCAAGGCAGTGCGAGGCGGAGGGCCTCGCGACCTGCTGGATCGATCTGGGTGAGCCGGGCGTGGCCGAGGCGGTACGACGCTACAGCGGGCGCGAGCCCGTCGGAGTCGGCGATCCGCGCGCGCTGCAGAAGCACTTCAGGACGCACCGGCCGGTCGCGGTCTGGCTCCACACCCCGTATCCGGAGCACTACCCGGAGTGGTTCTGGCCCATCGCGCAGCGGTGGCCGCTGTCCTACGTCCCGTACGCCTCCGGCTTCCCGACCGGTGGCTGGGAGGAGGGTCAGTTCGGTCTCAAGACGTTCAAGAGGTGCACCTGGCTGCTCGCGACCCACGAGGGGATCCGTGCCGGCTACCTCCGCAACGGCATCCAGGCGGATCGCGTCGTGCTGACGGGAGGTCCCATGGCCTACGAGGTCCGGCACTCCTCCGCGACGCCCGCTGAGCGCAGCGACCTCCTCTGGGCGCCCCACTGGATCGAGGACTACTTCGGACAGGGGAGCTTCTCGACGTGGCGGTGGACCGCGCCCGTGATCCTCGATCACGCGAAGCGGCACCCGGAGCTCAGGATCACCGTACGTCCGCATCCGTTCCTGGAGACGGCGATCGACGCGACGCCGGACAACCCCGACGCGATCCGCTACCGCGAGCTGCTCGCGCTGCCGAACGTGCACCGCTCGAGCGGCACCGTCATCGACGACGTGCTCGGCAGCGACGCGCTCATCTCGGAGGGGATGTCGCTGAACGCCTACTTCGCGACGACGGGACGGCCGCTCGGCATGACCCGCGGCTCGATCGCCGACTTCCCCGAGGAGTGGGAGCAGCTGCTCGGAGTGTGCGATGCGCTCGCCACGCCCGAGGAGGCGGCGGCCTGGCTGGAGGCGCTCCCGCAGGCGCGGCCGAGTCCCGAGCGACGGGATTTCATGCTGACCAAGCTGCCCACCTTCGACCGAAGCCCGATCGCCATCTGGAACGAGCACCGGCTCGCTGCGGGCACGGGCGCCCGACGCGCGAGAGGATGAATCGTGTCGATTCTCACTGGCTCGAGCATCCTGGTCACCGGCGGGACGGGCTCGTTCGGAAAAGCCTTCATCGAGTACGCCCTCGCCGAGCTGTCGCCGGCTCGCCTGGTCGTGTTCTCCCGCGACGAGCTGAAGCAGTACGAGGCGCGCCAGCGCTTCGGAGACGATCCTCGCCTGCGCTGGTTCATCGGCGACGTGCGCGACGAGCGCCGACTCGTGCGTGCGCTGCACGGCATCGACTACGTCGTGCACGCCGCCGCTCTCAAGCAGGTCGACACCGCCGAGTACAACCCGTTCGAGTTCGTCAAGACGAACATCCTCGGCAGCCAGAACGTGATCGAGGCGTCGATCGACGCCGGAGTGAGGAAGGTCGTCGCGCTCTCGACCGACAAGGCGTCGAGCCCCATCAACCTCTACGGCGCCACGAAGCTCACCGCCGACAAGCTGTTCATCAGCGGCAACCACTACGCCGCGCATGCCCGGACCCGGTTCGCGGTCGTCCGCTACGGGAACGTCATGGGCAGCCGCGGCTCGGTCATCCCGTTCTTCGAGCGCCTCGCCGCGGCGGGCGAGTCGCTGCCCATCACCGACCTCCGCTGCACCCGCTTCTTCATCACCCTCGACCAGGCTGTCAGGATGGTCGCCGACACGTTCGAGCTCATGCAGGGAGGCGAGCTCCTCGTCCCCCGCATCCCGTCGATGAGGATCACCGACCTCGCTCAGGCGATCGCCCCGGGAAGCGATATGCACGACGTGGGACTGCGTCCGGGCGAGAAGCTCCACGAGGAGATGATCAGCCCCGAGGAGGGGCGCCGGGCGCTGATCGTGCACGACGGCAAGTACTTCGTCATCCAGCCCGACCTTGCGGGCTGGGGCTATGTCCCCCCGCCGGACGGCGTGCCGGTGCCGCCCGGCTTCGCCTACCGCTCCGACACGAACGACGAGTGGTACTCGCGCGACGAGATCGCCCGGATCGTGAGGCCGGCGTCATGATGCTGCCCTACGGACGGCAGTCCGTCTCCGAGCAGGACATCGAGGCCGTCGTGGCCGTGCTGCGCGGAGATTGGCTCACGACCGGGCCGACCGTGAGCGCCTTCGAGTCCGCGATCTCGGCCATCGCGGGCGGTCACCGGGCGGTGAGCTGCACCTCGGGGACCGCTGCGCTGCACATCGCCTTCCGGGCGGCCGGGATCGGGAAGGGGGATCAGGTGATCACGACGCCCATGACGTTCGTCGCGACGGCGTCGAGCGCCTCGATCCTCGGCGCGGAGGTCCTGTTCGCGGACGTCGACGCGGATACCGCCCTGCTCGACGCCGAGTCGGTCTCGGCCATGGTCGGCGAGCGCACTCGCGTCATCGCGGCGGTCGACTACGCGGGCCAGCCCGCGGACTACGACGAGCTGGGCCGGATCGCCGAGCGCGTCGGCGCGACGACGCTCGACGACGCGGCGCACTCCATCGGCACCACCTACCGCGGGCGACCCGTCGGCGACCTCGCGGACATCACGACCTTCTCGTTCTTCCCGACCAAGAACCTGACCTCGGGCGAGGGCGGCGCGGTCGTCGCCAAGGACCCGGACGTGGCGCGGCGCGCGCACGAGTTCCACTACGTCGGCCTGGTCCGCGACCCGGAGCGGTTCCGGCTGACGACAGAGGGACCATGGCATCAGGAGGTCCACGAGTTCGGCCTGAACTACCGCCTCACCGACGTCGCGAGCGCCCTCGGTCTCTCGCAGCTCGCCCGGCTGGATCGCTTCAAGGCCAGGCGCACCGAGATCGTGGCCCGCTACGACCGTCTGCTCGGCGACATCGAGGGGATACGGCTGCTGGGGCGAGTGCGCGAGGCGGATCCCGCCTGGCATCTCTATCCGATCCGGATCCTCGACGGCCGTCGCCGGGAGGTATTCGAGAGGATGCGCGAGGCCGGGATCGGCGTGCAGGTCAACTACATCCCCGTGTACTGGCATCCCGCCTACGAGGACCTCGGCTATCGACGCGGCCAATGCCCCAACGCGGAGGAGTTCTACGCGCAGGAGCTGTCGTTGCCGCTCTATCCCGACCTGTCGGACGACGACGTCGATCGAGTGGTCGACGCGCTCGCCGGCGCACTGCGGTGAAGCGCGTACTCGTCCGCCCGGATCTGGGCCCGACCATCGGCGCGGGACACGCGATGCGCGATCTCGCGATCGCGGAGGCCCTCATCGCCGAGGGCGACGAGGTCGTCTACGCCTGCTCCACGGACGGTGTCGAATGGGTGAGGGGCGCCATCGTCGCACGCGGCTGCGCGGTGGTGCCGTCTCCGGCGGGGACCCTCGGCGAGCTGGCGACGAGCCTGCACGCGGATCTCGTGATCGTCGACTCCTACACCCTGCCGACCGACGAGTACACGGGAGTGATGGACCGCGGCATCCCGCTCGCCGCGGTGGTGGACGGGGAGCGCCGCGGAGCGGCGGCCGACCTGCTCATCGATCCCGGCCCCAGCGAGCCCGGAGACTGGGCCGAGGCGCGCGCCTCGGGCCAGGCGATCCTCGCGGGACTCGAGTACGCGCTCGTGCGGGAGGAGTTCAGATCCCGCTCTCCGCGCAGGAGCACCGAACACACGCCGATGGGCGTCCTCATCGCGTTCGGCGGCACCGACGCGTTCGGCCTCGCGGCGGCGATGACGCGACTGGTCCTCGACCTCGGCGCTCCGCTCCGGGCGACCGTGCTGACCCGCCCCGAGCTCGTGTCCGAGGTCGAGTCGCTCGCACGACGCGAGGGCCAGATCGTGACCGTCGCGACATCCGCCGACCAGTTCGCGGGCCTGGTCCGGGAGCAGGACGTCGTGCTGGGCGCCGCCGGGTCGACGGTGTCCGAGCTCCTCGCGATGGGCACGGCAGCAGGACTCGTCTGCGCCGCCGACAACCAGCGACGCAATTTCGATCGCCTCGGCGGGACCGGCGCGGCGTTCCCGCTCGGCACCAGGGATCAGCTCGTCGCCCGCGACCCGGCCCTCGTCGAGCGGGTCGGCAGGCTCCTCGGCGATGCGCCGCTGCGCCGTGCCCTGCGCGAGGCCGCCCCGAGGACCGTCGACGGCCTCGGCCCCCGACGGATCGCCGCAGCTCTGTCCCGCATCGCCCGCGTGCGAGACTAGTCGCGTGAATCCGGCCCCGACCGTCGTCTCGCACCTCGGCGCGGTGCCGGTCGGCGCCGACCACCCCCCGGTGGTGATCGCCGAGATGTCCGGCAACCACGACGGCAGCCTCGACAAGGCGCTGGACATCGTGCGCGCCGTCGCGGACAGCGGGGCGCAGGTGCTCAAGCTGCAGACCTACACCGCGGACACGATCACCATCCGATCCGACTCGGCGCCGTTCCGCGTCTCGTCGGGACACGAGCTGTGGGGCGGCCGCACGCTCTACGAGCTCTACGAGCAGGCGCACACGCCCTGGGAGTGGCACGAGCCGATCTTCGAGCTCGCGCGCGATCTCGGCCTCGAGGTGTTCTCGTCGCCGTTCGACCCCACCGCGGTCGATCTGCTCAGCTCGCTCGGAGCACCCGCCTTCAAGATCGCTTCCTCCGAGCTCGTCGACCTTCCGCTCATCCGGCGGGTGGCCGAGACCGGCAAGCCGGTCATCATCTCGACCGGGATGGGCACCCTCGCAGAGATCGATGCCGCGGTCGCCGCGGCCCGCGGCACGGGCAACGAGCACGTCATCGTCCTCGCCTGCACCGCGTCCTACCCCGCTCCGCCGGAGGAGAGCAATCTGCGCCGGATCCCGGTCCTCGCCGACGCGCTCGACCTCCAGGTGGGTTTGTCCGACCACACGCTCGGGATCGGCGTCGCGGTCGCGGCGATCGCGCTCGGAGCGGTCATCGTGGAGAAGCACGTCACGCTCGACCGGGACGGGGGCGGCGTCGACGCCGCGTTCTCGCTCCAGCCCGAGGAGCTGGCGGCGCTGCGGCGTGAGACGGAGGCGGCGTGGCGGGGCCTCGGAGCCGCCGTGATAGGTCCGACCGAGCACGAGCGGGAGACCCTGAGGTTCCGGCGCTCGCTCTTCGTCGTGGAGGACGTGCGGACCGGGGACCTGGTGACGGCGGAGAACGTCCGATCGATCCGCCCGGCGGGCGGGCTCCCCGCCGACGACTTCTCGCGGGTGGCGGGCCGCTCGTTCCGAGCCGACGTCTCGCGCGGCACCCCCCTCAGCTGGGACATGGTCTGACCCTGACCGGCCACGGGGCGCGTCAGCGCGGCCCGCGGACGCAGGTCCAGATCCCCTCCGAGAACGAGGCGCGGACGAAGCCGACGCCCGCGAACAGCGCGAGGCTCGCGACATTCTCCTCGCGTATCTCCGCGATGAGTGCGACCGGCCGATCGACCGCGCCCTCGTAGAACTCGATGGCGGCGAGCAGCAGGGGCGAGGACAGCCTCCTGCCGCGGGACTCGGGCGCGAGGTTGATGCTGACTGCCGCGCCGTCCCCGCGGGTGTCGAAGCGAACCGTCCCGATGGGGACGCCCTCGGCCTCGCCGACGAGCATCACGCGATCGACCGATTCGAGGGACGCGGCGAACCACGCCTGGTGCTCGTGCCACGAGACGAGCTCGCTCGAGAGGGACTGGAGGCGCGTGGTCGGGTCGTTCCTCCAGGTCCAGAGTCGCTCGCTGTCCTCCGGGACTGCGAGTCTGACCCTGACCACGCCCCAAGCTTATTCAGCCCGCGACTACGCTGATCGGGTGCCGCTCGCGATACTCCAGGCCCGGATGTCGTCGCGCCGGCTGACCGGCAAGGTGCTCGAGCCGATCCTCGGCGTCCCGCTCGTCCTGCGCGCTCTCGAGCGCATCTCACGGGCGAGCGCCCTCGACGGCATCGTGCTGGCCACGTCGACCGACTCGAGCGATGACCCGCTCGCCGAGCTTGTCGCCGATGCGGGCTTCGCCGTCCGACGGGGCAGCCTCGACGACGTGCTCGCCCGATATCTCGCCGTGGTCGACGAGTTCGAGCCCGAGCACGTGGTGCGCCTCACGGGCGACAACGCCCTGACCGACCCCGACGTGATCGACACCGTGGTCGGGGCGCATCTCGGATCCGGCGCGGACTACACGTCGAACACGCTCGTCCGGTCCTATCCGAGAGGACTCGACGTCGAGGTCGTTCGCGCGCGGGCGCTCCGCACCGTCGCCGACCTCGTCTCGGAGCCCGATGAGCGCGAGCATGTCACGCTCGGCGTCTATCGCAGGCCGACCGACTTCGTGCTGCGGAACGTCGCGCAGCGCGTGGATCGGTCGGACCTGCGCTGGACCGTCGACTACGCGGCAGACCTCGAGTTCGCTCGGGCAGTCTATGCGCATCTCTATCCCTCCGATCCCGCGTTCGGCCAGGAGGACGTGCTGTCCCTCATCGATGCCAGGCCCGAGCTGAGGCGCACCGAGGCCGATGCCGCTCGCCTAGACTCGGCCCCATGACCATCGACCCCGGTGCGGAGGTGAGCCCCGACGCATCGGTCGATCCGACCGCCGTGGTGTGGGCCCACACGATGGTGCGAGAGGGCGCGGTGGTCGGTGCTCGGACGAGCATCGGACGCCAGTCCTACGTCGGCCCCGGCGTCACGATCGGCGCCGACTGCAAGATCCAGAATCACGCGCTCGTCTATGAGCCCGCTCGCGTCGCGGACGGGGTGTTCATCGGCCCCGGAGTCGTGTTCACCAACGATCGACTGCCGCGCGCGATCACGCCGACGGGCGCGCAGAAGACTGCGGCGGATTGGAGCGCGGTGGGCGTCGTCGTCGGACGAGGGGCGTCGATCGGGGCGAACGCGACGTGCGTCGCGCCCGTCGAGATCGGCGAGTGGGCGATGGTGGCGGCTGGGGCCGTCGTCACGAGAGACGTGCCCGCTCATGCGATCGTCGGCGGCGTGCCGGCTCGTCGGCTCGGCTGGGTGGGACGAAGCGGACAGCTCCTGGTCGTGGACGGCGAGCTGCTCCTCGACCCCGAGACCGGCGATCGATACCGAGAGTCGGACGACTCGCTCGTGACCGTCGGCGGCGACTCCGACCGGTGACCGACGACTACGAGGCGTTCCGGTCGCGGGTGGTCGCGGCCGATCGAGGGTTCCAGGCCGATCTCGACCCCGCGCACCTGGTCGAGATCGCGTCGCTGCTCACCGCGCTGCCCGTCGACGACGCCCCTCGCGACCGGATTCGGTACACGTTCTCCGGCTGGGCCGCGCGCGGCATCCGCATCCTGCGCCCGAGGCCGGCCGAGCGAGGATTCGGCGTGCGCGTCCGTCGCCATCCGCGAGCCGAGTTCGGACTGCGGGGCAGGCTCCTTCGCCACGGCTATCGGATCGAGGCCGTCGGCCCGGTCGACGCCGCGCCCTACTCGCCGCGCTTCGCCGACGCTCGCGGCGAGGCGGTGTCGATGACCCCGTCGAACGAGGTCGTCGCGCGTCAGCTGGCGCTCGTGTACGACGCCGACGGCGACTGCTCGGCGGATGGCCGTGCCTGCTACGTCGATTCGATCCGCGCGGCGCCGGCCCCCAGCGACGAGGACCGCGGGACCTGGCTGGCGGCGCTCGTCTGCGAGGAGCCCGAGGCGCTCTGGGATTTCGCGCAGTCCGAGCAGGGTGCGCCCTGGCGGGAGCGGCTGGTCGCCGCGCTCGACCGATCACCGGTCGACGATCGTTGGTCCGACCGCTACCGACTGACCGCGTACGGCCTCGCCATGGCGTTCCGCTCGGACCTCGAACCGCTGAGCGTGGTTCAGCCCAATCCGCCTCTCGCGCACCCCGCGGAGCCCTTGCGGCTGGCCGCGCTCGAACCGCGAGGGGTGCTGCTGGAGCCGACGGGCGCGGAGCGCGATCTGCCGGCGCCGAGCGCCGAGTGGCTCGAGATCGAGGACGCCTCCGTGCAGGACGGCGGCACGGTCACCGCGGGAGAGGCGCTCGTCGTCTACGAGGCGTCCGCCCATCCCGCTCTCGATTTCGTGTCGGGCACCTGGCTGACGACGTTCGGAAGCCGCGCGCATCCCGAGGGCGCCCTGCTGCGGCGGGCACCGGCACGGGAGGGGACGATCGCCGAGGGGATCCTGCTCGCGGGCCGAAACGACTTCAACTGGTTCCACTGGATGGTCGAGTACCTCCCCCGGGTGCTGCGTGTCCCCCCGTCTATCCCTCCCCAGGTGCCGGTCATCGTGACCGGAAGGACTCCCCCGACGGGCCTCGAGGCGCTTCGTGCGCTCACCGACCGCCCGATCCTCGAGATCGACCCCGAGGCATCGCACCGCGTCGACCTCCTCCACGTCGCCTCCCCCGTAGTCCAGGTGCTGGACACCGTGCGGGTGCCGTGGGTCGACGGCCTCGGCGTGGATCTGCCGGCGCTGGTCTCGCTGCGCGCCCGGCTCGGCGTCGACTCGTCGGGGCCCGCTCCGGAGCGCGCCCTGTTCCTGGAGCGTCGCTCGGGGCACCGCGGGATCACGAACGAGTCCGAGCTCGCACGTGCGGCGGCCGACCGCGGCCTCGAGGTCGTCGACCCCTCGGCGCTGAGCTTCTCAGAGCAGCTCGAGCTCTTCTCGTCGGCGCGGGTGGTGGTCGGTGCGAGCGGCGCGGTCATGGCGAACTACCTGCTGCTGCGTCCGGGTGCGCACGTGCTCGCGCTGACGTCGGAGCAACTGGCCGACTTCGTGCTCCCCGTTGCCCTCGCCACGGTGTCAGGCTGCTCGTTCGCCTACCTGACAGGACCGTCGACAGCGGGGCGCCGACGTGCGGCGGACCGCAACGACTGGGTGCATTCGAACTTCCGGATCGACACCCGCCGCTTCCACGTCGCGCTCGACGAACTGCTCGCCCGATAGCTCATCCTGCGGTCGGCGGCGTCGCAAGGATCGTCGCGGCCGGGCCGACGCCGGTGTCGTTCTTCGCCTGCACCCGGAACGTGAACTCCAGCCCCGGAGTCGGATTCACGAACGTATGCGTCGTCGCCGTCGACACCCCGTCATCCACGATCACCGGATTCGGGTGATACCTCGACGTGTACGAGATCACATAATCCGTCACCGCCGACGACCCCGAACTCGACGGCGCCGACCACACCAACGTCAACGCCGACCCATCATTGACCGACACCTGCAACCCCGACGGCGCCCCCGGCGCCGACCCCGACGACACCACCGGCGGCGTCGCGACCACCGTCGCCGCCTTGCCCGTGCCCGCCGCATTCTTCGCCTGCACCCGGAACGTGAACTCCAGCCCCGGAGTCGGATTCACGAACGTATGCGTCGTCGCCGTCGACACCCCGTCATCCACGATCACCGGATTCGGGTGATACCTCGACGTGTACGAGATCACATAATCCGTCACCGCCGACGACCCCGAACTCGACGGCGCCGACCACACCAACGTCAACGCCGACCCATCATTGACCGACACCTGCAACCCCGACGGCGCCCCCGGCGCCTTCGGCGCGGGAGAGGACGAAGGGATCGGCGGCGTCCCGTCGATCGTCGCGGCGGGACCCGTGCCCGAGCTGTTCACCGCCTGCACCCGGAAGGTGAACTTGAGGCCCGGAGTCGGGGTCACGAAGGTGTAGGTCGTGCTCTTCGACACGCCGTCGTTCACCACGACGGGCGTCGGATGGTATTGGGAGGTGTAGGAGATCACGTAGTCGGTGATCGCAGAGGTGCCCGTCGACACGGGGGGCGACCATGCGAGCGTGAGCGTCGCCCCGTCGTTGACGGTGACCCGCAATCCGGTCGGGGCCCCCGGCTTGGCGAGATCCTCGGTCGGCTGACCCGGGCTGATCGGCGTCGCGACGATCGAGGTCGGCGCGCCGAGCCCCGAGGCGTTCTTCGCCTGGACCGAGAACGTGAACTCGAGGCCGGGGGTGGGGCTCACGAACGTGTGCGTCCGCTTCGTCGACACCCCGTCGTCCACGATCGCCGGATTCGGGTGATACTTCGACGTGTACGAGATCACGTAGTCCGTCACCGCCGACGAGCCCTTGTCGACGGGAGCCGACCATTCGAGGGTGAGCACGGAGCCGTCGTTCACGGACACCCGCAACGAGCCCGGAGGACTCGGGGCGCCGGCCGCGGGCGGAGTGGCGACGATGGTCGCGGCGTAGCCGGGGCCGGAGCCGTTCACCGCCCGGACCTGGAACGTGAACGTGAGCCCGGGGGTCGGGTTGACGAACGTGTGCGTCGTCGCCGTCGAGACGCCGTCGTCGACCACGACCGGTGTGGGGTGGTAGATCGAGGTGTAGCTGATCTGATAGTCGGTGACGCTCGACGTGCCGGGGTCGGACGGCGACGACCAGCTGAGCGTGAGACTCCCGCCGTAGTTCTTCTCGACGTAGAGTCCCTGCGGAGCGCTCGGCGCTCCGGGGGCAGGGCCGTCCTTGAATCCGAACCAGTCCCGGTACATCCGCCAGAAGTTGCGGTTCCCGTACGCGGAGCACTCGTCGCCCAGCCCGTACAGGTTGCTCAGGGCCGCCGCGTTGGGCTGGTACGGGGTGTAGCTGTAGAGCGCAGCCGTCGCATAGTTCGCGACGTTGACCGTCGTGCCCCCGCACGCCGCATTCGGGCTGTACTGCACGTACTGCGGACCCGGCTGGCGCGCGAAGCTCGCGGCCTTGTAGGTCATGAGCTGTCGGGCGCCGTAGTAGATCTGCGTCGCGAGGCCTGCGAAGGCGGAATCGCACGGGGCCGTGTCGGGGCAGGCCATTCCCATCGCCGCGCGAAGCGCCCCCGCACTGGGAGACCTGCTCGTCACGAGGCTCTGCTCCTTCTGCAGCGTGACGAGGATGACCTTCGCGGAGATGCTGCATGCGACCTGCACGCGGTAGATCCACTGGGCCGCGGACATCGAGCCGCCCGTTACCGCCTTGCAGATGAGGTTCCCGGTCGAGCTCGACGACGCCGCGGGATAGCTCGGCGTCGTGATCGTGATGACGTTGAGGCACTGGGCATTGGAGCAGGTGCCGATCTGGGCGTTCAGGAAGGCCTGGATCTCGCTCGCCGTCATCGCCTTCGAGTCGTAGAACTCCGCATCGCTGATGATGTCGCCGGCGTCCCAGATGGTGCCGGCCTGAGCAGCCGGCGCGGTCGCGGGCGACACGGCGACGAGCCCGGCGAGCACCACACCGAGCGCGCAGAGCATCGCCTTCCAGCGCACGACAACCTCCCAGCAGACCGTCCGATACCCCGGGATTGTATGTTCTGGAGTCGAGGAGAGCCGGGAACCGCGCCGCGTGGGGCTGATCGGGCCCGTCCGTCAGTCGCGCAGGGCCCGGAGCAGCCGCCGGCGCTCCTCGGCGCTCACGGGCCCGAGGTCGGGATCCCCGGGGACGGGCCCGAGTCGGCGCAGCACCGTCTCGTCCGCGCGATCGAGGAACGCGTCCCTCACGATCCGGAGCTCGGTCTCGTACCGCGACCGTCTCGCGTCCTCCGCCCCCGTGTACTCGCGCGAGAGGTTGGTCCCGTGCTTGCGGTACTCGACGAGCGGCTCGGGCTCGTGCTGGAAGCGCCCCCTGGCCGCCAGCTCGAGCCACAGCGCGTAGTCCTGCAGGAGGTCGATGCCGGCCGGGAACCCGCCCGCCGCCAGATAGTCGGCTCTTCGCACCGCGACCGATGGCGCGCAGATGCAGTTCCCGACCTCGTAGAGGAACGCGATCGGGTCGCCGTCCGACGCGCCCGCGCCGAACTCCGCAGCCGCGTCGTCGGGCAGGATCGCCCCATTGGCGTCGATGACGATCGGGAGGCTGTGGACGAGCGAGACCGCGGGATCCTCGAGAGCTAGCGCCGAACGGGCGCCTCGCAGCGGGAGCGACCGGTCGTCGCCCCCCTGGATGAGGATCACGTCGGCGGAGACCGCTTGGACCGCCTCGTTGTACGTCTCCGAGACCCCGACCGCCTCTCGGTGCTCGATCAGCTCGAAGTCGAGCGATCGGGCGAGATCGCGAAGAAGCTCGCGGGAGCCGTCGGAGGAGCCGTCATCCACCACCACGAGCTCGTCGACCTCGGGCCGCAGGCTGAGCACCGACTCGCGCGCGTACCGGACCTGGTTGTGGACCGCGATGACTCCCGCGATCTGAGACGTCAACCCGCACCTCCGACGAGGCGGAGGGACTGCGCTCGCACAGTCGCCTGCCGCCCGTGAGGGAGCGTCTCGATCCCCGCGACGCGCAGGATCTCCTCCTGCTCGCGGGACACGGGGGCGGCCAGATCGCCGGCGCCGAGCTCCGAGGCGAGCCCTGCGAGCCCGTCGGGGCCCAGCTCGACCGCGCAGAACGCCAGCGTCCGGCATTCCCGGACTTCGCGGACATCGAGCGCGACGATGTGCCCGGGGCTGCGCAGGGCGGTGCCGTCGGGGCTCTCGACCATCCGACCGACGCTCGCGATCTCGCCCGCGGCGTCCGCGATGAAATAGCCCGGGATGACGCGGTAGGCACCCGGACCGCGGCCCGTCGAACCGTTCCGCCGCCAAGCGGAGACGCCCGTCATGCGCGCGAGGGCGGGTCGACGCACGCCGAGCACGCCGATGGCGAGCGCGACCGGATCGCGCGCGTCGGCGAGATCGATGAGTCCCAGTCTGCTGCGGACCCAGGGATCGACCGGATAGTCGCGAAGGACCTGCAGGAGCGGAGGCGTGCGCCCGTCCCACGGGCCCTCGTCGCGGAACCGCGCGGCATCGATGTACGGACTCGGATCCGCGTCCCAGAACGACGCGTCGACGAGATATCGGTCCAGGGCGTCGGCGCTCCTGACCCCGGGCATCTGCCGGGCCAGATGCTCCGGGTCGATAAAGGGATGCGGGCGACGTCCCTCGTTCCGCCCGAGCAGCTGGTAGTGAGACCACGGGTCGACGGCGCTCGTCGCGACATCCGGATAGGCGGCCCGGTAGAAGGCGGAGGAGAAGAGCGGATGCTCCTGCCCTCGTCGAGCACGTCGGAGCAGCGTGGCGATGACACCGCGGCCGGCCGGGCCGGCGACCATGAACCCGTCAGGGAATCGGCCGAGGCCGTGGCGGCGCAGGATCCGCCGCAGGGCACCGCGATCGACGAACGGCCGGGTATCGGCGAGCGAGCCCCTCAACTCGTCGAGGCACCCCTGCACCTCGGCGCGGCCGTCGTCCATCGATCGCTCACCCGCGTCCGTGCGCCAGGAGCCGGCGCAGGTACTCCCCATATCCGCTCTTCACCAGCGGGGCCGCGAGCGCCGCGAGCTGCGCGTCGTCGATCCATCCGGCGCGCCAGGCGACCTCCTCGATGCAGCCGATCTTCGTCCCCTGCCGCGCCTCGATGACGCGCACGTACTCGGACGCCTGCATCATCGAGTCGAAGGTGCCGGTGTCGAGCCACGCGGTTCCGCGCTCGAGCACGGTGACCTGGAGCCTGCCCTCCGAGAGGTAGTGCTCGTTGACGCTCGAGATCTCCAGCTCGCCGCGCGCGCTCGGGCTGATGGACTTCGCGACCTCCACCACCGAGTTGTCGTAGAAGTAGAGCCCGGGCACCGCGAAGTCCGACTTCGGACTGGACGGCTTCTCCTCGATCGAGATCGCCCTGCCCGCCTCGTCGAACTCCACGACGCCGTAGGCCGTCGGATCCGCGACCTGGTAGGCGAAGATCCGCCCGCCGTCGACCGTCTGGTTCGCTCGCAGCGACGAGCCGAGTCCCCCTCCGTGGAAGATGTTGTCGCCGAGGACGAGCCCCACCGAGTCCTCGCCGATGAACTCCTCGCCGATCAGGAACGCCTGGGCCAGCCCGTCCGGCGACGGCTGCACCGCGTACTCGATCCGCATGCCGAGGTCGGAGCCGTCGCCGAGCAGCGCTCGGAACTGCGAGTCGTATTCGGGGGTCGTGATCACGAGGATCTCCCTGATGCCGGCGAGCATGAGCGTCGACAGCGGGTAGTAGACCATGGGCTTGTCGTAGATCGGCATCAGCTGCTTCGAGATGCCGCGGGTGATCGGCCACAGCCTCGTGCCGCTCCCGCCCGCGAGGACGATGCCCTTCACGCCGTCGCTCCGTCCAGCTCCCGATAGAGCGCCAGGGACGCCTCCCAGCTCGGGAGCAGGCCCCGTGCGGCGGCGTCCGCGAGGGACGGAGCCTCCAGATCCTTCGGCGACAGTCGCAGCTCATCCGCGGCGAATGGCAGATCGAGCGCGATCTCGGGATCGAGCGGGGTCACCCCGTGCTCGCCCGAGGGGTTGTAGACCTCGGAGACCATGTAGACGACCGTGGACAGGTCCTCGAGGGCGACGAATGCGTGGCCGAGCCCTTCGGCCAGGTAGATCGCACGGCGGTCGACCGTGTCGAGCAGGACGCTGTCCCATCGCCCGAAGGTCGGCGATCCGACTCGCAGGTCGACGACGTAGTCGATGACCGCGCCGTGCGCCGCGGTCACGTACTTCGCCTGGCTCGGCGGCACGTCGGCGTAGTGGATGCCGCGGACGACGCCGCGCGCGGACACCGACATGTTCGCCTGCCGGAGGTCGAGCGAGTGCCCCACCGCCTCGGCGAGGCGCTCGTGACGGTAGAGCTCGAGGAAGACGCCCCGGTCATCGGCCCACGGGACTGGTGTCACCTCGAAGGCGCCGGGCACCGCGAGCGGACGGATCTGCACCCCAGAAACCCTACCGGTCGCCGAGACCGAGCGATCCCTGGTAGTCGGCGATGACGTCCCCGACGGCGCCGACCGTCCGCAGATCGCCCTTCTCGATCCACGCGGCCCGGTCGCACAGCTTGGAGATCATGTCCATCGAGTGGCTGACGACGATGACCGTGCGCCCGTCGCGGTGCAGCTCCTGGAACTTGTCCACGCACTGCGCCTGGAACTCGGCGTCGCCGACCGCGAGCACCTCGTCGACGACGAGGATGTCCGGCATGACATGGATCGCGATCGAGAACCCGAGCCTCACGTACATTCCCGACGAGTAGTTCTTGACCGGCTGGTCGATGAACTGCTCGACACCCGAGAACGCGACGATCTCGTCGTACTTGGCCGTGATCTCCTTCCTGGACATGCCGAGGATCGACCCGTTGAGGAAGATGTTCTCGCGACCGGAGAGCTCGCTGTGGAATCCTGAGCCGACCTCGAGCATCGCCGCCATCCGGCCCGAGTAGGAGATCCGCCCCTCGGTCGGCGCATAGATCTTCGCGAGGCACTTGAGGAGGGTCGACTTGCCGGAGCCGTTGCTGCCGATGAGCGCGAAGGTGGAGCCCTGGGGCACCTCGAAGCTGATGTCCCGCAGCGCCCAGAAGTCCTCGTGCCGGGAGCGTCGTCGACGCATGATCGCGGACTTCAGCGTCTGGTTGCGCTCGTGATAGAGCCGGAAGCGCTTGCTCACCCGGTCGACGACGACGGCAGCGGGCATCAGAGGGCCTCCGCCAGGTTCCGGTCCGCCCTGCGGAACGCGAGCATGCCGAGCGCGATCGCGACGACGGCCCACGCCGCGCACATGCCGAAGGCCATCGGGTCGGGCCAGTCGGCGTCGTAGAGCAATGAACGGAAGACCTCGGTGAACGGCACCATCGGGTTCGCCCAGTAGATCCCCTCCAAGGTGATCGGAGTGCCGAGGACCGGGCCGATGCGATCCGACAGATCGCGCACCATGGTCAGCGGATAGATGATCGGCGAGAGATACATCCACAGCTGCAGCAGCAGGGTGAGCAGGTGCTGCGTGTCCCGGAAGTGCACGTTCGCGATGGACATCAGCAGCGCGACGCCCGCGGTGAAGAGCGCCATGAGCACCATCGCGACGAGGACGAGCGGGAGCCACGGCAGCACGAAGGCCCCCGCGACCGACAGGGCGATCGCGAGCACCGCCATCTCGAATATCCAGGTGTAGAACCCCGAGGCGACGACCGAGAGCGGCAGCACGAGACGAGGGAAGTACACCTTCTGGATGAGCGGCGCGTTGTCGACGATCGACCCGGTCCCGATGCTCAGGACGTTCGAGAAGAAGATCCACGGCAGGAGTCCGCACAGGAGCCAGAGCGGGAAGACGTCGAGGCCGCTGGGATCCCCCGGCGGCGGGGTCACCCGGAAGATGAACGCGAAGACGAAGGTGTAGATGAGCATCAGCACCAGCGGGTTGACGAGCGACCACAACTGGCCGAACACCGTCCTGCGGTACTTCCCCTTGATCTCGCGGATGGTCAGGTTCGCGAGCAGCTCACGCGCCCCAACCACATCCCTGATGTAGCCCATCCGCCCTCGACATCCGGCGCGCCGGGATGCGCGCGCCCACCAGCATATGCGGGTGCCGATGCCGATGCCCTGACCGTCCGGCGAGTGCCCGCGGATCGAGCCGGGTACCATCGTCCCTCGTGAGGATCCTCGTCACCGGCGGAGCCGGATTCATCGGCTCGAACTTCGTGCGACGGATTCTCGAGGACGTCTATCCCGGCCTCGAGGGCGCCGACGTCGTCGTCTACGACGCGCTGACGTACTCCGGCAACCTCGCCAACCTCGAGCCGGTCGCGGGGAGCGGGCGATACTCGTTCGTCCACGGCGACATCCGCGACACCGCGCTCCTGGACTCGACGCTGCCCGGCGTCGACGCGATCGTCCACTTCGCCGCCGAGTCGCATGTCGATCGATCCGTGCGAGACGCGAGCGCGTTCGTCGAGACGAACGTCCTCGGGACGCAGCGACTCCTCGACGCCGCGCTGCGAGCGGGGGTCCCGCGATTCGTGCACGTGTCCACCGACGAGGTGTACGGCTCGATCGAGGCCGGGAGCTGGACGGAGGACTGGCCCCTCCTGCCGAACTCGCCTTATTCCGCCTCGAAGGCGTCGAGCGATCTCCTCGTGCGCGCCTACCACCGCACGCACGGGCTCGACGCCTCGATCACCCGATGCTCGAATAACTACGGCCCGTACCACTTCCCGGAGAAGGTCATCCCGCTGTTCGTCACGAACCTGATCGACGGCCTGCCCGTCCCGCTCTACGGGGACGGCCGTAACGTCCGCGACTGGCTCCATGTCGACGATCACACCCGCGGCATCGCGCTGGTCGTCACCGGCGGCCGGCCCGGCGAGATCTACAACATCGGCGGCGGGACGGAGCTCTCGAACCGGGACCTCACGCAGCTCCTCCTCGACGCGACCGGACGCGACTGGTCGTCCGTCGAGCAGGTGCCGGATCGTCTCGGCCACGACCTGCGCTACAGCGTCGACATCGGCAAGATCCGCGCCGAGCTCGGCTACGAGCCCCGGGTGCCCTTCGAGCAGGGCCTCGCCGACGTCGTGCAGTGGTATCGGGACCGGCGCGACTGGTGGGAGCCGCTCAAGGCACGCGCCGCCCTATGAGTCCGCGCGACCGCGAGACGCGGGACGACGGGACCATCGCGGTCGTCGGCGCGGGCGGCATGCTCGGCCACGACCTCATGGAGGTGCTCGGACCCCGGGCGACCGGCTTCGTCCGCGCCGACCTCGACGTCACCGACCCCGCGGCGGCCCTGTCGTGTCTCGAGGGCTTCGACGTGATCGTGAACGCGACGGCATGGAACCGCGTCGACGACGCGGAGACCATGCGCGACGACGCCTACGCGGTCAACTCCGACGGTCCGGCCAACCTCGCGGCCGCTGCCGCCCGCAACGGCGCTCGACTCGTCCACGTCTCCACCGACTACGTGTTCCCCGGCGACGCCGCGCAGCCGTATCCCGAGGACGCACCGACGGCGCCCGTCTCAGTCTACGGCGCGTCGAAGGCCGACGGCGAGCGCCGCGTGCGCGAGGCCCTGCCGAGCGCCTCGGCGATCGTCCGGACGGCCTGGCTCTATGGGCGGCATGGACCCAGCTTCGCGAGGACGATGCTCCGCCTGGCGGACGAGCGGGACACGGTCTCGGTGGTGGACGATCAGATCGGCCAGCCGACGTGGACTCGCGACCTCGCCGTTCAGATCGCGCGTCTGATCAACGCGGGCACACCGAGCGGGGTGTACCACGGCACCAACGCGGGCCGCACGAGCTGGTACGGCTTCGCGCGCGAGATCTACCGGCTCGCCGGTCTCGATCCCGAGCGGATCCGCCCGACGGACAGCACGACGTTCGCGAGGCCGGCGCCCCGGCCCGCCTGGTCGGTGCTCGGGCACGACGCCTGGGCGCGGGTCGGCATCGAGCCGATGCGCGCCTGGCAGGAGGCGATCGCCGAGGCCTGGGCGGTCGGCATCTTCGGACCGGGCTGAGCGCCCCTCGATATCCTCGACCAGTGAGCGCCTCCGTGGTCGAGCCCCCCGACCTGCCGAGCGTCGTCGTGCTGCTGGCGACCTACAACGGCGTCGCGTTCCTCCGCGAGCAGATCGAGACGATCCTGGGCCAGGAGGGCGTCGCGGTGCGGATCGTCGTCAGCGACGACGGATCCGGCGACGGCACGGCGGAGCTCGTCGCGGAGCTCGCGCGCCGGGAGCCGAGGATCTCAATGCTCCCGCCCACGCGCTCGGGCGGATCGGCGGCGAACTTCTACCGCCTCCTGCGGGACGCGACGTCCTCGCCGGGCGAGCTCGTCGCGTTCGCCGACCAGGACGACGTCTGGCTGCCCCGGAAGCTCGCGACGCAGATCGAGCTGATGAGCCTGCATGAGGCCGAGGTCGTGTCGGGGAGCGTGATGGCGTTCGACGCCGACGGCCGCGAACATCTCGTCAGGAAGGACTACCCGCAGCGGCGCTTCGACTGGCTCACGGAGAGCCCGGGGCCCGGCTGCTCGTTCCTCATGACGCCGCGGTTCGTCGAGCTCGTGCGACGCGTGCTCGACGAGGTGCCGGTAGCGAGGACGGCCGAGTTCCACGACTCGCTGCTCTATGCGATCGGCCGGGCCCATGGGTCGCGTTGGCACATCGGCGGCGAGCCGCTCGTCCGCTACCGTCAGCACGCGACGAACGTGCTCGGCGCGAACCAGGGCGCGCGCGGCGCCGCCGCCCGGTTCGCGATGATCCGCTCGAAGTGGCATCGAGGGCAGGCGATCATCCACGCCGAGGTCGGTCGCGCGGTCGCTGACCAGGCCGCCCGGGGCGAGCTCCAACGCCTTCTGGTGCTGCTGCGATCGCGCCGGCTGCGCGATTGCTGGCGGCTCGCTCGACTCGCCCCCCAGCTGCGACGACGTCCGCGCGACCGATTCCTCATCGGCTGGGTGATCCGCCTGGGACTCTGGTGAGCCGGGGCTCTGGGTGATCCGGGACCCGGTGAGACCGGCTACCGAGGAGGCTCGGTCGGCTCGGGCGTCGGCTTCACCCGGGTCGAATCGACCAGCGAGTGGATGTACCCGTAGTCCGGAGCGGCCGGATCGACGTTCGGCGGTGTCAGCTCGACCTTGACGACGTCGAGGTCTCGACCCTTCATCGCGAGATCGATGAGTGTCGGCAGCAGATCGCGTGGGATGTCGGTGCGGACGGCCTCGGAGCCCGCCGCGGCGATCTCGTCGAAGCGCGCGAGCACGGTGAGCGGGTCGAACTGCCGCAGGATCGCCTCCTGGACCTCCCGCTGTCGGATCATCCGGTCGTAGTCGGATGTCGTGTAGCGGCTGCGCGCGTACCAGAGCGCGTCATGCCCGTCGAGCACCTGGACACCGGGCTCGAGCCAGTAGCTCGCAGGCACGATGTTCTCCCCGTCGGCCCACTCGCCGCCCACCGGCAGCCGCTCCTGCACGTTGATCGTCACGCCGCCGAGCGCGTCGATGAGCTGCAGGAAGCCCTGCATGTCGATCATCACGTAGTACTGGATGGGGATGCCGAGCGCCCCGGAGGCCGCGTCGATCATGCCCTCGATGCCGGGACTCGAGCCGTGGGACGCGGCGCAGGGGTAGAAGTCGGGGTGGTCGAACTCGATCTCGGAGTAGATTGAGTTGAGCTGGCCGTCGTAGGCCTCGGGGTAGAGGCCATGCATCGACAGCTCGGCCGGCGTCGCGCACTCCCCTGACGACGTCCCGCCCTCGGCTTCGGAGTCCGGCGCGTCGCGGGAGGCAGCGAACGCGACGTTGCGCAGATCCCGCGGCAGCCCGTAGGTCGTGATCTGCCCCGTCGCCGCCTCGATGCTCACGACGCTCGTCGAGTCGGGGCGCAGCCCGTCGCGATCCTCGCCGGAGTCCGCGCCGATGAGCAGGATGTTGTAGTAGCCGTCGACGGGCGGGCGCACCTCGGTGCCGGCGAGCACCGCGAGGCCGGTGTTGAGCGACGCCGTGCGGGTGACGGCGAATGCGCCGCCGCCGCCGAAGAGCGCGATGAGCAGGGCGACGGCGCCCGCGACCCCGACCCGGGCGCCGGTCCCCAGCCGGACGAGGCGGGTCAGCCGCAGTGTGTCGAGGGTCAGGACGATCCAGAGGACGACGTAGAACGCGACGACGACCTGCACGATGACGAGCACGGCCGGCTGCGTGATGAACCCAATGAATGCGCTCTGGTTCGCGAGCAGGAAGACGATGGTGACGACGAGGAGGACCCAGCCGACGATCGTCATCGCGAGTCCGAATCGGCCGAGCCGACGGTTGCCGGCGAGCACCTGGGCGGAGCCGGGGATGAGGAAGTTCATGACGACGAGCCACCAGGCGCGGCGATCCATGACGCCCTGCGAGTCGACGTCCGGGTAGCGCACGGGCAGCGCGACGCGGTCCGCGAGCGAGGCGCCGCGGTCGGGCGCGCCGTAGGGCGGGCGGGCGCTCACAGCGACTCCGTCAGCGCCCGATTCTTCTCCTCGACGAGCGCCGCGAGGTCCGCGGCGTGCGCCGCGAGCTTCGCGGCGAGGCCCGCGTCATGCGTGCCGAGGATCCGGGCGGCGAGGAGTCCGGCGTTGCGCGCACCGCCGATCGCGACGGTCGCGACGGGGATGCCCGCGGGCATCTGGACGATCGACAGCAGCGAGTCGAGGCCGTCGAGGGTCTTGAGCGCGACCGGGACGCCGATGACGGGGAGGGTCGTGACGGAGGCGAGCATGCCGGGCAGGTGTGCGGCGCCGCCCGCGCCCGCGATGATGACCTGGTAGCCGGCTGCCGCAGCGCCCTTGCCGAACGCGATCATCTTGTCCGGCGTCCGATGCGCCGAGACGACCTCGACGTGATGCGGGATGCCGAACTCGCGGAGCGCCTCCGCGGCGGCGGACATCGTCGCCCAGTCCGAGTCGGACCCCATGACGACGGCGACGATCGCGTTCTCGGTCACGCGAGCACGCTACCCGCGTGACCCTTGGAACACGCCGCGACCCTCCGCGACACCACCGTTTTTCAGGAGTGTGCGGGGGTCGGCGTGCGCATTGCACGCGAACCCCGCCGCACTCCTGAAAAGCGTCAGAAGAACGCGGCGGCGGCGCGGGCGCAGAACGCGACGTCGTCGAGATCGTCGCCGAAGGCCGTGACATGGCCGATCTTGCGACCGGGGCGCGGCTCCTTGCCGTAGAGGTGGACCGCCACAGCCGGCTGATCGGCCAGGGCGAGCCGGCGGCCGCGGTCGAGGTCGCCGTCCGCGGGGCCGCCGAGCAGGTTGACCATGACGGTCCAGGGCGCGCGAATGTCCGTCGCGCCGAGCGGCAGGTCGAGGACCGCACGCAGGTGCTGCTCGAACTGATCGGTCACGGCGCCGTCGATCGACCAGTGACCCGAGTTGTGCGGGCGCATCGCGAGCTCGTTGACGAGGATGCGCTCGTCGTCCGTCTCGAACAGCTCGACCGCGAGCATGCCCGTGACGTCGAGCCCCTCCGCGATCCCGACCGCGACCCGAGCCGCCGCCTGCGCGACGCGCCCCGCCCGCGGCGCCGGCGCGATGACCTCGGCGCACACGCCGTCGCGCTGCTCCGACTCGACGAGCGGGTACACAGCGTGCTGCCCCGACGGCCGCCTGGCCACCTGCTGCGCGAGCTCGCGGACGAAGCCGACCCGCTCTTCAGCCAGCAGCGGCGCGCCCGCCTGGAGCCAGTCGCTCGCATCCGCTGCCGAGCGCACGACGCGCACGCCCTTGCCGTCGTATCCGCCGCGCGGCGTCTTCACGATCGCGGCCCCGCCGTGCTCCGCAATGAACGCGTCGAGCTCCCCCGCCGTCGACACGGCCGCCCAGTCCGGCTGCGGCGCGCCGAGCTCATCGAGGCGGGCGCGCATCTCGAGCTTGTCCTGCGCGTAGCGCAGCGCCGAGGGGCCGGGCCGCACCGCCGCACCGGCGTCGACGAGCGCCGCGAGGACCGGCTGCGGCACGTGCTCGTGATCGAACGTCACGACGTCGACCTCACGCGCGAAGTCGAGCACCGTCGCCGCGTCGCGATAGTCGCCGACCGCGGTCGCGGCGAGCGCGGCCGAGGAGCCGGGCGCCTCCGCGAGGACGCGCAGCTCGATCCCGAGCCGGACCGCCGCGGGGATCATCATCCTGGCGAGCTGACCGCCCCCGATGACACCGACGCGCGCGACCACCGCACCACCCTACGACGTCCAGGAAGCCTTAGGACTCGTCGATAGACTCGGCGGACCGCAGGGTGGGTGACCGAGAGAGTCCCGGGGTTAGAGTGCGCGCATTCCTCGACCGCATGGCCGTCGCGGTGAACGCCATCTTCGGACGGCTCCCGGGCCCGCTGCGGACCATCGCGCGGCAGTTCACACAGGTCGGCATCATCGGCCTCGTGGGCCTCGTCATCGACGTCGGGATCTTCAACCTGCTGCGCTGGCTCATCCCGGAGTGGGGCCCGATCTGGCCGAAGCTCATCTCGACGACCCTCGCGATCATCGCGAACTGGATCGGCAACCGCTACTGGACCTTCCGCGACGAGCGCCGCCGCGAGGTCGTGCGCGAGGGGGCCGAGTTCGTCCTCGTCAGCGCGCTCGGCGCGCTCATCCCGCTGCTGTGCCTGTGGGTGTCGCACTACCTGCTGGGGCACACCTCTCAGCTCGCCGACAACATCTCGGCGAACGTCATCGGGCTCATCCTCGGGACGCTGTTCCGGTTCACGTTCTACCGACTGTGGGTCTTCCACCCCGACCGCGGCACCCCGCTCGCCGATCGCCGCGACGAGTCCGCCCGCGAGCTCACACCCGCGGCTGCTCTCCCGAGTTCGCCCGGCGATGCTCCCGATCCGCTCGCTGCTCCTCCACCAGATCGGTGATCGCCGCCTGCACGAGCGCGGGTGTGCGCACGGCGCGCAGCACGGCCGAGTGGCCGCCGCCCATCTCGAGGACGACGTCGCCACTGCCCGCGAACGCCTGAGCGGGCGAGCGCCGCATCGCGACCTCGACGACGCGGGCGTGCAGGATCTCGCGGCGGCGGCGCACGACCATCCCGTCGCGCAGGATCGTCCGCCGGGTCGTCACGGTGTAGCGGCGCGACGCCCAGAACCACAGCGGCACGATGAAGCCGAACACGACGACGAGCGCGGCGCCCCCGCCGACCGCCCAGCGCTGCCACGGCTCGGTGAGCCGCAGTCCGAAGAACGCGAGCGCCGAGACGGCCGCGATGAGCAGGATCGTCGGCAGCACGAGCGACCCGATACTCGGCCGCAGCTCCGCGACGACCATCTCAGGGTCACGCTCAGGCAGCGTCACACCTCATTGATAGCGCAGGTGGGTGACATCGCCCGCCAGAATCGCGGTGGGGTGCTCCGACCCGTCGACGCGGAGGCTGAGCGATCCGTCGGGGCCGATGCCGAGCGCCGTCCCGGCGATCCTCGTCCCGCCGGGCAGCTGCACCGAGACCCGTTCGCCGAGCGTCCCGCACGCGGCCTCCAGCTCGGCGCGGATGCCGCTCGCGTCGATGTCGCCCCGAGCGGCCTCGAATCGCTCGACGAGGTCCGCGAGTCGTGCAAGGAACCCGGTCAGAACGCGATCCGCAAGCTCCCGGGGCTCCGCCTGCTCCCCCGATTCGATCGCGAGCGACGTCGCCGTCGGCACGGGCAGCTGGGCTTGCGTCATCGCCGTGTTGATGCCAGCGCCGACGACGACGGCGCCCGTGCGGGGCTCGACCTCGGCGAGCACGCCGACGATCTTGCGACCGGCGACGAGCACGTCGTTCGGCCACTTGACGGACACCGGCCGGCCGGGCAGGAGGGCGGCGACCGAATCCCGCGCGGCGAGCCCCGCGAGGAGCGTCAGCAGCCCGAGCCGGTCGGGCGGGATCGACTCGGGGCGCACGAGCACCGAGACGGCGAGGGCCGCGCCGGGAGCGGCGGACCAGGTGCGGCCGAGCCGCCCGCGGCCGCTCGTCTGATCGAGCGTCGCGAGGACCGTGAAGTGCGGCTGCGGGGCGATCCGTTCGCGGCGCACGAGCTCGACGTTCGTCGACTCGACGCGCTCGATCCACTCCACGGGGGTCGTCACGCGCCGAGCGTACTGGGTTGCGGTGCGACGATCGCTATCGTGGACGCCATGACTGAGGACCGGGCGCCCGACCTGACGACGACCGCGGGCCGCATCGCGGACCTCAAGGCGCGCTACCACGAGGCCGTCACGGCGCCCGGCGAGGCCGCGATCGCCAAGCAGCATGCGAAGGGGAAGCAGACGGCGCGCGAGCGCATCGCGGGCCTCCTCGACCACGGCTCCTTCGTCGAGCTCGACGAGTTCGTGCGTCACCGCACGACCGCGTTCGGCATGGACAAGTCCAGGCCCTACGGCGACGCGGTCGTGACCGGCGTCGGCACGATCCACGGCCGCCAGGTCGCCGTCTACAGCCAGGACTTCACGATCTTCGGCGGCTCGCTCGGCGAGGTCGCCGGCGAGAAGATCGTCAAGGTCATGGATCACGCGCTGAAGACCGGCGTGCCGATCATCGGCCTCCTCGACTCGGGCGGCGCGCGCATCCAGGAGGGCGTCGTCGCACTCGGCAAGTACGGCGAGATCTTCCGACGCAACACGGCGGCCTCCGGCGTCATCCCGCAGATCTCCGTCATCATGGGCCCGGCCGCGGGCGGCGCGGTCTACTCCCCCGCCCTCACCGACTTCGTCGTCATGGTCGACAAGACCTCGCAGATGTTCGTGACCGGTCCCGACGTCATCAAGACGGTCACCGGCGAGGACGTCACGATGGAGGACCTCGGCGGCGCGCTGACCCACAACAAGACCTCGGGCGTCGCGCACTACCTCGCCGCCGACGAGGACGACGCGCTCGACTACGTGCGCGCGCTCATCGCGTTCCTCCCCGACAACAACTTCACCGACCCGCCCGTCTACGACGCGGCCGTCGACCTCGAGATTACGGACGCCGATCGCCGGCTCAACACGCTCGTCCCTGACTCCCCGAACCAGCCGTACGACATCCTCACGGTCATCGAGCACGTCGTCGACGACGGCGACTTCCTCGAGATCCAGCCGCTCTACTCGCCGAACGTCATCATCGGCTTCGGCCGCATCGAGGGCCGCACGGTCGGCGTCATCGCGAACCAGCCGAACGTCATGGCGGGCACGCTCAACATCGCCGCGGGCGAGAAGGCGGCCCGGTTCCTGCGATTCTGCGACGCGTTCTCGATCCCGATCCTCACCCTCGTCGACACGCCCGGCTTCCTCCCCGGCACCGACCAGGAGTGGACGGGGATCATCCGGCGCGGCGCGAAGCTCCTCTACGCGTATGCCGAGGCGACAGTCCCGCTCGTGACGGTCATCACCCGCAAGGCATACGGCGGCGCCTACATCGTCATGGGCTCGAAGCAGATGGGCGCCGACCTCAACTACGCGTGGCCGACCGCGGAGATCGCGGTCATGGGCGGTCAGGGCGCCGTCAACATCCTCTACCGCGGCGAGCTGAAGCGCGCCGAGGAGACGGGCGAGGACGTGAGCGCCGTGCGCACGAAGCTCGCGAACGAGTACACCTATGAGGTCGCCTCGCCGTTCCTCGCCGCCGAGCGCGGCGAGCTCGACGGCGTCATCGAGCCGGCCGCGACGCGCGTCGTCGTGACGAAGGCGTTCCGCGCCCTGCGCACGAAGCGCGCCGCCGAGCCGCCGAAGAAGCACGGGAACATCCCCCTGTGACCGAGACCCCCGACCTGCGCATCCTCACCCCGGGACTGACCCCCGAGGAGATCGCCGCCGTGACGAGCGTCGTCACGGCGATGCTCGAGGAGCAGCGCGGGGAGGCAGAACGCCATTCCGAGCGTCCCGAGCCGCGCTGGCGCCGCGCGATCGAGCGCTTCGGGGACCGCTCGCGGGGCGCGGGAGCGTGGCGCAACTCGGCACGCTGAGCCTGGTGAAGCCCTGCGGGCGTGGGTTAGCATGAACGAGCGCGTCGTCGTTCGGCGTGCGCAGCGTCCATCGCCCGACCCCTGTTGATCGCGGGTCTGCGGCATGGGGGCGGATCAGGCCGATATTCGGGTTGTCGTTCTGATCCGGTAGAGGGATGGCCGGGCGGCTCTCGCCCGGCCATCCCCATCTCCGGCCCTCAGCCCTGGACGAACGTCGCGACCGCCTCGAGATGATGCGTGTGCGGGAATAGGTCATATGCCGCGAGCCGACTGAGTCGGTAGCCGGCGGCCTGCAGCGTCCTGGTGTCCCGGGCGAGCGCGACGGGGTCGCACGCGACGTAGACGAGCTGGGCCGCACCGAGCCCGGCGATCCCGCGGGCGACCTCGATACCCGCGCCGGAGCGCGGCGGATCGAGCACGATCGTCGCCCCCTCGTATCCGCCCCCCGAGCGAGCGTCCTCTGCGCGGCCTCCTGAGTGAGCATCCCTCCCGCGGCTCCCTGAGCGAGCGGAGCGAGTCGAAGGGCCCGCCCCCCGCACCCACCGGTCGACCCTGCCGACGGTCGCGATCGCGTTCTCGTAGTCCGCAAGATTCTCTGCCGCATGCGCCGACGCGCGCACATCGGACTCGACCGTCTCGACCCGGGTCGAGGGACCGCCGAGGTCACCGAGCGCGGAGGCGAGGAGGCCGACGCCGCCGTAGAGGTCGAGGTTGTGCGCGTCGGGATCGAATCGCTCGGTGTCCACGGCGTCGCACACCGCGGCGACGAGCACCTCGGGCGCAGCACGATGCACCTGCCAGAAGCCGGTGTCGTCGACCCGGAAGGTCCGCCCGCCGACCCACTCCTCGATGACGCTCGGCTTCTGGTCCCCGATCACGAGCCGCACGCCCTCGGCTCCCCGACCGACCGCACCCTCGGCTCCCCGACCGACCGAAGGGAGTCGAAGGGCCGACGCGATCACCGAGACCGTCTCCCCCGCCGCGAACTCCTGCGCGAGCACCGACTCGATGCCGGGCGCGGCGAGCGGCAGCGATCCGACCGGCACGACGCGATGCGAGCGCGCCGCGAACTGTCCGGGGCGCCCGTCTGGCCCGACGCTGAGGCGCACCCGCGTGCGCCAGCCGAGTCCGTTCGCGGCGTCGTCGCCCGGCGCGGGCTGCACGAGGCCGTCCCCCGCGCCGCTGACCCGGCCCGCGGCGTCGCGCAGCGCCCCGTCGTCGACGCCGCCGAATCGGCGCAGCGCGTCGAGCAGCACCTCGGCCTTGAGGGCGCGCTGTCGCGCGAGTGCGATGTGCCCGAACTCGGCGCCGCCGACGCGGTCCGCGGGATCGCGTTCTATCGACGCCTCCGGCCAGACGTGCGCGACGCGGTCGGGCGAGGGCTTAAGGACCTGCAGCGCGACGGCGCGGGCGAACGACTTCTTCGTCTCGATCACGAGGGCCAGGACGCGCTCGCCGGGGATCGCGTCGGCGACGAAGACGACGCGGCCGTCGGCGTCGCGGGCCACCCCGACGCCGCCGTGCGCGATGCCGGTAACGTCGAGTTCGATCCGCGCACCGTCCGCATCCGCCGAGACCACGCCACCAGCCTAGGAGTCCGTCATGCGCCTCACGCTCGCCTCCACGTCGCCGTCGCGGCTCGGGCTGCTGCGGATGGCCGGCATCGAGCCGGTCGTCGTCGCGCCCGAGGTCGATGAGGAGGCCGTCGCCGCGGCGGCGGGCGTCGACGGCGACCCGCGTGCGCTCGTCGAACTCCTCGCGAACGCGAAGGCCGACGCGGTCCACCGCGCCCTCGGCGCGGGCAGCGAGTCGACGGGCTCGGCGATCGACGCGGGTCTGATCCTCGGCTGCGACTCCGTCTTCGAGCAGGGCGGCACGATCTACGGCAAGCCCCACCACGCGGTCGTCGCGACCGCGCGCTGGCGGCAGATGCGGGGCGGGGTCGGGGTGCTGCACACCGGCCACTGCCTCATCGATGCGGTGTCCGGTGAGCGCCGCACCTCGGTCGTCTCGACCGAGGTCGAGTTCGCCGACGTCTCGGACGAGGAGATCGACTGGTACGTCGCGACGGGCGAACCGCTCCCGGTCGCGGGCGCATTCACGCTCGAGGGCCTCGCGGCGCCGTTCGTCACCCGCATCGACGGCGACCCCCATTCGGTCGTCGGCCTCTCCCTCGCCTCCCTGCGCACCCTCGCCCTCTCCCTCGGCACCCCCTGGCCCGCCCTCATCTCACCCGCCTGACCACGTCCTGCTTGTCGAGGGTCCACAGGGTCGGCAGCGCGAGATTGTGGGGCTGTGCCAATGGTCCCGCGATCGAGGTCAATAGGCTGGACGAACCATGGCTCGCATCACGAAGGTGCTCATCGCCAACCGCGGAGAGATCGCCGTGCGCATCATCCGCGCGGCGAGGGACGCAGGCATCGGCACGGTCGCCGTCTACGCCGACCAGGATCGGGACGCCAGACACGTCCGGCTCGCCGACGAGGCCTACGCCCTCGACGGCCAGACGAGCGCTGAGACCTACCTCGTCATCGACAAGCTCCTCGGCGTCGCACGGCGCTCCGGAGCGGACGCGGTCCACCCCGGCTACGGCTTCCTCGCGGAGAACGCGGACTTCGCCGAGGCCGTCATCGCGGCGGGCTTGATCTGGATCGGCCCCTCGCCGGACGCCATCCGCTCGCTCGGCGACAAGGTCTCCGCCCGCCACATCGCGGAGAAGGTCGGCGCCCCGCTCGCGCCCGGCACGCTCAATCCCGTGACGACCGCGGACGAGGTCATCGCGTTCGCCGACGAATTCGGACTCCCCGTCGCGATCAAGGCCGCGTTCGGCGGCGGCGGCCGCGGCCTCAAGGTCGCCCGCACCCGCGAGGAGGTCGGCGAGCTCTACGAGTCGGCCGTGCGCGAGGCGACCGCGGCGTTCGGACGCGGCGAGTGCTTCGTCGAGAAGTACCTCGACAAGCCGCGCCACGTCGAGACGCAGTGCCTCGCCGACGCCCACGGCAACGTCGTCGTCGTCTCCACCCGCGACTGCTCGCTGCAGCGCCGTCACCAGAAGCTCATCGAGGAGGCCCCCGCGCCGTTCCTCACCCCCGAGCAGGAGCGGCTCCTCGTCGACAGTTCGAAGGCGATCCTGCGCGAGGCCGGCTACCTCGGGGCCGGCACCTGTGAGTTCCTCATCGGCTCGGACGGCACCGTGTCGTTCCTCGAGGTGAACACCCGCCTCCAGGTCGAGCACCCCGTGTCCGAGGAGGTCACCGGCATCGACCTCGTCCGCGAGCAGTTCCGCATCGCCGAGGGCGG